>JAEEGJ010002665.1_pt1 | contig 83963 bp, 70 predicted proteins | sample 8958761 | NCBI WGS metagenome assembly JAEEGJ01 (sample SAMN16246546, study PRJNA631951) | gut metagenome | biome: gut microbiome; feature: rumen; material: RS-attached | host: Bos | place: Iran: Karaj | collected 2018-10
AGCCCATCTTCTCGCAGATCTTCTTGTCGAGTGCAACGCACTTCTCGTGGTCACCGTCGAAAAGATCATAGAAAGAAGCCTGTGTGCCTGTAGTACCCTTGCAGCCGAGGAGCTTCAGCGAAGCGATAACATTTTCTACTGTCTCAAGATCGAAAACAAGATCCTGGAGCCAGAGTGTTGCCCTCTTGCCTACCGTTACGAGCTGTGCAGGCTGGAAATGGGTAAATCCCAATGTCGGCATAGCCTTGTATTCGTCAGCAAAATCAGCAAGCTTTGCGATAACAACTACAAGTCTCTTCTTAATGAGCTCTAAAGCTTCTCTCATTATGATGATGTCTGTGTTGTCACCTACATAGCAGGATGTAGCGCCAAGGTGAATGATACGGTCAGCACCGGAACCTGCGACCTGCTTGCCATAAGAATGGACATGAGCCATTACGTCATGACGGCGGATCTTCTCTTCGGCTGCGGCATCTTCGTAATCGATGTCATCCTTGTGAGCCTTAAGATCAGCGATCTGCTCATCAGTAATATCAAGACCTAATTCCTTCTCAGCTTCAGCCAATGCAATCCAGAGAAGTCTCCATGTACGGAACTTCTTATCAGGCGAGAAGATGTACTGCATCTCGCGGCTGGCATAGCGGGAGTTTAAAGGGCTCTCGTATGTATCTTTGCTCATTATTAAAGATCCTCCAACAATTTATCAACTGCTGTGATTTTAGCACAGATCGTGAGGATTCTGACGGCCTTCTCGATATCTTCGATTCCGGGGAATGAAGGAGCAAGTCTGATATTCGAATCAGAAGGATCCTTGCCGTAAGGATAGCTTGCGCCTGCAGGAGTAAGAGCTACGCCTGCTTCCTTGCACATTGCAACGACCTTTGTTGCAGTTCCGGGCATAGCGTAGAAGCTTACGAAATAACCGCCCTTAGGGTTTGTCCAGTGCCAGAGATCGTCAAAACCGAGCTCTTCTTCAAGAACGTTCTTGCAAGCTTCGAACTTCGGACGGAGGATTGCCGCATGCTTCATCATGTGAGCATAAACAGACTCGCTGTCAGGAAGGAATCTTGCATGAGCTAACTGGTTGACTTTATTCGTGCAGATAGCCTGTGCATTCAAATACTTCTTTGCCCAAGTCATGTTGTCCTTATTCGCAGCAAAGCATGAGATACCGCCGCCTGCGAAAGTGATCTTGGATGATGAAGCGAACTCATATACCCTGTTGGCATGTCCATAGCTCTCGCAAAGTGAGAGCATGTCAGGGAGCCTGCCCCATGTGCTTCTGTCCTCATAGAGGTGGTGGCATACATAAGCGTTATCCCAGAAGATCCTGAAGTCAGGTGCTGCTGTCTCCATTTTCGCGAGCCTCTCGCAAACTTCTGCTGAATAAACAACGCCGTCCGGATTGCTGTAGCAAGGAACACACCAGATACCCTTAACGTTCTCATCCTTAACGAGTTCTTCAACAACGTCCATGTCAGGGCCGTTCTCAGTCATGGGAACAGCGATGAGCTCAAAGCCCATTGTCTCTGTAACTCTGAAGTGTCTGTCATATCCGGGTGCCGGGCAGAGCCACTTTCTTCCCTCTACCTGTGACCAGGGCTTGGGAGAATCAACTTCACCGAAGACCATAGAACGCATAATCGCATCATACATCTGGTTCAAAGATGAGGAATTACCCATGAAGATATTATCTTTATCTGTTCCGAGGAGCTCAGCGAAAACGGCTCTGATCTCTTCGATGCCGGGAGCGATACCGTAGTTCCTGGTATCTTCGTTCTTGGCAGTCTTGAAACCGTCCTTGAGCGTGTCATATATATCGTTGGAAAGGTCAAGCTGTACAGGAGACGGCTTGCCGCGGGTCATATCGAGCGTAAGATTCAGTGCCTTGCACTTCTCATAGCGTTCGTTCAGCTCTTCCCTGACTTTGAGGAGCTCTTCTTTTGTCATCTCACGGTAACCCTTCATGATAGCCAACCTTCCTAAAAATGAAATTTTTGATTTGTAATCTTGCATTTTCGGCATGGGCCACCCTGCCCAAAGCCTCAACAATTATAGTTTATTAGGAAATTAAAGCAATAAACAAAAATCGAAAAATGGCATTTCTTCTTCTCGAAAATGCATTTTTAGACAAATTCGGCACGTTGCACAACCAGGATCTTAAGTCCTGGTGGTTATTTGGATGAAAATCAGGGGCAGAAACCCACCAATTCCCTATGGTTATCTGTCATTTCACCTCATACTCGGCGTCGACATAAACCACATAGCCGTCATAAGATTGGCAAACGATCTTTACCGGCTCAGACGGATCATCCAGCCTGTACGCCTTACGGATCTCGACCGAACAGCCTGGCTTAACTGCCTCTATCTCATAATCGATGCCGGAATCTTCTATGTTTGTGTCATATATCTCTTGGCCGTTCTGGGATACTTCGTCATAGACCGTCGACAGATATGTGATGTCGCTGCCGGTGCCGTTATAAAACTCATAAACAACAAGCGCCGCAGGCTGTCCGTCGGTATCGGTAACCGGAGTCACCTCTTTGACTCCGACCTTTACGCTGTTTTTACGCACATTATCGGAAATGATATTTCCAATTACTATTCCCGCAACAACAAGCGCGCAGATCCAGCTTAAGACCAGCCATAAGATGCCTTTTTTGCGTGTCTTCTTATTCTTTATGGCTTTGACTGCATACACAGATGCCGCGACAGCGAAGTTAAGGTAAACGATCAAAGTCGAGTATATGATCGCGTTAATAAACAAGCTATAAGCTACGGCCTGTCCGATATAATCGATACCTGTGCCGCCGGTATAATCAAACGGGTAAAAATCGCAGATAAGGTGGAGTATTCCAAAGACGATCGCAATGAGCGCGAACTTCTTCGCGACCTTCTCAGGCTTTCTGTAATTACGGAATCTGATCTCTTCAACCACTGTGATAATCACAATGATCAAGGCAAAAACATAAGGCAAAATTACGACCATGCTCCACTCCGTAAATCTTCAGAATTCTTTATTCTTAAAATTATAACATCAGGCGTTCAAAACGGCACAAGCTCGGTCCGTTCTATGTTCCCCCTTTTATCGTGTGTGACCATGCACACCTCGAAAACAACATTCCTGTCATAAAGGTTGTTTTCCGCAAGATAATACCCTGCAGTCCTCATAACCTTGAGCCTTTTCGCGCCCTTAACAGATTCCGCCGAATCGGGATAAGCCCCTTTGTTGAGCCTGGTCCTGACCTCAATGATATGGATGTCTCCGCCCTTTTCCGCAATTATGTCTATCTCGCCGACATTGTGCACCGAATAGTTGCGTTTAAGGATCGTAAACCCGTTGTCTTCAAGAAGTTTTACCGCGGATTCTTCGCCTTTGGCTCCGATAAACTGTCTATATGTCATTTTTCGTTCTTTCATATTACTCTTTGTCAGTCTAATTTTTTTGATAATTCTTATAATTCTTGTAAAGAATACTTTAGTGCCTTAAAATCAAGGTATCAAATGCTAAGGATAGATTATGGCTTCGGGTAATCCAGATATAAATGCTTTCTTTGATACACTCGACGAATGTGTCGACTGCAGGTTTAACGACCGCTTTTTCAAGTATGCCGACTATCTTTCGATAGCCAAGATCGAAGATACCCAGATAATCAGCGGCCGCCCGGTATCCAAGAATGTTGACTTCTTATCCGATAATGTCGGCCAGGAATTCTTTGAAATAACGCTTGGGAGCCCTGATTCCGTCATCACCGTGATCAGATTCACTTACAAGCAGTTCCCTCCCCAGCAGACAGTTGAACAGCTGGAGTTCAGCAAGATCTTCAGATCCGCTGTTGCCAACAAGATAGCCGTCAGCCGTTTAAGCACCCAGTATTCGTTTCTTTACAACAACGATATTGAGTTCGGCATGTATAACCATAACTTCCTCAGGAATAAGCTCGAAGAGATCTTCGCGAACGGCACTGCCATAAAATACTCGGTCGCTTTCATCAACATCAAACACGTAAACCAGTTAAACAAATACTTCGGTTCGGATATTGCAGGTTCGGCGATCAAGCACTTCGGAGCCAAACTGAACGATTTTCCGGACGAAGGCAGAGGCGAATACGCCATCCACCTGGGCGGCGATAACTTCATAGTTATCCTTACTACTTCCAGGCTCCCTGAACTTGAGCACTTTATCTCATCGGTACCCGTTACACTCACGTACGAGGGGGATAAGTTCGAGCATTTCTTCAGCTGCAGGGCCGGCATTACGACGATCCGTACAAGCCACCGCTTCGGTCCTCAGGTCATGGGCGAATGTGCACAGGCTTTAAGCTACTCCAAGAAGAAAAACATCGATATCGTATATTATTCCGAAGAGATAAACGAGAAGAACCTCAACAACACTGAGACTCTTACACGTGCCCTTAATGAGCATAAATTCCTTATATACTACCAGCCTGTTATCAGCCTGAAAGACAAACCGCATCTCCATGCAGCAGAAGCTCTTGCAAGATGGCCTTTGGACGGAAAGATAATGGCTCCCCAGGAATTCATTACTCTTGCAACTGACTCAGGAATAGTTACCAAGATCGATTTCTATGTTCTCGAGAATGTCTGTAAGAACATCAAGACCTGGCAGTCGCAGGGCATCCCGCTCGTTCCTATATCGGTCAACTTCTCCGGCCGCCATCTCTTCAATGCTTCGATCGCTGCAGATATCCTTGCCGTTATCGACAAGTACGAAGTAGATCACCATCTCATCGGCATCGAATTCTCGGAGCCTGATTTCACACAGAGAGTGCCGATCCTTCAGGATGTTACCCATACCTTATCCGAAGCCGGGATACTCGTTACTCTGGACAGATTCAGCACCGGCCAGTCCACGCTTACTCTCCTTCACGACATGGAGGCAAGCTATGTTAAGATCGCCGCTGACAGATTCGATCCTGAAGACGCAAGAGGACGCATCATCACCAACGACATGATCAACCTCGCCAACAGCTTAGGCTATAAGGTAATCTGCGAAGGCGTCACATCCCAGAAGCAGGTCGATGACCTCATGATGTGCGGCTGCAATCTCTACCAGTCCTTCTTCTATGACAAGCCGCTATCCGAGAGATTCTTCGTTAACAGACTCCAGAATCCGTCTTACGAGAACGAAGTCTCCATCCCGGCATCAAGCGAAGAGCCTGTTACTTAACGGGTCCTAATCACTGATTTTGTGCTATATTATTTCTAATTTTCATTTATAAGAGGTATTACTATGATTTCCAAGAAAATGGCTGAAGCTCTTAAGGGCGGCTCCGAGATCCGTAAGATGTTCGAAGAAGGCGGCAGACTTAAGGCTATCTACGGCGCAGAAAATGTATATGACTTCTCTATCGGCAATCCTGACCTGGAGCCTCCGAAGGAAGTCTTCGATGCTCTTAAGGACCTGGCCGAGAACCCCACTCCCGGTATGCACGGCTATATGCCTAATGCAGGTTATCCTTCCACACGCAAGATCGTAGCAGAGAAGCGCGGCAAGGAAGCAGGCATGGAGATCGGTCCTGAAGCTGTCTGCATGACAGTCGGTGCCGCATCCGCCATGAACGACGTCCTCCATTCCATCCTTGATGCTGATGACGAAGTAATCCTTCTTGCTCCCTACTTCATGGAATACAACGGCTATGTTGCAAACCATAACGGCAAGGTCGTCATCGTACAGACTGACGACAAATTCATGCCCGTCATCTCCGATATCGAGAAGGCAATCACATCCAGGACCAAGGCGATCATCGTAAACTCACCTAACAATCCTTCCGGTGTCGTATATCCGGCTGAGCTCCTTACAGAACTCAACGATATGCTCAAGAAGCAGGATCACACGATCTATGTAATCTCAGACGAGCCTTATATCGATCTGGCTTACGACGGAGCTGAAGTCCCCTGCGCACTCAAGTATATCGACAACCTCATCATCTGCTTCTCATGGAGCAAGTCCTTGTCACTTCCCGGCGAGAGAATCGGTTATACGCTCGTATCACCTAAGTGTGCCGACTTTGAAGAACTCACCGGTGCTATCGTTCTTTCCAACAGAACATTGGGCAGCGTTAACGCTCCTGCTATCTGGCAGAAAGTAATCGAAAAGGCCATCTACGCAAAAGTCGACGTTGCAAACTACGAGAACAGAAGAAACCTTCTTTACTCCAACATCGTTGATGCAGGCTTTGATGCAGTTAAGCCCAACGGCGCGCTATACATCTTCATGAATACCCCTAAGGGATTGACCGACGAAGAGTTTGCCAAGATCTGCGCTAAACAGAATCTCCTTCTCGTTAAGGGATCGAGCTTTGCACGTCCCGGCTATTGCCGTCTCGCATTCTGCGTTTCCGAAGTCTCGATAAGGAATTCCAGAAAGGCATTCTTCGCAGTAGCTGAAGAACTCGGCATCAGCCACAGAGCAGCTCTTTAAGAGTCTGAAGGTATAAGGGTAACAATAAAGCGCCAGCTGTTGCCTTTTTCCCTCGCACAGGTTATCAGCGTGATCATTACTGGATGATCGGCTGAAGTACCTACATAGTTTTGAAGATCATAGGGTGAACAGTAGTAAGTACCGTTCACCCTATAATTTTGCTCCAAACCATCGGGTGTGGTTATCGTGACGGCATCACCATTTTTGATCAGAGGGAGCTTATCAAAGACCGTATGAGTTATCGTATTCCTGTGTCCTACTATAATGCTGTTGCCTTTCTGTCCCGGTCTTGCAGAATCCTTCATGAGTATCACGCCATAGCGCATGGCAAGGTTGGTATTCTCTTCCCAGACAGGCTCTTCGATATCCAATTCAGGTATATTGATTATCCCTATCAGATGGAGATCTTCTGTCCCGCCGGCTCCTTTGCAATACCCTGCTATCTCAAACAAGCCTTCCCCAAACGATCCGCCGTCCGCATTCTCTTCACCGTTTACGGACAGGAAATCTCCTGCGGGGACTTCATAGACAACATCATCAGAATCATCTCTTGAGAGCACTTCGTCCTTTACCGTGTTCCTTAGATAAGACTTCGCATACTCTTCCACGAACAATAAGAGTCCTGCGACAGATAAGACTGTAAGAACGGCAGCTGACAACGGTCTTAAATAACGGCTCTTCATTATTCTTTCCTTCTGATCCTCTTTCTTTTGATCTCGCCTGTGATCACATAAGCTCCGGCGCCGGCCGAGACAACAAATACGATTAATCCGATAACCGTTTTGCCGCTAAGGATCTCTCCCGACATCGGAATGTCCGTAACTGCCAGGCTCTGATCTTTGTTATTCAGGTCTTCGTGGGAAAGCACCCTGATATCTTCTGTCTGCACGCCTGATGCAACCTCTTCTTCAGTTGACATGTCATAGATATTCTCGAGGACTACAACAGTGTCACCGCTTTCCAAACCGGTTGACTTGAACTTAATGGTTACATCTACGGTGCCCGAAGGCTCTGACGGCTCGAACTGCTGCAAAGATACGACTTCGGTTCCTTTATTGGTTACTTCAGTACCGTCAGTTAATCTAAGAACAGCCTTTGCATAATAGGTACGGCCCGGTTCCAGATTCTCATAACTGACATGGTCAACTATCGTAACCGTGGAATTCTTAAGGAACGATTTATCTCCTTTTACAGTTGTCGCCCGGGTCCGGCAGGACGGCCTTCTTAATGTCTGGCCTTCGTCATTAATGTCCTCATGCGCGGCGATATCTCTGCCTCCGTCATAAGTCTTCAATGATTCGAAAACAACCAGCTCGATCATATCCGTCGGAACTTTCACATTCTCGAACGGCACTATTACATACCCTGAAGATTCTTCGGGCCTGAATATCACTGTCTTCGTGTAAGTATTGCCATCGGAATCCAAATAGGGCTCTCCGGTGGATCTGTCCATCAGGGTTCCCGTCAGGACATATCTGTCACCCGGATTAAGACCTTCGAAAACAACGCTGTCATTGATTCCCACGTTCTCAGACAACGCCAGTACTCCTGTCCCGGTCCTGCTGTCAGAAGCTGAGGTGGATATACAAGGCTTGATCGAAACAGTCTGATCTTCGTCCTCAAGATCATTATGCTTAGCGATCGCGATATCTCTGAAATAAAGAGTCTCAAAGCATACGACCGATAAAGACGAACCGCCTTCCCCGAATACCCGGGAGAACAGAAAACTGCTGTCTATTGTAAACTTTACAACTGCTTCTCCGGTTACTACTTCTCTGCCCTTCTGATCCAGAGACACCTCACCTGTTGTCCTGTCAGCCTTGAAAACAACACTTTCTCTATACTCGTTGCCGTCCTGATCCTTAAGGACCTCGCCGGTCGCTTTGTCCAAAAGGCATCCCGAGATCTTATATTCGTAGCCCGCTGTAAGATTCTCGAAATGGACCACATCGGTAAGTTCAATGCTGCTTCCGCAGTTGATACTGTGCAAGCCCCGGCTGTCAGTAAGAGTTGTCGATATCTTCGGATTGATATCGATCTTATTTACAGCCTTTACCGTTACCACTTTGTTGTCATTCTTCTCTGTAAGCTTAACGGTCCTGGTATTACCTTCTGTACCATCGTCCCAGAAGAGCTTATATGCCGGCTCTATCTTCTCTTCTATCCTGTACCATCCGGTCGGGATATTAGAGAAACTGACCGCTCCGTTCTTATCTGTCCTGCCGTTTGCAAGAACGGAATCATCCCACGAAGGCTCTTCGTTGGTACCGCCGTAAGTAAGAGTGAATTCAACATTCGAAGTGATGCCGTCTTCCGAAGTCTTTATGACCTTAATCGAACTTTCCAATCTGTCATTGGTAATGTTCTCATTTAAGGTTTCTGTGGTAACATTTATCTCCTTGTACCATTTCCCGTCTTTTCCGTCCGTGAATCCTTCAGGGACTTCATATACATACCTGGTCTCAGTTTCATGATATGTATGATCAGGACGCACTTCGACAAGAAAGTATCGTCCGACTGGTATTCCTGACAGCTCAGGAGAAACTGTCCCGCCTGCTTTCCACTGTACGATTCCATCTTTATCTGACACTCCTTCTGCAAGTTTTACTGTCTTATCTTTGTTCCAAAGCTCGAAAACAAACCCGTCCCTGGTATCGTCTTCATCTGCAACTGCCTTAAGGAGCTTTAAAGCTCCTGAATGCTTGTTGTTCTCGCATTTGAATGAATAAGTCTTAGCAGATGCCGGGCTGTCAGTCTTAAAGACATACTGATAGCTTGCTTCGCCTGTCTTCGTCCAGCCGGAATCATTGGAGAATTCATATTCGATCACGGTTCCGTCTGCACATTTAAACGGCTCGCCCTTATCAAAGGTCTCTGTTATCACGTATTCAGTGCCGTACTTAAGAGGAAAAGAATCCGTGCCTTCCCACTTATCGCCTGAGGCATCGTACCAGTTCCATTTACCGTCTGCATATTTATATGTGGCAACCGCAACGCCTCTTTCAGTGACGGTAAATACAACAGACGATGTATCAAATGACGTGGACGTGGTCTTTTCGAGCTTTATGCTGCTGGCATCTGTAAAAAGGCCTGCGCCCTTTCCCCTGCCTGCTTCTGACTCTGAAGTCTTCATGTTAGTTACGAGCATCACATCAGAACCTGAAGTATAGGCATACCCGTCCTTTACGAATGAATAGAGAGAGCTTCCGCCTTTCTTCTTTATCGAATACTCAAGCCGGCCCTCCGAACCGTCACCTCCGGTTATCCTTATCAGGATCTCATAGATATCGGGGTCTGAGAACTTATATACCGCAGGAACATTCCCGTCCTGATCCTTTAAGCTCTTCTTAGATCCGTCAGGCAGGATAAGCCCGTCAGGGATCGTGGTCTCTTTGATATAAAGAGCATCTTCAAATGAGCTTCCCGACTGGTCTTTAGGCGTCAGGCGGTATTTCTGCTTTGTAAAGCCGGACCCTGTCAGCAGGTAGAAATCGTTATAGATCCCGTCATTGTCGTCATCTCTTAATTCGCCTGCGATATTGTTAAGTTCCTGATCCTTATATACGGTAAATACAGCTCCTGTATAATTGATGCCTGAAGGATCCCTTTTATCAAGGTAAAAGCCCGCATAAGCATCGTCAGTCAAGCCGGTCGCCCTAAGGCCCATAAAGCCCGTAAAACTTCCCTTTCCGGCTTCGGAAGAACTGCTGGATAAAGACTTTTTGCAGAAATAACCCGTGGTCGAGCTTGCTGTCCACTGCATGGGGACGCCGTCTTCTATGCCGGCATAAATGGTTATGTGCTGGGCATTATTCTTGTCCTTGTTGTCATTCCACCACAAGATCATGTCGCCGGGCTTAAATCCATAGGTATTGATGATGTCGATCCACTCGTCATCCTGTATGCCGCTCCTGCCATTCTTCTCAAAGCTCGAAAATCTATTCTCCGTGGGCGTAATTCCCCTGTTCTTTAACAAAGAATCCTTAAAGCTCGACTTAATGCCGGCAAATCCCGGTCTGAAGAAGCCGTACTTGTCAGGATTGGCTCCTCCGGAGTAAGACAGAGTCTTCTTGCCGTATGAACCCGACGTGCCTGTGATCTTTGCAGTCTTAAGGGCCACGCTGTAAGCAAGGCTTACAGAACCTGCGCAGTCTATGCCGTTCCAGCCTCCGCCGCCCCACTGGTATTTGACGCCTGACATTTTCGAGCATGCGGCAAGGATCTCATCGCGGAAGCTTTTTGCACTTGCATACCCGGCCTTCTTCGTATTAGCTTCAGACACAAGGGCATTCGAGCTTAATACGGCGGCATTAACGGTCTTTGTCCCAATAAAAAACGGCAGCGAGCAAACTGCAAGCGCTGCCGTCATTATTATTGCCAGCAATCTGGCAAACCATTCCGGTAATCCTTTATTCTTCACGATGCAGCCTCCGATTCTTCAGTCACGCACGTAAGCGATCCGTCAACTATGCTGAAACGGTAGATATTGTCCGACAGCCTGTCGGAGAGCCTTACATGCTCAAAGTTCGTATCCTTTACGAGTGTCCTGAGCCTTGAGCTCTCACTGAATGTCTCAGTCGAGAGGATGACCAGGTCATGCACGGATGACGGCAGAATGTAGCAGTCGGTTCCGATGCTCTTTACGACCTTCTTAAGCACATCCGAGTAAAGGAGCGCGTTAGCTCCGAAGAATTCATACTCATTGCTCAATACATAGACTCTGTCCTGCATGGGGATCTCATCCACACCGGAAAAGGATGCTTCGATATCCTTATCCTTTACGCCCCAGCGCTTCATCATCCTCTTCATAGTGTCCTCTATGCGTTCACTCTTAAACGGGAATAACTTCCTTGTGTTCTTCTTTGCGAGGCGGTATAAAAGAGACTCCGGGAGGTCTTCAGCGCTGGCGATGTCGTTGGTTACGAGGAACCCTGACACTCCGTGCTCATCGACATTCACGATGACTCTGTATACGACCGAGAGATCCATGAAGCTCCTGTGCGGGCAGTGCTTTATCATCTCCTGATTCTCTTTAGTATTAACGATCTGGAAAACGATCTTATCCTTTAAAGAATTGAAATCGAGCTTCATTATGTCTTCGGGCAGGAACTTGATCGACTCTTCAAGATAGACTGCCTGATTTGCCATGACCTGCTCGAAAGAATCACACTCCAGATACTGCTCGTACATCCTCTCCATATAGAATGTGGGGCTGCAGTATGAACGGGGCTTGCCCTTAGGGATTATCACAACTCCCGTAAGGCAGGAATTGACCTTGGGAACTTTCCTCAGCTCGATCATGCAGTCAGAATAGCGCTCCGGCATATAGCTTAAGAATTCGTCCATTACTCTCTCTTTGAAACTCTCGTAGTCCATCATGTTGTTGTTCCTCCGCAAATAAAATTAGCAATAAAAAAACGCACCCCCTAAAGGATGCGTTTCATTTAATTGCAGTATAAGTATATGCCCCTATGCCAGTCTCATTCAATATGCTAAAGTCTCAATTTTGGCACCTGAAAATTCAATTCTCAAGGGCCCGAGAACCCGCAAACGCAGTCAGATAAAGGCTTTAGACCGATTTTGTTACCACAAGGACGAGCTTGCCCGATTTTATCGATACTTTGATCTTTTCTGCCCCTTCAACAGGATGGTTCGAAAAAGATAAGGATGAGCCTGCATTAAGGACTGCATCAGTAAGCGGATAATACAATCCTTCCGTCGTAACACCCGTGACAGGTGCATCAAAACTAAATGGCATCAGAGATACTGCCGCTCCGCCTTCATAAGAACTGACACTTACTTCCGCGAAGTCTTCGCCTGTCAGAGGACAGCATGTTGTAATGCCGTCAGTTACCGTTATCTTTCTTCCTTCGGATCTGTACTGCACTGCAAGGCCTAAGTTTGCGATGACATGATCGATCCTGCCTGACAAAGGGCACACAAGGATAACCTCATCATCACTTCCTGTCTTTTTAAGAGCGATCTCAGTGTCGGTCCAGTCCTTTTCGACAGGATACTTCTCAACAGGGACATCATTTGCCTTTATGAAATCTAAGCCCTTAACGGTAATGGAGTCCATGTCTCCTATAACAACATCAGGAACTATGCCCGTTCCGGCAAGATAGTCACAGCCGGAATCACAGGCGATGAGCCTTGTATCAGGTTCACCTGCAAAACCTCTTATTACGCCTGATGCTTCATCAGGCAAAGGTCCGCCTGTAATTATGACAAAGCGCATGACTTAAGATCTTCTATTGCTTTTGCAGGGTCTTCTGCATTAAATACCGTGCTTCCGGCAACAAATAACCTGGCACCTGCCTCGTAGACTTCCCTGACGTTTCCTAAAGTGATTCCGCCGTCAACGGAGATGATGGTATCAGCACCGGCTTCGTCAATCGCTTTTCTTAATTTCCCGATCCTCTCATTGGAAGAAGGAAGATATCCCTGTCCGCCAAAGCCGGGATATACGGTCATGATGAGGATTATCTTCACCTTGCCGATGTAAGGGAAAACCTTCTCGACCGGTGTATCGGGATGAATCGAAATACCTGCCGTACAGCCGAGATCATTGATCTCTTTTATAAGCTTATCGGGGTCATCTGAACACTCAAGATGGAAAGTGATATTGTCAGATCCTGCGTCTGCAAATGCCTTGATATACTTCTCAGGCTCAGTGATCATGAGGTGCGTATAGAACTTCATGTCCGTATATTTCCTGATAGACTGGATCACCGGGATTCCGAAGGAGATATTATTGACGTAATGACCGTCCATAACATCTATATGAAGGTACTCGGCGTGGCCTTCCACCTTCTTGATATCTCTCATCAGATAGCCGAAATCGGCTGCAAGTATCGACGGTGCTATATCAATGTAACTCATTGCTTTCTCCTATGCCTGTAATTGTTCCTATTATCGTAAAGCTCCGTATAAAAGCTCTTATATCTTTCGTAACGTCCTTCATCGATAAGGCCTTCAGCTAAGGCATTCCTGACGACACATCCGTCTTCCTTACGGTGTGAGCAGTCATCAAACCTGCAGCCTGTGGCGATCTTCGTTATTTCCGGGAAGCCGTAGAGAACATCCCTGTAATCGACGCCCTGGTCTTCAAGCGACAAAGAGGTAAAGCCCGGTGTGTCACAGATAAAACCGTCATAGAACTCGTGAAGCTCAACGTGTCTTGTCGTATGCTTGCCGCGCTTTATCTTGGCACTGACCTCACCCGTCTCCATCAGGTCATATCCCAGAAGTGAGTTGCAGAGCGTGCTCTTGCCGACTCCGGAAGGACCTGCAAAGGCGGCAATTCCATCACCTATTATATCCTTAAGATCACTTTTGGTAAGAGGCTTAACGGGTGAAGATAATAAAACTTCATAACCGGCCTTAGTATAAACTGAACAAAGCCTGCCGCCGTCGTCTTCATTAAGATCGCTCTTGGTAAAGATGATAACCGGCTTGATGTCTCTTAAAGAGCACACAAGAAGCATCTTGTCGAGCAATGTAAGATCCGGCTCCGGATTTGTAACTGAGAAAGTCAGGAGCATTATCGAGAGATTTGCCACAGGGGGTCTTGCTATGAAGCTGGTCCTGTTTTCGATATCTGTAATGACATAAGGGATATCAGGATCGCCGGAGCTCATTATGGATACCCTGTCGCCGATCGCAGGCTTGATACCCTTAAGCCTGAATGCTCCCCTTGCGGCACACTGGACATATTCATAAGCGCCTTCATTAAAGAAGCGAACGGTGTAAACACCGCCCACTCCTTTAGTAATTACGCCGCGAATTGCTTCAGTCTCAGCCATCAGACATTAACCTTAGCCGTTGTTGCCGCCGTTGCCGCCCTGGCCGGGATTCTGGTTCCCGCCGCCCTGATTAGGATCAGGCGGGTTCTGGTTTCCGCCGCCCGGGTTCGGATCGGGATTATCAGGTACCGGTGTAGGTGTCGGAGGCGGAGGCGTAGGTGTATCCGTCGGTGCCGGAGTATTGGTCGGCAGAGCTGAGAATACTACCGTATATGCCGTGCTCTCCTTAACTACGAATGTGAAGTTGACAGAGTAGCTTACTATGTTGCCTAAAGAGTCTACCCAATACTCGAACTTGAAGCCCGTGGCAGGTGTAGCCGTAAGCGTTACCTGGGTATTGAGCTCATATACGCCTGCGCCGGATGCAGTACCGCTTCCCTTTATGACGATGTCGACTACAGCCTGAGGAGGTGTAGGAGTCGGTGTGCCGCCGTTCTGGTAATCTTCCTTGGTTCCGACATAGAGCTTGACGGAAGACTTCCTTGGAACGGATGTGCCTGCTACAGGATTTGTAATGATTACATACTGCTTCTTAGCGTCGAGTGCGAGGACTTCTGAAGAACCTTCGACTGTGTAATTGAGGCTTGCTTCTTCAAGTTTCTTTACGGCTTCAGCAACAGTGTTGCCTACGACGTCAGGAACGATGGAAGACTTAGGCTCAATAGCGTAGATGATGATTACTGATTCGCCTCTTAACAACTGTGTATTTGCTTCAGGCTCTGTCCTTATAACCAGACCTGGCTCAACCTTATCCGACGGCTCAGGTCGGAGAACCGGCTCAAGTCCGAGCTTCTTAAGTGAAGTATAAGCATCCTTGTAATTGGCGTTCGAATAATCCTGCAATGTGATCGATTCGCCAACGGATGAGACAGTGAGAATGAGATTGCTGAGCTTGTTTGTGGTCGAAACTATAACGCCCTCACGGATGTTCTGCGCGATAACGATGCCGGGTTCATAAGCATCTGTATCCTGATAATTGATCGTGTAGAAAACACCTGCGGCATCAAGCTGCTTGGTGACTTCATCCGCCTTAAGGCCGACATAGTTCTCTATCGTAAAGTCAGTATTCTGTTCGATCTTCGTCGCATTGCCGACAGCCCTGATCACAAGGATGCCGATGCCGATCAGGACACCTACGATAACGACGATGATGAGAGCTAAGAGAACATTATCCCTGAATCTTGAGATACGTCTGGACTCGGCACTCTTCTCTATCTCGGAGATCTTCTCGTATTCAGGATCCTGTCTGAAAGAGATATTCGTTTCAGAACTTACGGACTTCTCAGGAGCATTCGTGATGACACCGTAAACGCCGTTAGGATCTACGAGCAAAGAGTCGAGCTCTGTAACGAGCTGACGCATTGTCTGATAACGCCTCTCAGGGCTCTTCTGCATACATTTAGCGATAATGGAATCAAGACCCTTCGGGATTCCCTGCATAAGTGAAGAAGGAACCGGAGGTGTCTCCTGAAGGTGCTTTACTGCGATGGCGACGTTGGAATCACCGTCGAAAGGAAGTCTTCCCGTTACCATCTCGAAAAGAGATACACCCAACGAATAGATATCGGACTGAGGTCCTACATTGCCGCCTCTTGCCTGTTCAGGCGAGAAGTAATGAACGGAACCCATCTGAACGCCCGTCATGGTGATCGTCGTGGAAGACGCTGCGCGTGCGATACCGAAGTCTGTGATCTTCGCAACACGGTCACGCGAGATGAGGATATTCTGAGGCTTAATGTCTCTGTGGACTATTCCGTTCTGGTGAGCGTAGTCTAATGCAAGACCGATCTGGATAACGATCGGAACTGCATTCTTCCAGTCAAGGTGTCCGTTCTGGTTGATGAGATCCTTAACGGTAATTCCTTCGATATATTCCTGAACGATATATCTGAAATTGCCTTCATGTCCTACACCGTAAACCTTAACGATGTTGGCATGGTTTAAGGATGCAACTGACTTTGCTTCAGCATCAAAGCGTCTGATGAATTCATCGTCTGATGAGAACTCGGGCTTCAAGATCTTGATGGCAACGTTAGCGCCGGTATTCATGTCGATGCCGAGATATACGTTAGCCATACCGCCTGAGCCAATGAGCTTGACGATCCTGTACTTGTTCGCAAATATCATGCCCTCGGGGCCGTGAACCTGATTTGCCATATTATCTCCTTATAGTTCGGCAGCGGGCTCTGCCCTGCCTAATGTAACCGTTATATTATCCGTACTTTCTCCTTCGAGCGCCTGTGCAACCAATCTGTGGCAGATGCTTTCAGGTTTATTCCTTTCCTTTGTGCAGGCCTTAAACTGCTCGTCACTCATATATGAATAAAGTCCGTCCGAGCACAGAAAGACCAGATCACCGCAACTTATATTATAACTGTAAATATCGGGATTAAGATACTGATTCTCCCCTACGACCTTGAAGAGCCTTGATCTTCCGGGATGGACCTTGGCCTCATCCTCAGACAGGAGCCCGTTCTTAACGAGCTTTGCAGCCTCATTGTGATCTTCGGTCAGCTTGATAAGTTCAGAGCCGTGAAGGAGATAACCTCTGGAATCGCCCATGTGGGCTATGGTAAGCTCCGTTCCCTTCATCAAAGCGACAGTAAGGGTCGTGCACATGCCCATGCGCTCCCTGTTTTCGAGACAATTGTGAAGGATAACGATATTTGCCCTGTTGAAAACGACCTTAAGGAACTGGGGAAGCTCTTCTCTGCTGTCTATGAAAGCAAGGCTGTCCTTAAATGTCTTCATTACTGTCTCAACGGCAAGCCTGCTTGCGATCTCGCCGCAGGATTCGCCGCCTACGCCGTCTGCTACAGCCATGCAAAAGTAATTGCCTATCGTCTCGTAAGCAAAGCTGTCTTCATTGTTGTCCCTTACGGGACCCTTCTCAGACATTCCGTAAGCTAACATCTTTCTGCCTCTATTGTTCCCCGTCGGAGCTGTCCGCATGCGGCCATAATGTCGCTGCCCATCTCCCGCCTGATAGTAGCATTTATACCGCCGGATTCAAGTATATCCCTGAATTGCTTTACTTTTGCCGGAGATGACGACTGGAATACCGTCCCGGGCACCTTGTTCATGGCAATGAGATTTACGTGATAAAGTCCGCCCTTTAAGAGCTTTACGAGTTCTTGGGCGCACTGCGGCGTATCGTTAATGCCGGCCATAAGGCTGTATTCAAATGTGACCCTTCTGCTTGTAGCCTTCGTATAGTCCCTGCATGCCTTCATGACCTGCTCTATTGAATAAGCCTTTGCAACAGGCATGAGCTTCTTTCTAAGTTCGTCATTAGGCGCGTGAAGAGATACCGCGAGATTTACCTGGAGACCTTCTCTTGTAAACGCCTCGATCTTGGGGACAAGTCCGCATGTAGATAAAGTGATGTGTCTTGCGCCTAAGTTCAATCCGTTCGGATCGTTGGCTAGCCTTATGAATCCCATTACGTTCTCATAGTTATCGAAAGGCTCTCCTATTCCCATGATGACAACGCTGTGGACTCTTTCTCCAAGCTGCTTCTGTGTTACGGAGACTTGCGCCAGGAGTTCGCCTGATGAAAGATTTCTTCCGAAATCGATCTTAGCCGATGCGCAGAAAGCACAGCCCATGCGGCATCCGGCCTGTGATGAGATGCAGACTGAGATTCCGGTCTTATATCTCATAGCAACAGTCTCAATGATGTTGCCGTCGTAAAGCTTATATACGAACTTCTCGGTGCCGTCTAATTTGGAGACAAGGTGTTCTTTTAATCCGAACCCTCCGAAAATAAAGTCTTCTTCGAGCATAGCTCTGACATTCTTCGGCACATTGGTCATGTCATCTGTCGTGACAGCGCCTGAAGAAAGCCAGCCGTAGATCTGGGATGCGCGGTACTTAGGTACGCAGCGTGATTCACACCATGCGGTAAGATCTTCTAAAGTTAGATCCAGACAGAACTTATCTTTCAAGATCAATCTTCCTTTCTGTCTCTTTCCATGCGGCAGATAAAGAAACCTTCGCACTTATCCTTATCAGGAAGAAGGGTTATCATGCCGTTGGCAATGCTTTCTTCCCTCTCCTCATCCATATAGATGCCTTCGGGAAGATACTTATCAATCGGAACAGTATGGAACTTTTTGTGTTCTGCAAGGAACGTCTCCACCTGGTTCCTGTTCTCATCAGAATTAAGAGTGCATGTGCAGTAAACGAGCGTTCCGCCGGGACGGACCATTTTCGCTGCATTCTCTAAGATCGAATACTGCAAAGGAATTAGCTCATCCAATTCATCATACGTGAACTTATCCCTTATATCGGGTTTTCTGCCCAAAAGGCCCAGGCCGCTGCACGGAACATCGCAAAGCACGATGTCATAAGACTTCTTGGAATCCTTATCGTCTTTGCTTATAGCCGATGCATCTGCGCAGATCGTCTCGATGGATGTAAGTCCTAATCTCTCGCAGTTATCTCTTATGAGCTTTAATCTGGACTCATTGATATCTACGGCATAGATATAGAGGTCATCCCTGCACATCTGTGCCATGTGTGTGGATTTGCCGCCCGGAGCTGCGCAGCAGTCCAGGATCTTGTCTGCAACTCTCGGGTGTGCAACGTGTGATGCGAGCATCGCGCCCTGCCCCTGAACGAACATGCCGTACTTATTGAAGCATTCGGAATTCTCAAGACCGTTAAGACCACCTGTTATCTCTACGCAGTCAGGAATAAAGCTGCCCTTAACAGCAGTGATGCCTTCCTTCTTAAGCTCTTTTATGAGCGTGTCCTGATCGACCTTATGTGCATCGAATCTGACTGTGAGATTAAAAGGCTCCAAAAATGCCTTGCCGATCTCGTATGCTTCCTGCTTGCCAAAATCCTTCTTAAGGATTCCGTAGATCTCAGGCTTTAAAGCAACCTTGATGCCGGGCTTGAACTGCTCGAGATATCTTTTGGCTTCGGGAGCTTCTGCGAACTTTCTTAGAACCGCATTAACATAGCCCGATGCCTTGGGATTGTACTTCTTTGTGATCTCGACCGAAGCATCGACAGCGGCATAAGCAGGAATGTTATTGCCGAACTGGATCTGCCAGACTGCCATTCTTACGGCAGTCCTTGCAACAGGATCCATATTATCCGTCTCTTCCTTTGTAATGTGTCTTATAAGGAAATCGATCGTAAAAGTATAAGTGAGAGTGCCGTAGAGCATCGCTCTGGCAAAATCTATCTTCCTGCCTTCGGCGCTTGCGATCTTATCGGCCTTCTTGATAACAAGATTGGAATAAGCATCCTTCTCATAGACCCAGTAGAGCATGAGAAAGCATAATTCTCTCTCATTATCTTCAGATATCAGCCTCTGCAGTTCTTTTTTCTTGTACTTGATCTCGTCTGCCATGAGATTACTCCTGCATTACCGGCTTCCCTGCAGTGAAATTATGTGCGCAGTCTCTTGACGCCAGGCGCTTGCCGCCCGGTACCTGCAGTTCCTTTATCTTAAGGAAACCCTTGCCGCACTTAACGATAAGATTCTCGCCTTTTGCCTTGACTACCGTGCCGGGTTCAGAATCCTTAAACTCTTCAGGAATCAAGGTCATGTCTTCTGCGACCTCTGAATCAAGGACCTTAAGCTTGTTCTCACCCTTCATTACAAATGCACCGGGCCATGCGCTTAAAGCTCTGACCCTGTTATGGATATCTTCTGCATCCTGATCCCAGGTAAATTCGCCTTCTTCAGGCCTTATCGGAGGGCATGCTGTAGCGAGTGAATCATCCTGCTTTGTCGTACTAAGCTCTCCTTTAATCCAGGAATCGATAATGGACGGGAGCTTCTCTGCACTTGCCAATGCAAGCCTGTTCATGAGTGATTCGGTATGCTCATTGGGATCGATCGCTACTTCGATCTTGTCGATGATGTCGCCGGTATCCATGCCCTCATCCATCTTCATGAATGTAATGCCTGTTACCTTATCGCCTTCGAGGATGGCACGCTGTACAGGTGCGGAACCTCTCCTTGCGGGAAGAAGGCTTCCGTGACAGTTGATACAACCGTATTTAGGAAGATCCAATACAGCCTTAGGCAGGATCTTGCCGTATGCTGCAGTAACGATAAGATCGGCATTGTAGCCGGATATCTTTTCGAGCGCTTCGTCTGATCTCAAAGTATCAGGCTGGTATACCTCGATCCCGTTCTCCAATGCCGTAACCTTTACAGGAGGTGCCGTTAGGATGTGTTTACGTCCCACCGGCTTATCGGGCTGGCAGAGAACTGCGGTGATATTAAAGCCACCGTCTATAAGAGCCTTGAGATTCGTCTGCGCGAATTCAGGCGTTCCCATGAATACTATCTTAAGATCACGCCTGTCCATATTATCAGTCCTCAACGTCAGAAGTGTTATAGATCTTTCCGTCAACAGATTTATCTATAAAGAGAACTCCGTTTAAGTGATCGTTCTCGTGGCAGATACATCTTGCGAGAAGACCGTCAGCTTCCAATTCAAACTCGTTGCCGTCACGGTCCGTTGCCTTGACCTTGATATGTGAAGGTCTCTCGACTTCGCAGGTCTTGCCGGGAACAGAAAGGCATCCTTCATTGTCAATCTGTGATCCGTCAGCTTCCAAGATCTCGGGATTGATGAACTCGATAAGTCCGTGCTCATCACCGACATCAACGATGAATACTCTTCTTAATACGCCGACCTGAGGAGCGGCAATGCCGATTCCCCTTCCGCCGTAATACATGGTGTCAGCCATGTCATCCAGGAGCTTAATGATCCTGGGTGTGATCTCATCTACCGGTCTGCTCGTCTTACGAAGCAGCGGGTCACCTTCAATAACTAAATTTCTTAAAGCCATCCTGTGGCCTCCAATCCATAATTTTCCTTATATATTATAAATTAATATATATAACAAACAAGTGCCGAAGATTTGCTCCGGCACTTGCTGTTTTTAGTCTAAATTGTCTATTAATATCAGAGATCCCAGGAACTGATGTACTTCTTCTGCTCTTCGGTGAGCTCGTCGATCTTAATGCCCTTGGTCTTAAGCAGGATCTCCGCAACCCTGTTATCGATGACTTCGGGTGTCTGATATACATCAATGGGGAGCCTTTCAGGATTATCAGCAATATACATCGCAGACTGAGCCTGCAGAGCAAAGCTCATGTCCATGATCTCAACCGGGTGCCCGTCGCCGGAAGCAAGATTTACAAGCCTTCCCTCAGCGATAACACAAACGGTATTGCCGTTCTTAAGTTTATAGCCGATGATGTTATTTCGAAGCTCAGCGCTCTCTACGCAGATATCCTTCAATTCGGCAACGCTTACTTCGCAGTCAAAATGTCCGGCATTGCAGCATACTGCACCGTCCTTCATGGCCTCGAAATGTCTTCCGACGATCACGTCCTTGCAGCCTGTTACAGTAACAAAGAAATCGCCTAAAGGAGCTGCCTCATCCATTGTCATGACCTGATAGCCTTCCATGATGGCTTCACAAGCCTTAACGGGGTCGATCTCAGTAACGATTACCTTTGCGCCAAGGCCCTTTGCCCTCATTGCAACGCCTCTGCCGCACATGCCGTAACCTGCGACGACTACGGTCTTGCCTGCAACTACGAGGTTTGTTGTAGCCATAATGGCAGTCCATACGGATTGGCCTGTTCCGAACCTGTTATCGAAAAGATGCTTGCAGCGTGCGTCATTTACCGCAACTACAGGATAAAGGAGCTTGCCCTCACCCTTAAGGATCTCAAGTCTGTGAACGCCTGTCGTAGTCTCTTCGCAGCCACCCTTAACTTTTGCTGCCATATCCTTTAATTCGGAGTGAAGGAGCAGAGCAAAGTCGCCGCCGTCATCGATTACGATGTCAGGCTCAAATTCCAATGCCTTCTTAAGTCTTCCCCAGTAATGCTCTTCGTCATCTCCGTGCACAGCATAAACATTCATAATGTCCAAAGAAGCAAGGCCTGCAGCAACTTCATCCTGCGTGGACAAAGGGTTACAGCCTGTAAGTGCCACTTCAGCGCCGCCTCTGGCAAGTGCTCTTGCAAGGCAGGCAGTCTTAGCCTCAACGTGTACTGATACAGATATCTTCAATCCTGCGAAAGGCTGCTTTTCGATGAGTTCAGCTTCGATAGCTCTTAATACCGGCATGTTGCGGTAAGCCCACTCGATCTTCTCTAATCCTTTGGGAGCAAGATTGATGTCTCTTACTTCATAATTGAATCTACTCATATAAGATGCTTCCTCTCAAACATTGATTCTATTAACAAATTCTTTTACAAGTGCACAGCTGTTCTCAGATGCCAACGCTGCATTATCAAGCACTTCCTGCTCAGACAGCGGATTGCCAGAAATACCTGCAGCCATGTTGGTTATGCATGACATTGCGGCAACTCTTATGCCCATATGTGTCGCAGCGATCGCTTCAGGAACTGTAGACATTCCGACACAGTCGGCACCCAGGATGCGGAGTGCCCTTATCTCCGCAGGAGTCTCATACTGCGGGCCCTTGGAATATGCATAAACGCCGCGGCTTATCCTGATATTCAGGTCTCTTGCACTGTTAACAAGAGTATCCGTAAGCTCGGGATCGTAAACGTGACACTGGTCAGGAAACCTTGTGCCGAATTCTTCAATATTGGGACCTCTTAAGACAGGCTCGGCATTAAAGGAAAGATGGTCTGTAATTGCCACTAATTCGGGCACTTTCATCTCGAGATTGATACCGCCTGAAGCATTGGTCAGAAGGAGCACTTTTACTCCCAGTCTCCCCATTACCCTTACATAGAAAGTAACTGTCTCAATGGGATAGCCTTCGTAATAGTGGAACCTGCCGTTCATCATGAAAACAGGCTTTCCTGAAAGGTTACCGGCTATAAGGGAACCCTTATGGCCCGGAGCTGTCGATACCGGAAATCCCGGAATGTCCTTATAGGGAATCTCTATGGCGTCCTCAGCCATCTCAGAGAGCGGACCTAAACCGGAACCCAATACGATACAGACAGCAGGAACAGTTCTTTCCGACAAAACGCTCCTGATATGATCAGCAGCGCTGTCTATACGTTTAATGAATTCTTTTGTATCTGTAATCATAAAAACAATTATATATATTCTCTTCCGTTCTTGCTATCCGAAAACGGGACAAAAAAAATAAGAGGCTGCATCCGCAGCCTCCTAAGATCTTTTTGCCTGTAATTACTTCTTACCGCAGCAATCCTTGTACTTCTTGCCTGAACCGCAAGGGCACGGATCGTTTCTTCCTACCTTGGAAGAATCACGCTTAACGGGCGCCTGAGGTGCATTGTTGCCTGCAGAACCCTCGATACGCTTTGAAGCAGACTGAGGTGTTACAGCAGCTGCGCTTGCGTGGCTCTCCTTCATCTCCTTAACCTGGGGCTTTGCCTCGATGTGGGTCTCGGGAGTAAATCTTGCTCTCATGATGAACTTAACTGCATCATTCTGGATGTTCTCGTTCATTTCTTCGAACATTGCAGAGCCTTCGAGCTTATATTCAACAACAGGATCGTGCTGACCGATAGATCTCATTCTGATGGAATTGGAGAGCTGGTCCAACGCATCGATGTGGTCCATCCACTTGAGGTCAACAGTCCTTAAGAGGATCTGACGCTCAGCTTCACGGAAGACTTCCTTAGTGATCTCCTTTTCCTTCTCGGCAACGAGTTCCTTGGCTTCTTCGGCGATCTGTGAAGCAAGCTCGTCACACTCCGGGATATCCTTGCTGTCATCCTGTACGAGAAGAACTGAAGGAAGCTGGCCGAAGATCTCTTCTAACAGCTTTCCGAGAGAATATCTCTCTGTTGATGTGATCTTGCCGTCAAGAGCAAACTGGTTGCAGATCCTTGACGCAACGCGCTCGATCATCTGCAGATAGATACCGTGAACGTCTTCGCCCATGATGACCTGTTTTCTCTGGTCATAAGTGATAGTTCTCTGAACGTTGTTAACGTCGTCGTATTCGAGGACGGATTTACGAGCTGAGAAGTGCATTGCTTCGAGCTTCTTCTGTGAGCTGTCGATAACCTTTGTAAGGGATCTTACCTGAAGTTCCATATCATCTTCGATACCAAGGCTCTCATAGATAACGGAAACCCTCTCACCGCCGAAGATCCTCAAGAGGTCATCTTCCAGAGAGAGGAAGAACTTTGATCTTCCGGGGTCACCCTGACGTCCTGCACGGCCCTTTAACTGGTTATCGATACGTCTTGATTCGTGACGCTCTGTACCAACAATATAAAGGCCTCCGAGCTCTCTTACCTCAGCTGCCTCAGGAGCAAGCTCAGCCTTATACTTATTCTCGAGATCGGTAAATCTCTGTCTTGCTTCGAGAACGAGCTCGTCATCTGTCTCGTTGTGAGCTGTAGATGCTGTGATGAGGTCTTCTGTGTAACCTAATCTTCTCATCTCCTGCAAAGCCATGAACTCAGCGTTACCGCCGAGGATAATATCGGTACCACGGCCTGCCATGTTCGTAGCGATCGTAACGGCACCCTTACGTCCGGCCTGTGCAACGATCTCAGCTTCTCTCATATGGTTCTTGGCGTTAAGTACGTTGTGCTTGATTCCGTACTTGGAGAAGATACGTGAAAGGAGCTCGGACTTGTCAACGTTTACTGTACCTACGAGTACAGGCTGGCCCTTCTCATTAGCTTCCTTAACTGTCTTAAGGATAGCTGCATACTTACCGTTCTCTGTCTTAAATACTGCATCGTATTCATCGATTCTGGCAATAGGTCTGTTGGTAGGGATCTGGATAACGTCGAGGTTATAGATCTGTCTGAATTCTGCTTCCTCTGTGTAAGCTGTACCGGTCATTCCGGAGAGCTTTGTGTACATACGGAAGAAATTCTGGAATGTAATGGTTGCAAGCGTCTTGTTCTCGTTAGCAACCTTTACATGCTCTTTTGCTTCGATTGCCTGGTGGACACCGTCGCTGAAACGTCTGCCCGGCATGAGACGGCCTGTAAAGTCGTCTACGATGATGACCTGGCCGTCCTGAACGATGTACTGCTGGTCCTTCTTGAAGTTGCCGTTAGCCTTCAAAGCATTGTTGATATAGTGCTGAAGGTCGAAGTTATCAGGATCAGAGAGGTCATCGATATTGAAGAACTTCTCGGCCTTTGCGATACCGTTTGCAGTAAGGACTGAAGTCTTGGCCTTCTCGTCAGTAACGTAATCCGCGTCACCTACGAGATCATCCATATCTACCTTGTCATCTGTCTCGATAACCGTGTACTGCTTCAGTGACTTAACGAATGTATCTGCCTTCTGGTAAAGATCGGATGATTCGGTTCCTCTTCCTGAAATGATGAGAGGTGTTCTTGCCTCATCGATGAGGATCGAGTCGACCTCGTCGACGATAGCGTAATTAAGTTCTCTTTGTGCGATCTGGTCCTTGCTTACGACCATGTTGTCACGGAGATAATCGAATCCGAATTCGTTATTTGTTCCGTAAACGATGTCGCATGCATACATGCCCTTACGATCCTTCATGGGGATATCGTGAATGATGAGACCGACGCTCATCTTAAGGAACTTGTAGATCTTACCCATCCACTCGGAGTCACGCTTTGCGAGGTAGTCGTTTACGGTTACTACGTGAACGCCCTTTCCCGTGAGAGCATTGAGATATACAGGCATTGTAGCTACGAGCGTCTTACCTTCACCCGTCTTCATCTCGGCGATTCGGCCCTGATGGAGGATGATGCCGCCGATAACCTGTACTCTGTAAGGCTTCATGCCCAGAACTCTCCAGGCTGCCTCTCTTACAGTGGCAAATGCTTCAGGAAGAAGTGAATCCAAAGATTCGCCTTCCTCATATCTCTTCTTGAACTCGTCTGTCTTAGCAGCAAGGTCATGGTCAGAGAGCTTTGAATACTCTTCCTCATAAGAGAAGACCTTGTCTACGAGAGGATTGATCCTCTTAAGTTCGTGATCGCTGTGTGTGCCGAAAATACTTTCAATTAAACCCATTTTGTCCGTTACCCTTTATTGTTTTTGTTCGTTATTATCTCCGGAAGCTTCCTTGAGTCTTTCAAGTGCCGTCCTGTATCCGCCTTCGGGATTTACATAGCAGTTCTTAACTCTCGAAATAGTCGTGGAGCTGACCTTTGTGGAAGATCTCGCTTTCCCGCGAACTCTGCCGGTTGATTTCTTGTTTGTATCCGCCTTGTCGGAAGAGGTCTCATCCTTGGGTGAGAGCTCCTTGATGATCTCTTCGTAGCTCTTGCCCTGTTCGATCCTTCTTACGATCTGCCAACGATGAAGGAATGAATGCAGTTCATTTATCGAGCAGAGATCCACAAAGAACTTATGCATCTCCTTGCTGTCCCTCATAGTCAGCATGGCGTTATACAGATCCGTTAATTCTTCTAACTCACTTTCTGTAAAATGATCATCACTTATGCTGTCCATCTTGTCACCTATTACCCGTTATCACGATACGACTCTAAGCAGATAATCCCAGATCGGCTTAGCATATCCCATATATACTGCGGCAAATACAACCGTGGCAGCGAGCATTAAAAGAATACCCAGCATCAATCTGGAGAAAATAAGATTGGTCTTGGCCTTCCTGAGAGAATCTCCAATGGAAAGTGAAGCAGTCTTGTCCGTAGTGATCTTGGAATTTGCAAGACTCGGACGTCTAACGCTGTTATTATGTCTCAATTTGTTTACCTCCAAACATACCAATACATAATAACAAATTATTTATTTTAAGACAATAAAGAGGGGTTACCCGTTAAGTACTGTATCTTTCGGAGGTCTCATACTCGCAGATTTCAAGTATTACGCCCTGTACAAAGGCATATCCCTTGAGGTTCTCTACAGCTTCCCTGCCGATCTGCCCCGAATTCTCAGGTATTATAACCTTAAGATGTCTGGAATCAACACGTGAAACCTCATATTTTTTCCCGTTTATAGTGGCAGACTGGGGCTCAAACCCCTTAAGTGACCTGATGTCATCCTTGATCTTCTTCTCGATGTTCGACACATCCTGATAGTATGGTGACGTAAGATCAATGCTCCTTATAGCCGTAACTTCCCCGCCGTTAACGGCATCGATCACGGGGAAAGTCTTGGGAAGATTTGCCCCGTACTTATTCCGGAACGCTTCTCCCCTGTCAAAATTGCTCAAGGACCATATCTTGTCCTTTTCCTTCCCTTCCACCTTGTGATCTTCAGGATTTAAGAACAGTACGGATTCTCCGTATAAGGGGATCACCGAATAAATGCTCCTGGTCCTGGTTCCGGCTATGGTTACGACTGAATAATCCGTCAGGACTTCTATTACATGATGTCTTTTGTTTATCGCGAAAAAGACCTCTATGTCTTTAGGCGCAAAGAACCCTGACCCGCCGTTCCTCTCGATATAGGCTTCCCTTATCTGTTTCTCCATTGTTTTCGAGAACAGCCCCTGCAAAATAAGCTCTTTTAGGGTGTTTCCGGTTGCATTATCCGCGCCGATCCCGATAGACAGGACTTTGGATATTATCTCGCCGCCTTTGGTATCGCCGACGCCCAGATCAGGAAAAGCATTTACCGCTGCAGACATAAGATCTGCAGAAGGAACAGAGACCGGGTGCAAAAGGGCCATCTTCTCACAGGTCTGTTCGACGGATCTTCGCATGAGGATATCAGTCCTGTAAAGGTCCATCGCACTTACAACAGATGCGATCAGGACAAGCGTGATCGTAAATGCGATCGCCGATTCGATTGTTACTGCCCCGCGCTTATTCTTTCTCATGTGATAACCTCCGGTTCACTCATAAAGCTGATAAGATTTGGTTACGGAATATGTATTGCCTCTGAAATCCGCTTCCAGCGTTAAGCCCTTGTAAAGCTCCCCGTAATCTCTCTCAAGTACTTCAAGGCTTCTTGAAAGGAGCTTATCGACCGGTGTGCAAAGGCAGAAAAGATAGAGGAAATCCCTGTAATTCCAGGTCACGATCTTATTGCCTTCATATTCAAAGATCACGGCTCTGCCGCCATATAAGACTACGGTGACATACTCCTTCGCAGCCTGAATGTATGCGCAGTATAAGATGAGCCCGGCCCTGATTATCCTCGGATCGATCTCGACCGCACCTTCACTTACCGCCGCTATGATCTCTGAGATGACCAAAGCAATGACATACATGGTGTTCCTGAATTTCTCATTCGCATAGTCCTTAAGAATGCTGGAGGCAATCAGAATATGATACATGTAAGATGCGACCTGCAATCCTGCAGGAACACCCTTGTGTCCGGTTATCAGATATTCGCAGTCGCCCTGCTTTTTGGAGTGCAGAGCTTTAAATGGCATACCGTTAATCGCTGTATCACCCGAAGGCCTGTAGAAGCAGTCAAAATTGTAAGCGCAGTAATATGAAACATTGCATTTTGCAAATATCTCCGGCGTATCGTCTGACAGTAACGACATATAGTTCTCAAACATGGAAAGGGTTCTGAGGAACATTTCCCAGTCGGCGATATCAATATCGATATCAAGGCCGATGTCCTTTACGGCATTCTTGTAATTCTCGCTTAAAGAATCGATCTCATTTGCCTCATCGATCAGTTCATCGATATTTAACGCTTTGCCGGCTTTTTTGATCCAGTCCTCGGCTTTGTCAGAACCGGAGATTATCTTAGACACATATCCTGCAGCAGGGCTCTGCATGAACTGTCCGATCTCCTTTAAGATCCCTTTCTCATCAAGTTCACAAATCATATCCCCATAGCCCTGAACCAAAGTCTTCACGGAAAAGCCGGTGCCTCTGTACCAGAAAAAAGAATCTATTGCTTTCTTAAGGTCTTCACAGGTAAATCTCTGCTTCCCGGATATGAAAAGCTCGGATTCCGAAGTAAGGCCGTTTATCTCTAAAGCCTTCTCAAAGCACTCTCCGTCAACGCCTTCTATTGCAAAAGCATAAATGCCGTAAACGCTGTATAGCTCCCTGTTATAATCTGCAAGGATAGTCTCCACTTCATTCTTAAGGGCCGTATTGACGCTCAGTGCATAATCGAGATTCCAGACAAAAGCCACAAACGTACATTCGACCAGTATCAGAGCCGCCATTATTATCGCCAGGAATATGGAGGATGCTCCGTGCCTGTTCCTTCTGTGCTTATTGATCCTTCTCATTTTGAGCCTCCTTTGACAGATCGAAAACAGAACCATAGATGAGTCTGAAGTTATCCGAGATTCCCGTAAGATATGTACAGAGCTTTTCCGCAGACGTGTCATAACAAACAGCGCCGCCTGCTGTATTCCTGTAAATGACAGCCCTGTCCTGCTCCATATAAAAAAGCTCATTTCCGCCGTCTTTTGCGCATTCGAAACTATCCAGCGCTATAGCTTCCGGACCTGTGATCATGAATGTCAGGAGCACAAGGATCAAAGAAAAACTGATTGCCGTTTCAAGAGTAGACATAGAGCACCTCCTTTTAGGTGATTCTATATCGGAAAGGCATTTGATTTTCCTTACAAAATACGACAAAACTCGACAAAAACCGACAAGCAAAAACGCCCCTTTCAAAGGGCGCTCAAAATTCGCAAAAGCCTCAATCTATTGCCTTTGGAGGCATTTCCTGAAGGATGGCTGTCTTTATAGTCTTATATTTACATTACAGCGAAAAGAACGGGTTAAATCTGATCTCGTATCCGATCGTCGATTCAGGACCGTGCCCGGGGTAGATCCTAAGACCGGGATCGAGCTTTGCGATCCTCCTTATGGATTCGGCAAGGATCTTAGATGAACCGCCCGGCATATCGGTGCGTCCTACGGAGCCCTTGAAAACAGTATCTCCGGTAAAGAGCATCTCTTCACCTGAAAGATTGACCAGAAAACAGACGCTTCCCATCGTATGACCGGGTGTCTCAAATGTCCTGATCTCCATAGAATCGTCCTTATAGATATTCTGTCCGTAAGTTCCTGCAAGATCTGAGAACTTAAAATCATAAACAGTCTCACTGCCCTCCATATAAGAGCAGTTCATAAAAGCGTTCTTTATAAGTTCCCTGTCATTACTGCTGAAAAAGACTCCGGCAGAAGGATAAGCGGAGATCCAGGAATTAACATACTTGATGTGATCGTGATGTCCGTGAGTAAGAAGAATAGCCTTGACCGGACATTCTCCTGATGCAAGTCCGGGCAGATTACAATAGTCTTCAGCAGCCTTGGGCGATACAGAAGGATCAATTACAAAAACACCGGACGGGCCGGTGAGAATGTACATATTGGACTCCAACGGTCCTAATGGTAAGGTGATCAGCCCGCAGTCCATTCGCGGTAATCAAGTGCGCCGCTGTCGATCGCGGTAACAAGGATCTCGGCTGAAGCGATATTCGTAGCGTAAGGGATAGTATTCTGGTCGCAGACATCCAAAAGCTCAAAAGGATTGGATTCGCCAACCTGACGTCCGTCCCTGAGATAGATAACACAGTCGATACCGTTATATTCAGCTCTCGAAGCAAGCTGTTCAAAACCGCTCGAATAGTCTACCGAGAGTCCGGAAACATCCAGATCTGCTGCAGACTTAAGAAGCTTGGCAGTATTATATACAGAGATGAGCTGATGTTTCTCAAGCAAAGGCTTGTAGGCAATGCAGAAATTGACCAGTAATTCAGTCTTCCTGTTGTCAGCCATCAAAACGATCTTCATCCAAATTCTCCCATTAAAAACTAATAAACAGATTGTACAGTAAAACGCTCTTTCAAGCAACTTGTTTTTATAACAAATTCACAAGAAATACAAAATTTTTTGACCGGCTCTGTGTAATTTGCGCAAGAGCACCATCACCTGCGGTTTGTCCTGGCATTTATGTTAGGAAGATAATCGCCAAGGATAGGATTCGTAATAGTCCTTGTCTTCGTTTTGTCGATCGGCTCATTAAAATATGCTGCCATGATCTTTTTCGCGATGACAACTGATGAAGAACCCCATTTACCCTTCTCAACCACGAGAGCCAGAGCTACTTCCGGATTGTCGTAAGGCGCATAACAGATAAAGAGACCATTCGAATACTCTTTACGTGAATCCTCGAATCCCGTCTCAGCCGTACCGGTCTTGCAGGCCATGTCGATCGGATACTGATCTTTATTGAACGCATCGCCGATCGTCGAATTGTAATTAAATGAACCGTAAGCTGCGGCATGCATCGCCTTTCTTACAGTCTTGATATTCTCTTCATCGATCCCGATATCAACGGATTCTGTCTGGCCTTCATAAAGGATAGAACCGTCACTTCCGACAACCTTATCGACAACATAAGGGGTACAGAGCTTATTTGTAGCGATCCCGGCCGTATATCTGCAGAGCTGAAGGATCGTAAAGCAGTTATCGAACTGACCGATGGAAGCCTGGGCAGTATTTGACGGGAACCATGTCTTATCGTAGACGGACTGCCTTGTAAGTCTCTTATACTCACGGCTGGACATAACTCCGGGGATCTCGCCGGGAAGGTCTATGCCGGATTTGACGCCAAGTCCGAATCTGTTGGCCATGGCAGAGATATTATCGATACCTGTCTTGATACCAAGGCTCATGAAGTAAATATTGCATGACTGGGCCATTGCATCATCTAAGGTAAGATAACCGTGACCGCCGTTAGGGAACTCCAGGCAGCGGAATTTCCAGCCGTCAACGTAATAAGGGCTGTTACAGATAAGTCTTGTCTTGGAAGGCGTAATATCACCATTCTCAAGAGCTGCCAGAGCCGTGCAGGGCTTAAACGTGGAACCGGGCGCATACATTGACATTATCGCTCTGTTCCACAACGGGAGATCTGCTGAGGTAACTTCCTCATATTCATCGACACCGAGGTACCATTTGACCTGCTCTTTTGCCTGTTCCGAGCCGTAGTTTGCAAGGATGAAGTCGTTCGGATCGTAGTTGGGATAAGAACCCATTGCGATGATGGCACCGGTATTGACGTTCATCAGAACGAAAGCACCTGCAGACGCGGTCTTATAACCGGATACGTCTGATGCTTTCTCGTTCATGATGTATTCTTTCAGCGCTTCAACGCCGACTTCCTGAACACGTGAGTCGATAGTGAGATATACAGTCGCGCCTTCTTCAGGCTGGACACCGTAATTCTGCGGTACGAACAGGCCTTCCTCGCCGTTCTTGGTCCAGATGCTGTAAGGCGTCGTTCCGTTGCTGCCGTGCAGATATCTTTCCATCTGCGATTCGACGCCTGCCTTGCCTACAACGTCGTAGCTCGTATATCCGAAAGGTGCGAGATCGGCATAAGACACATTGGATATCTTTCCGCAGTAACCTACTATGTGGCTCGCGTAAAGCGCTTCGGACGTATAGGTCCTTGCATATTCTTTTCCGGCTACGATGCCCATATAGTGGTAATTCTGTTCTTCAAATATCCTGATAAGTTCATCAGGAACATCCGTTGCGATCTTTACCGGCGTACCCTTGATAAATGCCCAGTTGTCGGCGAAGATCTGGTATCTGATCCTGATGATCCTGTACGCCTCGTCGATCGTATAGTTGTTATCGATATTGAATTTACGTCTCAGATACAGGAAGAATACGTTAGGGTCTGTCTTAACGTAGTCATCCGAGAACGTAACGATAACGCCCGATGCGTAATCCTTGAGGTCGAAAAGGTTCGAATCCGTCTGCCACTTCCTGATCTTAGCCTCTTCTTTTACGAATCTCGCCTTGGGATCGAGAATGAAATACTGGTCAAGGTCGGAGATATTGATGCAGTGATACTGTTCGAAAAGATATGAGAGCTCCAGACAGAGCGAATTGAGCGCCGTATCGTCCAGATATGCATTGGCGATCATTACATTGTTGTACTCGTTAGTGGAAGCAAGAAGCACTCCCCTGCCGTCATAGATATCGCCTCTCGGTGCCTGGGACGAATACTGTCTGATAACACCGGACGAGCTCTCTGACAAGGTCTTCTGATAACCCGAGAACTGGAGCCTTATGGTCATTATGAGGATTATCACGCCGAATACGGAAAATCCTACTGCCAATACAAGATATCTGTTGGTCAGGAATTTGAAGGCGCGCTTAAATAACGAACCGGCTTCGCCGTGTCCGCCCTTCTCGGCATTATGGTCAAATGCGCCGTAATCATCCATCAGATTCCGAGCCATGTTCCATCTCCCTGTTTATCTAAAATCTCATCATCGCCGGAATTCTTCTTAAACGAAACCGGACCTAAGAATCTTATAAGCAAAAGCAAAGGCACTGACGCGATCGTATTGAGCAGAAGCTGCGGCAGGAACGAATAAACAACGAATGTAAGCGGAGAATAGATGCCTGAGGCAGAACCTGCCAAAAGGCTCCATCCGTAGATAAGCATGTATCCTCCCACCTTGTAGCATGCCGTTGTGAATATGACCGCAACGATCGAAAAAGGAATATTCCTGTGCATTCTCCTCGTAAAGAACGATGCACCGATGATGCCTGCCGCGAAAAGCGTGAAAACACCGAGGAACGCAGTAACCCTGACTTCGCCGTCAAGACCGACTACCGCAGGCGGCGAGAAAACATCTCTTATGAGTCCGCAGACAAATCCTACGACTGCGCCATCCCAGAAGCCGTTAAAATATCCCGAGAGAACTACGAATACAAACATCAGGTCAGCCGTCTGCCCCAAAAAACCGAACGACTCAGGGAAAGATACCTGCAAAGAGGAAAGCAGGAAAATATAGATCGTATAAACGATTATCTTCCTGATCCTGGATTTTGCATTGGCATTTATGATACGCATGGCTGATTACCCCTGAGCGGAAGGAGCAGCGCTTTCCTCCGGTTCAACATAAGGGATCATGATAAATACGTCCTCAAGCTTACCGATCTGGGAATAAGGCCTGATGGTTGCTGTAACCTGGAGAGGATTGGAATTGTCGACTGATACGACGACACCGATCGGAATACCTTCCGGGAAAAGTCCTCCGTCACCTGAAGTTACGATCTCCATGCCTGCTTCAAGTCTCGCATCAGGATCGATGTCTTTTGCAAGGCATAATCCTTTTCGCTTGAGCTCGGCATCACCATATACCATGAACGTCGCACCGTTAACTGCGTTAACCTTTGCAGATACCGCAAAGCCTTCGTGAAGGAGCGGCAATACTCTTGATTCAGTATCGGAAGTCTCTATAACTCGTCCTACCAGGTTCATCTCAACGTCAAGAACCGGGTATGAATTACCTTCCTCAAGCACGATGCCGTCAGCTTTGCCGGCATTAAGCCTGATCGTGGAGAACCATTCATCAGATTCTCTCGAAAGGATCGAAGCACCGTAGATTACATAGTTGCTGAACATATCCTTGATATGAAGAGCGTCCTTAAGCTCCTCATACCTCAATGCCGCCTCTTCGTTCTGCGTAAGGTGGTATCTTAAGTCAGCGATCTGCTCCTTAAGCGCTCTGTTCTCTTCTCTTATCGCAACACCGTCAGTTATGGCCGACCAGAAGTCGGTCAAAGTATCGCCTGCCCTCTTAACGATAGACTGGGCAGGTGAACTTACGGACTGAACGGGCTTTAGAAGCTTCTTTACAGGGCTTCCCGGAAGCAGGCTCAAAACGGCAGCTGCTGCCAGAACAAGCAGAACGACCAGTGATATGAACCATTTGGACTTCAGCAGTTTTTTCAAGAATACTCCTCTGACTGTTTAACAGATCAGCCCTTCTTGCCGCAGCAGTTCTTATACTTCTTGCCGGAACCGCAAGGGCAAGGATCGTTACGTCCGATATGATCGGAGTGAGCCATGTTGCTCTCACGGTATTCTCTTGTGATCTCGTTTCTCTTCTCTTCGGAGAGAATGTCCTTCCATGCCTTGATGTTGAAGAGCCAGTCAGCCTTTGCATCACGCATGTTGTAGTAGAGCTTCTCGTAATCGATTACGAGCTTGATCTGATAGTCATCATCAATAGCTTCCATATCAAGATCGTCGCCGTTTGTAAGGCTGGACTTGATACCGTCGATGAATCCTACGAATACATCCATGGAATCCTTAGGGAATTCGAGCTTTCTTGCGAGCTCTGAAGCTGTGCCGTTAAGGAATTCCTCATTGTCAGGATAAGCGCCTAAGATCTTCTCGTAAGCGACCTTTTCGAGCGCATAATAACGGTTGATGTATTCCATATATTCCTGTCTGTTGGAAGCATCCTCTGATCTATCCATCCATGTCTTGTAATAACTCATTTTGATTTCCCTCCAAAATATTAAAGCTTAGCAGCTACTGCCTTGAGGAATTCCTCAGTCGTAACCGTCTTCTTGTTGTCATTCTCGAGAAGATTATTAAGGTCTCCCGTGATGGTGCCTTCCTCGATCGTCTCGATAGAAGCCTTCTCGATCTTATCGGCAAATGCCTCCAGTTCAGGAAGGTTATCGAGCTGAGCTCTCTTTCTCAAAGCTCCGGACCATGCGAAAAGCGTAGCCATCGGGTTAGTTGATGTCTGCTCACCGTTAAGGTGTCTATAGTAGTGTCTTGTAACCGTGCCGTGAGCTGCCTCGTACTCGTAAACGCCCTTAGGAGAAACGAGAACGGATGTCATCATTGCAAGAGAACCGCATGCAGAAGCAAGCATGTCGCTCATGACGTCGCCGTCGTAATTCTTGAGCGCCCATACAAATCCGCCGGAAGAACGCATAACTCTGGCAACTGCATCATCGATGAGAGTATAGAAATATGTGATCCCGGCTGCTTCGTACTTAGCCTTATACTCGGCATCGTAAAGATTCTGGAAGATCTCCTTGAAACGGCCGTCATACTTCTTGGAAATAGTATCCTTTGTTGCGAACCAGAGGTCCTGCTTTGTATCCAAAGCATATTCGAAGCATGATCTTGCGAAAGCCTCGATGGACTTATCTGTGTTGTAAAGACCCTGGACAACGCCGGAATCCTTATATTCAAAGATCGTCTGGCTCTCCTGTCTTCCGTCGGGATATGTGATAACAAGGTCAGCTCTTGCAGGACCGTCTACAAGGAACTCAGTATCTCTGTAAACGTCACCGTAAGCATGTCTTGCGATCGTGATAGGCTTTTCCCAGCAGGAAACGAAAGGCTTGATGCCCTTAACGAGGATCGGAGCTCTGAAAACGGTACCGTCAAGGATAGCTCTGATAGTTCCGTTAGGGCTCTTCCACATCGTGTGGAGGTTATACTCGGTCATTCTCTGGGCGTTAGGTGTTATAGTTGCGCACTTAACTGCAACGCCGAGCTCGTTAGTCCTGTTAGCTGCATCGATAGTAACCTGGTCAGCTGTCTCGTCCCTGTGCTTGAGGCCCAAGTCGAAATACTCGGTCTTCAAATCAACATAAGGCAGGATGATAATATCCTTTATCTGCTTCCAGATAATTCTTGTCATCTCGTCCCCGTCCATCTCTACGAGGGGGGTCTTCATCTGAATCTTAGCCATAAGATCTCCATTCTTATAAATAATACTAGAAGATTTTAAGTCATTAGTACCCTAACGTCAAATAGGATAATGGGGAAAAAACAAATGAAAACCAACAAAAAATCTGTCGGTTCAGACGTTGGTCCTTGCAGATGCCTTAACGAGGATTATCTCCAGCGAATAGCGCTCGTCGATAAGACCGTGCTTAAACTCACTGTCGGAGTCCGATGCCGCAAGATACAGTGAGATAAGGCTCTTCAAGCTGAAATTCTGCGCCTGGGAAACGAGTTTTTTGGCCCTGAAATCGTTCATGCCGGTCCTGTCGACAAGTCTTGCGGCATTTCCAGCTTCCTTTGCCATTATCAGAGCCTTTATGTGATTGACGATGGAAACCCTTATCCTCGGAAGAGGTTCCTTGTTTGCAATGAGCTTATCGAGCGTACCAAGCGCAGTACTGGCGTTGCCGGAACCGCATGCGTCCATGATGTCGAAGATCTTGCCGCTCAAATCCGGCGGGCAGCAAAGCTCGACTATGTCGGGCGTAATCTCCGAATAACCCTTGCCCTGACAGTATAACGTGAGCTTGTTGATCTCGTTTACAAGCTCCATCATGTTGTTTGCACATCTCGAAGCCATTGAATTAGCGGCCTCAAAGCCGATCTTAATGTTCTCTTTGGCAAATCTCTTGCTTATCCAGCCCGAGAGCTCGTCTTCCTCAAATCCGCTCATCGATGCGACGGTGCCATACTGCAGGAAGGCCTTGAATGTCTTCTTTCTGCTGTCTGCGGTCTCCTCGAAAAAGACTACGACCGCTGATGACGGGATATCCTTTAAGATCTCAAGGTCCTTATCGGAAAGCTCTCTGTTCGGAAGTCCCGACTGCTTGATGACTATAAGCCTCTTAGGCGACATCCAAGGCGGCATGGAGACAAGCTCTTCAAGCCTGCCCATATCGAACTTATCGCCTGTTCTGGTATCTATTACCGCATAGTCCATGTCCTCTGCACCTTCGCCGAGGCATGACTTCTTAAGCATGGAAACAGCGCCGTCGAGCATATAGTCCTCAGTGCCATATAAGAGGACAAGCCCTAAAGAATCAGCTTCCTTGCTGATCTTTGCAAGCATCTGACGGGAATTCAAGACTCCCTTGGGCAATGCCTTCGGCTTAGCCAACTACATCTCCTTCTCCGGTATCACCGCCGGACGAACCGGTGCCGAAGACCTCAGGATACTTGCTCTTAAAGAGGATATCCGTATCGACGTCTTCAGAACATCCGTCGATCCTTCCGATCGAACCTGTCTGCCAGATGGAGTAATCACCCTCATAGGAGGTCTGCTTAACATAATGGGCAAGCCATACATCGTAACCGGCAGGGTCCCAGATGATCTCGAGATAATACTTGCTCGCATAAAGAATGGTCTTATAACCGTTCTGAGCCATGATATCCGCAAATTCATAGAACAGGTTGTTGATATCAACGATGCTCATCTTATATTTCTGGAAATTCCACCAGCTCTCCCAGTCAAATGCGACAGGAAGATCGATCTGCTTGCCGTTAAGCACCTTAAGGAGCTCTGCCGTATGCTCATGGAGCATCTCAATGGTGCTGTCAGTGGAATAGTAATATACGCCGATCTTAAGTCCTGCAGCCTTTGCATCCGCATAATACTGCTCGAACTTACGGTCTGTTCCCAGTTCGTTATTGTTATAGATCATGGCTCTTAAGTATACGAACTCGCAGCCGGCAGCCTTAACCTTATTAAAATCTATGTCGCCCTGATATCTTGAGACGTCAATGCCGTAAGCGATATCGCTGTCAGGATATCTTGCCATGAAATCACTGTATTTAAGCGTCGTGTGGGTGTCAGAGCCTCCGCCACCGCCGCCGCTGTTGCTCGGCTTATAGACCTTGACAGTCAAGCTGCCCGTCTTTGTATTGCCGGCATCATCGGTAAGAGTGATCGTAACGGGATAGCTTCCGACTGTGGAAGTATCGACCTCGCCGTCTACAGTGATATCGACATCAGCATCGCAGTTGTCAATGTAGCCGATATGCTTCTGGATATTGAATTCATTGCCGACCTTAATGCTCACTGATTCGGGAAGGCTCAAAAACATAGGAGCCTTGGTGTCTTCCTCCGGCATATCCATATGGGGCTTGGCCGGCGTCGGACTGGGTGAAGGTGTCGGTGTCTCAGTAGGTTCGGGTGTGACCTGTGGCTCAGTCTCGGTAATCTCCGAAGACTCGAGCATGTTGGCATCAGAGCTTTCACCTGCTCCCGGCATACTGCATCCGGTCAGGGATACGAGTGATATTGATGCCGCAACGGCTGCTGCGGCTGCTGTAACTAATAATCTGTGTAGTCTTAAATGCATGTTTCTCCATTCCTCCGGCACCTGGCCGGTCCTTTCCTGTATTCCCATACAGAATCGATTATAACAAACAGATTACAATTTCAAGTGCGGTTTATAGGACAATTTATGGCAAAGAAATATATAAAATACAGTTCAATATTCCAGTACCACCGCCCCTTCAAGATCGGTCCTGAACACATCGCATCCATATGATTCAAGGCGTTCTATAGTTGCCGGGGCAGGATGCCCGTAGAAATTGTTCTCTCCTACCGAGATCACGGCGACAGAAGGCGAACAGGCCTTAATAAATTCAGCCGTAGATGAATATTTAGAGCCGTGATGCGCAACTTTGAGGATGTCGCAGTCAAGGTCAGGCAAATCTGCGATCAGGAGCTTTTCGGTATCTTTGCCTATGTCGCCGGTGAAAAGGATATCCACCGGATCCTCACATTCTATGTGGAGCCTGGCCACCAGGCTCTCCTCATTGCCGCCTCCCTTACCGGAATAAGGATAAAGGACATCCATATATACAGATTCGGATATGAAGAACCTGCTGCCGGCCGGGGCAGGTTCAAGCTGACTTAAGTACATGGCCTTTTCGCTGCTGTTCAGGCCTGTGGACTTGAAGAAATCCTTTACATCCTTGTCCCGGTCATCCGGACCGGGCACATAGGATGTGATTATCCTCTTTGTCCTCCCCTGAACACAAAGCGCGGCTATCCCTCCCGAATGGTCTACATCCCAGTGGCTCATGACACAAATGTCGACCCGGCTGATGCCGTAATAATCTAGCAGATCCGTTACGGTCGAGGCACCTTCCTCGTAAGTCCCGGCATCGATCAGGCAGGTGCTCTCAGGTGTCATGATCAGACAGCAGTCACCCTGGCCGACATCTGCAAAGACCACCCTGCAGTAAGGCTTGTTGATAAAAGAAAACACATTGAATCCGACAATTACTGCAAGAACAGGACAGATGATCTTCAGGGCAATGCGTCTTAACATGCCCGGCGGCAGGAAAAACATGAATAAAGTTACCGCAGAAACCATAAGTAATGCCTTAGGCAGATGGACCGGCGCCCCGCTCTGTTCGCTCAGCCTGCAGCCGTACTTCACAAGCTTTTCGAGCGCCTTGATGCACAAGAGGAGCGGAGATGAGAGATAAGCGGACCAGAAAGGCATCAAAAGGCATAGGAAAACGCACGGAATAAAGAATGTGCAGGCAAGCCCGGCGATGAAGGAACCCGCGATCTGAATGAGGATGTGTTCAATATCCGGCCTCATCGAGATCTCTGACCAGAACGGAAGCATGCCAAGGCCAGCACCTGCCGCGGCAGCCAAGACAGAAGATATTTTCCCGCCCAAATGAAGACGCATAAGAAGTTCTGTCAGTTTCCCGCTGCAGACCTTTATTCCAAGCACTGCGCAAAAGCTCATCTGAAAGCCTGATGACAATGGGCAGAACGGATCTGCCAGAGTCATCACGACGGACGCAAGGCACAATGAAGACAGCCAGTCTCTCCCGGCAAACAGGCAAATACTCATTATCGCCGCCCTCGTGACCGAATCACCCCAGCCGGTCAAAGAGCCTATGAGTATGCAGAACAGAGTATGCACGGCAAATGCGCTTTTACGCTTTAATCTTAAGGCATTGAGCACCATAGGAAGACAGACAAGGAAGCCTGAAAAATGCGTACCCGATACAGCCAGCAGATGCGAGCAGCATGACATCTTGAAGTCGCGCCTGACAGACTCGCCGATCAGTGATTTGTCACCTGTGCAGACAGCAGCCGCAAGTGCTCTCGAAGAGCCGTCAAATGCTGATGATACGGCATTTAAGGCCTCTTCCCTGAGCTCGAAAAAGAAATTCTGTATATAACCTGTCATCCCTGCCCCAAAGGAGCTCTTCAAAACATCAAAACTGTCACAGGTTATCACATACAAAACGCCCTGTTTCTTAAGGTATCCGCGGTAATCAAATTCGCCGGGATTGCCGGCTTTACGAGGTTCCTTGATCTTCCCCTGCAAAGACAGGATGTCTCCCGGCTTAACAGACTTAAACGCAGGATCATTTCCATAGTATTTCAGGACGCTTAAAGCGCCTCCCTCCAGTCTTACGACAATATCCCTGTCACCTGACATATCACGGGAAACAGATGTGACACGGCACAGGAATTCAGTGTTATTCAGGTCTTCACGCGCATTAAGCCTGGAAGAAATATAAAATCCGCTATTTATGAAGATCAGACAGATCAGGATAGCCGGAAACACTGCATTTGCCGCCCTCTTAAACCGCCTGAGGAAGACTCCTGCAAATACTATAGACACGCTCATTACTGCAGCCGGGATCACCGACTCAGTCAGGAAACTGAGTATACAGCACGCCGTAAGCAATATCGCAGGGATCAGAAGCGGCCTTCTTGTCACGGCCTGCTCAAGACCTGCAAGATCACACAAACGGGATCTTATCAGGTTCATAAGGCGTTCTGCTGCACTCCGCCGCCCCGGATATCCGGACGTTTTGCCATAAAAGTCGTTCATGTTAAAATTCTAATGCGGACCCTTGTCGGTTTTCGTCTCGATTTTCGCGACAAGATCTACAGGAAAACCGACAAAATACGACAAGATCAACACTTTGGACAGAGTTATATACATGGCAATTAATTACGGAAAGATCAGATATCTTAAGACCTGTGCTTCTACAAAAGACCTCCCTGACGAGACACTCCCGGAGATCGTTCTTGCCGGCAGATCCAATGTCGGTAAGTCTTCCCTTGTTAACGCCCTCGGCGGGAACAGGAAACTTGCAAGAGTATCCCAGACGCCGGGTAAGACCCAGCAGATCATCTATTTTGACATGGACAGCCAGGCGATCCTGGCAGACCTTCCGGGCTACGGCTTTTCGAAGGCTTCGAAAGACAAGTCCAAAGGCTTTTCCGAGCTTTGCGACAACTATTTCAGGGTTAGAAAAGGCATCGACCTTGTTCTTTTGCTGATAGACATTAGGCATGAACCATCAAATGACGATATCGGAATGTTAAATTACCTCAACAGCGTAGGGCTTCCATACTTTTTGGTCTTCACAAAATGCGACAAGCTTTCTGCCCAGCAGGTCAGGAAGCAGCTTCAGATGATGTCAAATTGTCTTGATTTTGCCGAAGAAGCCCGTATTTTCGCGGTTTCTTCGAGTGAGACCAATCCGCAAAAAGCAGGAATAAATGATTTAAAGCAGGCCCTATCTGATGAGGTATGCAAATAATGAACAATCTTTTTATTACTTTTCGTGCAAATTTTTGTATGACAGTCCTTTGAAATATTTTTTTACTTAGATATCATTTAATTAGCTTCATTTTAGGGGGTATCTTGTTGCCATGAGTGACTTAGAAGTCAATAAAGACTTTAAGCCTATTACTTTGGCACCTTTCGGCCCTATCGGGATTATTGCGCATACTTCCAATAAAGAATTCGTTAAAGCCGTTTCTGACGACCTTTCCGTCAGGAGGAAGCGCCGTGCATTAAGACCCGAGAACAGGTATGCAAATGATCCGGGTTATGCTCGTGACAACTATATTTTCGATACAGAACTTATCAGATTCCAGACAGGTGAAGGCAAGTTCTCCATTGGCGAGAGCGTCAGAGGTCACGATATTTTCGTAATTACCGACGTTCTTTCCCACAACATGGAGCTCGACCTCCTCGAAGGAACCCATGTCATCTCCCCTGATGACCAGTATATGGACCTCTTAAGGATCCTTTCCGTACTTAAGGGCAAGGCTAAGAGGATCAATGTCATCATGCCCTTCGTTTACGAAGGCAGACGCGAGAAGCTTGAATCACACAGAGAATCATACGACTGTGCAGACGTTCTCAAGAAGCTTTACAAACTGGGCGTATCGAACCTCATTGTATTCGATCCCCACGATGCCAGAATTGAAAATGCGGTACCCCTCATGTCGATCGAGATGCCGCGTTGTCAATTCAAGATGACCTCCACCCTCTTGAATTGTTTTGATACCCTCAAGCTGGATAAGGATCATACGCTCGTGGTAAGCCCTGATGAGACAGGTGTATCGCGGGCTATTTTTTACGCATCTCACCTGAATCTTCCTTTAAGCCTGTTCTACAGGAAATATACCGGCAAGCCCGGCCAGAACGGAAAGATCTTCGAATATCTGGGAGAAGATGTCACGGGCAAGGATATCCTCCTTATCGATGACATGATAAATTCAGGCAACACTATGCTCAGGACCGCTGAACAGCTTAAAGCTGCAGGAGCTAAGGATATTTACTGCATGGCTCCCTTTGCGCTCTTCACCAACGGTCTTGAGGTATTTGATGAAGCATTCGCCAAGAAAACGATCAAGTGCATTTGTACGACAAACCTTATTTATGCACCCGATGAACTTCAGACACGCGAATGGTACATCCAGGCTGATATGGTTCCTTACATGGGACGTATCATCGACGCACTTAACACAGACGAATCTATTTACGACCTGATCAATTCGACTTCGAGACTGCAAGATCTCGCAAGCCAGATGAAGATCAGTGACCTTATAGATGAAGACGACACAGAAACTATTTAAGGCATGAAAGGCAGGCTGCAATTATGACATCAGCATCTGACGAGAGAGCTTATTCCCGCTACGACCAATACGGCGACAACCCTATGGCGCCGGTAGGACCTATTGGACTTATTGCTCTTAGAGGAAGTGAGGATTTCACATCGAAGGTCAACTTCTACCTCAATAAGAGACGTAACGAATACCAGAAAGAGCAGATCGTTAACACCTACCCCGGATTCTTCAGAGAGGATTATACAATCCCCGTTGAGAACGCAAGATTCTCATCCGGCGAAGGTAAGGCTGTCGTAAAGAATACAGTAAGAGGCCATGACCTCTACCTCATCAGCGACGTTATGAACTGCTCCTGTACTTACAAGATGTTCGGCCAGGACAACAGAATGAGCCCTGACGATCACTATCAGGATCTTAAGCGTGTTATCCTCGCCTGCTCCGGCAAATCAAGAAGAATCAACGTAATCATGCCGTTCCTCTATGAGAGCCGTCAGCACAAGAGAAACGCAAGAGAGTCTCTTGACTGCGCATTCGCACTCGAAGAACTCTATGATCTCGGTGTTGCAAACATCATCACTTTCGACGCTCACGACGAGAGAGTTGCAAACGCAATTCCTCTTGCAGGCTTCGAGAGCCTCCCTACCGCGTATCAGATCATCAAGGAAATGTACCGTCAGATCCCTGATCTCAAGTTCTCAAACGGTAAGTTCATGATCATCTCCCCTGATGAAGGCGGTATCGGCAGAGCAATGTACTATGCTTCCATCCTTGGTGTTCCTCTCGGAACTTTCTACAAGAGAAGAGACTATACAAGGATCGTTGACGGTAAGAACCCCATCATCGCTCACGAGTTCTTAGGTGACTCTGTTGATGGCATGGACATTCTCATCGTAGACGACATGATCTCTTCCGGTGACTCCATGATCGACATCGCTGAGAAGATGAAGGATAAGGGCGCAAGGAACGTTTACTGCGCGGTTACTTTCGGTCTCTTCACAGAAGGCATCGACCACTTCAACGAAGCATACGAGAAGGGCATCATCAATAAGGTTTTCGCTACAAACCTCATCTACAGAAGACCTGAGCTCTTACAGGCTCCCTGGTTTGCAGACGTTAACCTCTGCAAGTTCGTAGCTCTCCTTATCGACGCCATCAACCACGATGCTTCACTCTCAAGCCTCATCAATCCTACTGAGAAGATCAAGAAGCTTCTCAAGGAGAAAGAGAATATCGGCTGATAATGGCTAATACTTCAAGGTCACGTTCAGCAAGCTCTTCCAGGGGTGCGAAAAGAAGCACCTCCGGCAAGTCTGCGCGCTCTTCAAGTACCCGCAGGCCATCAGGCAGAAATACTGCTCCAGTAAATGAAGGATCCGGCTTCGGAGAGCTGATCGGAAAGTTTGCTTCCTCCAAAGCATCCAAGCCTGTCATCTTCATTGCCGTTGTCCTGCTCATCGTAGGCATCGATCTTCTTATCAGCTGGGATAAATATGCCATGTTCTTCAAGATCCTCGGCATTGAGGTGCTCCTCGCAGTAATAGTATGGGTTATCCTTACTCTGGTATTCTCGAGCAAGAAGAATAACGACACCGACGGAAACTACGATTCCGAGGTATAAAGCCTTGACCTTAGACGGCATCACCTGTCAGCTTCTCGCCAATGAGCTGAATAAAGAACTCGAAGGCAAGCGTGTAGATAAGATCTACATGCCTGACAAGCATACCGTCATTCTCCACATCAGATCCACCGGCGGATACCAGAAGCTCCTGATCTCAATAGATCCGGGTGCTCCAAGGATCTGCCTTTGCGAGAACACCCTCGACAATCCTTCCATGCCCCCTTCTTTTTGCATGCTGCTTAGAAAATATCTGGCAGGCTCAAGGATAGAGAGCATCAAGAATCCGGGTTACGAGAGAATAATCGAGATCACCGTCAGCAAATACGACGAACTTAAAGACAGAAAGACCTATACCCTCACAGCTGAGCTCATGGGACGTTTCTCAAATCTTGTCCTCATAAATGAGAACGGCAGGATCTTAGACTCTGCGGTCCATGTCGATTTCTCTGTCTCAAGGGTAAGAGAAGTCATGCCCGCCAGAGTCTATATCTATCCGCCGGCACAAAACAAGCTCACACCGGACGAAGCTCTTATCATGGCTGATAAAGGCGATCTTCCCATTATGGAATCCGAGCTGCAGCGCCCGATCGAGAAGGCGCTTGTAGGATCGATAAAAGGCCTTTCCCCTATTCTTGCGGCATACCTTACCGATAAAGCAAACATTGATGACCGTAAGACCTTCTCTATGCTCTCGTCTGATGAGAAAACAAGGCTCGCTTCTGCAGTAAGTAGTTTCTTAAGATCTGTTACGGAAGGAAGTTATAAAGCATCAGTCTTCTACGATGCCTCAGGTGACCCTGTCGACTGCTCAATCGCTGATCTTAAAGGTTTCCCCAAGTCTTCCGTACTCCCTTCGATCTCCGAGGCCATTAATCTTTATTACCTTGCAAGGGATTCAAGGCTTGTTCTTGACATGGGAAGCGACAGGTTAAGACAGATAATAACGAGCGCGCTTGCCAGAGTCATAAAGAAGAGAGAACTCCATGAACAGGACCTTGAGGAAGGCAAAAAGGCCGGCTTCTATAAGCATTCAGGCGACCTTATCCTCACATATAAGTACATGATCAATCAGGGTGCATCATCCGTTACGCTTACAGATTATACGGATGAGGGGCAGCAGGAAGTCGTGATCAGCCTGGACCCCACTCTCGACGCATCCGGCAATGCACAGGATTACTATAAGAAGTTCCACAAGGCAAAGCGCAAAATGGAACTTGCCGAACAATACCTTAAAGAAGACGAGCTTGCCGCGCAGTACTTAAGATCTCTTATGGCTGCAGTCAATGCCGCATCAAGTCCGGAAGATCTTGAAGCCATCAACGATGAGATAAGGACCGAGATCACCGGTGAGTCCGGCTTAAGAAAGAGCTCTAACAGAAATACCAACATGAATAAGGGCGACCCCAATAAGATGGTCGGTGTTGCCAAATCAGGCAAGGCTTCTTCAAGAGCACTGAGGGAAGCCGCCAAGCGCGCAAATCAGAACAAAGCCGGAAGGACCCAGGGCAAGGAGAAAGCTCTTCCCTTAAGAAGATACATGACATCAGACGGCTATGAGATCCTTGCCGGAAGGAATAACATCCAGAATGACCAGCTTACCTTCCACACGGCTTCAAGGCGTGACTGGTGGTTCCATGTAAAGGGTCTTCCCGGAACACACGTCATCCTTAAGACAAAGCCCAACGAAGAGATGCCTTCGGATAACGCGGTGCTTGAGGCAGCGAGCCTTGCAGCGTTCTTTTCGAAAGCGATAATCCTTGAAGAACACATGACGAGCGGAGATTCCAAGCCCGGCCAGCTCAAAGCCGAGGTCGACTACTGCCCTGTCTCCCATGTAAAAAAGATTCCGGGAGCAAAGCCCGGAATGGTCATCTACGAAGGTTACTATTCAGTTCTTGTTGAAGCAAAAGAGCCTCATTCAAAGGACTTATAAATTTTTTCCTTGAACTTGGATTCCTCTAAAGAGAATATACAGCCACAGAACTTCTGCCTGTACAAGCCTATTTCCCTGGCCATGTCCTGACCCTGGCGGAAGCCCGGCCTGAAATCCATGTATTCGAACTTAACACCGTATTTGGATGCCTTTGCATCACTGATCTTTGCAATCTTGTCGTGCTGCTGGTACGGACTTACAAGAAGAGTCGTACAGAAAGACTCATAACCGTTCTCAGATGCGAACTTTGCTACGCTGTCCATACGGATGTCGTAGCACATATCACACCTTGAAGCGAATTCCTCAAGATAAGTCTTGGACTCCCAGTATTCCTGCATGCATTCCGTACCGGCCGATATCAGCTTGACCCCATAGTGGTCACAGGCCTTCTGAAGGTTCTCGTGACGCCTGTCGAACTCAAACTGAGGCTGGATATTCGGGTTATACCAGAAGCAGTCGAGATCCTTTGCGCTTGTCAGCAAAAGATCTATGGGATACATGGCACAGGGGCCGCAGCAGCAATGAAGGAGCATCTTCCCCATCAGCCGTTCTCACCATTCCTTTCGGAATTCTGCCAGTCTTCTATGGAGATATTCTCATAGCGCGGCGGAGCGGACTCTGCCTTCATGCCCGCTAAAAATGACGGAGGAGGAGTAAGTCCCAAGTGCTCGAATGCCCTTAACGTAAGCATTCTTCCTCTTGGTGTCTTATGAAGGAAGCCGTTCTGCAGCAAGAAAGGCTCATAAACGTCTTCTATAGTTACCGGATCTTCACCGGTACATGCAGCAAGTGTCTCAAGTCCTACAGGTCCGCCCTTGAAGATATCAGCAATCGATGTAAGCAGTCTCCTGTCAACCGCATCAAGACCTAACTGGTCGATATCAAGAGCCTTAAGGCCGTAGTCGGATACTTCCTTATCGATCGTATCCTTATCGAGATAAGACGCGAAGTCTCTCATACGCTTAAGAAGCCTGATCGCGATTCTCGGTGTGCCGCGGGATCTTGAAGCTATATTCCTAAGACCCTCTTCGTTGATGGCAATGCCGAGCAGCGCAGCGTCACGCTTTAAGATCTCCATAAGGTCTTCTGTCTCGTATAATTCAAGGCGGTGGATCATGCCGAAGCGGTCTCTTAAAGGAGCCGAGAGCATACCTGCCCTTGTCGTCGCGCCGACCAGAGTAAAGTGCGGAAGATCAAGTCTTACGGACCTTGCAGCAGGTCCCTTGCCGATCATGAGATCAAGGCAGTAATCCTCCATCGCAGGATAAAGGACTTCCTCTACGTTCTTATTCAATCTGTGGATCTCATCGATAAAGAGAACTTCATTCTCATTAAGGTTCGTAAGAAGAGCAGCAAGATCGCCTGCCTTCTCGATCGAAGGTCCTGTTGTGATATGCATGGCAACACCCATCTCGGATGCGATGATGCCGGCCAGAGTCGTCTTACCGAGTCCCGGAGGACCATATAAGAGAACGTGATCAAGAGCTTCGCCGCGCTTCTTCGCAGCGTCGATAAAGATCTTAAGATTGGTCTTTACCTTCGTCTGGCCTGAGTATTCTTCGAAGGTGACAGGCCTTAACGCCTTCTCCTCGTTATCGCCCGGCTGTCTGAGCCTGCCCAGGACGCGCTCTTCCTCATTCTCATGTTCATTAAAATTCATCATGTGTCAGATTCCTTAAGAGAACTTCTTGCCGGAAGCGATCTTCAGAGCCTTGCGGATCAGATCTTCCAATCCTATGCCGTCTTCATATGCGCCGGCAACGGCGTCAGCTGCTTCCTGATCTTTATATCCTAACACAAGGAGAGCACCGACAGCATCCTGCATGATGCCCGTATCACCGCTTGATGCTGCTGCCATTGCAACAGGCGTGCTGCTGACTGAAGTTGCACCTCCGAGCTGCGATTTAAGCTTGTCCTTAAGTTCTACGATTATCTTCTCGGCAGTCTTCTTGCCTAAGCCCTTAACGCTTGATAAGAGCGCTACATTGCCGCTCATTACGGCTGCGGCTATCTGCTCTGCTGATAATGAAGCGCATATCGTATGAGCAACCTTGGGGCCCACACCGCTGACGGTAATGAGCTTTAAGAACATCTCCTTCTGGTCGCGTGAAGCAAAACCATAAAGGGAAATATCGTCTTCCTTGACGCTCTGATAAAGATATACGGTTACATTATCGCCAATGCCTCCGATAACGGCGGAGATCCCCAGAGGGCAGTTGATCAGATAACCGATCCCGTTATTCTCTACTACGAGCTGCTGGTCATTGCGTTCAGCTATAACACCTTTGATATAAGCGTACATTCAACTTCTCCTTAAGACATATAGGATTATTCTATCAATAAATCAGACAAAACCCTCGTTGCGGTTAGAGTATCCGTATCTGCCGTACTGGTATCCTGAGACGGCCTTGCCTGCAAATGCCGTGCCGGTATTAGCCAGAGTGATCGCAAGAGCCAGAGCATCCGCTGCATCGTCAGGCTTCGGAACTTCCTTAAGCCCTAAGATCGACTTGGTCATGAGCTGGACCTGCTTCTTCTCTGCCTTGCCGTAGCCTGTTATCGCAAGCTTTACCTGTCCCGGAGTAAACTCGAATACCTCAACGCCTGCCCTTCCGGCTTCAACGAGCACTGCGCCTCTGGCCTGAGCTGTACCGATGACAGTCGTATGGTTGTGCCCCATGAAGAGCTCTTCTATGGACATAAAGTCGGGCTTATACTGCTCTAAGATAAACCTGATCTTGTCATTGATCGCCAAAAGCCTTAAGGGAAAATCAACGCCTGCCTTGGTCTCTATGACACCGTAATCTATAACCTCGAACTTGGAGCCGGTCTTGTCTATGATCCCGTAGCCCGTAATGGCATAACCCGGGTCGATACCGATTATTCTCTTCTTAACGGGCTCTCTGGTCATAGTAATCCTGCCTTATATAAACATTTGTTCGTATTATACAATACTGCTATTTTAAATCAAGCGAAAAGGTCGAGCTCATAAAGATAATAGACATCCTGAGCGACATTTCCGTTAATGTCCGTGTAATAACAGCTTCTCGCATCTTTCAGGCGGTATCCGCAATTGGAAAGATCGTAAAAGTCATTGGTTACGACGAATCTCACGCGGCGCCTTATAACGAGATCGAGAGGCTCTTTGACGGCCTTGGTGTAGCTGCCGGGATAATTTACCTGATAGAAGAACCTGAAATCAGGTACCGTGTCGGTCGCGTTATAGATACCGGAATCAAGGCACTTGAAGTTGAGTACGGTCGGGTCACCGGAATCAAGGATCTGTCTTGCGAATATGTACTGCGGGTACTTTTCGCGGTCACGGAAAATGATAAGAGTGCTGTCAGAGGCAGCAAAGGCGGCCGTACAGAAAGCTATTGAAGCAAGGCAGGCTATAAGGATCTTTCTGGGCCTTACCTTTATCCTCTTCATGGCATTCCTTATAAGCGTGACTATGCCGGTCCATCCCGACACCGCAAAGCACGCAAGGCCGAAGCAATAGTAGAACATGGGCTTTTCGCCGGAATAAAGGCATAAGAACGTGGTAAGGAAGCTCAGCATCATGAATATGATCTCGTCTTTGTTCCTGCGCGCGAAAACAGTTATCAGTCCTACTGCGATCGATATTGCGAGGATCCTGTTCCTGCCGAGCTGGATGAACATCAGGATCAGAGAATAAGGGATCCTTCCCAAGAACGATACCGAGTCGCCGCTGTACACGAAGATATTAAAGTAGAAATATGCCTCATAAAGATACGACATGGAGCCCGTTATCCAGAAATAGGACAGGACAGGCAGTGTCAAGGCGGCAAAGCCCGCAATGAACATACCGCTGAGCTTAAGGATCGCAAGGCCTGCGCGCGATCTTATGCACCTGTAGATGACAAACAGTATGAAGCCTATGTAAAAGCCTGTCAGAGTGAACTTCATCCAGAACAGGAACGCTGAAGCAAGGCCTGCTATAAAGGCTTCGCTAAGCTTCGGAAGGCGGTCTTCCCTGATTGTCTTAAGACCGATATAGAGTCCGAGAAGGAGAAAAGGCAGAGCATATTCTTCGGTGCTGCCGCCGTAATGTAAGGCATTGACGGAATAAGTCAGCATCGCAAGAGGCAGCACAGCAATAAAGCATGTGCGTTCGAGCCTGACATAAAGAGACATTATCTTAAGCGCCAGTACGAGCCAGCAGAAGCAGAATATGACTTCCAGGATATATACGCCCAGATAGCTCTGGTGATTAAAAGCCGAGAACGGAATATTAATGAAATGCAGAAGCGGTCCCTTGTGGTCGAATATGTCCTTATAAAGTATCTTTCCTAATGCCAAAGCCCTGCTGACAGTAACATAACTGTTTACGTCATCCCAGTAATTCAGAGGATACAAAGGCGAAGCCTGGCACAGAAAGCTTACGTTGATAATGGCCACTATCAGCAGATAAAGCATGCCGGCCTTGCCGATATTGTTATCTGCGGTCTCAAGGTTCTTCGGCATGGTCTTTACCTTCGGCAGCATGCTCAGAATGTTTAAGATGAACCAGAATGCACCTGCAGTCGTAAGCACCGTGAACACAGCGGTCAGTATGATATTGTCGCCTGCGATGTCACCGAAGGTGATGAATACATAAACTGCGTAAAAGATCGATATGACGGCTGAAAGAAGCATTGGTCTGCTTCCGTGTTTCTCGGGAAGTCCGGGCTTTATGGTGAGGACACCTATAACGAGCGTCAGGAAAAGGCACAGGAATATCTCCCACCCTCTTGGCGAGAATCCAGCAAAGAATAATATAACTGATAGTAAGAACAATATTTTCTTCATAATAACGCTTATGTTAACACATCCAGGATAGCTGCCTTCTTCTCAGGCGGATTAGGTCCGATCTCATAAGCTTCGAGAATGAGATCCATGGCGTCGAAAAGTCTTTCCTCAGGTATAGTGCTGTTCTCTCCCTGATAAAGGGCGCAGAGGGAATCTCCCCGCTCGACCTTATCACCGGTCTTCACAAAGAATCCGATACCCGCGCCGTAATCAATGCTGTCTGTCTTGGCAAGGCGGCCTGCGCCTAAGAGCACTGATGCCTGGCCTATGAGATCTGCCCGCATGCCCTGTACGTAGCCTGAATCAGGCGAATTAACGTGCATGCAGTCGAAAGGCTTATCAACATATACGGGATATCCTGAAGGGCTTAATTCGCCTCCCTGGGACTTTATAAGCTCTTTAAACTTCTCATAGCAGGAACCGTCGGATAATCTTGCACGGATCTCCTCCCTTAGGACTTCGGGACTCATGCCTGCATCTTTACCTGCAAGCGTAATAAGGTGGAACGCAAGCTCGGTCACTACCTCTATTACGTCCTCTTCGCCCTTGCCTGTTACGGTATCAAATACTTCCTGCATCTCTAAGATATTTCCGCAGAACCTTCCCAAAGGCTGATCCATGTCGGTGATCACAGCGACAGTCTTCCTGCCGGCTAATTTGCCGATCTTGATCATGGCTTCGGCGAGCTCTTTTGCCATCTTATAATCCTTCATGAAGGCACCTGAGCCACAGGTAACGTCAAGGACTATGACCTTGGCGCCTCCGGCGATCTTCTTGCTCATGATGGACGACGCAATAAGAGGGATTGAATCCACGGTGCCTGTTACGTCTCTTAAGGAATAAAGGATCTTGTCTGCAGGAGCAAGATCCGGCGTCTGGCCTGATATGACCATTCCGGTCTCTTTTACGAGCCTCGGGAAATCCTTTGAGTCGACTTCAACGTTAAAGCCCCTGATGGATTCGAATTTATCTACAGTACCGCCCGTAAACCCCAGGCCCCTGCCGCTGAGCTTAACTGTCTCAACGCCGAATGTTGCTATAAGGGGCAAAAGGACAGGCGTTATCTTATCACCGACACCGCCGGTGCTGTGCTTATCAACGGGAACGCCTTCCAGATAAGACAGATCCATCTGGCTGCCGGATGCTGCCATCTCCAGTGTAAGCGTAGTCATCTCGCGCTCATCCATACCGTTAAGGACTATTGCCATAAGGAGAGCTGATATCTGGTAATCAGGAATGGAGCCGTCCGTTACGCCCTGTACAAAAAACTTTATCTGTTCATCAGTCAGACTGTTCTTATCTCTCTTGGCGATAATGATATCCCGCATGTTCATGGAAGATCACCTCCTATTTATTCCCAATGCATATATTATAATCAATAATGCGTAATAAATAACTTACTTGTGCTAAACTAATTCAATCAAATACCTTTATGGAGGCTATAAATGGCCGATAATTCAAACATGACATCTTTTAAGGCTCCTTTAGGAGTAGTTCTCATCGGCTGCGGCAGAGTCGCAGAGAAGCACTTAAAAGCCATTTCAAAACTCAAGGGCTTAGAGCTTAAGGCAGTAGTTGACGTAAATCCAGATTCCTGCAAAAGGCTCTTAAACTCCGTTAAAGGTTTTTCAGGCGTAAAGCAATACAGCGACTATAAGCAGGCAATAGATGAGATAAAGCCTGCAATAGTTTCCGTTACGGTTCCTTCAGGCCTTCATTTCCAGATCGCGAAATATGCGATGGAGCATGGCTCAAACCTTCTTCTCGAGAAGCCCATGACCATGTCCGTATCAGAAGCACGCGAGATCTATGAGCTTTCGAGAAAGACGGGCCTTAAGATCGCTATGGGCCACATCTACCGTTATCTCCCGGTCGTTGGTCTTGTAAGACAGGATATCGCCGAAGGCAAATACGGCAAGGTCACACACGGCACGATCTATGTCCGCTGGGGACACGGCGAGGATTATTATCAGAGTGCAGCCTGGCGCGGAACCTGGAAGAGTGACGGCGGCGCCCTCATGAACCAGACAATTCACGCTATCGATCTTCTTATCTGGCTTATGGGTTCGGAACCCGAAGAAGCAACCGCCATGATCGCCAAGCGCATCAGGAACATCGAAGCAGAAGACCTCGGCATGGCGGTATTAAGACTTGAGAACGGCGCGCTTGCCCAGATCGAAGGCACGACAGCCACGATCCCTTCCAAGCACACTGCGGAATTTTCCGTTTTCTGCGAGAACGGACAGCTGTCGATGGGACTTGATTCCGGCAAACCCCACATTTCCGTTTACAAGGTTAAGCCTGACGGCAAGACAAAGAAAATGAACGGCTATTACATCCGCAGGCAGTTTAAGGAAGGCGGCCTTTTCTCCTATAAATGCGCACTTAATCCGCATCTCGGAATATATAAGGACCTTTTCGATTCCATAATCGATGATACAGCCCCTATTGCCGATGCATATGCAGGTTTTTCATCCGTAGATACGCTCTTAGGCATATATAAATCAGCCAAAGAAGGCCGTCCTGTTAAGCTTCCTTTGGAAGAAGATTTCAATTCAGTTGATATGTCGGGATTCTTTGATCAAAATAACTGTTGACATTAAAATACCTAATGGCTATAATAACTCACGTTGCTTGACGCACCTCTAGCTCAGATGGTAGAGCAACTGACTCTTAATCAGTGGGCCCAGGGTTCGAGTCCCTGGAGGTGCACCAGAACGGTAAAGCGCTTCGCATATCGCGGAGCGCTTTTGTTTTGCCGGCAAATTCTTATCTTTGTTTATTTCCTCTAAAATATTATAATTTAATGAGGAGTGTAAAAATGAGTAAGAAGATTAAGATATCCTACAAACTTTTCTTTACCCTGGCAGTAATCTATCTGGCACTGCCTGTTGCCATTTTCTTCTTAGGCTATCTTAAGCTCGTATTCGGTCTTATCTTCTCTGCAATGCTGATCGCTGCAGTCTTCCTTGCGGTAAGGGACTGTGCCAAAGATCCAGACGGAAATAAACTTGAACTTAAATCCTACATCTCCTTTCCGCTCTCGTTCATAATCGCCTCCGTGATCTTCGCTCTTGCCGTAACCATTACCAACGGCGTCGGCGAATATGTCTGGGCGCCCTTTGACCACGCTTACAGAAGAGCGATCTTAAACGATCTCATCAACTACAAGTGGCCGATCATCTACGATCCTGCCACCCAGAGCAATCCTGAAGTAAGAGAGATCTTAAATCTCCAGAACAACCAGGGCTTTGTCTATTACTTTACATACTGGCTCCCTGCGGCAGTCATAGGCAAGCTCTTCGGCTTTACAGCAGGCAACATCACACTCATCATCTGGAACGCCTTAGGCATATTCCTTACCCTTATAGGAATGTGCAAATATATCAGAAAGGCCTCCTACGGCACATTATTCATGTTCCTGTGCTTCTCGGGCCTCGATGTCATTCCTTACCTCATCAACGAGATCCATCCTTACGACGGCTGGACATGGATCGAAGGCTGGGTTCCGTTCGTATCCTTCATAAGCAATTTCAACAATCTCGAAAATGTATATAACCAGGCTATTCCCTGCTATCTGATAATTACGCTTATCCTTCTTTCGAAGAACAACAGGAGCCTGGGATTTATCGGAGGTATTCTTTTCGCGTACTCGCCATGGGCTACGATCGGTGTTCTGATACCTGCTGTCGTAAGACTCTTCTCAAAGGATCTGAAAGCTGCTGAAAAGAAGAAGTCCGTTCTCAACATCTTTACTTACAATAATCTCGTAATCCCTGTTCTCATGCTCTTCACGTTCGGGGCATTTTACGGGGCAAAATCCGGAGCCTTGCACATGAAGGGCTTCTTGTGGGAATTCTACGACGGGAATATCCTTAAGTTCATCGTGGTATTGATCCTGTTGTTCATTATCGAAGTGCTCCCTTCTTTCGCATTCGTCTTAAAAGGACACAAAAAGGATCCGATGCTCTGGAGCGCTATGGCTGTGCTGTTTATACTGCCGTTCTATTTCCTGTCCGAAGGAAATAACCTTGTAATGCGCGGAACGATGCCTGCTTTATTCATCCTCTGCATCTTCATGGCACAGCGCATCGCAGAATTTACGACAGAAGATGAGATCATCAGGAACTCGAATAAGAAAAAGCGCCTCAGCAAAAAGGCGCTTGTGGTCCGTGCGGCGTTCTCGCTCGTCATTATCGGAATGACTTATGTGACTTATTTTATGGTAACTGTCATATATCCCATGACGTTCTTTACTGACGAGAGATATACGGACAGTATCGTTTCATTCGGTAATATCGCGCACAATGACGCTGACTTTGTAATCGTAAGTCAGGATCAGTTCTTCGTGGATAAACCGGAAGATAAATTCTTCTACAAATATCTCGCTAAATAGATTTAGAAAGAATCTTCGTCGTCGAGGAATTCCTTGAAGGCTTCTGTCGTCTCTTCAGTAGAAAGAGTAGTTGTAGTCTTCTTGACTTCCCAGATGGGCTTAACAGGTTCTTTCTTGCCGGATTCTTCTGCAACCTTAACAGCAGCATTGCTGGCAGCCTTTTCGAGAGCCTCTTTCGCAGCCTTCTGTGCGGCTTCCTTTGCAGCCTGGACCTTTGCTTCTCTTGCAGCGATCTCAGCAGCCTTCTTCTCGGCAGCTTCTCTTTCAGCCCTCTCTTCAGCTTCCTTTGCAGCCTTCTCTGCAGCTTCTTTTGCAGCGCGCTCGGACTCTTCACGGGCAGCCTTTTCCTGAGCTTCCCTTGCAGCTTTTTCTTCAGCTTCTTTTCTGGCTTTTTCTTCAGCTTCTCTGGCAGCTCTTTCTTCTGCTTCCTTAGCGGCCTTCTCTCTGGATTCCTCAAGGAGTTTCTGCTGGAGCTGGCGGCGCTCTTCACGCGCCTTATTCTTAGCATCTTCGTCAGCCTGATGCCGGTTAGCTTCCTTCATATCCTCTTCCAACTGCTTACGCTTCTCTTCGTTAAGCTGGGCAATATGTGACGCCTTAAGATCGCCAATGGATTCCGGAGCCTGAACATTCTTCATGATCTTCTCCATCTTAGCGCGGCTCTCAGCCTTGGAGCGCTCTTCGTCTTCGGCAACCTTAACACCCAAAGCCTGCAGTCTTGCAAGCTCCTCAGGTGAGACAGAGGAAGCCTTAACCTCAAATACAGGCTCATAATTAACAGTCTTGATATCAACGTCGCCTACTTCAGAAATACTGAAGTCGGAAGCAGCTTCCTGTATCTTCTTGATGTCGGGGATCTCAACACCCGGCAGAATCTCGTATTTCTTCTCTTCTCTCATACATCACTCACCCTTTAAGCGAAAGCACTAATCCAATTGCACCAATAATGCAAAGGATGATTCCAATAGCAAGAACGATAATTGACAGTTTGCTGAGCCTGGAAGGTTCCTTTGCAGTTTTTTCAATTTCAACTTCGGCAGGTTTTTGTTCTTCTGTCTTAACAGATTCAGCAGGAGCCTGTTCCGTATCAGGCAGTTCGCCGCCTGCACACTTTACGATTATCTCATGGGCATTTATAAGCTCAGGCTTAATTGCCAGTGAGAGATCCTTGAACGTCTCAGCGGATGAAGCGAACTTAGCAGCTGAGGTCTCAAGAGTGTCCGGTACAGGCGCTTTCGTGCCCTCGAAATACATGACACCAAAGCTTGCGTCATCACTGGCGTTCGAAGCTCCTACGATGTATTGCTTAACGGTATCAAGGATGGACTTCTCGCCTTCCTCCCTGCCTTCTTTAAATGTCTCTGCCATCTTGGCTACAACGGGCTTTACTAGACCTGCTTCTTCGTTGTAAACGCTGTCCTGGACGCCGTCAGTCATGAGCGCAATGGCATGGACATCGTCAACGGTAGTCTTAAGAAGCCTCATATAGTTATCCGCATGCGCAGCGGTAACAAAATAAGTCTTGCCGTCCTTATCATTCTGCGGCATCGAGATGGGGCTTACGCCTGAAGGAGAGATCCTTACGATAAGTCCGTCGCCGATATGACCGATCATCATACGTCTGTCCTTAACTGCAACAAAGAGCAGTGTGCATGACAGCCTGTCGATCACGTCGATAGTACGCTCTTCCATAATGCCTGCGAAAGCGACACGGAGCTTAGCCATAAGATAACCCCTCACGGCCGCTTCCCTGTTCTCGCTGTATAAAGCATCGAAATGCTCACATAATGTGTCTGTTATTACATGAACAGCGCAGTCAGAACCGAATCTCGCATCGGTATACTGCTTGCCGCCTGCACCGTCGGCTATGCAGACAACTGAGACACCGTTCTTTGTAACAGCATAAGACGCGTCCTCACAGGGAGTACCGCGGTTAACATGCTTATTACCTATAGTTGTGACTGCGCCAACTGTAATTCCCGTATACATCAGCTTTCCTCGTTAATGAACTTCATGAAATCATCCATATCGACAGCCTTGCCCTGTGGCGTTGTGTCGATGTTATAAAGCGCATCGTCATTCATGCCGGACGATACGATGGAAGATGAGGAAGATCCGAGGAATTCGAAGAGTTTGCCGAAATCTGCCGAGTTAACGGAGATCGGTTCAGGACGCTTGACCGAAAGCCTTTTCAGGATATCGAAATCAACACCGGAACCAACGCCGATATTGAATACAACAAGCTTGTCATCTCTCTCAAGTTCATTGCATGCTTCAATGGCACGCTCCATATTCTGCATCGCATTGGGACCCTGAGGCGCACCGTCTGTAATGACAACGAGCCAGGGCTGGAAATACTTGATGCCCATTTCCTTATAGCCTTCTTTACGCGCGTTAAGGAGCTCTAAAGCCGTAAGGACACCCTCACCGATAGGTGTAAGAGTCGTTGATGCCGTGATCTCGGGTAATCCCTTCTCCTTGGAGATCTTACCGAAAGGCATTACGATCTCAACCTTGGAGCCGAAAGTAATGATAGCTATGTCTGTGGAAGATCTTGTATCATCATTGGATTTGATCGAAGATACAAAATTCTGAAGACCCATGTTGAGCTGCTTGATCGGGTTGCCCATCATGGAACCTGATGTATCAAGAGCAAAACAGATCGGGAGTCTTCGCTTTGTACTTGTACCGAAATCTGAACTTGAAAAACCGTCCGCCATAAAAGTCCTCCGCACATTCGAGAGTTAAAGTTTGCACATAAAAATTATATCAGAAGAGGCTTCAGAATAAACCGAAGAATTTCTTCTTTGGAGCAGGTGCAGACATAGAATTCGGAGCGTCATGCTTATCGGTTTTCTCATCATCAAACTTCATCGGTCTGAAGCTTGAAGACTCACCGACACTTGAAGAAACGAATCTGCCGGAAGGAGCATTATTGAACTGCTTCTTCTCAAACTTCGGCTTCGGTTCAGCTCCCCTCTGTGCAAGTTCTCTCTGCTCGGCAAGCTTAGCTCTGTATTCTTCTACATTGATGCTTATCTGTTTGTAGTTCTCGCAAGGGAAAAGCTTATAGGCTTCCGCATCATCGTATTTGAAGTTCTCGAGTTCAGTCATGTACTGCTGAACTGCGTCTCTCCAGCAAACGGCTTCATAAGAAGCACCTTCTTTGAAAGTCCTGTAAAGCATATTGCGCAGATAATCAGGCAGGTATTTCCAAATGTTGGCATATCCGCCTAACGGTATGTGTTCGGTATCAGAATTATCAAGAGTATAAGGGAAATTCTTATTAAGGATCTCTTCCCTTAAAGTCTCAGCACCGTTTCTCGTAGCATAAGGATGAAGTCCGCAGAACAGCACAGAGAAAACGAGCATTGCGATGGAATAGTCTTCGTCCTTTAATGACCTGACAAAACCGGAGAAATCCTTTCCCCAGAGATTTGGATCAGTGAAATCCTCAGTGCCTACAGGACAAGGGAGATTCCCTACCTGTACGCTGTCCATATCGATAAGGTACTGATGAGCGGAATCCTCGATCAATGCATTCTTAAGCTGGATATCACCGGCAATTACATCATGCATATGAAGATAGAGATATTTGCCGATGAGTGAGAGAAGCGTCTCACAGATATCAAGTCTTGTCCAATCAGGGAAATGTTCCAATATCGCATCAGGGCCGTCGAAAACATTGCTTAAGGTCGTGCCCTTGCCAATGAACATCGTATAGCCGACAGGGACATTTCTGAAATATAGCAAGTGCTGAGGTGCACAGAAAGATGTTGAAGTGATTCCGAGCTCTGTCAGCTTCTTAAGCTTAGCCCATCTTAAAGGCGTGATAACACCCTTGTGGTAAACCTTTGCAACAAGCCTTTTGTTATCGGTGATGAATACCATTCCTTCAGCGCCGCCGGAAAGCCTCTTCTCAAGGACCATTCTCTCGCCGCCGTTGTAATTTACAATATCGCCGATACTTGCTCTGGCATCTGAATCAAGGAAAGAATCGATCTTTGCAAGATTGCTGATCTCAGGGAGCGGAAGATCTTCCTTCATCTCCTTAAGAGACGAATATATCTTCAGACCCTTCGGAGAGAGGATAGCAACATCATGGTTATATTCGATGTCCTTCTCGAAAAATCTCTTAAAAAGAATACTTCTCTGTGTAGTAAGGAGAACCGAGTAATCGAGCTCATTTACCTGCTCGATGAATCTCTCGGTATTGCATGTGTTGATAAGGTGAAGCTTGTTAGTGGTAAGAAGGCTCTGCATCAAAGAGCGCATAGCGGGCTGAACTGCCCTGTCCTTGGGATCCTGCTGAGCGATTACGCACTTATGGAGAACTTTAAATGTATCATTAACATAACAGTCGATACCGTAATCGTTGAAGAGGTTTAGAAGTTCATCAAACAACACTCCGTTAGAGCATTCAAGCACAACAGAGTAATCAAGAACAATAGAAAAATACTTGCTCAAGCCTTCAAACATTATCTAAACACCTTCTCTCCACCGTAATTCTAAAATATGGCACTTTAGAATTCAAGTAATGGAAATCTGATATTTAATAAAAAACGAACAAATCTAACACAAATTACGTAAATTTGTGGTAATTGCATTTACAATCACTCTATACCAACAAGTTTCATTAGGTATTTTGCATTAGATTGTCTGCTTATTCCTGAAGCGAGCTTATAGTCGAAAACGATCTCCTTGTCTGTATAAGACTCTGAGAAATGATAATATCTGATGTTGTTAAATCCTGTCTCAGTCTTATCGATCATCGCATAATCGTGCGTTGTCATAAGACCGCAGATAAAAGGTTTTGAAAGCTTCTTTAGAACAGTAAGAGCGCCTTCTGTCCTGTCATCCGAATTCGTTCCTCTGAATATCTCATCGATTAGAAACAGCAAAGCCTTCTTATCCCCTGCCGCATTAACTATTCCAGAGATCCTTATGAGCTCAGCCTTAAAGGTGCTCATGTTCTCTTCAATGCTGTCAACGATCCTCATCGAGCTCATGACTCTCATTCTTCCAAGCTTAAGGGTTGCTGCAGGAACAAGACCGCCTGTAAGCGCCAGTACAGTACAGACTCCGACAGTTCTTATCATCGTCGTCTTACCTGACATATTTGAGCCTGTGATTATCGCAATGTCATTGCTGAGTTTTACGGAATTCCTTACAACTGTTTCCGGTGCTATAAGCGGGTGAGCAAGATCAGTTCCTTCGAAGAACGCATTGCAGGCTGCATCATCCGATTCAACGAATTCCGGGAATGTGCTGAGAGGCAATACAAGACCTGTCTGTGCAGCGCACATCAGCGCTTCGACTTCAGATAATCCGTCGATATAAGACGGCAGGAATTTGCCATGAGCAACAGCCCAGTTGCCGAGCATAAATGAGACGAGGTAATCCAAAGGTGCAATGAGATTTAATAATAGAGCAAATAAAGGCTGAGAACGAAGGCCTGCTATCCTTAATATGCTATTGAGCTTCTTAAGCGATTCATAAGCACCCTCCGTCTTATCAGAGCCCTTAATAAGTGACTTTAAACCCTGTTCCTCAAAGCCCGCATTCTCAAGGATCTTATAGAGTTTAAGGATGGTCTTAACCTGAGCAGGCATGCCTTCACAAGCCTTAAGATAACTGTCATTGAAGACGCGCCCTGCCATGAAGATAAACAGGTTTATGATAAGACACGCAGGGATAGTTGCAGCAGCATAATCAGGAAAGATGATGTAAGCAGCAGGAACAGATATCCAAATGATGCATCCGATGATGCCAAGGATATTTGCTGCAGGCTTTGTTTTCGAGCCTGTCTTGGCAAAATCCATCAGAGCCTTGGGATCTTTGATCATCCTGCCGAGCCTTGCAGTTGCCTGATAATCCATAAGCACCTCAGGCTTATCACACAAAGCCTTGACGGAAGCCTGCTTTGCCTTGAGGTCTTCTGCCTTGATACCTGAAACATGAGGATTAAGAAGGCTGTCTGCGAATCTCCGTCTTCCAAACGAAGTCTCAGAAACATTGAGCAATGAGAAAAGGGATTTCTTGCCGAACACGTCAAGATCCATGCAGTAATCATGGTCAGGAATCTCGAAATCCCTGCCGTAGAGCCTGCTCTTGGCAAGACCGATGTCTTCTGCCCTCTTTAAGCCTTTAACAGCGATATTGCGCAGCTCATTAAAGTCCCCTTTGATCCTTGCGATATAAGAAGAATTCACCTTGGATAATTCGGTGAGATAATTGACCTTATCAAGGATCCTGCCGTGAATGATACAAAAAACAATAAAGCTCAGGAAAATAAAACCGCCTGAGATATAAAGAGCCGGGATCTTAGATGCGATACCGCCGATAATAAGACCTGCGGCACCTAAAAAAGTTATCAGTCTGAAGAATGATAAAATGCCGCTCTGCCTTCCGTATGAGGCAAGATCGGCAATTATCTCTTTATCCTTATCTTCGAAAAACTTAAGATCAGCTTTCATTCTTCTTTGCCTTTGACGCTCCGGATTTCTTTGCCGAAGGGTCCTTAGTCTGTGTCTTCTTCGGTTCTGTTGTCTTTGAAGCCGCCTTGGGCGCCGCTTTGGCGGCAGAAGATGTCTTTGAAGCAGAAGTCTTTGCCTTTGCTGTTGTCTTAGCGGCCGTAGTCTTCTTTGTTGTAGTCTTCTTAGCACCAGTCTTGGAAGTTGTCGTCTTCCTGGATACACGCTTCGGTACTACTTTATCAAGGACTTCACCGACGTTGTCATGAATCGTAAGCAAAGCCTTAAGATCCATGTATGTCGAACTCTTGTTGATGATGACGATCCTGTCGTGCTTTAGGAACTGCGCGAATGTGGCTGCCGGATAAACCGTAAGTGAAGTGCCTGCAATGATCATGAGATCACACTTTTTAACAGCCTTAATAGCGTTATCAACGTTCTCGTGCTCTAAGTTCTCTTCATAAAGAACGATGTCAGGTCTTACGATACCGCCGCACTTATCACAGTGAGGAACGCCTTCCTGGGATGCGATGTATTCGATATTGAACTTCTTGCCGCAGTTCATGCAGTAGTTTCTGTAAACGGAACCGTGAAGCTCTATTACGCACTTGCTGCCTGCTTCCTGGTGAAGGTTGTCGATGTTCTGCGTGATAATCGCCTTAAGCTTTCCCTGTCTCTCAAGTCTTACAAGAGCCTTGTGAGCCTTGTTCGGCCTTGCATCGGGATATATGAGCTTACGCTTATAGAAATCATAGAAGTCCTCCGGATGCTCCATAAAGAAGTCGTGGGCTATGATGTCGATAGGTCTGTACTTAGTTCCGCTCTCGGTATTGTAGATACCTGCGCCGCTTCTGAAATCAGGGATTCCGCTCTCGGTAGATACACCTGCTCCGCCAAGGAACACGATGTACTTAGACTCTTCGATCAACTCTTTGAGCTGCTTTATCTTGTCATCTCTGACGCTGCCGAATCTGTCAATCCTAGTTTCCACTGCTTAACCTCTATCAATGAACATCAGGTATTCCGTCGCCGTCAAGATCAACGCCTTCAAGGTCGCCGTGATCATGGAACATTCCTGCAGCACCGAACATTTCCTTGCCGGTGACACGCTTCTCGTCACGTCTCTGTTCAACCAGATTGCTTAAAGCCTTCCTGATCCTGTCAGGAGTCTTAATATTCTTAAGTTCAAGAACAGGTGTGGTCTTATCAGCCGTTGTTAAGATGACTGAACCGACACCGAAAATCTTTTGCCAGAGAGATTGCTTGAATGTGATATCCAAAACCCTGTATAAGAGGATCTCTTCAGAACTTACGTTGATGATACCCTTCTTCAGATACAGTTTATTCTGCGTGAAGCTATAGATGGTAAAAGATATGGGCATGCCTAAATATCTTTTCCTGTCCTGCCAGAGAAGCTCTTCCTTCTCGGTAAGGTTTGTAAGTTTATCGATTCTGCCCATAAATAAAGCTCCCTTCAAGAAAGCAAAATTGTTCTACACAACTTACATTATAATAAAAAACACTTTATGTGTACAAAGAAATCCAAAATGAAATGTAATATTAATATTACGTGTTCTTCTTATCCGTGTTCTGAGTCCTTACCGGATCTATAATCTCGTTGTAATCGAAAAGATCCTTGTAGGCTTTTCTGTTCAATGTCGTATAACTCATCATGGCTCGGTCAACAAACAGATAATTATCGCCGTAGATATGGTAAGGCGTAGCGCCGCCGCCGAAGAATATCCTGAATCCTCTATTCTTGAAATATACAGCCCTGTCATCCGTACCATAGATATAATTGCCGTTCGGATATACCAGTATGTGGACTTCTCCGAAAAGACTTCCTATCTGGTCCTGCCACTTTACGAAGTCATCTATCAGCACCTGCTTCTCTGTATTTCTGCAGTCTGCAATATATGAATAGGTGCAGGATGCAAACTTCCAGCCGTTATCGGCAAGGACGTTCTTTATCTCCATAACCTTTTCTCTTGCGAAATCGATATCCTCATTCGTGATATTGGTAAGCTGCGGAAGGTTTGCAGCAGACAGCGCAGCATTCCTGTCTTCGAGTTCGCCCGCTGCTACGACATAACCGAAGCACGCTTCGTGTCCACTTACGGATATGATTCCCTTAGCTCCGTCATATGTGAAATCAGGGTGCTTCTCGACAAAAACATCAAGGAGTCCTATTGCCTCAGCCGTTCTGCTGACAACGGTCTCTCCGGCATTGTTCTGATACTCGCCGCAGACCTGGTTCTCGTCATTAAGGACAAGTCTTCTGCATGTGCCGCATCTGTAATCGGCGACACCGTACTGCAGGTCTTCGATGACCACGATCAGGGGCTTTTTCCCCTTCGGCACTTTAAGGTTGCGCTCCAAAAGGAACGTCGGGTCGCTCTGGTCGATAAGATCTTCAACGTCTACCAGAACATATCCTCTCTGATAAAGGTTCTCAAGGATCTTCTCGAATTCCTTTATCGTGAGATGAAGATTCGTATTGGTCGAATGATAACGGCCGGAGAAAGCTACGTCGCTGTCAGCAATAAGAGATCTTACACAGATGCACTCGATCTTTCCCCTGTATTCCTTAACCTCACTGGTGTGCGATGTCGCAGTCAGAAGATTGCTCTTGATCATTTCATCTTCAGGGAAGATCACCGCAAGATCCGAGAAAAGGCTCTCTGCAGAATAGAACTTATATGTTGCAAGAAGATGCTCGCCTTCAGCCATCATGGGCTCATACATCATCTCTTTTATTGCCGAGATCCTCTTATCACAGTAGTCACCGACAAAGCCTTCATAGCTGCCGTTAACCTGTGTGTATTTCTTTACGGCTGCGATGTAATCACCTTTCTCGAGCGAATTCTCTGCTGTCTGGACATCACCTGTAGCCGTCTCGATAAAATCCAATTCACGGAGCAACGGGTTTGCCGTCGCAGAGAAGTTACCGATCGGCTGGAGCTGGTCGAAGAAATATGTGACGACAGGCTTTTCGACCTTGCCCAGAAGGAATTCCTCACAGATGCTGTAAAGCCTTTCCGATACAACCGAGCTCGTAAGCTCTTTCATGGAATCGAGGAAATTAATATCACTCGGCGTAAGAACATAACGGTTGCTGATGATACGGTTGCATAACTCGTCTACATGCTCCCTTACGATATTCTGCATATCATCGAGCATCTGGACGCGCATTACATTGGATGCCTGTTCATCGGGTGATGACTTAAGCACTTCATCCTGTATGCCGCGGTAGATATCCAGAGCATCAGCATAGCGCCCTTCGTTTATGGCAAGCTCGAAGCTCGGCACTGTCTCAAGTTCATAAGCATTCTTTCTTCCGAGAACAAACGTCGTTACTGTCAGTGCGATGAGCATGACAGCGCAAAGAACAGCAGCGAGGCCGTAACCTCTTGTGTCCTTTATCTCGTCTTCTGCGACATGATACTCGGAAGAAAATACCGTCACTTCAAATCATCAAAGCTAACCTGCTTTGCCTCCAAAGAATTTTCCTTAATGTAATAGCCTATTGCCGGAACCTTACGTATCCTGTAATACTCAGGATCCTGTACATCTACTTCCGCAAGACGTGAAAGTGATCTTAATACTGAACCCTTCTTGGATGCGAGGAGCTGGACACCCTGTGTCGTTCTCGTAGTCTTGAGAGGGATCAGCGAAGCCTTGAATACAGCTGCTTTATCAAGCGTATTGGTAACGATAAGGTCAGGATCCTCTTCTTCGTCAAGAAGAATGAATCCGACTGCCTTGCTGCCGTCAAAATAAGCATTGATGAGCTTCTTTCTGTTCTGCTTTGTCTCATACGAAGAGATGGGGAATCTTGCTGCCTTACCGTTCTCGAAAGCGATAAAGAGAATGCCCTTATAGTCTGTCGTGGAGATCATGAACATAGGTCTCTCACCGTCTTCCATTTCGAGCTCACTGTTAAGATAGTGACCGAGATCACCGGGCTTCGTATCTGAAAAATCGTAAACATGAGTCTTATAGAGATTGCACTTATCCGTGAAGATCAGAAGGTCTGATCTGTTCTCACATTCAAAGCCCATAAAGATCTCATCATCATCTTTTGTCTTAAGCTCACCGGCACTCTGCAAAGATTTCATCGTGTGCTTCTTGAGGTAGCCGTGACGTGTAAGCATCAGGTGGAGCCTGTAATCAGGGATAACATCTGCCTCAACAAATGTCTCTGTCTCCTCTGCTCCTACGAGCTCTGATCTTCTGGGCTGGCCATACTTCTCAGCTACTTCTTTCAAAGTCTTGGCAATGAGATTGTTGATCCTTCTGGGGCTTCCCAAAAGATCTTCCGTATCGGCGATATCAGCCTTGAGCTTATCCCTGTCGGAGATCCTGTTAAGGATGTACTGCTTGTTGATGTTGCGGAGCTTGATCTCAGCGACATATTCAGCCTGCTCTTCATCGATTCCGAAGCCCTTCATGAGGTTAGGAATAACGTCGGCTTCAAGCTCTGTCTCCCTGATGATCTTTATAGCCTTATCAATGTCTAAGAGGATGACTGCAAGACCGTCTAAAAGGTGCAGTCTCTTCTTCATCTTATCAAGGTTAAAAGAGAGCTCACGGCAGACGCATGTCCTTCTCCACTTGAGCCATTCGTCAAGGATCTGGGCGATGCCCATGACTCTCGGCGAACCGTCGATAAGGATATTGAAATTGCATGAGAAAGTATCTTCAAGCTTTGTAAATCTGAAGAGCTTTGTCATGAGCTGCTCGTGATCAGTGCCTCGCTTGCAGTCGATCGTGATCTTAAGACCGTCAAGGTCTGTCTCGTCACGGATGTCGGCGATCTCTTTTGCCTTGCCGCTCTTAACGAGATCCGCGATGTTGTCGATGATCGCTTCAACGCTCGTGGAATAAGGGATCTCAGTGATCTCGATGAGGTTCTTTGCCTTATCGACCTGATACTTTGCTCTAACGGAGAATGTTCCCTTGCCGGTATCGTAGATGGCCTTCATCTGCTCCTTGTTGTAAAGTATCTTTCCGCCGCCGGAAAAGTCAGGCGCAGGCATGATCTCCAGAAGATCGGTATCGGGATCTCTCAGATATGCTTCTGCAGCTGCGCAAACTTCAGCGAGGTTAAATGAGCAGATATTCGATGCCATACCTACGGCGATACCCTGGTTGGCATTTACGAGAACTGCCGGGAATGTTGTAGGAAGAAGCGACGGTTCCTTAAGGGTACCGTCATAGTTATCGATCATGTCAACAGCATCCTTGTCGATGCCCTTGAAGATCTCTTCGCAGATCTTCTCTAGTCTTACTTCCGTATAACGCGGAGCAGCACACTGCATGTCTCTGGAATACTGCTTACCGAAGTTACCCTTTGAATCAACGAACGGATGGAGCAAGGACCCGTTGCCTCTTGTAAGTCTTACCATCGTATCGTAGATAGCCTGGTCACCATGCGGATTGAGCTTCATGGTCTGGCCTACGACGTTAGCAGACTTTGTTCTGTTGCCGCCCAGAAGGCCCATCTTATACATCGTGTAAAGGAGCTTACGGTGTGAAGGCTTGAAGCCGTCGATCTCAGGAATAGCACGTGATACGATGACACTCATCGCATACGGCATATAGTTGATCTCGAGCATGTCAGTTATCGGCTGGTCGATAGCCGGCATGTCTTTCGCATTGCTGTCAGTAAGCTTTGCTTTAAGTGAATCTGAAATGATATCTTCTTTTTTCTTACGTGCCATTTAAATCACCCTAAATCAAGCATATCGAGGTACTTCTTACCGTCCATCTCGATATGGAGTTTTCTTCCTGCGAGGTTATCGCCAAGGAGCAGATCAAAGACTTCAGCAGTCCTCTGCGCATCCTCAGGGCAAGCCTTGATGAGTCGTCTGGACTTCGGATTCATCGTCGTCTTCCACATCATCTCAGGCTCATTCTCACCCAAACCTTTTGATCTCTGGATCGTGCAGAGCTTTGGATCGACCTTGGCAAGGATCTCGGCCTTCTCCTTCTCGTTAAACGCGAAATATGTCTCTTCCTGCGCGTTCTTTCCCTTAGGTCTGTATGTGATCTCGAAAAGAGGAGATTCCGCAATATAGACATATCCCTTCTCAATGAGAGTAGGCGTAAGTCTGTAGAGCATGGCAAGGATCAAGGTCCTGATCTGGAAGCCGTCGACATCGGCATCGGTACAGATTATGATCTTGTTCCATCTTAAGTCGTCAAGATTAAACGCACTCATATCCTTAGTGTGCTTGTTCTTGATCTCAACGCCGCATCCTAAGACCTTAAGAAGGTCAGTAATGATCTCACTCTTAAAGATGGTAGCGTAATCAGCCTTAAGGCAGTTTAAGATCTTACCTCTGACAGGCATAACTGCCTGGAATTCAGCGTCACGTCCGAGCTTAACTGAACCCAAAGCGGAGTCACCCTCTACGATGTAGAGCTCACGCCTTGCAACATCCTTGGTCCTGCAGTCAACGAACTTCTTGATCCTGTTGTTGATATCGACCTTGCCCATAAGGGTCTTCTTGATGTTGACCTTTGCCTTCTCGGCATTCTCACGCGCACGCTTATTTATAAGGATCTGCTCGATGGTCTTGGCAGCAAAATCCTTATTCTCGATAAACCAGATCTCAAGATTATCCCTGATGAGCTGGGTCATGAAGTCCTGGATGAACTTGTTGTTGATAGCCTTCTTCGTCTGGTTCTCATAAGATGTCTGAGTTGAGAATGTATTGGTTACAAGGATCAATGAATCTGCAATATCCTGGAAAGTGATCCTGGATTCATTGGCCTTATACTTCTCCTTAAGCTTGATCTGCTTGTCGATCTCAGCAACAAATGCATTCCTGACAGCCTTGTCCGGTGAACCGCCGTGCTCAAGGAAGCTGGAATTGTGGAAGTACTCAAGAGCATTGACTTCATTGTTAAAGCAGAAAGCGACCTCTGCCCTTACCTTATACTCATCACGGTCTTCCTTATCGCGGCCTCTGCCCTCACCGGAGAACGTGTATGTCTCGGTAAAGCCCTTCATGTCGTTAAGTTCATCGACATAGCCCTTGATTCCTTCAGGATACATGAAGGAGAATTCCTCGCCTGACTCTGCATCCTTAAGAATGAATTCGATTCCGCTGTTGATGACGGACTGGCGCTTGATGATCTCCTTAAATGTCTCAAGGGGGATGATGATCTCCGTAAATACCTCAGTATCAGGCTTCCAGCGCTGGATCGTACCTGTGCGCTTGAACCTGTAAGGCTCCTGCATAAGCTCAGTTACCGGAACACCCTTCTTAAAGCCCATCTCATATTTGGTGTGGTCTCTGAATACGGTTACCTGGAAGAATTCGGATGCATACTGCGTAGCACACGCGCCAAGACCGTTAAGACCCAATGAGAATTCATAGTCACCTGAGGAATTGTTGTTATACTTACCGCCCGCATAAAGCTCGCAGTATACGAGTTCCCAGTTGTATCTTCCCTCTTTGGCATTGTAATCCATCGGGATACCGCGACCGAAGTCTTCGACCTCAATGGTACCGTCTGCAAATCTCGTGATGATGATCTTATCGCCATGACCTTCCCTGGCCTCGTCGATAGAGTTCGAAAGGATCTCGAAGAAAGAGTGAATGCATCCTTCAAGATTGTCTGAACCGAAAATAACAGCCGGACGAAGTCTTACTCGATCTTCGCCCTTGAGCATCGAAATACTCTCGTTGCCGTAATCTTTCTTACCCGGCATATTGTTCCCAACTCCTTAAAATAAATAATATATATGTAAGTTTGACTTTTCGATTATAACACAAAGCTTTCGATATCCTTCAAGCCTAAAGGCGGCAAAAAACAAGGTTGTCCCAAAAACGGACAACCTTGTCACAATAAACTAAAAAGAGTTTGATCAAATATCAGGTATCTCCTGCGGAGCACACTCCGCAAGTTCCAACCCGTTCGAAGCCATATATCTGTAAACTATGCTGAGCTTGAAAGCCAGATTGCAGCTCTGAGGTCCGACGGTTATTTGGAACTGGTTGCTCTGGTTAGGTGAATACGGCCATGCCGGCCTGCTTCTCATACCGATAATATGCGTTCCGCTGCTGAGCATGATCCTGACGGATTCACGGTTCGTTATCTCACCATAGGGGACACCGTCTATCATGATGTCCACGTGAAGGAGCGAACAACTGGGCATTCCGTTTCCCATTCTGTATAACAGGAGCTGGCCGCCGTATGCGTAAGCTTTTTTGCATGAGGGACAAGGGAACCCGACCGTCAGATCCCTTTTAATGTCATCAGCGACAAGCCCGCAGTCGGGACAGCGCACTCTGTACTTCCTGCTCAGAGGAAGAGTGATATTAGCTCCGTCCATAACAGGCTGATAATAAGGGATCGAAGGCATGGGGGCAGGTACCGGAGCAGGAACCGCCTGAGCAGCAGGTGCCTGAGCAGCCTGAGGAGCTGAAGTTCCTACAGGTGTACCGCAGATCATGCAGAAGTTGGTTCCACCGGGCAAGACTGAGCCACATTTAACACAGTTCATAGTAATCCACCCCCATTCAATGAAAAACGGAATATAACGCTTGTAAAAAGTTCTTTAATATCTGTTTTGACAGAGCATTACGGCTTCATAAAGGTCTTTGGCTTCGCCGCTCTCGATATATAATCTGGCCTTTCTTATGCCGCTCGGATTGCGCAAAGAGACGGGGATCCAGCTGTTATACTGCTTCAGTTCGTATTCCAAGCGGCTCTTCTTACTGTTCAGTTCACCGATCCTCGAAATTATGTTGCTCTTCTTCTGCATCATGGGCAGCTCTTCTTCTGCCAGTTTTGCATTCATCCGGTCTCTTTTGCGGGTTGCATAAACACCGCCAAAGATCACCGTAGCTGCAGCTGCAACAAACATGAAGAACATCATGACGGTCTTAAGAGAATCCGTGTCATATTCAGTGCTCAATCTGCCGCTGAGAAGACCATTGACCAAAATGACGATAAATATAATACCTACAACTAACTCAGCTAACTGCGAATAAATCAAAAATGGCCAGAAAAACCTGAAAGCGGAATATCTCGGTCTTTTATCAGGAAGCTGATACCGCGGAAGGTCTTTTTGACAGTCGTTGATCTCGCTGTTTATTAATTCCAATTCGTTGTATTTGCTCTCCAGGTCATTTGCAAGCGCAATGCTCTCATCAGCAGAAAGATTTGGGGTATATTCGATCTTCGTGCCGCATTTCTTGCAAAAAACATCGTTTTCAGACAACAGTGCGTGACAATTGATACAATAATTCATATTTCTCTCCTCCTTAATCCGATTAAAATTTTACCAAACGGGGCATTTGCGGACAATGATGCCCGAATATCATCGGAGTAAAATCGGAAGGGATCTTTTTATGCAAAGTACTCAAATAAACCAAAAGCGCTCCGTTATTAAACGAAGCGCTTTTTGATGGTGAGCCATGGGGGACTCGAACCTCCGGCCCACAGCTTAGAAGGCTGTTGCTCTATCCAGCTGAGCTAATGACCCTGGAGCGAGTGATGGGAATCGAACCCACGTGGTCAGCTTGGAAGGCTGAAGTTCTACCATTGAACTACACTCGCATATCGGCACTTAAATCAAGTGCCTATGTATATTACACTAAGGATTAAAAATAATCAACTAAGAATTTTAGTTAGGGATCTTTCCTGAGAGATATGTATCAGAGATAAAGTATCCGTCCTGTGTCTTATACCAGATTCCGTTAGCCTTAGCGACTACAGTTACAGACTGGCCTCTTGTAAGAGCTCCAACCTTCTCATATGTAGTACCGGGACCAGATCTGACATTAAGGAATTCACCCTTATTTACTTTTACATAATATGTAGCAGGTGCTTCAAGCTTAGTCTCTTTCCAGGTTACTTCTTCCGTAGTAGCCATCGGTCCGGACCATACAGTAAGAGTCGTAGTCGGCGCTGTGGTGGTTGTAGTTGTTGTAATCTCTGTTGTCTCAGTCTCTGTCTCTGTAGGCTCCGGCTGCTTTCCGCCGCAGGCTGCAACACCGAGGCACAAAGCACCGATCGTCATAGCGGCAATAAGTGCTGTTGTAAATTTCTTTCTATTCACAATAATCACCTCCACATAAGCGTGTGCATAATCATTTAATTTATTATTACACAATTTGCGTGTAAATATATTTATTTTTTGTTACAACTTAAGGCAAATTTACAATATTTTTCAGAAAACGCAAAATCCAACCTTATTTGACGTCCTCTTCAAGCATATAAAAAGCCTCGTGATCCCTGTATCTGCCGTTGATATGCATATAAGAGATCCTCTCTCCTTCATAGTGGAACCCGATCCTTTTGACCAGATTCAGTGAAGGCTCATTCTCAGGAAGGATAAAAGCCTCTATCCTGTGCATCTTGTATTCATCGAAAACAAATGCAATAGCGCCTTTCAAGGCTTCCGTCATGTAGCCTTTGCCAGTATGGTCCTTATCCAGATGATAGCCGCAGGCACAGGACATCATTCCGCCGAAGGCAAAATTAAAGAAAGATACCCTTCCTATAATCTCTCCTGTCTCCTTCAGGCAGATCCACAAAGGAACGAGACTGCCTTCCAGAAAAGAGCTGTAATCATAAGTTAGATACTTCTTCTGCATGGAGACGGTAAAGTAGTCGTCCGTATGCGTCTGGGCAAACTTTTTATGGAAATCCCGGTTCTTCTTAAAGTATTCCGTAACACGCGGAGCCTCGCTCCTGCGCAGGACAGAAAGCCTTAACCGTTCAGTCTCAAGCGCAAGGACCTCAAATCTGTACCTGTTTTTGGCAACGGCATATCCTCTTCCGGGCATAAGCGGGACTTTTCCTTAAGTCGTCTCAGAAGTCTGAGATGTCTCAGCCTCCGGATCGGAAGTCTCTGCAGTTTCTGCAGGCTCTGAGTTAACTTTGCCTTCAAGGATCTTTTCCTTGGCATACTTTCCGGATTTGGAGATCAAGCCTTCGGGCCAGTGAGCGGCCTTCTGGTCAGAATTATACTTATCAGAAACAAGGAAAAGAGCATTGGCATCATTATTGACAGTGCTTCCAATCGCATAGTTGCACCATGAAATGTGATTCTCCCTGAAGAAATCGAGCCAGTTATCACTTTCAAGGAAATAGACACCGCCCTTGCAGTCTTCACTGCAAAGACCCCATTCCGTTACGAAAACACAGATATTCTTTTCGACGGCTTCGCTTATCTTTTCTCTCTGCGCCTCTGACTGCGAACCTGAGAATATACGGCAGCCGTAAGCGATGTTATCGAACTTGAGCTTGGCCTTGGCAGCATCTTCAATGCCACGGCCCTTATCGGCAGTTCCGACGATAACGATGGAGTCAGGGCTATTCTCCCTGATTGCCTTGATCACGTCGGATGCAAAAGGAGCAATGGCCTTTTCCCATTCATCCTTTACGGGATTCTCCTCATCAACGGTCAGGTCCTCATTCGACACTTCATAGATAACATTCGGAACATCAGCATAGATCAGTGACAGTCTGGTAAAGAAATCGACAGCGGCTTCCTTGTTCTCATCTGCTTTCTTGTCGTAACCGATATTCCAGTCAACGATTACATAAATACCTTCGTTAATGCACATGTCACAGAATTTGCAGATGGGATCGAAATATTTATCAGGTTCTTTAAGATATCCGTTATTCGCATCGCCTGTTACAGCAAGCCTGATAACGTCGCATCCCCAGTCCTGTACAAGAGTCTTTACTGCTTCAGTCGTAAAGAAATCACCGCACTCCTGTATTCCGAAAGTGCTCATGCCCTTAAGGACAATCGGATCGCCCTTGCTGCTCATGATGCTCGAATCCTTGATCGTAAGCTTGCCGTAAGCATCAACTACCTTGCCTTGTACTACAGCCGTGCTGAAAGGATCAGTAACTTCGGCTCTTACAGAAGACGATGTCTCTGATGTCTCTGTCTCGGTGGATTCAGTTGTCGGTTTTGTAGACGGCAATGTCTCCGGACCTAAGTTTGTAGAGCAAGAAGAAAGCAGCAAAGCCCCGGATATAATAAATACGGACATTCCGTAAGTAAGTCTGTTCATCAAAAATTTACCTCTCAAAGCAGTCAAAACATATAAAATAACGTTTCATTTCTACATTTTGACATATAATCAAAAGTATTATAGAGCAAAATACACCAAAATCTAATATTAAGTAAGGTTATTTTGGTGAGAGTGATGTTTTTTTTCAGATTTTAATCTATAATATTGTTGAATATACGATAGTAGGAGCCTAAGAATATGGGACGAACCGACGCTTTGAAAGATAAAATCCTTAAACTCGGATCGAAGCAGAAGCTTGGCGCACTTTTAAAGTACGCTGACAGCCAGGAAGATGATGTCCGCATGACTGTAGCAATGGCTATGGGAATGTGCCCCAGTTATGAATCAGGAATGGCTCTTATTCCTCTCTTACGTGATTCTTCCCCTATGGTAAGAGCAGCAGCAGCTACTGCAGCCGCAGATATCCATGCAAAACACTGCGAAGAATACGTTAAGAAGCTTGCATTTGCTGACTCCGACCCTAATGTAAGACAGGTTGCAAAGGCAGCATTCGACAAGCTCAAGGACAGCGTAGTCTGATAAATGAATGAATTGAATTATTAAGGGCACTCAACCGAGTGCCCTTTTAATTTGCTTGAGTAATTTCCTGGTGCAGAAATTGATATTGGTTTGCGGGCGGTTTCCGCACAAGCGAAGCGCGGAGGACCTTAGCGAGCAAACTAAGATCACTCTTCAATCGGTACTATCTCGTCCTTATCCTTGAAAATATGCTTCTCAGGAATGACACCTCTTACTCTTGAGAGAGGATATACGCGGCAGCCTCTTCCGATAACGGTACCGGGATTAAGAACGCTCTGGCATCCGACTTCAACATTGTCGCCGACGATAGCTGCAAACTTCTTAAGGCCTGTCTCGATAACTTCATCACCGTTCTTAACACATACGAGAGTCTTATCAGACTTAACGTTGGATGTGATGGCGCCTGCGCCGAGGTGTGATTTATATCCGAGGATGGAGTCGCCTACATAGTTATAGTGAGGAACCTGAACGTTGTCGCTGATGATTACGTTCTTAAGCTCAGTAGAGTTTCCGATAACGCACTTGGAACCGATAAGGGCGCTGCCTCTGATGAATGCACACTGACGGACTTCTGTCTCGGGTCCGATGATGCAGGGTCCTGCGATATAAGCGGAATCAAATACCTTGGCACTCTTTGCGATCCAGATATCTTCTGCCTTCTGCTCATAGATCTCGGGATCGAGCGTAGGACCTAACTTAAGGATGAATTCCTTGATGAGAGGCAATGCTTCCCAGGGATACTTCTTGTCCTCAAGAATGGGTGCTGCAAGTGTGTGGGTCAAATCGATAAGATCTTTGGTCTCTATCATTGTGTTTGTATCCTTTCTCCCCTGCCGGTCATATGCAGGGCTATTAGAATCATTTATTTACCGAATATACCGTTACCGGGATCGTCGGATGGCTCAGGCTCTCGACACGGAAATAGACATTTCTGTCCTTGCTCGATACCTCGACAGGAAGATTGAAGATACCGACATCACCGGATTGGATCTGTTCGTAGTTGATCGACGCAACGATATCATCAGCCGTAAGCGAATTGATCGTGCTTGCTCGTCCTACGATCTCCAGATCAACAGAGGTGATCGGATAAGACGGATCGACATTGTCAGGAAGATCCTCATCGAGATACTTGCTGATCGGAACGGTAATATTCCTGGTAACTACGGGGTCCGTAATAACCTGGATATACATCCAGAGGCTAAGCGACAGGAAGATGGACAGAACAAGGAAAAGAACCCTTGTCGCAGTACTTACTCTCTTGGAGTTGGACGTCTCATCAGCTACTTTTGTCCTGATCGAGATCGGCACTGCAGCTTCACCTGCAACTTCAACCTGTGTTGTGGCAACAATAGGCTCAGGTGTGGGAGAGGTCTTTGTCTTGGATGCATTCTCGACTTCTTCCTGGCTCAGGACGGAATCCTGTCCGGAATCGGACTTGCCGCGGATCTTATCTAAGATCTTACCGATAAAGGTCTTATTCTCAGCACCATATTCCTTAAGTCCGAGAAGATATGAGAGGTTTGCTTCAAGCTCTTTTGTCGAACGCATCTCGAAAAGTCTTCCGTTAACTGCGATCGATGTCTTTCCTCTCTCTTCGGAAACGACTACGGCAACTGTATCACCCATCTCACTCGCGCCGACCGCAGCTCTGTGACGCGTGCCTGTACGCTCAAGAGAGTGCATCGTAACCGACAGCGGAACGTGGCATCTTGCGGCAATGATCCTTCCGTCTCTTATGAGAAGTCCGCCGTCGTGCATGGGTGAACCTTTATAGAAAATGCTCTGAAGCACAGCACTCGTAACCTCAGAGTCAAATGAAACAACATTTTCCTGTGATAAAAGCTCATCGAGCTTTGTCGTCCTCTCGATCAGTATCAAAGCGCCTGTATATGTTCTGGACATCTCCTTGCAGGCAGAACTGATCTCCTTGATGAATGTAGTAAGCTCTTCCCTTGTCATCTTAGCTTCGCTGTGTCTGAACGGATTTGTCGCAGAAGACGTACGGAGACCGATCGTCTCAATAGCTCTTCTAAGTTCAGGCTGGAACAGAACTACGAACAGGATCGCAACGATATAAAGAACCCTGTTAAAGAGGAATCCGACCATGTCGAGTCCGATGAGGCCGCAGAAAGCTACGAAGATCAATACAAAAACAATACCCTTGATAAGCTGCCATGCTCTGGTCTGTCTTATGAACATCAGCAAGGAATAGAAAAGGAATGTAACGAGCGCTATATCGACCGCATATCTGATGAAGTCCCAAGGGCTGCCGAAAAAGAGCGTGCCCCTATCAAGGCTGTTAAAAAGCTCGCCCAGGAATTCGAATATCTGGCTGATGATAGATGTATTTGACATCGACCCATGTCCTTCTTTATACGCTTATCTTATTTAGTATAACATAAGGCACTGAAATCAATGTCGGAATTTTTAAATGATTTTGACTTATACGCTTGTCTCTGAAGACTCCGTAAAATAAGTCTGCTTGGTCGCTTCAGCCTTAAACTCCTCATATTCGGCAGGAGTCATTCCCTTGTCTGAACCCTTTAAGAGCGCTTCAATCACTATGAAAGCAACGCAGTTGACTCTGATCTGGAGTCTGTCACCGGTGCAGTCGATTTCACCGTCGCCGTCCCTGTCGACATCATCGCCGATGAGGAGCGGATCAAGGAAATATGCGCAGTCAGAAGGCGTCCTTCTTACCTTGCCGCCGAAATCCTGAATATTCAGGTTCTTCGTCTCCTTCATCTTTTCGAGGTCATTGTAGTTATAGTCGTAGCTCTCGAAATAAACGATCGCGATGCCTCTGTCATCAAACGGCTTATAGTCGGAAATGGTATTGGGAAGTTCGTTGAAGACGTCCTTATACCCGTCATCGTTGACGTCGAATCTCAAGCCTGACTCGTTATAGTAAAGATCAAAACGGTAGTAAGTGTAGAGAGGGTTAGCAAAGCATACGTCATAAGCCTGATAGAGCTTTCTTCTCATCTCATACTTCTTGGTGGTTATAAGGGACTTAAACCCGGATGAAGCATAGACTTTATCGCCTGCATATAAACTGTCGATGTCATACATTACATCGATGCTGTAAAGGACATCACTCTTAAGAGACGCGCAGAAAGCATTAGCGCCTGCCTGCTCATCCGTACCGGCACCGAAGAATACAAACCACACGTCATAAGCTATGTTCTGATAGTCCTTAAATGCTTTAAGAGCAGTCAGTACGCAGGCAGTTCCGGATGCATTGTCCGATACGCCGTCGAACATGTATTTCGGACGCTCTGTCGGTTCGGCGCCTTCCTCAGTCTCCTTGGGTTCTTCCTTCTCTTCTTCCTTCGGAGCATATTCAGGCAGAACGGCAGCATCGTAGTGGGCACCGATAATTGCGACTCTGTGCTCGATCTGATATGTGCCGTCATCCTGGCGGCAGTAAAAACCGGTTCCGGGGATCTTTACGATATAATTCGCAGAGCTCATCGTTACTGCGTCTTCGCCTTCGCCGGATTCTTTCGAGAATGTCTGTACTTCAGGCGTATATCCGATCTCTTTGATCTTCCCGGTGATGTATTCACCCACAGCGCTCTCGCCCTCGGAATAAGGCTTCCTGTCAGGGAACTTCGAAGCGATCTCCCTGGCGATATCTGCGCCGTATGTGCCGTAATCTGCAGCCTTTGTGGAAGTCTTCTCAACCTTCTTGCAGGATGTCAGAACAAGAGGTCCCGTAAGGACCGCAAAAGACAATGCCGCAGCTATAAACCTTGTTAACCTAGTATTGCTCATAACTTCGCTATTATACCCTAAGTTTCCTCATCTTTTGAGGCAACTTGTGAAGATGCGGCCGTAATGTTCTTCAGACGCTCCTCAAATATGGCCAGGGCTTCCTCGGTCGAAGGGTTCGAAATAGCCCAGCTTCCCTTGCCGTCAGTCTCCTCATAGCATACGAGGGCCTCATTGGATGCAGAACCCTTTCTGTATGAGTCCTTGAGAGAATTCATTATCGCGTTAAAGCTTACTCCCTTAAGCTCCGTAGGAAGTCCGAGCTTAAGATAGATTGCCTTGAAAGCAGGTCTTACCTTCTCCGGAACAGTAGCATAGAGGCTCAAAGCCAGAGCTTCACCCTCCGAATAGTTCATGAACCTGAAGTATCCTTCGATCGCTTCGGAAAGCTCTGAACCGAGCGTAAGGAGCAGAGGATTCTTCTTGTCGATCGCAGCCCTTGCGGCATACACACGGTTTAAGAAGACCCTTATATCCGAAGGCTTTGAGCCGGAAAGCTCGATAAGATCGGTAAGAAGTCCGAAGTCAGCCAAAAGAGCATATCTTATTATCTGAGAATAACCGTTGGGGATGTACTTTTTCGGAACCGTCGAAAGGAATGTCGGATCGGCAAATACGGCTGTCTGCGAAACAGCTACAGACGCAGTATTCTTGCGGCTTCCGGAGTTAAGGTATGCCCTGTCGGCACAGCACGTCTCAGACATGGACGACAAGGTCGTCGGAACCGCAATATAACGGGACTTTCCGGTATAAAGAGCTGATGCGAATGCCGTGATGTCAAGAACTGATCCGCCGCCCAGGCCGATTATCCAGTCGTTGCTGTTAAGACCGTACTCATTGAGCTCCTTTATGACATTATTTACCTGAGAAAGATTCTTATTCTGCTCGCCTTCTTCCACGGTGATGAGGAAGGTCTTGAGATCCCTTAAGGCGAACTGCTTCTCAAAGGCATTGTAATAGTAAGCGCTGACCTGTCTGTCTGAGATTATGGCAACCTTGATCTCACGGTCACTTAAGTCCTTATTACCGTACTGCTCGAGTATAAAACCCGCGACAAATTCCTCCGCGATACCGCTTCCTGTAAAGCAATCGTAGCTTCTGTTGCAATCAAGTCTGTCCAAGTTCTTAACGGCTCCTTTAGCTTAAAAAGTCAATTTGTATATTACCACAAAAGTGTTAGAATATACGCTCAGGTAAATTTATTAATAGAGGTTATGTATGAAAATAAGAACGAGATTCGCTCCCAGTCCCACGGGATTTATGCATGTCGGTAATCTCCGCACCGCGCTTTACGAATACCTTACGGCCAAGCACGAAGGCGGCACTTTTGTATTAAGGATCGAAGATACCGACCGTGAACGCTATGTCGAGGGAGCAACTCAGGTTATATATGACACGATGAAGCTCGCAGGTCTTGAGCACGACGAAGGACCTGATATCGGCGGCGAATACGGCCCTTACGTCCAGAGCGAGAGACTTTCGATGTATAAGCCTTATGCCGAGCAGCTCGTTGAGCAAGGCAAGGCTTACAGATGCTTCTGCACCAAGGAGCGCCTTGAGGCTCTTAAGGAGAATGCTCCCGAAGGCACGGGTTACGACCGTCACTGCAGAGACTTGTCTCCCGAAGAGATCCAAAAGAACTTAGACGCAGGCATGCCTTACGTCATCCGTCAGAAGATGCCTCTTACAGGCTCTACTTCCTACCATGACCTGGTTTACGGAGACATCACATTCCCCAATGAGGATCTGGACGATCAGGTATTGATCAAGACAGACGGCTTCCCTACCTATAACTTCGCCAACGTCATCGATGACCACACGATGGGCATCACACACGTTGTAAGAGGCAGCGAGTACTTATCTTCCACACCTAAGTACAACCTCCTCTATGAGGCATTCGGCTGGGAGATCCCCACATATATCCACCTGCCGCTCATCATGGGCAAGTCAGTTGACGAGGAAGGCAACGAAGTCATTTCCAAGCTTTCCAAGCGCCACGGCTCCACAGGTTTTATGGATCTTGTTAACGAAGGTTACCTCCCTGAGGCTATCATCAACTATATCGCCCTCTTAGGCTGGGCACCCAAGGATACAAGAGAGATCTTCTCCCTGCCTGAGCTCATCGAAGCATTCGATATCAACGGCATCTCCAAGTCACCTGCCGTATTCGACTACGACAAGCTCTCATGGGTCAACCAGGAACACATCAAGGCAATGTCCGACGAGGATTTCCTTACACACGCAAAGCCCTTCTACGATGAGGCAGGCGTTAATCCTTCATGCTATGCACTCCTTGCTGAGCTCTTAAAGCCCAGGATCGCAAAGTTCAACGAGATCACCGAGAAGCTCGCATTCATTAAGGAGTATGGAGACTTCGACCTTGCACTTTTCGAGCACAAGAAGAGCAAGTCAACTTTGGAATCTTCCAAGCAGATGCTCGAAAAGGCTATCCCCGTCTTAGAAGGCCTCGATTGGGACAGAGAAGCTATCACTGAAGCAATGAAGACACTCGCCGAGAGCCTTGAGGTAAAGAACTCAGTTGTTATGTGGCCTGTAAGAATCGCTGCTGCAGGCGTCGCAGTAACCCCCGGCGGATGCGCTGAGGTTATGCTCCTTTTGGGCAAGGAAGAGTCCTTAAAGAGAATTAAATACGCTTATTCAAGACTTTGATTTGGGAGAATATGAGAAATGGCTGAAAGCAAGAATTTTATTGAGCAGATCATTGATGAGGAGCTCAAAGAAGGCGGAAGAGTTTACGGTAAGAAGATCCATACCAGATTCCCGCCTGAACCGAACGGATACCTTCACATCGGTCATGCTAAGGCGTTAGAGATCGACTTCGGTACCGCTGAAGCTTATAACGGACTTTGCAACCTCAGAATGGATGACACGAACCCCACCAAAGAGGATGAGGAATACGTTGAGGCCATCAAGGAAGATATCCACTGGTTAGGTCACGACTGGGACGACAGATTCTTCTATGCTTCCGAATATTTCGAGAAGATGTATGAATTTGCGATCGAACTCATCAACAAGGGCCTCGCATACGTCTGCGAGCTTACTCCCGACCAGATGAGAGACATGAGAGGTGACACAAAGACTCCTGCAGTCTCCCCTTACAGAGACAGACCCATCGAAGAGAGCCTCGACCTCTTCAAGAGAATGAGAGCAGGTGAATTTGAAGACGGTAAGATGACTCTCCGTGCGAAGATCGACCTCGCATCAGGCAACTTCAACATGAGAGACCCTGTTATCTACAGGATCAACCACCTGCCTCACCACAGAACAGGCACAGAGTGGTGCATCTACCCCATGTACGACTTCGCTCACCCGATCGAGGACGCTTTGGAAGGCATCACACACTCCCTCTGCTCTCTTGAGTTCGAAGCTCACAGACCTTTGTATGACTGGGTCGTAAACAACATCTCCGCCCCCTGCAAGCCCCGTCAGATCGAGTTTGCAAGACTCGGCATCACACACACGGTTCTTTCCAAGAGAAAGCTCCGTGCCATGATCGAAGCAGGCATCGTTGACGGATGGGACGATCCCAGAATGCCTACACTCTGCGGACTTCGCAGAAGAGGTTATACCCCTGCTTCAATCCACAACTTCAGCGCAAGAAACGGCGTCGCAAAGGTCAACTCCGTAGTCGACTTCGCATTCCTCGAATACTGCTTAAGAGAAGATCTTAACGATCACGCTCAGAGAGCAATGGCTGTTTTAAAGCCTATCAAGCTCATCATCGACAACTATCCTGAGGGCGCAACCGAAGAATTTGACGTAGAGAATAATCCCAAGGACGAGAACGCAGGCACACGTAAGGTATCCTTCTCGAGAGAACTCTGGATCGAAGAAGAGGACTTCATGGAAGTTCCTGCTCCCAAGTATTTCAGACTCTTCCCCGGCAACGAGGTGCGTCTCAAGTCCGCTTATGTTGTTAAGTGCGTATCCTGCGATCACGACAGCGAAGGCAATGTAACTGCTGTTCACTGCACATACGATCCCGATTCAAGAGGCGGCAACACTTTGGACGGCAGAAAGATCAAGTCTACCATTCACTGGGTTGACGCTAAGACAGCAGTTGACGGCGAGATCAGACTTTACGACAGGCTCTTTACCACAGAGCAGCCTGACCTTGCTGACTGCAATTATCTGGACTTCATCAATCCCAATTCATTGGAGATCATAAAGGGCGCCAAGCTCGAAGCATTCCTTGCAGACACAAAGCCAGCTGACAGATTCCAGTTCTTGAGAACAGGTTACTTCTGCGCTGACTCCAAGGATTCAACACCGGATCACCTGGTATTCAACAGAGCAGTATCACTGAAGGATTCCTACAAACCCGAGTAAAACACATTAATAATTCAAGTAAAAGGGCTGTCGTAACAGACAGCCCTTTTGTGTTTCTTCAAAAATGCAGTAAATCAAACAGTTATATAAGCTCCTGCCTGAGCTTTCCACATGTCAGCGTACTTGCCGTTCATAGCAAGGAGTTGCTCATGGTTGCCTTCTTCAACTATCTTTCCATCTTCAAGCATGAAGATGTGGTCAGCGATCCTTGTAGTTGACAGGCGGTGCGAAATGAAGATGACAGTCTTATCTCCTGTCGCACCGAGCATTGCATGGTTAAGCTGATACTCTGCAATAGGATCAAGCGCCGATGATGGCTCGTCAAGTATCATAAGTCCGGCATCCTTATAGAAAACACGCGCGATAGCAAGCTTCTGTGATTCACCGCCTGAAAGATTTAAGCCCTTCTCATCAAACTCCGTTGTAAGCATGGTATCAAGACCCTTAGGGAGCCTCATGGCTCTGTCATAAAGGCCGCTGTCCCTGAGTG
>JAEEGJ010002666.1_pt1 | contig 83925 bp, 72 predicted proteins | sample 8958761 | NCBI WGS metagenome assembly JAEEGJ01 (sample SAMN16246546, study PRJNA631951) | gut metagenome | biome: gut microbiome; feature: rumen; material: RS-attached | host: Bos | place: Iran: Karaj | collected 2018-10
CCTTGTTTCTGCTTGATGGCATCGAGCCCCCAGAAGGTAAAGAAGATGTTCACCTCATACCCAACTGCTGCCGCGCCCGTACCTAATGTAAATACTGCTGTCAGTTTGTCGAAATCACCACTGAAAGCGATGATGCTTAGTTTCTTGTTTTCTGCCATAAAAAATACGTTTGAGTTCTGGGTGCAAAGGTACGGCAGTTTAGGCATTCCCACAATCGCCCAATCGTGGCATTTCGCATACCTTTGATGTGGTAGACGATTTACCCTCCATGTGGGATTGTAGCATTGGGAAAAGCGCCGTACCTTTGCAGTCGAATTCAAACTCAAATGATTATGGCAAAGATTTATGTAAATGGAGACGCGCAGGAAGTAAGCCTGCCCCTCAATGTGAGTGAACTGATCAAGCAGTTGCTGGTAGAAAACCCCGAGATGGTCAGTGTGCAGGTAAACGAGGAGTTTGCCGAGCGCGAAGACTGGGAGAGTATTCAAGTGAAGGAAGGCGATAAGGTAGATTTCCTTTATTTCATGGGAGGAGGAAGTGGAAAGTTAAGAGTTAAGAGTTAAGAATTAAGAGCGAAGAATGAAGAGTTATGATTGATTTTACTGAAGAACAGATACAGCGCTATTCACGGCACATCTTGTTGCAGGATGTTGGTGTGGAGGGCCAAGAAAGGATAATGAACGCGCGCGTGCTGGTGGTGGGTGCTGGCGGACTCGGAGCTCCCGTATCGCTCTATCTCGCTGCAGCGGGTATTGGTACCATTGGTATCGTGGATGCCGATGTAGTGGATCTCTCGAACCTTCAGCGTCAGGTGATTCACTTCACCAAGGATGTGGGTGTGCCGAAGGTGAAGAGTGCCGAAGAGAAGATCAAGGCCATCAATCCTGATGTAAAGGTGGATACCTACTATGAGTTCCTTGATTCTGCTAATGCACTCGATATCATTAAAGAATACGACTTCATCGTCGATGGTACAGATAACTTCCCCGTGAAGTTCCTTATCAACGATGCGTGTGTGATGGCAGGCAAGCCCTTCTCGCATGGAGGCATCCTGCGTTTCAACGGGCAGACGTTTACCCATCTGCCTGGTACAGCCTGCTACCGTTGTATGTTTAAGGAACCGCCTCCCGTGGGTGCCGTACCGACTTGTTCGCAGGCGGGTGTGCTGGGCGCTATTGCTGGTATGCTGGGTACGATTCAGGCAGCTGAGACACTGAAGTACTTTACGGGTATTGGTGAATTGCTGACCAATCGTCTGCTCACCTTTGATGCCAAGACCATGCAGTTTCGTACGGTGCCAGTAAAGCATCGTGACTCATGTGCCATCTGCGGAACCAATCCCACCATCGACCATCTGATAGATTACGAGCAGGCGGCGTGCGACCTTCATAAGTGAAGAGTTAAGAGTTAAGAATTAAGAGTGAAGAGTTAAGAATTAAGAATGAGAAAATGAAGATACCACAAGAAATCATTGATAAATTGATCAGCCAGGCCCGGCAGGACGCACCCAATGAATCGTGCGGTTACCTGCTGGGCACCAGCGGCCCGGAAGGCGATGTGGTGACAGAGCACTATTGGATGGAAAATATCGACCACTCGCCAGAGCATTTCTCTTTTGCGCCAAAGGACCAGTTTACGGCATTGCGATATGCTCGGAGTAAGGGTTTGAAGATTCTCGCCAACTGGCATAGTCACCCAGCTTCGCCATCGCGCCCTTCGCAAGAAGATCTGCGTCTGGCTAACGACCCCACCATTCGTTACGCCATTCTCTCCCTTCATGAGGGTGTTCACCTGAATTCTTTCAAAATTCAGAATGGCGAAGTGGTGGATAAGGAGGAACATACCATAGATGTGGTATTATAAATGCCACGAAATCGGGATTGTGGGTATGCGAAAATCGCCGTACCTTTGCACCGTGAAACTAAAATTAAAATTCAGAAACATTAAACATTAAAAAATTACTAGGATTATGAAACGAATGTGTAATATGCGAATGCGCGAGTATTGTTGTTGCGACATGATGGCAATGACGATGAAGGAGGGAATATATATAGTAGGTATAAACAAAGTAAAAAAGAAGCAATATGAAAAAATTAGCATTAACAATAGCAGTATTACTGAGTATCAACGTCAGCAACATTTGGGCTGAGCAGAATTCTACCAACGCGAGCAGTGTGCGCTATGTGAAGGCACCGCGATTCGCTCGTCCGCTGGTAGAGAAGTGGATAACCGAATATGCAAAAACACAGCCTGGCGTAGAGTTCCAAATCGCCAAAGGCAATCAGAATCAGGGTAACATAGATTTGAATGTCGTATTCGATAATCAAGATACAAAACCAGAAGACCTTAGCCATACAGTTGTTTATTTCGGAGAGTTCGCCGTGCTGCCTATCACAGCCAGTGGTAGTGAGGCTGCCAAAGTGCTGGAAGGCAAGCACCTGAACTCGAAGAAGCTGAAGCAGCTTTATTTCCTCAATGACGACTTCGATGAGGATGTGAAGAAGATCAAGCAGTTCGAGAACCTCGTGATCTATAGCGGCAGCAACGCTACTTCGGTAGCCACATCGTTCGCCCATAACTTCGGCGAGGAGAGCAGCAGCTTCCGAGGCAAGCGTATCTCAGGCGACGACCTCTTCCTGAATACCGCTCTGACGAAAGATCCCCTGGGTGTATCGTTCAATGCACTGCCCAATATCTTCGATCTGCAGAGCCGTCATATCAAGAACGAACTCACGATTATTGGTATCGATGTGAAGAAGAATCTCGAAGAAAGCTTCTCCGATAAGGCCACCCTCGATGAGCTCATTGCTGCCTTTGAGAGTGGAAAGGTCTCAGAAATAGCTGTCGAGAAGGTGGGCGTAAGCTATAATCAGAGCGACGATGCCATCAACCATTTCCTGCAATGGGTGCTCGAGAATGGTACCAAGTATAATCATGAATACGGATTGCTGAATCTGGATAACAAACTGACACAAGAACAGATCGATAAGGTGAAGACTACCCTTACCGCACAGAAGTAAAAAAACGACATTGACTTATGGTAAAAAGATTGTTTATTGCAACACTTGTTGCGATCAGCCCCCTCTATGCCTTGGCGCAAGGGTTGATCACAGGACATATCACTGACGCTCGCAATGGTGAGTCGCTCATTGGCGCTTCCGTCATCGTGAAAAGCGAAAAGGGCAAGGGCGTCGTGACGGATATCGACGGCAACTTCTCCCTGCAGACAAAGGTAGAACCTCCGTTGACCTTGAGAGTAGAATATGTGGGCTATCGCCCGCTGGATGTGGATGTCTATGATTTTGAGGAACCAGTAGAGATTCAGCTGATAGACAATGCCAGTCGCCTGAACGAAGTGGTAGTCGTGGGCTATGGTGCACAGAAGCGCCTGGAACTCACCAGCAGCATCTCGACGGTAGGCGATGAGTTGCTGAAACAGCAGAATACCTCTGTAGAGAGTGCCCTTCAGGGTGCTGTGGCAGGTCTGAATGTCACGACTACCAGCGGTCAGCCTGGTGCAGCCAGCATCATCCGCATCCGTGGCGGTAACTCCATCACTGGTGGTAACGAACCCCTCTATGTGATTGACGGATTCATAGTTTACAACGATCCTGCCTCTACACGCACAGGTGCAAAGGGTAATGATGCCACTCTTGATCCGTTGGCTTTTTTGAATCCATCTGATATTGAGAGCATAGAAGTGCTGAAGGATGTATCGGCTACAGCCATCTATGGTACGCGTGGTGCCAACGGTGTGATTATCATCACTACCAAGAAGGGTTCTCATGGCAAGAACAATATCAGTTATAATGCCAGCTTCGGATGGAGTAAGATTGCTAAGAAACTGAAATTCCTCGATGCTTGGCAGTGGGCTGATGTGTGGAATGAACTCTATGAGAGAGGGGAACTTGGTTATGGCGTGGATCAGCCTACTGAGACCTATGACTGGCAGGATGCTGCTCTGCAGACAGGTTTCCAGCAGGAGCACCAGATCTCAGCAGTAGGAGGTGACGAGATCTCTCGCTACAGTATAAGCGGCAGCTATAAGAGTCAGGATGGTATCATCATCAATACAGGACTGAAGCGCTATGCAGGTCGCATCAACTATGAGCGTAATGTCTTCAAGAACCTGCTCGTTGGCGTGAATGCCAATGCTGCTTATAACAAAGTAACAGGCCAGGAGAATGTGAACAGTATGTTTGCCCCTAATAACTGGTTTGCAGCCATCTCCCATACACCTTATGCACCAATCTACAATGCCGACGGCTCTTACAACTATGAGCCCAATCCCACCAGCGTGGATATCTATAATGGTAAGGTCGGTAATCCGATCAGTGATTTGGAGAATACAAAGACGGAGACAGAGAATACCCGAATCATCGGTACGGGTTTTGCAGAGTGGACCATCATCCCCCAGTTAAAGTTGAAAGCCAGTCTGGGTGCCGATCTCTCGAACACACGTCAGAGTTTCTATGCTCCCTCTTACACTACGGGCGGTATTGCCAACAATGGCTATGCCTCTGTAGGACAAGCGAAAACAAATACCTGGCAGACAGAATACACCGCTACCTACAGTAATGTGTTTAAGAGTGTACACTCCCTGACTGTACTTCTCGGCTATACTGCCCAGCGAACAGACCGTAGCAGTTTTTCCACTACAGCCCATACCTTCAGCAATGATGCTACAGGTTACGACAACCTGAGTGCAGCCGGCACCACGCTCCCCTCGACGAGCAGCCACTATATTTCTACGCTCCAGTCTTGGATAGGTCGTGTCAATTATAGTTATGATTCACGTTATAACATCTCGGCGACACTGCGTGCCGACGGTTCAAGCCGTTTCGCCAAAGACCACCGTTGGGGCTACTTCCCCTCTATAGGTGCTTCCTGGAATATCGACCGTGAGAAGTGGATTCATGTTGGAAAGAAGGTTGATTTCATACAGCTGCGTGCCTCCGTCGGAACAGTAGGTAATCAGGAAATTGGTGATTATCAGTTTGTTGCCAACGTTGTACCCCGAACCGTAGTTATCAATAACCAGTTGGCTACCAGCTATATCATCGCGAATAAGTCGAACCCTGATTTGAAGTGGGAGACAACGACTTCGTACAATGTAGGTCTGAGTACAGGTTTCTTCAAGAATCGTCTGACCGTAACTCTTGATGCTTATTACAAGAAGACGAGCGACCTGCTGCTTGATGTACCTGTAGAGCAGGTGACAGGTTTCTCCACCGTTCTGAAGAACATCGGTTCTGTGACTAATCAGGGTGTGGAACTGGAGGTTGGCGGTGTGCTTGTGGATAACAAGAACTGGAAATGGAATGTGAATGCCAATATCGCCCACAACAAGAATGAGGTGACCAGTCTGGGCGACTCAGAATCGTTTATCCCCAACTTCAGCAGTGCGACTATGTCGTATTTGAATCCGCTGATCGTGAAAGTAGGCGAACCCCTTGGCTCCTTCTTTGGCTACAAGTTCAAGGGTATTATTCAGGCTGATGAAGATATTTCCAGTCTTCCTGCACAGACTCACTCGACCGTAGAACCAGGTAACCCGAAGTTCGAGGATGTCAATGGCGATGGCGTTGTGAACGAACAGGACCGTGTGGTGCTGGGTAATATCCAGCCCAAGTTCACATACGGTTTCAACACCAAGGTATCCTATAAGAACATCGACCTCTTTATCAGTGCCAGTGGCAGCTATGGTAACAAGCTCTTCAATGCTCTCGCCTGTCGTCTGGATCGTGGAAACGGTTATTACTATAATCCGTTGGCTGAGGTGGCTGACCGCTGGACACCTACCAACCCCAGCAACACCATCCAGAAGGCCAGCAGTGCTACCTCTATCTATACCGACTCGCGTTTCGTGGAGGATGCCTCATATTTGAAGATCCGCAATATTCAGTTAGGCTATACACTGGCTGTGCCTCAGATTACGAAAGATGCCAAACTGCGTCTTTATGTATCACTGCAGAACTTCTTCACCTTCACCAGTTACAACGGCTACGATCCCGAGGCCAATCGTAACGGTATCGACGAGACGAGTGCCCTCTATCAGGGTGTCGACTATGGTGCATACCCCACGGCTAAGACAGTACTTGTTGGATTTAATATCACTCTATAAGCGTTATGAAAAAATATATCTCAACATATATCCTGGCAGCAGGGCTCACACTGAGCAGTTGCGCCGATTTGGAACAGAGTTCCATCAGTTCTATCAATAAGGACGATTTCTATCAGAGTAAGGAAGACATCGAGACCTCCATTAACGGCATCTATCAGGAGTTCACCGTAGGCGGCATGTATGGTATCTGGAATAATCAGATGATTTATCTGAATGATTTGCAGACGGATTATGTAAAAGCTGGTGCTCAGACCAACTCTGCCCATATCCGTGAGGTGGCCAACTTCGCCGTACAACCTTCGAATCTTTTCGTTGTAAATGCATGGGAGTCTCACTATATCGGTATCAACCGTTCCAATGTGATTATCGATAAAGTGACTGTTGCAGACTGGCTAGATGAACAGTCGAAACAGAACTATGTCAACGAAGCCCGTTTCCTGCGTGCTTATCTCTATTTCAACCTCGTGCGCTATTTCGGTGGTGTGCCCATCGTGCTCCACGACGGCGAGGGTGAGGGAGCGCCACGTAACACAACTGACGAGGTGTTCCAGCAGATCGTAGACGATTTCACAGCGGCAGAGAACCTGCCCGCCGACTATTCCAATCGCGACAGCAAAGCCTCGAGTCTGGCAGCTACGGCTTTCCTCTCAAAGGTTTATCTGGAGTGGGCCCAGACGTCTACAGAGAAAGGCAAGGCCAACCAGAAAGACTACTATCAGAAGGCTGTGCAGTATGCCCAGAAGGTGATCGACTCTGGCAAGTACCGTTTGTTGGATAAATTCATCGACAACTGGTCGGTGGATAAGAAGAACGGTCCTGAACATATCTTCTCAGTGGAGCACGACCGCACCATTAACGGCAATACAACAGGCCACTGTGTGTTCGCCACCAACTGGGACAATGCGGAACCCGTGCTGCTGGCCACCAGCGACCAGTACTACGAGAAGATGGATCCTAATGACCAGCGTCGCGATGGTTCATGGGCCAAGCATCTTCCCAATCCTAATACACCAGGAGTGGACTTTATCTTCACCGTACCCCGTTTCCGTAAGTATATCGACTCGCTCAACTTCGCCAACCCTGCCTCTACAGGCAATGCCGCAGGACAGTCAACCAATAGTGTCATTATCCGTTATGGTGAGATATTGCTGATCAAGGCTGAAGCCGAGAATGAACTGAATGGCCCCACGGCTGAAGCTTACGATGCCATCAACCAGATTCGTCGTCGTGCCTATTGGAGCCCCTATCTGGAGATCCAGAATCAGCCTACCGATGGTACCACACTCGAACTGAGCGGACTGTCGCAGGAAGAGTTTCGTCAGGCAGTGAGGAAGGAGCGTTGGAATGAGTTTATCCTGGAAGGACATCGCTGGTTCGACCTGAAGCGTTGGCACATCCTCGTGAAATATGTGAAGGAGCACTCGCCTGCTACGGAGTCTCTAAAGATCAAGAACGTGTCGAAACGCAACTACTATCTGCCATTGCCGCAGGATCAGCTCATCCTGAACCCGAATCTGGAGCAGAACTGGGGATATAGCGGTGAGACTGGCGATGGTCCCTACGATAGCAGCTTTGAGTAAGTGAGAAAGTGAAATATAATTATAAACGTTTTCAAATCAATCATTAAAATTTTTAGACAATGAAAAAGAATCAGATTTTCCGCAGTATTCTGCTGAGTGCAGTAGCTGCAACCGCTTTCAGTGCACAAGTTTCGGCACAGAGTTATGACAACTACAACAAGCGAGAGCTCCTGTTGCAAGTATTGGATCAGAGTCGCCCTAACGACTATGTGCCCGTGTTCTTCAACGTCCACTTCCCAGACAAGTTCGGTTATAAGGCCGTGAAGTCACACATCGACTGGTTTCGCACGACGCATGTTGATTTCGTCAATGTGAAGTATGAGTTTGTTCCCCAGCAGGTGGAGATCAAGAGTGCTGACGATTTCAAGAAGATTAAGGAGGTAACCCCTCAGGAGTGGGTGGAGCAGATTGGTGTTGTCCGCGAACTGGCTCGTGAGTTGAAGAACGAGGCATTCATCATTCCTACCGTCTATTCGCCGCTTGCACTGCTCAATCAGGCTGCCGGCACATGGAGCGCAAGTGATCCAAAGGCAGCTAAGAAGCAGCTGTTCGATCTGATCAAGAAGGACCCTGAAGCCGTAAAGCCTGCACTTGAGGCACTTACCAAGAGCCTGGTTTACTACATCCGCGAAGCTCGCAAGGCAGGTGCCGATGGTTTCTATATCTCCAGTCAGGGTGGCGATATCGACTCTTTTGGTGGCAAGCTCTTCCGCGACCTCATTAAGCCTTACGACAAGCAGCTGGCTGATGCAGCCAACGAGGTGGCACCTTTCAACATCCTGCACGTTTGCGAGGGTGGTGGACATTTCTCTGCTGACTCATTTAAAGACTATCTGGATTATCCTGGCAGTGTGGTCAATGTGCCCTACCATGAATTCCAAGGCAAGTCGTTGACCACTCAGCAGGTTGCCAAACTGTTCGATCGTCCTGTCCTTGGAGGTCTGGCCCGTCAGGGAAAGCTCTATACGGGAACCTTGGAAGAGGCAAAGGCTGAGGTTGACGAGATTCTGAAGAATGCCCCAGATAACTTTATCCTCGGTGCCGATGACTCTATCCCCAATGACTCAGATCCCGAGCGCGTTCGTGCTTTGGTGGACTATGTGCACTCTTGGCGTCAGACACACCAAAACTAAACTGTGTAGCTGATTAAGAATTTTCTTTCACGGCATCCTGAATGACTAATCCTGCCAGCATAAATCCGAAGATGGCAGTGATGTGAGCCAGGGTGCCGTTGATCTGGGCTTTCGAAGAGCACCATTCATGATTCAGCAGGGTAGGGTCGCCAGGCCCTACCTTTGCTTTGGGGCACATACATTGCTCCGTGCCGCAGGTGGCATTGTGTCCTTTGTTCTCTAACAGTTCATCGGAATATACACACTGAAACTTGCGCTTGGGATATTGCCCGTCGCGCTTGAAACGCTTGCGGAGAGCACGTGCCAGCGGGTCGCCTTGGACCTTCCAGAACTCGGCTGTCTTTATCCTTGTGGGGTCGAGTTTCAGGGCTGCCCCCATCGAAGAGAAGAACTTCGCCTGTGTCTGTGTCGCCATCAGGATCAGCAGTGCCTTGTCCTTCAGCGAGTCGATGGCATCGATAATATAATCGTAACTGCCGATATCAAAGCTGTCAGCTGTCTCGGCGGTGAATATCTGTTGCAGAGCTGTTATTTCTGCCTGAGGGTTGATGCTGAGCAGACGCTCCTTCAGAGCCTCCACTTTCACCTGACCGACGGTCTTTGAGGTAGCCATCAGCTGGCGGTTGATATTGGTGATGCAGACACGGTCTGAATCGACGATAGTAAGGTGCTTGATGCCTGAACGTACCAGACTCTCAGCGCACCACGAGCCTACGCCGCCCACACCGAAGATGATGACACGCTTCTCGCTGATGCTGCTCATCGCCTCATCGCCCAACAGCAGTTCCGTCCTGCGAAAGATTGCTTGTGTGAATGCCATACTATTTCTTCGTAGCACCTGTCTCGGCATCTACCTGGCTGGAGGGATCTCCCTTCACCTCACAGGCATCGTACTTAATCTTCTTAAAACCTTCGATGATGCTCTGGACATTGGTCTTGTCGGCATCATATTCAATGACCACTGTCTTGTCGTCGAGATTGGTGGTTATCGACTTGATGCCTTTTTCAAAGCGAATGTTGTCTTTGATCTTCTTTTCACAACCAGTACAGTGCATTTCCGGATTGGTGGTAAGCACGACGGTCTTGATGTCCTTGGCGGTGCTCACGGCTGCAATAGCCAGTGCCATGAATAATGCTTTTGTTCTCATAATGATCATTTTAGCTTATTGTTTTTACTTTATATCTTGTTCCAGTTGATTCGTACACCGATGTAGAATACGGCTCCGTGCACAGGACCATAAATCATAGTGGCATCGAAGTCGGGACTCCATGGATTGTCGGCGCTGATGATGGCATTCTTCTGCTTGAAGCCCGTCAGGTTCTCGCCTCCGGCATAGATGCTCCAGTGCCGGAAGAAACGGGTAACCTGAGCACTCACCTGTTCATAAGCATTGAAGTGCCCGGGAATTTTTGCTTTACCATAATAGTCGGGCAGGCGTCCACCACCATTCAGTTGCAGAGTAGCATCAAATTGCCACTTGCCCAGTCCTGGGGCAAAGGATGCCGTGAGTAGACCCTTGTAGCGGCTGTTCATAGGTTTCTGTCGCAGTTTGCCGTTGTATGTGGCCTTCACATCGTTCCATCGCCAGGCGGCGGTCACATTCAGCTTCGGAAGTATCTCGTAGGTGGCATCCACCTGAATGGTGTGAGAGTATGACTTTTCATGATCGTTCAGGCCATGCACCTCAATCATCCTTTCTGCCACATCGTAGTCAATGATGGCCTGCTGGTTGAAACGGGTGTAATAATACTCGGCATTCAGATCGAGCGTCCGTCCACCTACCGGAATCTTCAGTTGGGCGCTGAATCCGTAGTTCCAGGCTTTCTCCTGCCCGATATTCTCGTCGACTACTATGGTACGATTGCTAGCCAGCAGATAGCTGTTTTCTGCAAGGATATGGGGCGTGCGATAGCCCTTGCCTACAGAACCTCGCAAGGTGAGCCAGTCGGTGGGCGAATACTTCACATGCATGCGTGGTGTAACAAACGAGCCCCACAGTGAGCTGTGATCCCAGCGCAGCCCGCCCATCAGTGTCAGCAGCTCACCTATTTTATAAGTATATTGGGCATACACGCCTGGCGTTGTCTCGTCAGTATCAGAATCATGACTCATGTGGTCGTGGTTGAGGCTAAGGCCCGTAGAGAGGTTGTGATGCTCATCGAAATCGGTTTCGAACATCAGCGAGGCATAGCCGTTACGCTGATCGGCATCGTAGCGTTTATGTCCATAGTTGCTCCTTTCGTGATGTATAGATCCGCTGAGTATCAGGGCGATATTCGTCATGTGCTCAGGGTTCAGGATGAAGGCGTTTTTGGTAAAAGCCTCATAGCGTTCGTTGGTGATGTCGATGAGGTAAGGATTGTGTGTGGTGTGACCATGTGCAATCTGTCCGCCCTCGCGATGCTCCTTGAGCCCCTTGACGGCAGCCTGGAACATATAGCTGTCGCTGATATAAGCCCATCGGCTCATCAGTGAACCTTGACGCATCTTTGGCATATCGGCAAAGCCGTCGCCATTGTCATCGTGGGCCTTGTCCAATATCTCGTAGTGGCCTAATAGCGCCGTACTCCACCTGTCCGACAGCTTGAGATTGGCACCAAGGTTTGCCTCCAGTTTCAGGTCGCTGTTAAAATATAGATTTGCATCAGCCCATGGTGTGGCCTGGGGCTTCTTAAACTCCACGTTGATCTGTCCCGTGATGCTCTCGTAACCGTTCTTTACCGATGAGGCACCCTTCGACACCTGTATGCTCTGCATCCAGGGGCCGGGGATATAGCCGAGGGCATAGGGGGCTGCCAGTCCACGATAGTTGGGGATGTTTTCTGTAAGCATCTGTACGTAGGTGCCCGAAAGTCCCAACAGTTTGATTTGCTGAGCACCTGTGGCGGCATCGGCATAGTTCACATCCACAGATGGGTTGGTGGTGAAACTCTCGCCGAGGTTACAGCAGGCGGCACGTAATAATTCCCTCGAGCTGATGAATTCGGTATTGCCCAGACCGCTGGTCTTTACGCGTCCGGCCTTACGGGCAGACACCGTTACCTCGCGCATCGTCTTCCCGTCAACGGTTTGGACGTCCGAAGAATCCTGTACCGCTGCAATCTGAGCAGAGGCGGCGTTACACATAAATAGTAGTGTAAATATGGTCTGGTAAAGTTTCACGGCTGCAAAGTTACAACTAATTTTTAAAACTAATCACCAATCTTATACACTTTCTAGCAAAATACCCTCATGTTGGTATTTCCTGTTCCGCTATTTGTTAGTACCTTTGCAGCCAAAAACAAGGATTACGAAGAAAACGATAGTATGGATACGACCTCAACGCGGAGACGGCCATCAACTGACCTTGCAGCATTTGCCCTTCCGCTTGCAGAACCTCTGGCACTGGGCACAGATGTCGTAGCCCAGCACGGCACCGAGGATGAAATCCTCCTCGGGAGTCAGCTCATTGAGCGGACGGTTGACAATGAGGCGAATGGCATCCAGACACTCCGAGCGCCCGAAATAAAGGTTCAGGTTCTGCCTTCCTGCGGGCTGCACAAGATAGGGGATGCCCATGTGCTCCAGGCGCTGACGGGCAAAGGCCTCATAGCGCTTATGACAGGTGAAGAGCACCATCTGTCGCACTCCTTTGCGAAACTCGTAGATATGATTCATCAGCACCTTCAGGTCGATGGGGCAGGCCTCAGTGCGTCGAGCCTTGTTCGGGGCAGAAGCGGTCTTGGTTTGCTGCATAGTCGGAAAAGTCGGTTAAAGATTAGGAGAAATCTGGGCTATCCAGGCATCGATGCGCCCGTCGGTCTTGCTGTCCTCGTTGACATCGTCAAGGGGAAGCCCCACAAACTGGCCGTCGACCACCGCTGCCGAGTCGTCAAAGGTATAGCCGTCGGTGCTCACACTGCCGACAAATCGGGCTCCACTGTCCTTGATTCCATCGTACAGCTCGCCGATGCCACCCACGAAGGTGTCGCCATACGACTCGCAGTCGCCACAGCCGAACAGCGCAACGACCTTACCCTTCAGATTGGCCGACTGCAACACCCTGAGACCGTCGTACCAGTCGTCCTGCAGCTCGCCCGCTCCCCACGTAGAGGTGCCAAGAATCAGGTTCTCGTTGGCGGCAACAATGTCGGCTGTCAAGTCCTGCACGTTCAATACCTCGGCACCCAGTCTGGCACCAATCTTCTCTGCAATGGCCTCGCACGTACCCGTCGAAGAGCCATAAACAACTACAGTTTTTCTCATTTCAGAAATTATTAAAATTTATGTGGTTAACGTTTCCGGCTGCAAAATTACAATGTTTTGCGCTACCTCGCAATACCCAAAACTAAGGCAAATGCTCCGCACCGCAAAGCAAAGAGTAGCAAAAAAAGATTACCAAGAAATAATGACGGCATGTTTTTTTTACACAAAAAAGTTACGATTTCTTCCGAAATAAGAAAAAATGCAGTACCTTTGCGCATAGAAAACTATAAATATCATGCTGGTAAAAACATATTGCGCAGCCGTCAACGGGCTGGAAGTAACAACGGTCACCTGCGAGGTGAGCATGTCGCGCGGCGTGCAGTTCCACCTGACGGGACTGGCCGACACCGCTGTCAAGGAGAGCTACGACCGCATCAAGGCGGCCTTGGTCAACAATGGCTATAAGATGCCTACTATGGACATCACCGTCAACCTGTCGCCTGCCGACATCAAGAAGGAAGGATCGGGCTATGACTTGCCGCTGGCCATAGGAATCCTTGCAGCCAATGGCAAAGTGGAGAGCGACAGGCTGAACCACTATATGATGGTAGGCGAACTGGGACTGGACGGCCGCTTGCAGCCCATTCGCGGAGCGCTGCCCATTGCCATCCGAGCCCGCAAGGAGAAGTTCAAGGGCCTCATCGTGCCCCAGCAGAACATTCGCGAAGCGGCTGTGGTCAACCAGTTGGAGGTATATGGCATGGAGACGCTGACAGATGTCATCAAGTTCGTGAATGGTGACACCAGCTATCAGCCTACCATCATTGACACCCGCAAGGAGTTCTACGAGCAGCAGAACCATTATGAGCTCGACTTCAGCGATGTTCGTGGTCAGGAGAGTGTGAAGCGTGCTCTCGAGATAGCAGCCGCAGGCGGTCATAATCTCATTATGATTGGTCCGCCGGGCTCTGGCAAGTCGATGCTGGCCAAGCGACTACCAAGCATCTTGCCACCCTTGTCGCTGGCTGAGAGCTTAGAGACTACCCAGATTCATTCTGTGGCGGGAAAACTTGCTCGCGACACCAGCCTTATCAGCCAGCGGCCCTTCCGCGCTCCCCATCACACCATCTCGCAAGTGGCCCTCGTGGGGGGCGGCAATAATCCGCAGCCAGGCGAAATCAGCCTCGCCCATAATGGTGTCCTCTTTCTCGACGAGATGCCCGAGCTGTCGCGCTCTGTCCTCGAAGTGCTGCGCCAACCATTGGAGGATCGCAAGATTACCATCAGCCGTGCCAAATACAATATAGAATATCCCTGTTCGTTCATGCTGATTGCCTCAATGAATCCCTGTCCCTGCGGCTACTATGGCGACCCTACGCACCACTGCGTCTGCACGCCAGGCCAGATACAGCGATACATGAACAAGATTAGCGGTCCCCTACTCGACCGCATCGACATCCACTGCGAGATACAGGCCGTGCCCTTCGCCCAGCTCAGCCAGATGCAGCCCGGCGAACCCTCGGCGGCCATCCGCGAGCGGGTAATCAAGGCCCGCAAGATTCAGGAGGAGCGCTTCAGCTCCCTCCCTGCGGGGGAGGGCGGCGGGAGAGGCCGCGTCCACTGTAACGCCCAGATGAGCGAGCGCATGCTCCACGAGTTCGCCGAGCCCGATGCTGCCTCGCTCGACATGCTCCGCATGGCTATGGAGCGTCTAAAACTCTCCGCCCGCGCCTACAGCCGCATCCTCAAGGTGGCCCGCACCATTGCCGACCTCGCAGGCTCAGAGAAAGTAGAATCCGTCCACATCGCCGAAGCCATCGGCTACCGGAATCTCGACCGAGGCGACTGGGCTGAGAGAGGATTATAGCCACAATACTTGGCTATGTCGCAAATAATTGTTACCTTTGCGGAAAACTATTAAAGAAATGAAGTTTAAGGAAGAAATCAACGAGAGTTACACAATGGCCGAGGCCATCAAGGAGGCACAGCGCTGTCTGCACTGCAAGGTGCCTCAATGCAAGAAGGGCTGCCCCATCAGCAACGACATCCCCGACTGGATTCACGAGTTGAAGAAGGGCAACATGGGCAATGCCATCAGCATCATCCGTGCCAAGAGCAATCTGCCCGCCGTCTGCGGGCGCGTGTGTGCCCATGAGAAACAATGTGAGGGCAACTGCGTGCTGGGCAAGAAGGGCCAGCCTGTGAACATCGGCAAACTGGAACGCTTCGTGGCCGACTTCGACTCCGACAACGAGCTGACCCACGAGGACATTGCCGAGAAGACACGCGGCAAGGTGGCTGTCATCGGAGCCGGGCCCTCGGGCATCACCGTTGCCGGCGACCTGGCCCGCGAGGGCTTTGCAGTCGAGATATTCGAGATGGAAGCCCAGTGTGGCGGTGTGCTGCGCTATGGCATTCCCGAATACCGTCTGCCCAAGGAAGTAGTAGCCCGCGAGATTCGCTATATTGAGAAGATGGGGGTGGTGATTCATCGCAACACCCATGTCGGTGTAGAGATTACGGTTGACACCCTCTTCAATCAGGGCTTCGATGCCATCTTCATCGGCACAGGACTGAGCAAGCCCAAGTCGCTCGAGATACCCATCTGGCAGAACGGCCGCTGCATCTCTGAGGGCGAGGGAGCCACCAGATGCAGCGACCTGAAGCGCATCCGACTGGCTACCCATTTCCTGCGCCGCGTGGAGCTGATCAGCGAGGGATTCATGCAACGCGATGAGCTGCCTGTCGACGAGGGTGCCCGCGTCTTCGTCATCGGCTGCGGCAACACGGCCATGGATGCCTCGCGCACTGCCCTGCGCATCGGAGCCTCGCGAGTACATGTGATATATCATAAAGGTATAGACACCATGTCGGCTCTGCGCGCAGAATACGATGATGCCGTGAAGGAGGGTGTGCAGTTCAACTGGTGGAGTGCCATCTCCGAGATTCATGTAGACGATCAATTGGACATCACCGAGATCGTGCTCGAAACCCATGAGCCCGACAAGGAGCCGGTACGCCAGAGCCTACCCGCCAACAACATCATCTTTGCCATCGGAGCCACACCAGCCACCAAGATTGTGCGCACCACATCAGGCCTGGAGAATGACGACCACAACTTCCTCATCACCCGCGAGGTGCCCTACGGCATGACTACCCGCAAGGGAGTGTTCGCTGGCGGTGATGTGGTAGGCCGCCAGGCTACGGTAGTACATGCCATGCAGGATGCCAAGCGCGTGGCACTGGGCATTGCACAATATGTGGATGCCGTCAAGCTCATGAAACTGATCAATACGTAAGCAACAATCAAAAAAAACAGACAACACAATATGGCAGACAACAACAATGCAAGGTCACACACTGATCAGGGAGCGGGCAAATGGGTAGCCTGCTGGGGCAATGCCACCTCCATTACGAACCGCCGCGAGGCCATCTATGCCAAAAACCTCACCCTGCGCTACCCTATCCGCATGTGCTTCAACGGCACCATGCTGCGCTTCCGGTTCTCCAACCTTACAGGAACCGAACCCGTCACACTCTCGAAGGTCTATGTCGGTCATACCCCCATCACCTTCGGTAGCAGCACAAGCATCATTCTGCAACCGGGCACAGAGAGCGAGAGCGATGCCATAGCCTATCCTGTACACCGCGGTGACACCATCGAAGTGAGCTTCTATCTGGCCGACTACACCCAGATGAACAGCGGAACACTTGTCACGGGCCCGCTCTCCAAGGGCTATTATGCCTATGGCGACTATGCCGAGGCTGACGAACTGCCCATCAACCTGAGCCGAAGCACCAACTGGTTCTACTTCCTCAATACCGTTGATGTGCTGACAGCAGTCGACAATCATGCCATCGTGTGCTATGGTGACAGCATCACCGCCCAGTCGTGGCCCGACTATATGGCACAACAGGCTTTCGGCTCCAATGCTGCCATCATCCGACGCGCCGTCAGCGGCACGCGCATCCTCCGTCAATACGATTGTATCACCTATCAGGCTTACGGGCTGAAAGGAGCCACACGATTCCCCATCGAGATACGGGTAGCCGGAGCCTCGGATGTCATCATCCAGCACGGCATCAACGACATCATCCATCCCGTAGGCACCGATGTCAACCCCTTCCGGCCGTGGAGCGACCTGCCTACAGTAGAGGAGATGCAGCAAGGCATTGAGGATATCTATGTCAAACCCGCCAAGGCTATAGGCCTCAAGGTGTGGAGCGGTACCCTGCTGCCCATCTATGGCTGGCGCACCTATAACGAGAATCGCGAGCAGATGAGACAGGCCCTGAACGAATGGCTGCGCACCTCGCCCATCTTCGATGGATGCATCGACTTCGATGCGGCTGTACGCAGTGTTACCAATCCCAAGGCTTTTGCCGACGGATTCGACAGCGGCGACCATCTGCACCCCAGCGAGCGGGCCTACGAGGCAATGGCTCATGCTGCCACGCATAAACTGATACGCTATACTCCTCGCTACGACCACGAGGAGCTATTCTAAGCTTACTTGGCAGCCTCGGCTTCCTTGGCGGCTTTGCGAGCGGCTTTTTCTGCTTCCTTGGCAGCCTTGCGAGCGGCTTTCTCGGCGGCTTTGGCGGCCTTGCGCTTGGCCTTCTCCTCGGCCTCGGCGGCCTTGCGGGCGGCTTTCTCGGCATCGCGGGCGGCCTCCTCCTTTTCCTTTGCAGCCTTTACGGCAGCCTTGCGCTCAGCCTTCTCCTTGGCACGAGCCTCCTTGGCAGCACGTTTCTGGGCCTTGTCGGCCTCCTTACGCTGTTTCTCTGCTTCCTTCTGTTGCCGTTGCAGCTCTTTCTCCTGCTCTGTCTTGCCCTTGCCAAAGAGATTGAAGCGGATACCGGGCTTGATCTTTGTCTTCTTCATCTCGTTGGTATTGGTGAACGAGAATGTACAGCTCAGCGTGGCAAAGCTGCCAGGAGCCTTGATCATACCCTCGGCAATGGCTCCGTTGGATACAATCTTGCAATAGACATTCTTGGCCTTGATAATACCGTATTTCGCCTCGTCCACATGGGCGGTCACCTCACCGATGGGCAGTTTACCGCCCAACTTGCGGCGCATGATGGCGGTACGGGGCTTGGAGATGTCGAACTTGAAGTCGGCAGATGCTGACACAGGACCCAGATCGGGCATATCCATCACCTTGCCTAAGTCTATCCGCTGGGCTGTAGCATGGCCAAAGACATATTTGTTCAGCTCGTCGAGGGCAAAGTCAAAATGGATGTTGCCGGCAGCAGTGCTGACCAAACCGCGGAACTGCTCCTTCTTCCAAAGTACATCGAACGAGCCCGTATAGTTGAGTGTACCCAAGGCATTCAACTGTTTCATCATGAATTTCTTGACCACAAACTGGTTGATGAGCAACTCCTTTTCGTTACCCTTGATGATAGCCTTGCTGACATCGAAGTGTACATGCAGGTCGTACTTGTTCTTCAGTCCTTTGATGTATCCCTGCGCCTGAATGTTGACCAGTCCGTTGGGACGCGTCACCACAGCATTGCGGAATCGCATACCCTCTGCATCGCCCTCCATGCGCACACTGAGGTTGAGGGGAATCTTGAAATTCCTGAGCACCGGGGCAAACATACGCGAGATGTCCTGCAAATAGACCGTACCACCGATGGTCGAGGTGAAGTAGGACAGTTTCTTACCGGTCTTCTTGTTGGGGAACTTCATATCGGCACGCACAAAGTGCAGCTCGGTATTCTTCTGCTTCAACACCACATCTTCCAAACGCATGCCATCCTTATTGGCAGTTACCTCACACTGCAGCTTCGTGATGTCGAGGCCTGTAATAGTATCCTGAGCAGTAAACTCGCGCAGCCAGCCGTGAACAGTACCTTTCTCAATGCGGTCAATGGCAACCTTCATGTCGGCCCAGATATTGAAGTGACCTACATCAAAGAATCCACGCTTGGGCTTACTGGCATTCTTACGGGGACGGTGGTTGTTAGTGCGGAAGTTCAAACGGTGCAAGTTCAACTGCTGCTCACCGTCAGCAGCCTTCAGTTCTATCTGGCTGACAAGCACATTGTTCGTCACCAGCTCGCCTTTCTTGTTGATACGCTCCCAACGGCCTCGCACACCCTCTATCTTACCAATGGCGAACCCGCTTCGGGTCTGGGAAACAACAAGCTTGTCAAGCGAGACACTGTCTTCGTTATACAGCAAGGCAATGCGCTCGGCCGAGAATTTATTCATCATGAAGTTCAGTTTCTTTTTCTGCTTTCCTATGGTCTCCTTGGCAACGGGTTGCTTGGTCTTCTTGCTCTTGAAGGCATCTATCACAAACTGGAAGTTGGCAATGGTATCGGGTGACAGCGAGTCCTTGCTCACCTTATGCAGCTCGGCCTGAATGCCTTCAACCTTAGCCTCGGTGATGCGGATTTCGTTCTCCATCAGTGCCCACAGGTCGACATCAGCCTGCAGATAGTCCAACTGGAGCATCGGGCGTTTCTGACGGTCGTCAATGGCCAGCCCATAGAGTTTCGCATCCAGTGTGAACAAATCGATACTCACACTGTCTATAGCCACCTTGGTGTCCAGCTTCTCTGTCAGCAAGTCGAGAGCCCTGTCGAGCAACTTGCGCTGTGCCCATGAGGTATTGAGGGTAACATAACCACCCACCAAGAACACGACAAGGAGTCCCACCAGCGAACAGGCTGCTCCCACAATCCATTTAAGAAGTTTTCCCATTGTTTATTTTAGCATTTCCTTAATTTTATCTTCCAGTTTCTGGGGTGCCAGGTTACGAGCCACGATAGTGCCGTTGGCATTCGCAACAAGGCACATCGGAACATCGGCAACACCAAACGTAGCCAATAGCGGAGTCTGCCACATCCGGCCGTCGCATACTGTCTTCCAGGGCAAAGAGTCTCTTTCCACTTGCCGACGAATTTCTGACGGTCGGGCATCCAGACAGATACTCACCACACCCAGCTTGTCTCCATATTCCCTCTTCAATCGCTGCAACCTTCGCTGCATGTCAGTGCTCTGGTAGTTCCACGATGCCCACACACTAACCACATTGGCCTGATGTTTCAGGTCATCCTGCGACACACTACGACCTTTCACATCTCTGCCCGTAAACCTCGGCAGCTTGCTGTTCACCTGACCGTTTTTCAGGTCCGACAGTGTCTTTCCCCATTTGATCAGCTCACCATTGTCGGGCTGCTGGGCCTTCAACAGTTTCATCAGCTCATAGGCTTTCTTATAGTCGGGCTGTTCGTGCAGAAAGTAACGCTGCAACAGATAGACACTCACCGGCGACTGCTGATGTTCGCGGATGAAAGCCTCCACCTTCTTGGGAATCTCAGGAGGCATCACACGGTTGATATCCATACGCAATTGGGTCATCGCCTCGTTGTCATCGGTACCCTCAATGGTCATCTCGCGCAGATGAGAGGCATCACCCTTGATTTCCACCTTTCTGCCAGGCTCAGCAAAGACGGGCTGCTCCGAGTAGTTGGGGAAGATTACCACAAGTGTTGAGGGAGAGCGCAGCTCCATCTCGTAGGAAAAACGACCCTCACGGACACCGATGGTATCGATACCGTCAATGGTACCATCGGTGCTATAGACCCAGAATTCACCCATATTCATATTGCGCAGGCGACCTTCCAGACGGAACTTGTCACTGTCAACGCCACAGGAGGCTAACAGTAATAAAGTAAAAAAGTAGAGAGAAGCTCTGTGTCTCAATACCTCAGCGGTAAGAAATCTTTTCACTGTAACAACTTATTCTTTAAACGGTTGCAAAGTTACGAAAAGTTGAGAGCAATACAAAATAAATTCCAATTTATTTTTATTGCCGAGACGGAGTTACTCCTACGCAGATACATTCTTTACAAGGGAAAGACTATTGCTTATGAAGGAAGGTTCGTTTGAGTTAACTCGATTGATCGATTGAGTTAACTCAATTGATGATTTGAGTTAACTCAGATTTTTCCTGCGTCAACGCATGGTTGATATGACGATTTGCCGTGCAAAAATACGAATAAAATGTCAGAATAGTACGCTTTCCTTCAAATTTTGCGCACTTTTAGATGCATTTTTACATAAAAAATTGTAATTTTGCAGTCTGCTGTCCTAACACGACAGAAAACCAGAATAAATAAGGACATAAAAAAATGAGGAGACAACAGGTTTCGAATACGTACGATATCAACAAGGTGCGCGAGGATTTCCCCATCCTGCAGCGCGAGGTCTACGGCAAGCCCCTCGTCTATCTGGACAATGCCGCAACCACCCAGAAACCACTATGCGTGCTGGACGCGATGCGCGAGGAATATCTGAACGCCAATGCTAACGTGCATCGGGGCGTACACTATCTGAGCCAGCAGGCTACCGACCTGCACGAAGCTGCCCGCGAAAAGGTACGCCAGTTTATCAACGCAGAGAAGACGGAGGAAATCGTATTCACCCGCGGCACCACAGAAGCCATTAACCTCATCGCCTCTTCGTTCTGTGAGTCACAAATGAAGGAGGGTGACGAAGTGCTGGTGAGCGACATGGAGCACCACTCGAACATTGTACCCTGGCAGCTGCAGGCTCAGAGGAAGGGTATCGTGGTCAGGCATCTGCCCATCAGCGACAAAGGAGAACTGATTCTCGACAGAATCGACGATTTTATAACGGAAAAGACCAAAATCATCAGTATTGCACATGTCAGCAATGTATTGGGAACCATCAATGATGTGCAACACATTATTCACAAAGCCCACGAACGCGGTATTCCAGTCATGGTGGACGCAGCGCAAAGTGCTCCGCACATGAAGATAGACGTGCAGCAGATGGACTGCGACTTCTTGGCCTTCAGCGGGCATAAGATGTATGGTCCCACTGGCATTGGTGTATTGTACGGAAAGGAGAACTGGCTGGAGCTGCTGCCCCCCTATCAAGGTGGTGGCGAGATGATAGACAAGGTCTCATGGGAGCGAACCACTTTCGAGCGCCTGCCTTTCAAATTTGAAGCCGGCACACCTGATTATGTAGCAACACACGGACTGGCTACCGCCATCGACTATCTGAACAAGATTGGCATGGATGCCATCGAAGCCCACGAACAAGCGCTGACTGCCTACTGCATGGAACAGCTAAGGGGAATAGAGGGCATGCGCATCTTCGGCGAGGCACAGCAGAAGGATGCCGTAGTGTCGTTCCTCGTTGGCGACATCCACCATCTGGACATGGGAACACTGCTGGACCGACTGGGCATTGCCGTCCGCACGGGTCACCACTGTGCGCAGCCCCTAATGGACCGTCTGGGAATCTCGGGCACCGTAAGGGCCTCGTTTGCCCTCTATAACACCAGAGAGGAGATAGACGTGCTGGTGGCTGGCATCCAGCGAGTGAGCAAGATGTTCTAATGGAGGAAAATACGGAGAGGATGCTGGCAAGTCATTATTATAAAGGAAAGGTAGAAGCAGGCTGCGATGAGGCTGGTCGCGGCTGTCTGGCAGGCAGCGTGTATGCGGCAGCAGTCATCTTTCCTGAGGACTATAAGAACGATGAACTGAACGACTCGAAGCAGCTGACGGACAAGCGCAGGAAACAGCTACGCGAACAGATAGAACGCGATGCCGTAGCATGGGCGGTAGGTGTGGTTTCACCCGACGAAATCGATAGAATGAACATTCTCAATGCCTCCATCCTGGCCATGCACCGAGCTTTGGACCAGTTGCAGAAGAGACCAGAGGCAGTCATCGTGGACGGCAACCGCTTCAAACCTTATCTGGACCCCACCACAGGTCTCTACTTGCCCCACACCACTATCGTGAAAGGTGACGGCAAGTATCTGAGCATTGCTGCCGCCAGCATCCTGGCCAAGACCTATCGCGACGACTACATGGACCAGCTGGCTGAAAAGTATCCCCAATACGACTGGCTGTCGAACAAAGGATACCCCACGAAAAAACACCGCGAGGCCATCAGAGCATACGGCATTACCCCCGTACATCGGAAGACGTTCAACATGCTGGGCGACGGTCAGCTAAGCCTCGACTTCAAGGATTAGTTGACTGACAGCCGTAGTGAATGGATGATACGAAGCTTGAGGCGCTCAGCCTGCTCGGGAGTCAGCAACTCGCAATCATCAAGATGCATCAGGATATCATAGGCTCTCAAATAAGCAGCTCGCACATGAGGGGCTGCCGACAGATAAGACGTCCAATAAGACTCCTTATCGGGTTCACAATCCATCACATAACGTATGAAGTCATCGTCACACAAGAATTGCTCTACCTTAGTGTAAATGGCTCGTTTCACGTACTTCGTTATTTCTACCATTAAGACGAAGTACCTAAGTCTTTGTCATCAAGAAAACGCTCAATCGACAGCGGCCTCACGCAATTTGAGCATGCTGCGATGCATAAGATTGCGAACGGAATGATAGTTCATTTTCATAATGTCGCATATCTCGTCATATTTCCGCTCTTCCAGATAGTAGAGGGTGATGGCTTGCCGCTGGCGGTGGGTCAGACGCTTCATGAGATGGGCTACGCGAGCAATATTCTTCTCTTCGCGCTCATGCACGATATACTCACACTCGACATCATCGGCCGAACGGCGATAATCATATTCCTCTACCTCGTTAGGCGTATTGAAAGACTGGCGGCGGAACTCGTCCAAGAGACGGTTTTTCAAAGCTATCAACAGATAAGAACAGAAATTGTTGATGGTGGTTTGTTCGTTGCGCTTGTTATAAACCTTGACAAACACATCGTGAATGCAGTCTTTGAGCAGTTCCTGATCGGACGTGAGCTTCAACCCATAGTTATACAATAGCTGTACATGCATGTCGTATAGCTCAGCAAAAGCCCTGTCATTGCCGTCACAAAATTCAGCCACTAACCGCTTCACACGATTTTTCATGTTGTTGGTTGCCATAGGACGATTAGTTTTAAATGCACTAGTAGTTTGTTTTCTGCTGCAAAGATAAGGAAAATAAAAAAAACATCATGCATAAAATAAGTTAAAAAAAAAGGGAAAAGCCATTTTTCATGCTTTTCCCTTTAAATGGCCTACTTTTTCTTTAGCCAGTAAATTCCTTTCTCCGCTATTTCGGTCGGGCCGGAAACCGTTCCTTTCTGTGTAATCGCTCCCGACTTGGCATCGATGGTGTACAGGATGTAATCTGCATCACGGACATCCGCCTTGTAGGTTCCCGACTCCACATACACCAGACAGCCAGCAGGCCCCTTCAGAAGATAAACACCGGGGGCGGCTGTGGCGGGAGTCATCTGGCTCAGTTCATAAAGGAAAGCGGTATCCTTAACCGGGATGGCTGCACACGAACCGCCAGCCATCAGCGATGCCCAGCACATCTCGGGGTGCTTCTGAGCAGCATAGATGACGGCCTTGTCAGGATACTGGCTCCGATACTCGCTGACAGCGCGATAGACATCGGCAAAGCGGGCTCCGCCAGTGCGTATCTTGCGCATATACTGGCGCTGAGCCATATTCACACCACCAGGGGGAGCATACTCGCCCTTGTCGTGATAGAACCATTGCTCGATATCAATGATGTCAACGATTTTCGAACGGACAGGATCTTTCAGAATGGCATCCTGCACATCCTTATTCACAGCCAAATCGACGAGCACCTGACCATTCTCCTTTTCCCATTCAGCCACCACATCGAGCCAGAACTGCACGAAATGCAGCGGGCCGGTAAACTCCTCACCAATAGAATGGATGACATTGGGCTGCCCCTTAAAGGCATCCAGCGACTGGCGGATATACTGACGATGGAGCTGTCGCAGGACAGGATTCTCGATATCATAGAACTGGATAGCAGTAAAGATACGCTTATCGCCTGTGAAATTCACTGGTTCCAGGAATGGAGTACCATTGACATTATTAGCCGTACGCCAGGGACAATCCACCCAATGGGCTCCAGCCTCCAGGATATTATGCTGAAAGTAATGCTGATTCTTGAGAAGCAGTCCCAGACCTTCTGTCTTTTTGGCAAACTGCTGCAAACGCCAGAAGTACCACTTGTTGAGTTGCGTGAGGTCGTATTTCGACATTCCGTCCCAAGCCAGTTGCGAGTAGAGCGACGAGGGGTGAGCAGAAAGCGAAATACCCGTACGGGCAAAGGGCTGCTCATAGAAGGGAGCCCAGACATCACCGTTCTTGCGGCGGATGCGCTCATGGTCGTCACGGCGGCGGTCGGTCCACAGACCATAGTTCTGGCTGAAGAGCAAGGTATGCGAACGAAGCATCTCAGCCACCACCGAGTCGACACGATCTGTGCCTCCCCGTCCCTCATAGCCTGGGACAAAGCGCGTCAGGGCATACTTGGCCTTGTCCATAGCGGCATCCGTGGTGCGACCGTTCCACCAGGGAGTCTGGTGCTTGCCACCCACTAACACATATTGATCCTTAGTCAGCCAGCCGTTCACGATGGCATACTGGTGGGAGTTGAAGTCGCGCATCGGCATCGTCTTATATTCAAAAGGCTTCAACTTGCCCTGTGCGACATCACCGACGAAGCGTGCGGAGTCAATCCACATCTGCATGGTAACACGCGGTTTCAACGCTTCTGTTGCCATCAGCATGGCCTCGTCGATAGTGGGCGAGCTGCTGGCATTCAGGTTGCGCTCTAATATACGGCACTGTGCTTTCACATCGTGTCCGAGGCGTTTTTCCAACTGGTCGGCAAACAATGAATATGGCTTCACGTGCTCGTTCATCTCAGAATATTCGCCATTGCCCATCACCTGTCCCCAGCAGCCACGGGAATAGTTGCGGTTGAGCGAGTCGGGCGAATAGCAGAACAAGCCCGATGCCGTAGACTGCCACATCGTGCTGTTGGCTGTGGACCACCCTGCACCAAACTTCTCCAATTCCCAGTTCTTGAACACGATATCATTGCCGTCGATATTGACAATATCGAAAAGAATGCCGGGAGCCCATGAAGAAATGGCACCACTGGGACCTAACGACTCATAGCTGTCGCACTGTACAAAGGCGTTGGGACCAGGGGCAGTGTTGCCGACGGCATAATCATTGATGCCTTGTTCGGAATAGCAACGCTGAAAAAGCGTCTTCTCACCCATCGTCAGGAAGGTACGTCTACGGAAGCCTCCCACCTCGGAGATGGGCGCCAACGACTTACAGTCCTCTACCGTTATCTGCTGAGCGGACTTCTGGAGAACCACTGCCGAGCCTGCAAAATGGCGGAAGTTAACCATCCGCACCCAGCAGTTTTCGGCATCAGCCACATAGACACCATCCCAGCAATGGTTTTCGTCCATTGGCAAGCCACGATTATAGTCACTCTCCAAGGAGAGATTCTCAACACCACACTCGACAATGGCCCCCTTGTCCTCGCAGACAAGCACCTTGGCCCCACCCCAACGGCTCTCGATGCTGCAGGTGATGGGAGCATCGAGGGTGAGCGCAGAGCCGTCGACAGACAACACCTGGCGATGCCACCGAAGGTCTATATCGCCAGGATGCCATGCCCAATAGCCCATGCGAGCCCCTCCTCCGAAAGAGGAACAGGACAACGACTCAATCCACTGCTTGGTGGAAGGCCGCCAGATGACCACCCGGCTCTGAGGCCGGATGCGGGAGGCGGAAGACTTTAGGGAAATGCTGACAGAACCTGCTTTCGCATCGGCTACGGACAATGTATCCGTGTAGACCACCTCGCGCGTACCTTCTATATATAATAGGGCACCGCGGTCATAACCCGTCTTTCGGAGCACGGTCTGGTCACGACCCGAGCCGCGCAGCACCACCCCACTGGTGCGGATGCGTAGCGGTTCGTTGAGGACATAGGTTCCAGGAGCCAACAGCACTGCTCCCCGAAGACCTGTCTGCTTGTCGGCTTTTTGCTGACTGACATAGTCGATGGCTGCCTGAATCAAGGCGCTGCAATCGCCTCCTTGCGGCTGCACATAGACTGCCACCTTGGCCGATGGAATAGGCTTTTCTGAACGGTGATAGCCACAATAGGAATAGTCCATCGGCACACTCTGGGCTATCAGACCTAACGGTAAAAAAGTAAAAAGGTAAAAAGGAAAAAACCTTCTTACCATACTTTTTACCAAGCTTTGAGATGTTTTTCTCATTTTTACCTTTTTACATGATTATTTTTTCTTCGCTTCTTCGATACGTTTCATCCAGTTGTCGCGTTCCTTTTTGAGGTCGTAGCCACGAGCGGAGAGCCAGTTGTTAGTGCGACCGCGATATTTGTCGAACCAGAAGTGCTTGCCTTTCGAGTCGGCCGCGTCCATCGCATATTCGCGAGCCTCCTTGAGCCATACCAGAATCTGAGCCTTCTCCTCCTCCTTCAGCGTGGGGATCATGTCCAGCTGAGCATTGTAGTCGCGCTTCAAGCGCCCATAGGTCATGCCGTCCTTGACTGCATCAACCTGCTCACTGCTAAGATAGAGCGATAGAGCCGATTCCAGCTCGAAGTGGTGCTTGTAGAGTTCAGCATAGAGGGAGTCCTGCTGATTCTTCTGGCTGTAGCGCGAGTGGATATCGTTGATGAGGAAGTAGCGGTTGGCAATGATGTTACGCACATTCACTGCCTTCAGTGCATCGGCAAGGGCAAGGCCGTCGACAATCTTCTGCGCACGGACCTTGATCGTCTCCACATACTTCGCATCCTGACCCTCTGTGTTCAGCGCAACCTGAGCACTTGCGGTGAGAGTGAGTATTGACAGCATTGCTGCACATAGAATCTTCTTCATAAGGCACCGTCTTTAGTTGAGACGCTTCACCAGCGTGTCGTGGTTGTTCTTCAGGTCGGTCCAGTCCACCTTGACATTGGTAGGAATGTCGTTGATGTACTTCTCGATGTTGGTATATCCATCACCCGTACAGTCTTTGTTGGCATCGCTGGGGTCGTTGGGATTCAATCCGTTCTGTACCTCCCAGAAGTTAGGCATACCGTCGCCGTCGTTGTCCTTCCAGGGCTTCCATGAGCGGTATTCAGGATAGCCGCCCATCTGACGGGGGTCGGTGATGATACCGTCCTTGTAGCTATCCTTGGGCAGACGGCGATACTTGAAGAATCCTTCCTCGTTCTTCGACTTCTTGTGCAGTCCCCACATGTCACCATAGGGATTATCCTTCACCTTCTTCTCATAGTCTTCGACGTAATAAGCCTTACCCGTGCGTACCTCTTCGCAGATGCGCTGGTCTACGATGTCGCGGCAGGGGATAGTGGCACCGACATGGTTCAGTACCCACTGATAGGCGTTACGCGTATCCATCACAGTGAGGAAAGGCATGGTGAAAGGCTCGTTGGAGCGCATCAGTGTCAGCTCGGTCTCGTTCATCTCACCATCCTTATCAGCAGTCTGCACACCACCCTTCCAGTTGTCTTTGGTAATCTCGGGATATCCCTCCATGATGTTGCCATGAGCATAGACACGTCCGAACTGCTTGAAGGGGAACAGTCCCTCCGAGCGGCTCTCAGCCTTGATGATGCGGTGGCCTACGTTCTCGTCCTTCGGAGTGAGCGGACCTGGCTTGTAGTAGTTGTTGATGAAGTTGAACATCGAGCGGAACTCACCACCGTCGGCAGTACGATGCACCCAGTTGTAGACTACATTATTGACGAAGTTGAAGACTCCAGCCCAACCTACACTGGGGTTGCGGCCCGTATTGTCAGCCCAGAGGTTACGCATAAAGGTGGTGTTCTCTCCGCCAATGGTAGAACCGAAGGCATGGTTCCATGTGTCGAGAGCCTTGGCAGAAATGGTGTTCTGGATAGTCACGTTGACAGTAGGCGTCTTACGCTTAGCCTTGCCGTCGTTGAGGTCGAACATGTGGCGATAGAACGAAATGTTCTCATCCAGACCCCATTCACACGAGCAGTGGTCAATCATGATATTGCCCACAGGGTTACCACCAAAGGAGTCCTCACGGTAGGTCACCTGTGTCTCACCGCGGCGAAAGCGCATGTGGCGGACTATCACGTCGTGCGTATCGACCTGGAACGACTCGCCGGCAATGATCACGCCGTCGCCTGGGGCCGTCTGTCCGGCTATCGTGATATAGGGAGCACGCACATAGATGGGCGACTTCAGACGGATGATGCCCGAAACGTTGAACACCACGATGCGCGCACCGCCCTGTTCGCAGGCCCAGCGGAACGAGCCAGGACCATCGTCAGCCAGCGTGGTCACGGTGAGCACCTTACCACCGCGACCGCCAAAGGTGTACATACCGCCACCCTCTGCTCCAGGGAAGGCTGGAATCCGCGCCTGCCGCAGGTCGTAGGGCATGCTGGCCCAGGGCACATAGGGCCGGCCAGCCTTTGCTTCTTCAACGACAATGGGGAATGCCACAGCCCAAGCAGAATCGCTATGAGCCTGCCAAAGTTCTTTTTGTTTCTTGATGTACTGACTGGCCTCACTTGTTAAGTCTGGATACTGAGCATGTGCTGATAAGGCCATCGACAGCACACCCAATACAATCAATAATTTTTTCATTATGCTTGTTTTTGAAATATCATTATTTCGTTTTACGCTTAAAGGACGAATTGGTTTAATTGGTGTCCTCACAACTAACATTCTTTAAGAAATGTATGTAGTTATTTCTGTTATTATGTCTTTCAAAGTTACTCTGTATTTCTGTTTTTTTGTTATTGTGTTAATCTGTCTTTAAAATGTTATTCTGTTATTGTGTCTTTCAGCCGTTACTTTGTCTTAAAACAAGAAATTTGGGGTAAAGATGTATTTTTTTCTTAAAAATATTTGTCGGTTTCGAAAAAATGCTTATCTTTGCACCCGAAATGTATGCCTACGTGGCTACTTTTCAGCCTGTCCGAGTGTGGGCAGGTGTCTAAAAAACATCGATGGAACGAGACCCGAGGGCAGTTGTAAGCCCAGTCTCGAAAGGACGTTTTCGAACGTTACCTGTCTGTAGATATCAAATCTCGCAAATTTGAAACCATGTACAGCGGTAATGCAACAGAGACGTCACGCAGGTGATTTTATATCACACGTGCCGACCAGGCTGACTTGTGTCCGATTGTCTCGGCGGAGACCACGCGCCGCATCCCAGCCCCCTGAACAAGAAACAGTATTTAATTCAACATTTTATTAACATTTTATTTTTAAACAAAAGTTATGAACAAGAAAGATTTGAAATTCTATGAAGCTCCCGCCTGCGAGGTGATGGAGCTAGATTTGCAGAGTCTTCTCTGCGCCAGTCCTGCTGGTGGCGGTAGTGAAGACATCGATGATGTTGATCCGGGCTTCGGTCAGTAATTCTTATTAAACGAAACTTTTTATTTTAAATTAAATTTATTAGATTATGAAATTCAACAAAATTTCAATGGTACTTGCTGCACTGGCTTTCGTTGGCTGTAGCAGCGAAGATCTTAATGAGTTTTCTGCAACTCCGGCTGTTGAGGATTCCAACCTGATCCAGTTGGGTTCAGACTTTGTTCTTGCCGGTGTTGGTGCAGATGGCACTACCACCCGTACTCACTGGGAGTTGAGTGGTACGTCACTCGTCAACAAGTTCCTTCCCATCTGGGCAGCTAATCCGACTACTGGTACAATTGCTGACTTTGCCAACCTTCAAGCTCAGGCTATTGGTCTTTGCTGGCTGGGAAATGGTGCTACCGGAACAGATGTTTACACCAACTATGAGTTCTACCACTTTGGCTGGCTTAACAAGGGACAGGACAAAGCTACTTTCGAATGTAATCAGTTGATGAATGGTTCTCTTTATAGCGAAATCACTGTGAGTGCTGGTACTGCAGGTGCCGAAGCTATTCCAGGCACTGACTGGACTGCATCTGATATTCTTGCTAAGTCTAAGACATCTGCTGGTGCAGATAACCTGAACTACAATTCTGGTATCTATAAGACCGACAACAAGGCTATCTTCGGTGGTCAGTATATCGTTTACTACCCCTATAATGAGGACTTCAAGGATGCCGGTACTATCCCTGCTGCTGCTATCACTGAGTTCGGTGATGCTACTATGGGTACGGATGCTCCAACAGCACTTACATCGCCAGAGCTCGGTAGTGCTACATTCCGCTATTCTGCCCCCGTTACCATCGAAGGTGGAAAACAGGCTGCAGACTTTGGTCTCAAGAACCTCTCTGCACTTGTTCAGCTGCGCGTAGCTGCTGCTAAGGGTTATTCTGGCTCAACAAAATTTGACAAGATTGTTCTTTATAGTGAGAAAAAGCAGCTTCTGAAGCAGGCTAACCTTGCCGCAGACAAGATTGCAGCTGGCAATGAAGGAACTGATCTCTACACAGAGACTGAAGGAACTAAGACAGTCGTAGCTAACCTTCCGAGTGGTCTTACTTTGACTGCAACAAATGGTAGTGTAACAAGTGCATATATCACAGCTCTCCCCACCACAGTCGAAGACCTTGTAGTATTCGTACATAGCAACAATCTGAAAAAGTGGGCAAAGGTTTCACTGCCCAATACAGAATTCAAAGCAGGTTCTGCTAAGCGTCTTGATATCACTGTTGCCGATGCCGACTTCAAGGCTGATTTCATCGCTGTCGACCAGGCATCACTCCAGCAGGCACTTACTGATGCTGAAGCAATTGCAACCGCTACCAAGCCTCAGTCAATTCAGGTAATCGGCGATATCACGCTTTCAAGCAACCTTTGGATTACCAACCTTGCTGATGCCTTTATCACCATCAAGGGTGATGATATCATCGTTCCTGAGGATAGGTATCTCGGTCTTAGCACTATCATGGAGTCAAACGTCCGCGTGCTTGGTAAGTCTTGCTGCTCAGGCACTCAAGGTGGCCGTCTCTATGTTTATGGCGGAACTATTAGCAATGTTACCCTGGAGAAGACTGAGGCTAAGACTGATGCTATCACTTATAACACTTATAACCCAGAGTTAGGCTACTATGGTGCTGCTACTGCTACTGTTGCTGCTGGCAAGACGGTTGATGTTCAGGCTGGTAATGTAATAGTAAATCAGGCTGTTCAGCATAAGGGTGATATCAAGATTGCTAAGGACGTGAAGCTCACTGTCAACGGAACCGGCGACCTCAACTTCATGGGTAGCAATGTTACCAACAATGGTACCATCGAGGTTATGAAGGATGGTAAGTTCGATATGACGAACAGCCAGGGTGGCGCTACCGCTACTGATGGTAAGCGCATGACCAACAATGGTACATTCATCCACAATGTGGACGCTGGTGTTGGTACTGCCGTTCAGAGCATGGTTCAGAATGGAGAATACAGATGTAAGGTTGACGATCAGATTAAGCTCGACGATGCCTTCCTGCAGTGGACTGCATGTAGCGTCATCGAAATGGTTAATGCTGGCACTAACTATAACCTCGGTACTGCAAAAGGTATTGCAACTCCATATCAGCACAACGGTAAGTATATTGACATTGAAGTTAATACTACAGGTGTAACTACCTTCGATAACACGGCTGACTATAGTACGGCTGATGATAATGAAATTAAGGTTGGTAACCTTACTGTTAAGGCTGGTGGACTTAATATCAATTATGTCATTGATGATGCTGCTGCATTGGCAAAACGTAAGTGGCATAAGCGTACATTGACTGTAAATGGTGATATGACTGTTGCAGCAAATACTGATATGATTGATTCTAAGCAGATCAATATCAATGGTAATCTTACCGTACAAGGCGGTGCAACGCTGAAATATTATGGACCAAGCGCTGCTGACGCAAACCACAATAATGAAAAAGGACTTGCTGTTACCAAGGACATCAAGGTTAGCGGTAGTTTTGATGCATCAGATGTAGATGCTATTAACATCACATGTGCTAACTTCACTCTGTCGAAAACCGGTTATGCTACCTTCGGTAACCGTACAGATGGTGCTGCCAAGAACATGGTTGTAAGCGGAACAATTGATAATCCTGCTGGATGTACGTTCGATATTATTGGAGCTAACCAGAATGGTGCTGGTTCAGTACTTGCTTGGGTTTCTTGTAAGGAACTTAAGGTTGGTGGTACCTTCACTGGTGCAAGACCTCGTGTTGTAGAGTAATTTATCTGAAACAGATACTTTAAAAGAGAAGGTGCGCGTTCGCACCTTCTCTTTCTCACTAAGAATTGAATTTGAATAGGTCATGAATCATTGCAGATGATGAATCCTTCTAGATTAGTTTTCCTCACAGTGCTTGGCATTCATATCGGTCTTCTCTTCTCTTGTACGACCAAGCGTCCGACGGAGCCGCGTATAGTCTTCAATGACACTATCTGCCACATGACGATCAACAAGGAGAACCCTCGCGACTCTTTCGACTTTGTCTATAGCAATGCAGGCGACAAGAAGCTCGTGATTATCTCCGTTTCCCCCTCCTGCGAATGCGTTACCGCAGACTACGAACTGAAGGAACTTGCCAAAGGTGACTCGTCATATATCCGCATCTGGTTTGATGCCACCGACGTGCATGAAGAGAATTTCTGGCGCACCCTCGATGTCTATACCAACGCACGAAAAGAACCCTACACCCTTGACATCGAAGGGACGATAGAATAATTACGCAAGCAGCCCAGCCGGTGGGCAATAACACAGAGGTTCGAATCCTCGCTTTGCGGCAAAAATAAAAATAATCAGGAGTGCCTGATTGGATGACATTGACATCGTGGGAAATAGTAGTCCGTCCTGCTCGGACTGGCAGTACGAAGCCTTCGGACTGGGAGTGCGAACGGCTCGAACTGGAGCTTGGCTTTAGGACGGACTGGCAGCAGGAAAGGAGAGCAGCATGGTGGCTGTTGGACGAAAAAAATAGTTTTCAAAAAGACACTCACCCTACTCACCAAACAGGCCTCAAAGCCCGATAAACAATGGACTGAAGGCACGTGAGGGTAGAGCGATTCACCCTCACGCGGACAAATGCCCTGTACATCGGGCTTTGAGGGCAAAAAGTGAGGGTGTGAGGGTAAAAGTGAGAAATTACGCGAAGGGCTCGAAGGTGTTGGGAGCTGTGGGGTTCGAATCCCTGCTTCGTCAGCGACTTTTCTTTATGAAAGGTTTAAAGATTAATTTTATGTTAACAAGTTGGACTGCCGGCTCGTGAGAGTAAGCAGTACGAAAATGATTTAGAGCCTTTTTAAGGTTTCATACGCATTGTCGCGGACCCGTGAGGGTCTGCGACAATTATTAATATACAAAAGGTTATTCTAACAAGTTACTAATGTCCCATCTCAAGAATTCTTCGATGGGGACTCCACCGGAACCGACAACAAAGGATTGTCTGGGATGGAATCTGTCGCGGAATACCCCAAGTCCTTCATTGGTTGTCCTTCGCCCGCTTTTAACTTCTATAGCTATGCATTGTCTGTTGTACTCGATGATGAAATCAACTTCGTCTTCCCTCTCACGCCAATAGTACAAATGATAGTCATATTCGTCTGCCTGATTTAACAGATAGGCGCCTACGGCACTCTCCACCCATCGCCCCCAAAGTTTGGGCGTGGTAAATGCCTTGTTGAAAGTTGTGCCTGACTGCGCAGAGAACAGTGCGGTGTTATAGACCATAAGTTTAGGCACAGAGTTGTATTTTCGTGCATCGTCGGAAGCATATTTCTGTAGGCCACACAGCAATCTCGATTCATCAAGGGTCGAAAGGTAACTGGCCAATGTTGTGACATTACCAGCATCTTGCAACTGCCCCAACATTTTGTTAAGAGAGAGTTCCTCGCTGGAGTAGGTGCAACCAAGTTCAAACATCTGCTTCATCAATGCTGGCTTATAAATGGTCTTGGTCTGAAGAACGTCGCGCTCGATGGCAGGAGCTATAATGCTGTCCTTGATGTATCGGCGCCAACGGCGCTCGTCGTTGGTATATCTTGCACCTCCAGGATAGCCACCAAAATAGATGAAGTGGTCAACGTCCATCTTGAAGGCTTCGTGCATTTCTGCATAGCTCCAGTGAGGCATGCGGATCAGTTCATAGCGCCCAGCCAGTGACTCGGTTAGTCCATCTTTCAGCAGTAAACGTGAGGAGCCAAGGATAACAACCTTCAGATTAAGGTCATTGAATGTGTCTTCGTCCCATTCCTTCTTTACCGCCTCGCTCCAATTATCCAACTTGTGAACCTCGTCAATCACAAGCAGATACTCGTCCATTTTTGCTGCCTTCATTCTTGCGCGGGCAGTAGCCCACATCTCGCCTATCCATGCGTTGTTAGGCTCTTCAACATTATCTGCACTGACCAATAGGTGAGGGACGGAGGTCTCCTGTAGCACCTGCTTGACCAGCGTTGACTTGCCTACCTGGCGCGGACCGGATATAACTTGAATCTTATCACGCGGTTCCAATATGCGCGAGAATAATTCTTCGAATTGCGCTCTTTTGTACATAACTATTTGATTTTACGGCACAAAGATAAGCAAAATTCTCAAATCTGCCAAACAAAATTCTCAAAAGTTCTGAGCAAAATTCTCAAAACTATGATGTAAAATAGTAAATAAATCGTAAATAGTAAATCGTCAAATCGTAAATAACGATAGCGGATTGAATGCGGATGAATGCGGATTGACTATGGCAGGAGATGGTTTATCTGATAGATGGTCGTTTAAGCAGTATCATGTCGCGGAACATGAGGCGTGTTTCTAGCGGACCGTCCTTCTCCACATCCCAGTTGCGGTATTGCATCTCCTGTTCGAGCGAAGAAAAGAAGAGATTGAGGCCGTTGCGCTGGTAGAAGTCCAGCAGATGCGGCTCGTCATAGGCATCGACAATAAGGTGGCGGCATCCCGACTTGTTGTCAGGCGAAATGAACCAGTCCATTACGAAATCAATAATCTGAGTGCCAAGGTGAAGACCTTTGTACTTAACGTCAACGCCTAACTGGGCAAGAAGAATAGCAGGATAATTGATGAGCCCTTTTTCATGATGCACCTCGCGGCCAATCTTCTTCTGGCGGGCGTTTGGCAGCCGTTTGGTGAAGATGCTGGCATTGGCCACCGTGAAGCCTGCCACGATATTGGTAGGATAGTCTGGAAGTACCCAATAGTAACTTTTGCCAAAAAGCTCGTTTTGATAGTCCTGAGCTTCTTCGCGGAAGAATTTATTGACAGACTCCCGACCGCAGTCGAAAGCCTGATAGTTTAGTCCGGGTGTGCCTTGAGGCACAAAGTCAAAATCTTCGAGTGTCATCTAACCCCAAGTTTACGCTGCAACTCCAGCGAACGTGCCATAATTCTGTTAAATCTGTCTTCACGCTCCTGGCTCCACTCCGATCCAGCCAGATGTTTGGAGTTATACTCGCATTGCTCGATAAATCGTTCTGCCACCTCGCCTGTCAGCACTGGGATGTTTGTTACCGGTATTGCCATGATTATAATCATTTGAAACGTTTCGAGTGCAAAGATAGTAAAATTATTCAGGGAATGCAAGTTTTTCGGGCAAAAGTTGCAAATGGAGACTCAACTGAAGCATAGATTACACGAATAAATATACTACAACAATAAATAACCACAACGGATGAAACGGATGAAACGGATTTTAGCCTCGCTTTAGCCTGCTTACTGCCATACACATACCATACACATACCATACACATGCCATACACATACCATACACATACCATACACATACCATACACATACCATACCCATGAGTATAGGATAGGGATGGGTAATGCCTGTCATTTCCCTTGTATCTCCTTGGGTAAGTAGATTAGGGGAGAAAAAAAGTTCGCAAATAATTTTGATTTTCGAGCGATTTCCATTACCTTTGCAGGCAGACTAAAAAAACTACCCTAAAAACTATGGAGCAGAACAATCAGTCCATCCTCTCGAAAGACGGCATCAGCTACCTTGTGCCGTTTATCCTTATCACATCCTGTTTCGCCCTGTGGGGCTTTGCCAACGACATCACCAACCCCATGGTGAAAGCATTCTCGAAAATCTTCCGCATGAGTGTCACGGACGGTGCACTGGTACAGGTTGCCTTCTATGGCGGCTATTTTGCCATGGCCTTTCCTGCTGCCATGTTCATCAGAAAATACTCGTACAAAGCAGGCGTGCTGATGGGACTGGGCCTCTATGCCACTGGAGCCCTGCTGTTTCTGCCTGCCTCATGGACAGGGATGTACTATCCTTTCCTTGTGGCTTACTTTATCCTGACCTGTGGGCTCTCGTTCCTGGAAACCTCATGTAATCCCTATATTCTGTCAATGGGTACGGAGGAAACGGCTACCCGCCGGCTGAACATGGCTCAATGCTTCAATCCCATGGGTTCGCTGTGCGGCATGTATGTGGCCATGAACTTTATTCAGGCCAAGCTGCACCCGGCGTCTACCGACGAACGCGCGCTATTGGACGATGCCCAATTTGAAGCCATGAAGCAAAGCGACCTCTCCGTGCTGATTACACCCTATCTGGCCATTGGTGCCATTATTGCCGTGATGTTTCTTGTGATATGGTTTACGAAGATGCCGCACAATGCTGACAAGAACCACGATGTGCACCCATTAGCCACTCTGAAGCGCATCTGCCGCATCGACTATTATCGGGAAGGAGTGATTGCACAGTTCTTCTATGTAGGCGTGCAGATTATGTGCTGGACATTTATCATACAATATGGTACGCGCGTGCTGATGAATGAAGGGATACCAGAGCAAGCGGCCGAAGTCATGTCACAACGCTACAACATCGTGGCCATGGTCATCTTTGTCACCTCACGATTTATCTGCACCTACTTCCTGAAGTATATCAACGCAGGAGCACTGCTGGGCATTCTGGCTGTAGTAGGCTCGCTGCTCACGCTGGGAGTCATCTTCATCGACGGCCGATGGGGTCTCTACTGCCTTGTAGCCATCTCGGCATGTATGTCGCTCATGTTCCCCACCATCTATGGCATAGCCCTGCAGGGACTGGGCGACGATGCGAAATTTGGTGCTGCCGGACTCATCATGGCCATCCTTGGCGGTTCGGTATTGCCCCCACTCCAGGCCAGCATCATCGACCAACACACGGTGATGGGCATGCCTGCCGTAAATATCTCATTCGTGCTGCCGCTGATCTGTTTCCTGGTCATCATTGTCTATGGCTACCGGACCTACGTGCGCACCAAATAAAATGGACTTTCAGACAATTGTAACATAAATGTAACATCAAATACGAGCGTTGTGGCACATTTTCTTTGTACCTTTGCATTCGTAATCATAAATTGAACAAAATATGGATGATTCGCAGAACTACCTGTTGCTGGCTTTCCGGTTGTTAGGCTCGTTGGCCCTGTTGATGTATGGTATGAAAACCATGAGTGATGCCCTGCAGAAAATGGCTGGTCCCCAGTTGCGACACGTGCTGGGTGCCATGACCACCAACCGCTTTACGGGAATGCTGACGGGTATGGGGGTGACCGCTGCCGTTCAGTCTTCGACAGCTACCACCGTGATGACGGTCTCTTTTGTTTCAGCCGGACTACTCACGCTGGCTCAGGCCATTTCGGTGATCATGGGTGCCAATATCGGTACCACCCTGACAGCATGGATTATGTCGGCAGGATTCTCGTTCAACATCACCGACTTTGTCTATCCCGCATTCTTTATTGCCATCATCCTCATCTATCGGAAGAGCAACCGCGTGGTGGGCGATTTCCTGTTCGGTATCGCCTTCATGTTCCTCGGACTGGGCACACTGCGACAGACGGGCATCGACATGCACCTGGGTGAGAACCAGGCCGTGCTGGCTTTCTTTTCCTCGTTCGACCCGCAATCATTCGGCACAACCCTGCTATTTCTCTTAATCGGTGGCATACTGACCATGTGTGTGCAGTCGTCTGCTGCCGTAATGGCTATCACGATGATACTATGCTCTTCAGGCGTGCTGCCCATCTATCAGGGTATTGCACTCGTAATGGGTGAGAACATCGGTACTACCGTCACCTCTAATATAGTAGCCCTCTCGGCAGGTACGCAGGCCCGCAGAGCCGCCTTTGCACACATGTTCTTCAACCTCTTCGGCGTCTGCTGGATTCTGATCATCTTCCGTCCCTTTGTCGATATGGTTTGCGGACTGGTAGGATACGATGTCACCATGACCAAGGAAACCGCAGGCAGTGCTGCTTTCCTGGCCAATGCAGCCAAACTGAGCTTTGTGCTCGCTGCCTTCCACACCTGTTTCAATCTGGCCAATACAGGCATTCTGATATGGTTTATCCCGCAAATTGAGAAATTGGTCTGCCGCGTCATCAAGCAAAAGCCCAACTCCGAAGAGGAAGAAGGCCGCCTGAAATACATCCAGACTGGTATCATCAAGACACCTGAAATTGCCGTGCTGCAGGCACAGAAGGAAATTGGAGTCTTCGGCAACCGTATGCAACGCATGTTTGGCATGGTGCGCGACCTGCTGGAAGAGAAAGATATCGACAAGTTTACCAAACTCTATTCACGCATCGAGAAATACGAGGGTATCTCAGACAATATGGAGATAGAGATAGCCCGCTATCTGGAACAGGTTGGCGATGCCCACCTGTCGGATGAGACGAAACTGAAAATACGCCAGATGATGCGACAAATCAGTGAGCTGGAGTCTATCGGTGATGCCAACTTCAACTTGGCCCGCACACTGAACCGCCATCAGCAGTCAGAGAAGCATTTCACTGATCACCAGTATGAGGAAATCAGAAACATGATGCAGCTCGCTGACGAGTCGCTGACACAGATGAACCGCACCCTCTCTGGCCGCCGTGAGGAGCAGGACATCAATGAAACCTTCCGCATCGAGAACGAAATCAACTCCATGCGCAATAAGCTGAAAGCTGCCAACATACAGTCTATCAACGACCATGAATACGACTATGCGATTGGTACCATGTACACAGACCTGATATCAGAGTGCGAGAAGCTGGGTGACTATGTAGTCAATGTCGTTGAAGCCCGACTGGGAAAATAAAAGTCTATACAACCAACCTACGGTATATCCCTCAAGTTAATGGCTTGAGGGATATTTGTAATATAATCGTAACGCCATCGTAACAAGAACTTAACCGCTTTTTTTTGAATTTCTCTGCAAATGGATGTAACTTTGCATTCAGAAACTAACTACAGAATATCACAATATGGAAGAAACACCCAATTATTGGTTTTGCGCAGTAAAGATACTTGGAGCCCTGGGATTGCTCATCTTCGGCATGAAGCAAATGAGCGAGGCATTACAGAAGATGGCAGGCCCCGGACTGCGTCACATCCTTGGAAGGATGACCACCAACCGATGGACAGGCATGTTGACAGGCATAGGCGTGACTGCTGCCGTACAATCGTCTTCAGCCACGACGGTGATGACCGTCTCGTTTGTCAATGCCGGACTGCTTACTCTGGCACAGGCCATCTCGGTCATTATGGGCGCCAACATCGGCACGACACTGACGGCATGGATCATCTCGCTTGGCTATGATGTAGACCTGACGAATGTCGTGTTCCCTGCCTTTTTCGTAGGCATGATACTCATCTACCGCCAGCGTCACCGCTATGTTGGCGACTTCTTGTTCGGTATAGCTTTCATGTTCCTATCGCTCGTCATGCTTAGCTCGGCAGGACGCGAGATGGACCTGGCTAACAATCAAGACGTGGTGAATTTCTTTGCATCGTTCGACACTCAAAGCTATCTTACCATCCTCGTCTTCCTTGCCATTGGCACCTTTATCACTTGCATCGTACAGTCATCGGCAGCCGTGATGGCCATTACCATTATGCTGTGCTCCACAGGTGTGCTGCCCATCTATTTAGGCATTGCATTGGTAATGGGAGAAAACATTGGCACCACCGCTACTGCCAATCTGGCGGCACTGGGAGCGAACCGGCAGGCCAGAAGAGCGGCACTTGCTCATCTGGTATTCAACATTATAGGTGTCATCTGGGTATTGTGCGCGTTCTATCCCTTTGTCGACTTAGTACTTACATTGGCCAAGGGAGCCTCACTACCTGTCGTTCTGGCTACCTTTCATACCTGCTTCAATCTGACCAACACCCTGCTGCTCATTGGTTTTATCCCACAGATAGAGCGGTTATGCTATCGCCTGCTGCCAGATAACGAGCAACCCGAAGAACCCTTCCGCCTGCTCTATATCGAAAACAGTCTCATTGAGACACCGGAAATTGCCGTATTACAGGCACAGCGCGAAACGGCACGTTTCGGCCAGCGCATGCAAGAGATGATGGGTATGGTTAATCAACTGCTTCGTGAGAAGGATGACAAGCTATTTGCCCAGCATTTCAACAAGATAGCCAACGAGGAAGATTTTTCCGACCGCATGGAAATAGCTATTGCACACTATCTGGAAAAGGTAAGCAATGCCCATCTTTCTGATGACACAAAGGAAAAGATTCGTGACCTGATGCGCGAAGTGGACGAGCTGGAGAGTATCGGCGATGCCTGCTACAACATGGCTTGTGTCTTAGACCGGCAGCATGAGTCGGGCAAACGATTCACTGACACCCAGATGTCCAACCTATCCCGTATGATGGTGCTGACAGACGAGGCTCTTACCCAAATGAACAAAGTGATACGGGGACGGCGAGAAGAGCAGAACATCCAAGAGACTTTCCGCATCGAGAACGACATCAATATGCTGCGCGCCCAACTGAGAAATGAAAATATTGAGGACATCGGCAAGCGCTCGTACAGCTATCTGATAGGCACTCAGTATCTGGATTTCATCAATGAATGTGAGAAGTTGGGCGACTATGTTGTAAATGTTGTGCAGGCAAGGCTTGGCTGTTAGGAAAATTTTTCGTATATTTGCCCCCATGAAACGAATACTTATCGTAGACGACGAGAAAGACCTATGCGACATCCTCAGTTTTAACTTGAGAGCATCAGGGTATGACACTACCACCGCCTACTCTGCTGAAGAGGCTCTTGAAAAGATGGCGGACAAGACCTTCCATCTACTGCTGCTGGATGTCATGATGGACGGCATGTCGGGTTTTGAGCTCGCACAACGCCTCAACCATCAGGTGCCTATTATCTTTCTGACAGCCAAAGATGCTGAAGACGATTTGCTAACAGGATTCAATCTGGGTGCCGATGACTATATTCCCAAACCCTTCTCTGTGCGTGAGGTACAAGCCAGAATAAAAGCAGTATTAGCACGAACCAGTTCTTCTGAAGACGATATCCTGACCTATGAGGGCTTATCAGTAAACTACAGCAACAAATCGGTAACTATCGATGGAAAAGCTGTTGCCCTTACCCGCACAGAATTCGAACTGCTGGCCATGCTGATGTCCGAAAAAGGACACATCTTCTCACGCGAGGATATGATAGAACGTATCTGGCCCGACGGCGTGGTGGTAACGAATCGTACGGTAGATGTGAATATCACAAGAATACGTAAGAAAATAGGCCGTTATGCCTATTGCATTGCTACGAGACAAGGATACGGCTACTACTTTCAACCGTTTACAGAGTGAGAAACATCAACATACAAGACCATGACCGAAGGCAGAAAAATGTTTTTTAGCGTAATGGGGATATTCCTGGTGTATGCCTTTTTCTTTATCCTCTTCGAAGACTACGACCGTAGCTCGCTGTCACCCTTTTCTGAGCCTTCCGACTGGCATCTGCTTGTATTCTCTCTTATCATTATGATAGCTCTCAGTGGCATACTGCTACGTTATGCCAAGCGTATGGACCATCGCATCAGTCGCGAACAGGCCATCAAGGAGAGTGCCATGCGCCGACAACTCACCAACAATATCGCCCATGAGCTGAAAACACCTGTGGCCAGTATCCTAGGCTATGCGGAAACCCTGCTCGACCATCCGGAAATGGACAATGAGACACAGCGGCAATTCATTGCGCGAACATATAGCCAAGCCACCCGACTGACCTCATTGCTTCAGGACATCTCGATGCTGAACCGCATAGACTATGCCCCAGACCAACTGACCAAGGAGCGCATCGATCTCAGCCACTTAGTGAGCGACATTGTCCTGGAGACATCCTTGAAATTGCAACAACACCGCATCATCTTACGCAACTGTCTCCCCGGCGACATTGTTATATCTGGCAACACATCACTTCTATATAGTGTCTTTCGCAACCTCATAGACAACGCAGTCAACTATGCAGGCGATGGCTGTACGATTGAGATGACTGCCAAGGAACAAGCCAACCGTTGGCTGTTTACCTTCAGTGACAACGGACCCGGCATCCCCAAAGACCAGATGACGCGTATCTTTGAACGCTTCTATCGCATCGACAAAGGACGGAGCCGCTCGTTAGGAGGAACAGGCCTCGGACTGGCTATTGTGAAGAATGCGATCATGCTACACGGAGGCACTATCAAAGCACAAAGCGCAGCCCCTCATGGCCTGCGCTTCGTGTTCACGCTGAAAAAATAACTTTCAGAGGTAAGAGGTAAGTGGTGAGAGGTAAGAGAATACCTCTTCCGCTCTTTTCATATGGCCATATCACGCTGCCGCCAGAAACGATAGGTGATATCCTCGAAAGTGCCGTCCAGCATCCGACGGTATAGCCGCTGGTTCGTTGTCACCGATTTCAAGGGACCTAAATGCTTAATGTAGGGACCCACCTTGATGAAATCGAAGTCCTGCTTATTCACCACCGACGGAACACGGATACGGCCACTATACCAAGCCACATGGAACTGGGGATGGTACTCATGAATATACTGTGCCAGCATATTGACACCTTTGGGGTCGCAGTCGCCTCCCATAAAGGCTATACATGTGATGTCTGTGCCATACTGTGACACGAAGTCATCGATAGCATCGGTATTCAGTGGCATTCCGATATCGTCCCACAGGTAGTGGCTGTGACAGCCCGGACAATGGCAAGGACAATTACTGATGTTGATGGCCAGCGTCACCTCGTCGGGCACCTCCTGAAAGACGATTCCTGTATTGACGTACTTCAGCATAGGTCAGACGTTCTGTTCTGCATGTGCATAGAAGCGGCGTGATGCTTCCTCCTGGCGTGCCTGAGAGAAATTGGACACACGCTTCAGATAGCCGATGATGCGCGTCATATAGTCCACATTCTTCGAGTGGCAATGCGGGCATTCCTTCAAATATCGCTTGTCAATATGCCCACAATCATTGCAGACAGTGTTGGGGATATTGAATGTGAAGTAGTTACATCCCTCCTGGGCTGCCACCTTCAGCAGGTGCAGGTACTGCTGCTTCGAGAGGTGCTCGTCCAGATTCATGTGCAGGGCAGAGCCACCCGTCAGGTGCTCGATATAAGGACGGCCGTGAAGCTTGAACTTGTCGATGACACTGAGCGAGTCGTCTTCTACGACATAGAAATAGCTGTTGTAGCAGTCACGGGGCACGAAGTAACCGTCCTCACGGTCCCACTTGGCATGCTTTACACCCACATTCTCGGCAGGAATCATCTCGCAGTTGAACATCAGCTCCTTTGTGCGATATTTCTTATTGTATTTCTCAATCAGTCCCAAGATACCCTGCACAAAGTGCTGGTAGTCATCATTAGGCGTAATCTTCAGACCCATGAACTCGGCAGCCTCGACCAGACCGTTGATACCGATGGTGAGATACTGGCGCGAGATATTGATATACCCTGCATCGAACAAAGGCAGCATGCCATGATTCTGCAGCTCCTTCAGGTTCTCATTATAGGCCGTCTGCACCTTGTGGCACAGGTCGATGATACCTTCAAGATACTCTAAGTAGTCTATCTTGTGGTTGACGGCATACTGGATGCAACGGTTCAAGTTGATGGTCAGCACCGACTTCGAACCCGTGGACACGCCACCAGCACCCAGTGTATAGGAGAAACCGTTGTCCGTAATCTCGTTGCGCAGGCGGCAGCATGAACTGAGCGAGTCAGCATTGTCGCTCATATAGGTGAAGAACGAATGTCCCTCGGCATACATCTCGGCGGTGAAGTCACCCCACTCCTTGTCCTTACATTCGCCATTCTCATCAACCAGCAGAGCCATTGTCTCTACGGGGAAGGTGAGCAGTGTCTTGGTACGCTCCTGATTGAACCACTTCATGAAGCGCTTCTGGAGCCAGGAGAGACCGTCCCAGTCGGGCTGTGAACCATCGGGGAAGTAGAACTCGCCGAAGATGCTCTCGAAGTAGTAGCGGTCGTAGTAGGCCACATTCCAGAACACGGCCTGGTAGTTGCGGGCTCCCGTAGGCTGGTTCAGTGTATAGACTATCTGCTCGAAGTAGTCGGTAATCACCTTGTCGATAGAACGCTTCTTCAGCGAGAGGTCGGCCTGCTGGTCAGCATGCTGCCAATAGTCCTTTCCATACTCCTTACCGATAAAGTAGTTCATATACATCAGGAACTCGGGGGTGGCACAGGCACCGCTCAGCATCGAACTGACCATGAACACCATGTTGACGAAACCTCCGGCAAACGACTTCAGGTTGGTAGGAGCCGTCGAGTTGCCGCCGATGGCCACCGTACCGCCAATGAGCCAGGGATACATGGTGATAGAAGCACAATAGTTGGCGAGGCTCGTCTCGTCGTTCTTATATATAAAATGGTGGGTAAGTTTGTCAATATACTCGTCAGCCAGCTGCTTGCCATACATCTTCTTGATGCGGTCCGTCAGCAGTCGGCGGTTCAGGCGGATAAAGTTCGACTTGGGCAGTTCACCAATCAGGGTGGCTATGTTCTTGTGCTCCACATTGGCATTAGCGTCATACTTAGAACCCGTTGCAGCATTGACAGACTCCATGTACTCTGACAGGAAGTTCATCTTCTCCAGGGTCTCACGGTCCTCGGTGTGCTGCTGGCGATAGAGAATAAACGACTTGGCGACCTTGAAAAAGCCCTCGCGCATCAGCGCCTCCTCCACCTGGTTCTGGATGTCCTCCACCTTGATGTCGTCGTGCATGTCCAGATGACTCAGAATCTTGGAGACCGTGCCCAAGTCAGCAGGTTCATTGACACTTTCGAACGCCTTGACAATGGCGTTCATAATCTTGTCTAACGAGAAGCGATCCTTCGAGCCGTCACGCTTCGTAATGGTAAAATTCTTAATTTCCATTCTATATCTTATTTTTCTTTTGTTATTGACAGTTGCTTCTTTTTGAGGCTCAAATTGGCCAACAGTCGGATTGTAAACACGGCTAAGTCTTAATGGCTTATCTTATTTTTGCATTGGGCAAACAAGTAAACTTGTCGACTCCTAACGATCCAAAAGTTTTCCATTTTGGACAACTTTTTGAATTTCGAATCGGAAAAAGTTTCCCGTTTCAGGAAACCCGATTCGAGTGCAAAGATACGAAATATATCCTTACCATGTATCTTTTTCAAGGGCGATTTTTTGCAAAAAAAAGTTAAGGGCGGGTGACTGATGACTATTCAAGCACTCGTACGTCTTTCATATACAAAGGAATAAAACTAAGAATTAAAGCGTATGAACAAGAGTAAGTATCGTGGCGTAGTGGTACCGATGGTAACCCCCGTCACCCAGGATGGACAACTCGACACGGAGGCCGTCAAGCGAATCATTGACTTTTTTGCCCAGAACCATGTTTCTCCCCTGCTGATGGGCACCACTGGCGAGGGCAACAGTGTCAGCCAGGCCGATGGTCAGCTGTTTGTAGAGACAGCGGTGAAGGCTGCCGGCGGACGGATACTCATCTATGCGGGCCTCACGGGCAACTGCTTTGCCGAGCAGGTGCGTCAGGCAGAGGTGTACACAGCCTTAGGTGCCGATGTCATTGTAGCCACCCTTCCTACCTACTATGCACTGACCGAGGAACAGATGTACGAATACTACAAGACACTGGCCGACTGCATCACTGGTCCGCTGATGCTCTACAACATTCTGGCCACCACCCACATGTCCATACCTGTACCTATTATTAAAAAGCTGGCCGACCATCCCAACATCGTGGGACTGAAGGACTCGGAGCGCGACCTGGAGCGTATGGCGCAGTGCATCGAGATTGCCAAGGGGCGCGACGACTTTGCCTACTTCTGCGGCTGGGCAGCCCAGAGTGCCCACTCACTGGAGTTAGGCGGCAACGGCATTGTACCCTCTACCGGCAACTACGTGCCCGAGATGTTCCAGCAGCTGTTCGAGGCTGCCATGCAGGGTGACTGGAATACAGCCAACCGCTTGCAGGACGAGACCAACGAGATTGCGAAGATTTATCAGAAAGACCGCACCTTAGGACAGAGCCTCACAGCTCTCAAGGTAATGATGCAGACCAAGGGCCTCTGCGAGCCTTGGATGCTGATGCCGCTGACCCGCCTCAGCCAAGAGGAAGAACAGGCCATCCGCGAAAAGCTGTAAATACTAATAAATAGTAAATCTGTAAATCGTAAATAACCTAAGATGCATTGGATTGACTATATCATCGTGCTGCTGTCCATTCTGGCAGCCATCGGCACGGGGGTATTCTTCGCCCATAAGCAGAAGGACACCTCGCAGTATTTCGCAGGCGGAGGCAAGATACCCGCCTGGGCAGTAGGCATCTCCATCTTTGCCACGCTGATTTCCAGTGTTACCTTCCTCGCCTACCCTGGTGCGGCATATGCAGGCAACTGGATCCTGTTGGTACAGGGACTGATGGTGCCCATTGTGCTGGTGGCACTCATCGGCATCATCGTACCATTGTTCCGCAAGGTGATACGCCTGTCTACCTATGAGTATTTCGAGCGCCGCTTCGGACTCTTCGCCCGACTCTACTCCTCGTTCGCCTTCACCCTGGGCCACTTCTCCAAGGCCGGCACCGTATTCTTCCTTGTCAGCATGGCACTCGCCACCTTCCTCAATATCGACATCTATGCCATCGTGCTCATCTTAGGCATCACGATTATCATCCTGACACTCTTCGGTGGCATGGAGGCCATCGTGTGGATGGATGTGGCTCAAGGATTCCTGCTCATCGGCGGAGGCATCATCTGCATTGCCATCCTGCTGTTTGGCATCGAGGGCGGACCGGCAGAGACTTTCCGTATTGCCACGGAGTACAACAAGATTTCGTTTGGCCCCTATGACTGGGACCTCACCCAGCTCACGTTTATCGTGATGGTGCTGAACGGTATCTTCTATGCATTGCAGAAGTACGGCACCGACCAGACCATCGTGCAGCGCTATCTGGCAGCTAAGAACGACAAGGAAGCGAAGAAGGCAGCCTACATCGGGGTGCTGATGTCTGTTCCCATCTGGGCTCTCTTTATGTTCATCGGCACAGCCTTGTTTGCCTATTACCATGCTCAGGGAGCTCCACTGCTGCCTGAAGACATCAAGGCCGATGAGGTTTTCCCTTACTTCATTGCCCATGAACTGCCTGTAGGCATCCGCGGCCTCATCATCGCAGCCCTCGCAGCAGCAGCCATCTCCTCGCTGGACTCAGACCTGAACTGTCTGTCGGCCATTGCCGTTCAGGACTATTATCTGCGCATGCGCCCAGCCGCCACCGACCGCCAGCAACTGAATGTAGGCAGATGGATGGTGGTAGCCGCCGGTGTGGGAGCCATCGCAGTAGCCTGCCTCTATATCTCATGGGGCGGCGAAGGAGTGTTGGGAGCCCTGTTCTCGCTCTATGCCATCTTCTCGGCAGGCATCGTGGGCATCTTCATCCTGGGACTTTTCAGCCGCCGAGCCAACAAGCAGGGGCTATACATCGGCATAGCCGCCGCCGTGCTGTACACGGCCTATGCGGTGCTGACCTCCACAAAGGTTGACATCGACGGCAATGGTGTCAAGGAGACATTGCTCGACCTGGGCGACTGGAACTTCCAGCACCATAAATACATGTTAGGGGTTTACAGCCACCTCATCGTACTCATCGTGGGTTATGCGGCCAGCTTCCTGTTCAAGACACCGCTGGCTGACAAGGAACTCACGATCTGGGGCTATCTGGAAGACCGCCGGAAGGAGCAATAGTCTTTCGATAGATGCGCCAGCCCGTGGCAGCAATGAAGATGCTCATCAGCGGACTCAGGTAATTGAAGAAGCAATAGGGAAGATAGGTCAGTGTGGGCACACCAAGGACGGTAGACTGCGTCATGCCGCACGTGTTCCAGGGTATCAGCACCGAGGTCACGGTGGCTGCATCTTCCGTGGTGCGGCTCAACAGACGCGACTCGTAGCCCTGCTCACGATATACTTCCTTATAGATGTCTGCATTCAGCACAATGGAGATAAACTGGTCGCCCGTACAGACGTTGAGGAAAATGCCCGTACCCACCGTTGACGAAACGAGCGATACCCTGTTGCGCACCCATCGCACGATGACCCGCGTCAGACTCTCTATCATGCCACTGGCCACCATCGAGGCGCCGAAGCACATGGCACAGAGGATGAGCCAGATGGTGTTGAGCATGCCTGCCATTCCGCCTGTCGACACCAGTTCGTTCAGCTCGGCATAGCCCGTCTCGACATGGGTAGCACCATAGTAGGTGATGGCCAGTCCGCGTGTCAGGCTGTCCGTGCCTGCTATCTCTGTCAGTATGTGCGGCTGCAGCAGCAGTGCTACGATGCCAGCCATCACCGACGAGACGAACAGCACGATGAGCGAAGGCACGCGCTGCGCTATCATCACACCCGTCAGCACGGGCACCAACAGCGTCCAAAGCGAGATGTTGAACGTGTGTGCCAGTCCTTCCGTATAGAGACCGATCTGCAACTGCTCGCCGTCTTCATGTTCCAACCCGGCAATGAAGAAGACGGTCAGTGTAATAAGGAAGGTAGGCACCGTGGTCAGCACCATGTAGCGGATATGCACAAAGAGGTCGGTGCCTGTTGCCGACGATGCAAGGATGGTGGTATCGCTCAGGGGCGACATCTTGTCACCGAAGTAAGCACCCGAAATGATGGCTCCCGCAGTCCAAGCTTCCGACACGCCCAAGGCATGGCCAATGCCCAACAGTGCCACACCGATAGTGGCTATCGTTGTCCACGACGACCCTGAGCACACAGACACTAGCGCGCAGATGACACACGAGGAGACGAGGAAGAACTGCGGTGACATCATCTGCACACCATAGTAGATCATCGTAGGCACTATGCCACTCACCATCCACGACCCGGAGAGCATGCCCACGCAGAGCAGTATCAGCAGGGTGATGCTCACCTCGCCGATGGTAGCTGTAATCTGCTTCTCAAACTGCTTCCAAGGAACCCTGTAGCATCCCATCGAAATGCATACACAGACTGCCATCCCCATCAGCAGGGCTATCTGGGAGCCACCACTCAGCGAGTCGCTGCCAAACAACACGATGACGATGGCAAGAAACACTATCAGCACCACCACAGGGACGATGGCCACCAAGGGATGCGGGATGGGCAGTCCTGCCTGCTCACCGGCAGGCACTGAGATTCTCTTTCCGTTCTGCATAACGGCTGCAAATGTACGAAGATTATTTGTATTACACAAGCAAAAGGTGACAAAACACCATTCCGTCCGTCTTCACTATATATATAAATTAAGGTACGCAATGAAAGCAATCACACTCTTGCAGCCTCAGAAAATCGTGTTTGGCACGGGCTGCATTCAGAATTTAGCAGAAGATTATCAGAAGATGGGACTCAGCAGGCTCTTTGTGCTGACCGCTCCCCCCATCCGTCCGCTCATTGAGCAGACACTCTCCACACTCACCAGCGCGGGCATTGCCATCGAGGTGTATCAGGACATCGTGGCTGAGCCCACCGTCAACGACTTCAAGCAGATACTCGCCATCGCCCGCCAGTTCAAGGCCGACAGCGTAGTAGGCATCGGCGGCGGTTCGGTGCTCGACATCACCAAGCTCATAGCGGCCTTCATCAACAGCGAACAGCAGGTGGAAGACTGTTTTGGCACAGGCTTCATCCGCCAGAAAGGTCTCTGGTTCGCCTGTCTGCCCACCACGGCAGGCACAGGCTCGGAAGTCTCGCCCAATGCCATCCTCCTCGACGAGCGCGATCATCTGAAGAAAGGCATCGTATCGCCCTTCCTCATTGCCGATGCTGCCTATGTTGACCCCAAGCTCACCTGGACTGTACCCGCCAAGGTAACAGCAGATACGGGTATGGACGCGCTGACCCATTGCATCGAGGCCTACACCAACCAATTTGCCCATCCATCCGTTGACATCTATGCCCTGCAGGGCATCCGACTGATTGCTGCCAATCTGGAAACTGCCGTTCGCTTAGCCCGCGAGAACAATGTTCAAGGCTCAACACCCAATGCTGAATATCAGGAGGCTCGCGAGGCCCTGGCTTTTGGCTCGCTCTATGGCGGCCTGTGCCTCGGCCCTGTCAATACGGCTGCTGTCCATGCACTCTCCTACCCCCTCGGAGGCGAGTTCCATATCCCCCACGGGCTGTCCAATGCCATCCTGCTGCCCAGCGTGATGAAGTTCAATGCCCAAGCCTGCCCCAAGCGCTATGCCGAGGTGGCAGTAGCCATGGGCTGTGAGCCTGGCAAAGACGATCAGGAGACGGCTCAGCGCGGTGTCGACTTCATCTATCAGTTGGCAGAATCGGTGGGTATTCCCAAGAAGCTCTCCGATCTGGGCATCCCACAGACAGCCGTCGACGGCATGGCCCGTGCTGCTATGGAGGTGCAGCGCCTGCTGAAGAACAATCCCCGCAAAGTGACAGAGCAAGATGCCCGCGACATCTATAATTCACTGTATTAAGACAAAGTCGATATTTCGATATATCGACATATCGAGAAATTGAAATTCCGGAAAACCCTTAACAAAGAAAGAAATGAAACCAATATTAGCCATCACCATGGGCGACCCCGCAGGCATCGGTCCAGAGATCACGGTGCGCGCCCTGAATAGAAAAGAGACTTACGACAAGTGCCGCCCCGTGGTGACGGGCGATGCTGCCATCATGCAGCAGGCCGTCAAGCTGTTAGGCTACGACCTGCAGGTCAATGCCATCCAGCGCGTTCAGGAGGCCAAGTTCGAATATGGCATCATCGACGTGATCGACCTACAGTGTGTCGACCTATCCACCTTCGAGTTTGGCAAGGTGCAGGCACAGTGTGGCAATGCCGCTTTCCAATACATCAAGAAAGCGATAGAGCTGGCGATGGCAGACGAGGTAGACGGCACCGTCACGGCTCCCCTCAACAAGGAGGCGCTCAACCTCGCTGGTCACCACTTCGACGGCCACACGGAAATCTATGCCACCTTCACCCACACGAAGAAATATGCCATGATGCTGGCTGACGAGAACATCCGCGTCATCCATGTCTCTACCCATGTACCCTTGAGGAAAGCCTGCGACCTGGTGAAGAAGGCCCGCGTCATCGAGTGCGTGGAGTTGATTGATGATGCCTGTCGGCAGTTTGGCATCGAGAAGCCCCACATTGGGGTGGCAGGTCTTAACCCCCACTCCAGCGAGAACGGCATGTTTGGCTACGAGGAGGCACAGGAGATTACCCCTGCCATCGAGGAACTACAGCAGCGAGGTTTCAATGTCGAGGGGCCCGTACCCCCTGACAGCATCTTTGCCAAGGCCAAGTGCGGACAGTTCGACGGTGTGGTAGCCATGTATCACGACCAGGGCCACATTCCCCTCAAGGTATGCGCCTTCAACTGGAACAAGGAGACGGGCAAGATGGAGTCGGCATCGGGTGTCAATATCACCCTCGGACTGCCCATCATCCGCGTGTCGGTGGACCACGGCACCGCCTTCGATGTAGCAGGCAAAGGCATCGCCAACGACTCTGCCATGACACTCTCCATCGACTATGCCACCCGCATGGCCATTTATAGGAGGGGTAAGAAGTAAGAGGTAAGAGGTGAGAGAGAAATAAATAAGAAGCGAGAGATGATAGTCATTGCTGATGATATCACAGGAGCAGCGGAGATGGCAGGCATAGCTTTCGAGGCAGGCCAGCAGGTGCGCCTCCTTTGTGCTGCCCCGGCTGGCCCTGCCGTACCTTCTGGCCCCGCCGCCCCTCTTACAGCATGTGGCGGCTCCGCCGCCACCACAGCCACCATCACCGTCATTGCCACCGACACCCGCTCCATGACCGAGGCTGAAGCCATTGCAGAGACCCGCCGTATCGCCTCCTCATTTCTCATTTCTCATTCCTCATTTCTCATTTATAAGAAGGCCGACTCTGCCCTACGCGGCCATGTAGTAGCAGAGCTCACTGCCCTCATGGAGGCCATGGGCTATCGGCGAGCCGTCTACTGCCCGGCCAATCCTTCGAAAGGCCGTACCATCCGTGCCGGCATCTACTATATTGACAAAGTGCCTATCGACAAGACCGACTTCTCGTTCGACCCCGAGTTTCCCGCCACCACCTCCGTACTGAAGAAGCGCTTCCCCGATGCCACAGCCAAGAGAATCATCATGCCCGATGCCAAGAGCCCAGATGACATGTTCTACATCGTCAGGCTTTACAATGACGGGAAGACACTCTTTGCCGGAGCTGCAGACCTATTTGCCGAATACCTGAACCAGAGCACCCCTGGAGTCCGAGCCGAGCGGACTGAGAGTCCGAGCCGGACGGACTGGGAGTCCGAGCCGGGCGGACTCCATGAGAGCACCCTTGTCCTCTGTGGTTCCACCCAGAGCAAGCCACCGCAGCAGGGCATCCCCGTTGCTCCGATGCCGCTTACCGTCTACGATGGTTCCGATGACCTAACCACATGGAATACGGAAGCCTACAGCCAGCAGCACAACCTCATCCTCACCATCCCCCACACCCACCGAACGGGCAAGGAGGTGGCAGTCCATTTGCGAACAGTGATGGCACAGAAAGTAAAACAGTTGGTAGGCGAGCACCGCCCTGACCACCTGATCATCGAAGGAGGTGCCACTGCATGGGCTACGCTCCAAGCCTTAGGTTGGACACAGTTCCAGATAGTACGGCAGATAGCTCCCGGTGTGGTGCAGATGCGGGCCGACAGCGGAACCCTGGTAACGCTCAAGCCTGGCAGTTATCCCTGGGGCGGACTTTTTCAGCCCGCTACCCAACAAGGAGGACAACAATCTCTATCAGAGGGCAAAATGATAGCCCAAGGTGATCCATAGCGACCCCGTGCGCCAGCTCTTGTCAATCATAGAGACATTACACAGGTTTGCCACACCGATGTTATAGCGCACATCGGCAGTGAAGTTCCTGTAGCTATAGGAGATACCAGCAGGGATAGAGACATTCATGCGGTGATAGTTTCCCGTGACGGTGTTCGTCTCATTGCCGGCATGCTGCTTGGCTCCCACCAGATAGCCCAGCTGCACACCAGCCTTCAGGGCCAGTCCGGGCAACAGTTTAGGCTCTATATAGAAGTGCAGCAGGATGGGAACACTCACAAAATGCAATGACTGCGACAGCTCGCCTACCTCCGGCAACTTGCCATAGGTATAGCCCTCGTTCGAGTAGAACACACCTGCCGAGACTGCCACCTGTGTCCAAGCCTGATACTCCACATCGGCACCCGCCGTCATGGCCCACTTATACTTTACCTTCTGCGATGCCTGACTGTCGAAGCCCTCGTAGATGACATCCTGCTCCGACAATTTAGACATGTTCACACCCACACGTGGAGTCAGCGTCCATGAGCCGACAGCTCCCTGAGCCTTGACACCACACACTGCAGCCATCATGGCTACCATCATCAATAGTCTCTTCATACGCTTTTCTTTTACTTTTAGAAACGCTTCTATTCCTCTTTTATTGTATGACCACCATGCGGACTTGCTGAGCTTAGTTGCCGATGCCTGCCTTCATAGCATAGTGACAGAAACCTTCAGCAAGGATTGAGTTACAACGGTACATTTTTTGTTTTTTGGTTTATTTTGTGTATCTTTGCAGGCACAAATACGATATACTATGTATAAAACCATCGCGTACCTTATTATATTAGGCTGTCTGCTGTCAGCATGTTCCGAGGGTGAACCCGACTACCGCATCGGTGTATCACAATGTGCAAAGGGACACTGGCGCGAGAAGGTGAACCATGAGATGCTGGCTGCCCAACATCTGTACGACAAGAACGTCAAGGTAATGATAGCCAGTGCCGATGACGATACACAACAGCAAATCAGGCAAATAGACAGTCTTGTAAATCTGGGCATCGACTTGCTGGTAGTAGCTCCGAACGAGGCTGCACCCATTTCGGAAGCCATCGCACGTGTCAGGAAGAAAGGCATCCCTGTCATCTGCTTCGACCGCAAGGCAGAAGGTGACAATTTCACAGCCTTTATCGGGGGCAGCAATGCAGAGGCAGGCCATGCTATAGGCGTGAACGCTATCGACATAGCCCACGGTATCAAGGCCGAAGGGCGTAAACCCTTCATTCTGGAGATTACAGCCCTGATTAGCAGTTCGCCTGCCCAGGAGCGCCATCGTGGGTTTGCCCAGGCCCTGCGAGGGCACGACGAGTTAGAATATGTATGCGAAGAGGGAGACTGGAGTTCAGAGACCACCTATCGCATCGCGATGGAGCACATCCGCTCTGGCCACGTGCCCGACATCATATTCTGCCATAACGACGGCATGGCCACAGGAGCCTACAAGGCCGTGGTGGAGACGAAGAAGGAAAAACAGATCAGCATCCTCGGTATTGACGGCATGCCGGGTGAGGGCTTAGACTACGTACAGTTCGGCCACCAAGTAGCCAGCTATGTATATCCCACAGGAGGCGCCGAGATAGTGAAGTTAGCATTGGACATCCTAACCGGAAGGCCCTATAAGAAGATAAACACGCTGGAGGGTATACTGGTGGTAAAAGAAAATGTTTGGTCTATTGCCACCACTACGAAGGAGCTGATGAAGCAAAACGACCGTCTGGTGACCATTCAGGACAAGCTGGAGGAATACCTTGGGTTGTACAACACCCAACGAAAGGCTCTATGGGCCAGTCTGGCACTCATCACACTGCTGGTAACAGCTGTTATAGCCATCTGGCGAGCTTACATCCTGAAGCGTCGTGCCATCCGTCAGCGGCAGGCTCTGAACGAGGAGCAGACTCTGTTCTATGCCGATGCCAGCCGCAGAAAGGTTACCGAGATACTGAGTCCTTCGCTGGAAGAGCTACCCCAGCCCAAGTCGCAGGATGTGCTATTTGCCGAAAAGCTTAACGAGGCAATACGCCAGAAGATGTCGAACCCCAACCTGAAGATGGATGACTTGGGAGAGACTATGGGGCTGAGTCGCGTACAACTTTACCGTCGTGTCAAGTCCATCACAGGACTGACACCTGTCGAGCTGCTCCGACGCATGCGTCTGCAGGAAGGTTACGTCCTGCTTTGCAACACCACCAAGACCGTTCAGGAGATTGCCTACGAGGTAGGATTTGGCACACCAGGCTACTTCTCTAAGTGCTTCAAACAGCAGTACGGCAAGTACCCGATGGACCTTAGAAGTGAACAAAACTGACTTAATAGTCAACATTTGTTCGGTGAAACATTATTTTTAGTGCGTGAACGATTTCTTTTAATCGCTCGCGCACTTTTATAGTACTTTTGCCGCTGAAATTACAGCAAACAAATAGTACTAACAAAAAACCTAAGAAGCAAATGAAACAAACGAAACGATTCATTCTGAGTTTCTTCGCCCTGTTAGCCTGTACTATAATGTACGCGCAACAGACAATCACGGGTAGTGTCATCGACAAGACAGGCGAAACCGTCATCGGTGCCACCGTGATGGAGAAAGGAACATCGAACGGTACCATTACCGACTTCGATGGAAACTTCACACTGAAGGTGGAGGCAGGCAAGACGCTGGTCTTCTCCTACATTGGCTTTCTGACCCAGGAGCTGCCCGCAAAAGACGGCATGAAGGTCACGCTGCAGGACGATGCCCTCTCACTCGAGGAAGTCGTGGTCACGGGTTACACCACCCAACGTAAGGCAGACCTGACAGGAGCCGTATCGGTGGTCAGCCCCAGCGACCTGGCCAAGCAGAACGAGAACAACCCCATCAAGGCCATGCAGGGCCGTGTGCCGGGCATGAACATCTCGGCTGACGGTGCACCCTCAGGACAGGCTACGGTGCGCATCCGTGGTATCGGTACCCTGAACAACAACGACCCGCTCTACATCATCGACGGTGTGCCCACCAAGGCTGGCATGCACGAACTGAACGGAAACGACATCGAGAGCATCCAGGTGCTCAAGGATGCTGCCTCTGCCTCCATCTACGGTAGCCGTGCTGCCAATGGTGTCATCATCATCACCACCAAGAAGGGCAAGAGCGGTACCATCAAGGTTGACTTCGATGCCTCTGTCTCCATACAGACCTATGCCCACAAGATGGAGGTGCTGAATGCCAAGGAGTTCGGACAGGTGATGTGGCAGGGCTACGTCAACGATGGTCTGAATCCTAATATGAACGGTCTGGGCTATCACTATGACTGGGCCTACAACGCTCAGGGTGTGCCCACGCTGAACGGCATCACCATGAACAAGTATCTGGATGCCGCAGGCACTACGCCTGCTGCTGACACCGACTGGTTCAAGCAGACAACACGAACAGGACTGGTACAGCAGTACAATGTTTCGCTGAGCAATGGTTCGGAAAAGGGTTCTGCCTTCTTCTCGTTAGGCTACTATAAGAACAAAGGTATCATCAAGCAGTCAGACTTCGAGCGCTTCTCGGCACGTATGAACACCGAGTACAAACTGCTGAAGATAGGCGAACTGGACGTGGTGACCATCGGTGAGCACTTCACACTGAACCGCACCTCTGAAGTACAGGCTCCTGGCGGATTCCTGGAGAACGTGCTGCAGTTTAACCCCTCGCTGCCCATTCGTACCATCAATGGCGACTATGCAGGTCCTGTAGGCGGCTATCCTGACCGCGAGAACCCGGTGGCCCGTCTGGACCGCAACAGCGACAACCGCTATACTTACTGGCGCTTGTTTGGTGATGCCTATGTAGACATCAACCCGATAAAGAACTTCCATATCCGTTCCACCTTTGGTATCGACTATGCCCAAAAGAAGCAGCGCATCTTCACCTATCCGATTACAGAAGGAACAGTGGCCAACAAGACCAATGGTGTGGAGCCCAAGCAGGAGCACTGGACCAAGTGGATGTGGAATGCCATTGCCACCTATAACCTGGAGAGAGGCAAGCACCGCGCTGATGCTATGGTTGGTATAGAGCTGAACCGTGAGGATGACGACTGGTTCAGTGCCAAGAAATATGACTATGCCGTCCTGAAGCCTGACTATATGTGGCCCAATTCAGGTGTCGGCGAGTCCGAGGCTTTTGGTGCTGGCGAGGGATACACCTTGGTGTCCTTCTTCGGTAAAGCCAACTACACCTACGATGACAAGTACATGGCCTCGTTTACCCTTCGTCACGACGGTTCGAGCCGTTTCGGTAAGAACAACCGCTATGGTACCTTCCCCTCTTTCTCTGCAGGTTGGCGCATCAATCAGGAGAACTTCATGAAGGATATTTCGTGGATTGACAATATCAAGTTGCGCGCCTCTTGGGGACAGACAGGTAACCAGGAAATCTCCAATATCGCACGCTATACCCTGTACGAGAGCAACTATGGTGAGGCAGGATTCGGTGGTCAGAGCTACGGTACAAGCTACGACATCCAGGGCACCAACGGCGGACAGCAGTTGGCCAGCGGATTCAAGCGCAACCAGCTGGGCAACGATGACCTAAAGTGGGAGACTACCACACAAACCAACCTCGGTCTTGACTTCGGATTCTTCCGCAACGCCCTCTACGGCTCCTTTGAGTGGTATTATAAGAAGACCAAGGACATCCTGGTCTATATGCCCGGCATCGGTGTCATGGGCGAGGGTTCGAGCCAGTGGATCAATGCCGGAGAGATGCTGAACAAGGGTGTCGAGCTGAACCTGGGTTACCGCGGTGAGATAGGAAAATTCTCGTACGACATTGCAGGCAACATCGGAACCTATCGCAATGAGGTGGTGAAGATTCCTGAGACCATCGCAGCCAATGGCACATTTGGTGGCAATGGTGTGGAGAGTGTCGTAGGTCATCCCATGGGTGCACAGGTAGGCTATGTCTACGACGGCATCTTCAAGAGCCAGCAGGAGATAGACAACCATGCCACGCAGAACGGAGCCGGTCTGGGGCGCATCCGCTGGAAAGACCTGAACAGCGACGGTGTCATCAACGAGAAAGACCAGACCTGGATCTACTCTCCCGTGCCCGACTTCACCTGGGGTCTTAACATCTACCTACAGTATAAGGACTTCGACCTGACCATGTTCTGGCAGGGTGTACAGGGTGTCGATGTCATCAGCGACCTGAAGAAGGAGACTGACCTGTGGAGCGGTCTGAACATCTCGAACCTGAACAAGGGCCGTCGCCTGCTCGATGCCTGGAGTCCCACCAACATGGGCAGCAACATCCCTGCCATCAGCACGATGGACAACAACAACGAGAAGCGCGTGTCGAGCTACTTCGTCGAGAACGGCTCCTTTGCCAAGCTGCGCACCATACAGTTGGGCTACAACCTTCCTAAGCACATTATTGAGAAGATTCACCTCACCCGTCTGCGCATGTACCTCTCGGCTCAGAACCTGCTGACTATCAAGAGCAAGAACTTCACAGGCGTAGACCCAGAGAATGCCAACTTCGGCTATCCTATTCCCCTCAATGTAACCTTTGGTCTTAATGTCTCATTCTAATAATACAGCAACGATATGAAACTCAATAATATTATCTACACCTGTCTCGTATGTTGCGCCGCCAACGCAACCCTCACCTCCTGCGACCGTTTCCTCGATGAGCACGTACCGCAGGCCACGCTGAGCGACGAGCAGGTGAAGACAGCCGAAAATGCTGAAGCCATGGTGGTGTCGGCATACGCTATCTTCACCACAGCAGAGGACATCAACTCCTCCTTCTCCATGTGGAACTTCGATGTACGTTCTGACGATGCCTATAAAGGCGGCTCCGGAACCAGTGACGGTGATGTATTCCATCAGCTGGAGGTACAGCAGGGCGTGCTGACCACCAACTGGAACATCAACGATATGTGGGTGCGTCTGTACAACAGTCTTTCGCGTGTCAACACAGCCATTGCCCTGCTTAATGCCAGCGACTTTGACATGAAGCCCCAGCGCATGGCAGAGATGAAGTTCCTGCGGGCCTATGGCCACTTCCTGCTGAAGCGCCTATATAAGAACATCCCCTTCGTCATCAACGAGAACATGACCTATGACGAGTATAACACGCTGTCGAACACGGAATATACCAATGACGAGGGCTGGCAGCTCATCATCAACGACCTCATGGAGGCCTACAACACACTGCCCGTAACCCAGACAGACAAAGGCCGCCCCACCAAGGCCTCGGCTGCTGCCTTCCTGACAAAGGTGTATCTCTATAAGGCCTACCGACAGGACGATCCCAAGAGCAACCAGGTGACCGGCATCAACCAGCAGGATCTGGAAAAGGTCATCGAGTTCAGCAATCCTTCACTGTACAGCAACTATGGTCTGGAGGCCGATATCCACAACAACTTCCGACCTGAAGAGCAGTACGAAAACGGCAAGGAGAGCCTGTGGGCCATCCAGTATTCACGCAACGACGGCTCTACCTATGGCAACCTGAACTGGAGCTACGGACTGATTCCGCCCAACATCCCTGGTGCAACAGACGGAGGTACCGACTTCTACAAGCCCTCACAGAACCTGGTGAATGCCTATCGTACCGGTGCTGACGGACTGCCCCTCATTGACACCTTCAACAGCAAGGACTATGACAAAGCCAACGACAATGCCGACCCCCGCCTGTTCCTGACAGTAGGTATGCCTGGACTGCCTTACATGTTCAACCGCAACTTCATGATGGAGGAGACCAGTATCTGGAGCCGCAGCAATGGACTCTATGGCTACTATGTCACCCTGAAGCAGAATGTTGACCCTGCCCTCATAGGCTCTTACCTTATCAAGGGATCTTACTGGGCCAGCTCTATGAACCGCATCGTCTTCCGTTATGCCGACGTGCTGCTGGAGCGTGCCGAAGCATACGCCCAGATGGGACAGACACAGCAGGCCATCGACCTGGTGAATCAGATTCGTACCCGTGCCGCTGGCAGCACACAGATGATTGCCGGCTATCCCAGTGCCTACGGTGTCAAGTTCTACATCACCAACTATAAGGGCAGCTACACGAAGGACGAAGCCGTCAAGATTGTCAAGATGGAGCGCCGCCTGGAGCTGGGTATGGAGAGCGAGCGTTTCTTCGACCTGGTCCGCTGGGGCGAGGCGGCTACAGTGCTCAACAAGTACTATGCCGAGGAGATTCCCCATTGTGCCATCTACAACGAGGCTCACTTCACGGCCAACAAGGACGAGTACCTGCCAATTCCTTTCAGTCAGATCTCTGCTTCCAACGGCCATTACACCCAGAACATCGGTAACTGGTAATACGAAGAATAAGAATTAAGGAGTTAAGAATTTAAGATTATGAGTACCAAAATATATCAATTCATATTAGCCTGTCTGGCATGCTGCACTTTTACCGCTGCCCTGACAAGCTGTTCTGACGACCACACCAGCGACCTGAAACTATCGGGTGACTGCATGGTGGAGGCTATCAAGCTCGACAACTTCGAGGGAACCATCGACCTGGCTTCTCGCAGCATCTTGGTTCGCCTGCCTGAGGTGTACGACACCCAGGCCATGAAGGTGACCGACCTTACTCTTTCCAATGGTGCTACCTGTAACATCAGTCAGGGTGCCACACTGAACATGGGTGCTGCCCAGACACTGCACGTGAAGAATGGCGATACTTTCTTGGACTGGACACTCTCCGTGCTCCACGACGAGGCCCGCATCACACAGTTCTACATTAACGACATCTATCAGGGTGCCATCGACCAGGAGGCTAAGACCATCACCGTCTATGTGCCCGGCTCTGTAGGACTGACTGGTCTGGTACCCACCATTACCTATAGCCGGAATGCTACGGTGACCCCAGGTTCCGGTGTGGCAATGGACTTCACTGAGCCTGTTAAGTACACCGTCACCAACAACTCGGCCGAGACCACCTATACCGTTACGGTCATTGCCATCGGCAAACCCGCAGCACTCTTCGTCGGCTCAGCAGCTACACTGAACGAACTCGATCCCGAAGCCAAGGCTGCCTGCCAGTGGATGCTGGGCAACGTGCCCAACTCGCTCTATGCCTCGTTCAGCGACCTGCGTGCCGGCACGCTCGACCTCTCTGAGTGTAAGATTATCTGGTGGCACTGGCATGTCGACGGTGGTGTTGATGGTCACGACGTCTTTGCAGCCAAGGCTACCGATGCTCTGGACACCAAGAATGAGATTCGCCAGTTCTACGAGAACGGCGGTGCCCTGCTCATGACGCGCTATGCCACCAACCTGCCCTCATTCATTGGGGTGACAGGAGACGACGAGTGGACTACACCTAACAACTGCTGGGGACAGAACGAGGATGCTGCCGAGCTCTGTGGCGGTCCTTGGACCTTCCGCATCTTCGACGGCAAGAACGACCATCCGCTGTGGCAGAACCTCGTTCAGGGCGACAACCCACAGGAGGTCTACTGTACGGATGCCGGCTACCACATCACCAACTCGACAGCCCAGTACCATATCGGTACCGACTGGGGAGGCTACGATGACCATGCCGCCTGGGAAGCCCGTACGGGTGGTAAGATCCTTGGTGTCGGAGGCGACGGTGCCGTAGTAGCATGGGAGTATCCTGCCCACGACGGCAAGGGTGGTGTCATCTGTATCGGCTCTGGCTGCTACGACTGGTACTCTTACACCTATGAACCGGGTTATGTGGAGAACTACCACAAGAACATTGCGATTATCACTCAGAATGCATTTAACTACCTAACGAAATAAGCTATGATGAAAATAAATGTCAATCAATTAGTCTGCACAGGTCTCGTGTGCTGCGGCATTGCCGCAGTCACAGCCTGCAGCGAAAACAGCTACGGTGCTGACCCGGACAAGAACTGGAGCGCAACTACGGAATATTTCGCCTCGGCCGATGATGCTGGTTTCCAGACCTACTACAACCCTGCTGTAGGCCGCTGTGGCGACCCCATGCCTTTCTATGACCAGAAGGCGGGTGACTTCAAGGTGCTCTACCTCCAGGAGTACGACAACAACGGTCCTACCTATCACCCTATCTGGGCTGTCTCTACCAGTGATGCTGCCAACTATCAGTCGCTGGGCGAGCTCGTGCCTACCGGTGCTTCCATACAGGATGCGGATGCTGCCATAGGTACCGGCTGTGCCTACTACAACGAAAAAGACGGGCTCTACTATATCTACTATACCGGCCATACCTCCAAGGAGGTCATCCTGCGTGCCACATCTCCCGACTTCAAGACATGGACCAAGGATGCTGCCTGGCAGCTGCGCGCCTCTGACTATGGCTATGCAGACAGCGACTTCCGCGACCCGCAGATATTTGTGGCCGACGATGGTCTCTACCACATGGTCATCTCGTCGAAGCTACGCTTTGCCGACTTCAAGTCTACCGACCTGAAGAACTGGGAGCACGTGGGTGGTTTCAATATGGTGTGGGACCGCATGTGCGAATGTCCCGACATCTTCAAGATGGGCAACTACTGGTACTTTATCTATAGCGAAGGCTTCCGTACAGCATGGAGCCGTAAGGTAAAGTACATGATGGCCGACTCGTTCGAGGGCCTGAAGCGCTGCTTCGATGATCCGGGAGCCAACTGGCCCAAAGACGGTCATGAGGGGGTTCTCGACACACGTGCCTTCTACGCAGGCAAGACAGCCTCGAACGGTACCGACCGCTACATCTGGGGCTGGTGTCCGTATCGTACGGGTGCCACCATTCACGACAAGAACATCAATGTGGGTGCCGAGGGTGAGCCCAACTGGTCGGGTGCTCTCGTATGCCACAAGATTATCCAGCATAGCGATGGTACGCTGACCCTGGGTGCCGTGCCGGCCATCAGTGCCAAGTACAACAAGGAGCAGGCTGCCAGCGTGATGACCTCCAAGGGCTACAACAACGGTACACTGAGCGGCGACGATGCCTATGTGCTCTACAACCGTCTGGGCACCTGCAACCACATCTCGATGAAGATCAAGACATCCAACAACTGGGACAAGTTCGGCATCTCGCTCGTTCGCGGCAGCGACTCGGAGAAATACTACACAATGGTTGTCAACCCCGAAGACGAGAACCACCGCAAGGTGAACTTCGAACAGGAGGGTCCCCTGGGTAAGGGCTTCATCGAGGGTATCGACGGCTACTGGTTCGAGCGCCCTGCTGACAACACGTACCAAATCGACATCTTCACAGACAACTCTGTCGTGGTCATGTACATCAACGATGTCTGCGCCTATACACAGCGCATCTATGGCATACAGAAAAACTGTTGGAGCATCAACAACTACGGCGGCTCCATCACCGTTTCTGATGTCAGAGTGAGCCAGCAATAAGCACACACGTTTTTATATAGTTAATAGTTCTTTCAACGAGGATGTGTCATTCTTTACACATCCTCGTTTCTTATGGAAAGCCTTCCGTTGCTACTCTATGGTTTTATAGAGCGTCGAGGCATTGTAGCGGTGCTGCAGCACATCGAGGATTTCCTCCTCGGTAGACAGGTTAAAGTCGCCGGGGATGGTATTCTTCAGCGAGGCAGCTGCCAACGAGTATTCCAACTGTTTCTGCCTGTCATCAGGGAACAGGCTGATGGCATGCAGGAAACCACCCATGAAGGCATCGCCCACGCCTACGGGGTCTACCACATCGGGAATGTCGACAATCGGTGCCTCCAAGAGCTGGCCGTCGGTCCATAGCAGAGCCGTCAGGGTATGGTGCTGCGAGTCCACGATGTTGCGCATGCCCATGAGCCACTGCTTGCAGCGGGGATAGTCGCGATGCAACTCTTCGAACCACTCGCGATACTCCGGTATCTGCATCTTGAAGTTCGAGTCGGTGGCAGTGAACGGGGGCTGGGGATGCTCCGAAATCCATTCGAACTCGATGGCATCACCAAACATCATGTCACAGCGCGACAGCATGCGGCGGAGCGTGGCTCGCGGGTCAGCACCATACCGCCACAGGTTCTTGCGGTAGTTGATATCGAAACTGATGGTGATACCCATCTCCTCCGCAATGTCCAATGCCTCGAAGGTAGCATCGGCAGCCTGCTGGGAGATGGCCGCCGTGATGCCCGACACCTGAAAGATGTCGGTCCCTTTCAGTATCTCGCGCCAGGGTATCATGCCCGGCTCCAGCTCATAGTAGGCCGAGCCCTGACGGTCATATACCACCTTGGCAGCCCGCATGCCGGCAGCAGGCTCGAAGTAGTAGGTGCCGATGCGCTGTCCGCCCCATATCACCTGACTCACGTCGACACCCAACTGTGCCAAGTTCTGGGCACCGGCATGCCCTACGGGCGTGTCGGGCAGTCGGGTGATATAGGTCACGTCCTCGTCTTGGGCAGCCAACGAAACAGCTACATTAGCCTCGCTGCCGCCATACTTGCTGGTAAACATATCGCCCTGCGTCAGTCGCAGATGGCCTGGTTTTGAAAATCGGAGCAACAATTCTCCGAAGGTTACAATCTTTTGCCTTTTCATATTCAGTTCTTGTGTAATGCTCAATGTTTAACGTTCAATCCGCCAACGCGAAGTCGAGCTGCCGCTTCTCCATGTTGGCACGAGCCACCTTGATGCGGATGGCATCACCCAACTGGTACTTATGATGATGGCGGCGACCCACCAGACAGTAGTTCTTCTCATCGAAGTCGTAGTAGTCATCATCCAGGTCGCGCATGGGCACCATACCCTCGCAGTGGTTCTCGTCTATCTCGCAGTAGATGCCATACGACTGGATGCCCGAGATATGGGCATCGTACTCCTCGCCCACCTTGTCAATCATGAACTCTACCATCTTATACTTGATGGAGTCGCGCTCTGCCTGCTGGGCCACCTGCTCCATGTCTGAGCAGTGCTCGCACAGCTCCTCATACTTCTCCTGGTTGGCACTCCGCGCTCCGTCCTGATACTTGGTCAGCAGCCGGTGTACCATCGTGTCGGGATAGCGGCGGATGGGCGAGGTGAAGTGGGTGTAGTAGTCGAAGGCCAGTCCATAGTGCCCGATATTGTGTGTCGAATACTTGGCCTTCATCATGGCTCGCAGGGCCACCGTCTCGATGAGTTTCTGCTCACGCTTGCCCTGACAGCTGTCCATCAGCGCATTGAGCGACTTCGAGATGGCACCCTTCGTGCCGGCCGTCTTCAGCTTATAGCCGAACTTCACCACAAACTCGCGCAGCGTCTCCAGCTTGGTGGGGTCTGGCTGGTCGTGTACACGGTAAGGCAGTGTCTTGGCTTTGGTGCCTTTTTTCACCTTACCGATGCTCTCGGCCACCGTGCGGTTAGCCAGCAGCATGAACTCCTCGATGAGCTGGGTGGCATCGTTCGACCGTTTGAAGTAGGCGCGTGTGGGCTTGCCGTCGGCATCAATGTCGAAGTGCAGCTCCTCGCGGTCGAACTTCACCGCACCGCCCTTGAATCTCCGTTCGCGCAGGTGCTTGGCCAGCCGGTCCAGTGTGCGCAGCTCCTCAGCATAGTCACCGTCTTTTCCTGTCAGTATCTCCTGCACCTCCTCATAAGCGTACCTCCTATTACTCTTGATGACGGTATGCGCAATATGGTAGTCCTTCACATTGGCCTCGTTGTCTAAGGTGAAGATGACACTGTAGCACAGCTTCTCCTCATCGGGCCGCAGGGAGCAGATGAAGTTGCAGAGCCTTTCGGGCAGCATCGGGATGGTGCGGTCTACCAGATAGACACTGGTGGCCCGCTTCACCGCCTCCTTATCTATCACGGAGCCTTCTTTCACATAGTGGCTCACATCGGCAATATGCACGCCCACCTCATATAATTTACTATTTTGCGATTTACCATTCACGATTGGGCGGATGCTCAATGCGTCATCAAAGTCTTTCGCATCCTTGGGGTCGATGGTGCAGGTGAACACCTCGCGGAAGTCCTCGCGGCGGGCTATCTCCTGCGGTGTGATACCCGGGTCTATCTTCTCGGCAGCCTCCTCCACATGCTTCGGATACTTGTAGGGCAGTCCGTATTGGGCCAGGATGGCATGCATCTCCACATTGTTATCGCCCTCCTTGCCCAAGATGTCTATCACCTCGCCCACGATATTCTTCGAGTCCTTCGACGGCCACTGCGTGATGCGCACCACGGCCTTCTCGCCGTCCTTGCCGCCCTTCAGTTTCTTCTTGGGTATCAGGATGTCGTGTACAAAGATGTTACCCTCGGTCACCAGGAAGGCAAAGTCCTTCTCCACCTTCAGCTTACCTACGGCCTGGTCTACCTTGTGCGACAGAATCTCCACCACCATCGCCTCCTTGATATGCCGCTCGCGGCGGGCCATCATGGCCACCCGCACACGGTCGCCGTTCATGGCAAACAGCGAGTTGCGCTCCGAAACGAAGATAGGCTTGCCGCCATCATCGGGCTGGAACGAGTTCTTGCCGTTGGCCTTGCGGATAAACGTACCCTCCTGTACCTGATTCTTCAGGTTCAGGCGGTACGAATTCTCCGAGGTCTTCGTCAGGTAGTCGTCCCATGCCATCTCGTCCATCGTCTCCACTGCCAGCATCTTGGCTGGATGCGTCGACAACTTCAGGCTCTTGAATATATCCTTGAACGAGAAGGTCTCGTTCGGACTCCGCTGGAACAGGTTCTGCAACATCTCCACCAGCGACTTCTTGCTCAGTCGTTTTCCACTCTTATGTTTGCTCATAGCCTCTTGTTTTTAGATTTCTACCGCAAAAGTACAAAAAAGTGAGCGAAATACAAAAAGAAAAGACATTTTTCTTCTTTTTAAAGATTCGCCATATTGGAGCAATATAAAAAATAAGTGCGGCAAGAGTGGCATATTTTAATTGATATTTCGTATCTTTGCAACCGAATTGCGACATCCGGATGTCCCATGACATGTTTTACCCAAATAAAATATCGTATCATAATGAAAAATCAGAAAGCGTGGATGCTTGCCGCCATCCTGACTTGCGGCACGGCAATGGTACTCACTGCATGCAGCAGCAAGAACAAGAAAACAGCTCAGGCAGAAGCCGGAGATGAGACAGTGGAAGCCGTCGACTACAGCGACAAAAACAACTGGATGCATCAGCCCGAGGCAACCAAGGATGTCGATTGTTTTTATGTCTATCCGACGGAGTATGTCGATGATTCCGAAGGCGCACCCGTATTTGCAGACATCAACGAACCTGCCATGCGCCAGCCGGCATCGCTAACCTATCTCATACAGGGAACGGCTTTTGAGGATGTAGCCAATGTCTACGTCCCCTTCTACAGGCAGTGCAATATGGCAGCTCTGGCCAAAATGTCCGTCAAAGACCGTAATGCAGCCCTCGACTCTATCCCAAAGACAGACGTGTTTGCAGCCCTCGACTACTATTTTGAGCACCTCAATGGCGGACGCCCCTTCATCCTCGCAGGTCACTCTCAGGGTTCCATCATGCAGAGCTTTGTGCTGGCAGAATACATGAAGGCGCATCCTGAATACCTGAAGCGCATGATTGCTGCCTACGTGATCGGCTATTCCATCACCGCAGACTATCTCAAGGCCAACCCGCACCTGAAGTTTGCCGAAAGAGCCGACGACACCGGCGTCATCATATCCTACAACACCGAGGCGGCTGGAAACACGGACAATATCGTAGTCCTGCCTGGTGCCATCAGCATCAATCCGCTGAACTGGAAGCGCGACGAGACTTACGCCTCGGCAGAGGAAAACCTGGGCGGCTACATCTACAACGAGAAGACAGAATCGCTTGAGCTCTATCCCCACGCTGCAGATGCCAAGATCGACTTAAAGCGAGGGGTAGTCATTACCACGACCAAGGCCGTTGCCCCTGAGACTGTAGACCTTTTCGGACCTGCCAGCTTCCACGAGAACGACTATCCTCTATACTACTTTAACATCAAGTCCAATGTAGCCACGAGAGTTGCGGCCTATAAAAACTTGTCAAAATAGGGCAAGGATGGGAGCACCCGGATTTTTCCGTAGCAGGCTTTTTGAGTCGCATTAGCCTCGCTTCAGACAGGGAGATGCCATACACATACCATACACATACCATACACATACCATACACATACCATACCCTTGAGTATGGTATGTGTATGGCTAACACCTGCCATCAACCTAGTTCCTATGGCGTCATGCTGTTGTTCAGACCACCCCTGGCCCCTCCTAACTTAGGAGGGGAATTGATTTCTTTTAAAATCTTACTTTTGCCTACATGCCTACATAAATAATGGTAAAAGCCTTATGTCTACTGTGTTTTCTTGAAGTGCAAGCCTACATAAAGCCTACATAAAGCCTACATGCAGCCTACATGTTTTTGGCGAAATACATACATATTCCTTGCTTTTCATAGGGATGTGGGAGATTCGAAAAGCCGTTGTCTGTGCTTTTCCGATGGTGTGTACCTTTTAAATTCTCTAGAGAATTGAAGAGCCAGACGTAATGCGTGTGCTGCCAGAAGGCTGAGTAACCGATCAATTCTCTAGAGAATTGATATGGTGGGCTTAGGTTAAATAGTTGCAAGGGTAAATCCATATAGGCTCATGTAGGCTTATGTTGGTTCATGTAGGCTTTATGTAGGCTTTATGTAGGCTTGAAAATGCGCAAGGTGCTGATATACAACTGATTCTTTCGTTTTTATGTAGGCATGTAGGCTTTTTGTGGAAAAATTGAAAAATTTCTTCTCATTCCGGTGGTCTCCAATGATTTAAGCCTTAGCGTAGGCTTTAATACTCATCCTCGCTGAAAACTTGTCTCCCAATTGATTATCAGCAACTTACACCATTCTTAACTATTTTTAAACAAATAAACTAAGCAATCACGGGGTCGGTTCTATTGATCGAATTAATGGCTAAAAATGATCAATAGAACCGACCCCGTGATTGTCTTAATCCAAAATATTAGTATCTTTTTATGGATTTCTATTCTTCCAGAACCAACTGTTCCCTTATTCTTTCGGCGATTGGAAACATCACGGAATACTTCTTATAATCATCCTGCAACAATTCAGACGAAGAAGATTCCTTTTTGTCTTTATATTCATATTCGACCACATAGAACTCATCTTCAACATCAATGTCTCGTACAAGACTTTCTTTCTTATGGGTCAATGTCAGATGTCGGTAACTGTTGGAAGATTTTAAGTCGAAAACGGAAGGGGCATTATCATCGCGATAAAGTTCAGTCTTGTTATGTTTCGATAATACTTGTGTGTACCCGAATAGATTGGTCACAAGCATGTTCTTGGGCCACAAGGCATCTATAGAGAAAAGCATCTCGTTTTTCCCAGGAAGCATCTTGCAACTACCTATTGATACAGTATCCGCATAGACAACACCCGCCTTGATATGTCTCTTTTTGTCACGCATGGTCTCCTCATATAAAGTGTATTTGTCAAGGAACGGAAGAGCTATGTATCTGTCGCCAATCATCATGCTACGTTTCTTCTGTGCAATGTCCTGTCTCTTTGACATAAAGTAATTCGTTACGACATTACCACAATGTACCTTTCTGCTTTTGGTGTCGATATAGAATTCCCTTATTCCGTCCATATAATATTTCAGGCATGAATCCACATGCTCTATACTCCTGAAATACACTTTACAGTGATAGTATTTCTTTCTCTTTGCGGTGGCAGTGATTTCTGATATTATGTAAGATGACGGGGACAGGAATATAATGTCGTCCTCATTATAAACAAGGCTCTTGGGCTGATAGCCTATATGAGAAATATGATATTCATAGCCTTTCTGAAGGCTGATATATCCTCCCATGTCTGAGCGTCCTATTACAGCTCCATTAGCATCATAGACAGTAGCATAACTAACGGGATTCTTGGTTATGCTGTCTGCCAACATCACTTGCTGGGCAAATCCCACCAATCTGGTAAGGAAAAGTATTTGAGCTAAGATAAATAATTTCATGTTTCTGAATGTGTTCATTTTCTACCATCCATTAATCTGAAAGCACACTCCAATACTGATTCCCAAATCATGAATCAGCTTGTTTCTATAATCGTTCCTTTGGGTGTCAAATGCTTTTACAAGATAGGCTTCGTCACTTATCGAAGCCATAATGCCGATGTTTGGTGTAATGTGCATCTTCACGCCGATGCTTGGCGAGACAAACAGACTGAAGCCCTGCTTTTCTTTTGACAGAGAGTATTTCTCATTTGTTCCTACATTCTTTTTATTAAGTAGGATGAATCCTCCAGCGCGCAGATTAACAAACGGAGAGAATTTGCGGTCTAAAAAGAAGTAATGTGTACTGACGTAAATGGGAATAGCCGAGAACTGATACTTCTGATGATAGCTGTATCCAATACCGGCTCCGATACTGAAGCGATCATTGATGAACTTTTCGTGCAGGTAGTTTGCAGCGATACCCCCGTCGCCATATTCGCCTATGCCTTGCGAATAGGAAACATCAACGACATTCAGGCAACCTTCTTCTGGGTCAAACGAAGTCTGAGCTTTCGCAAATGACGGTGCTATGAGCATCATCAACACGAATAGGAATCGTATGGGCATCATACTTGCTTCCAGTCTCATGGGCACGCTCACAGTGGGTCTATCAACTCTTAGCTTGTTTTCAGCACCTTGTATCTTCGCTGGAGGGCTACGAGCACGCTACGTTCTGCCATAGGGTTGAGTCCACGGAAAGTCGTGTGCTGCTTGAGTTCGTCTAACGGCATTTCCAGTAGCAGTTTGGCAATGCACTCATCAGCAAAACTGTTGGAAACAACATTCACACCAGTGAAATCAAGAACAACCTTGTCGTTCTCCTTGATGAGTGGTAACAGCTTCTCGCGGAGTTTCATGCCCATGTCGCGGGTACCGAAATCTGTTCCGTATTCTATAAACTTAAACTCTACCATAGCGATTCCAATTCTTCTGTTTCTACAAATGCCTCGTTATATTCTTCTGCCGCATCCACTCTGTGGTCAACCACTTGGTTAGGGTCTATTTCCTTGGCCGTACCAATCTCCATATAGATGAGTGTTCCTTGCCAAAAGCCATTCTCCACACAGGTGGTCTCCCCGTCTTTCATCATCAGCTTGTGACTTCCTGAATGCAGGATAAACATTTTGCCGATCTTTTCGATAAGTTTGGCCGTAGTGTAGAGGCCAAACCCCATACCCTTGCCGTCGGTTATCGAGTCTTGCAGGCATAGCCTGAGAGCCTCAGCCTCTGTGATGTCGCTATATTTTTCGTTCTCTGCCAATGAGGTCTTGATACCCATTCCGCCGTCGGCAATGAGGATGCGCAAGATTTTACTGGATTTGTCGAAATATGTGATGGCAGTACCCAGAGGTTTTCCTGAATGTATATAGACATTATCCATCATCTCATACAGACAATAGCTCAATGCCTGTAGTACGCTGACCTCTATCTCAAAATGAGAAGTCATGGCACTGACGACATTCCTATACACAGCATTTAGTGTCTGTGGGTCAAACACGTCAATTGAGACGTTGTTTGTTCCCTTGAAATATTTGTCTAACAGAAAAGCGATGTCCATATACTCATATATGATTTAACGCCGCAAAGTTACGAAAATAATCCGAAAGATATTCATCCTTGCCTCACCTTATTTATATATTTAAGCAAAAATGCATTTGGTTATGAACTTTTTCGCTTTTTCGTGTAGCAAATCGTACCTTTGCAGCGACTAAAGGACAAATGTCGAACAAAAACATCGAGACAATGAACCAGAACGAAGAAGATTTTGAACAGCAGGTGCGGGCGCACAAGGCGACCATCTACACCGTCTGCTATATGTTCAGCAAGGACCAGGACGAGGTGGCCGACCTCTATCAGGAGTGCCTCATCAACCTGTGGCGAAGCTGGCCGAACTTCGAGCATCGCAGCGACGTGCGGACATGGATATACCGCATCTGCCTGAACGTCTGCGTCAGCCTGGAGCGTAAGAAGCGGCGCCACAAGACCATCCCGCTGACGATGGATATCAACCCCTACGAGGAGGACAACCAGAACTCGCGCCAGATGGAGATGCTGCGCCAGCGCATCAACCAGTTGCCGCCCATCGACCGCGCCATCGTACTGCTGTGGCTGGAGAACATGAGTTACGACGAGATTGGGGCCATCGTGGGCATCTCGGCCAAGAACGTCAGCGTGCGCCTGGTGCGCATCAGGGAACAACTGAAAAGAATGAAATAGACTCAAGAAACGTAGGTTCCGGAACTACACCTTATTATTAATAATAAATAACATACAATTATGGAAACTCAGACAAACAATAGCAACTTCCCTCAGAACAAGGTAGATGAACTCCGCGAGCAACTCGCCTTGTTCAAGCAGCGACTGAACCAGCAGGAAATCATCAACGACCGTCTCATGCGCCGCTCGATGAACGCCCGCATCAGCATCTTCACCAAGGGGAGCGTCGTAGCCGATATCTTCGCATTACTCATGATGCCTCTCATCATATTGGCACTCCACATGGCTGGGGCCTCGTGGTATATGGTCATTGTCATCGTCATAGCGATTATTGCAGAACTGGCCTACAACATCGTTGCCCACCGCAAACTAAATCAACTCTTCACGACTGACAACGATATGCTGACCGTTCGCCGCGGACTAATCAAGTTCAAGCGGAACGAGCGTCTGCAGATGCTCATTTCCATACCGTTAATAATTCTCTGGGTATTCGCCTTATGTTGGCAGATAGGAGCCTTCTCTGATGATCCTACGGCGAACGGTGCTTTCTTCGGTGCCAATATAGCCATAGGCGGTAGTATCGGTCTTCTCATCGCCTTCGGCATCTATTTATGGGAGATGCGCCGCGTGAATCACTCCATCCGCGAGATTGACGAACTATCTGCTGAATAACACAGTTTCTAAAAATACACTCTCTCACCAGAAGCAGTGCCGGCCGTGAGGCTGGCACTGCTGTCATCTTTTGGCCATTATAGAGTACCTATTACGGCAGGAGCATAGAGTGATTTCTTTAATGAAATGTTAAATATCTGCCTGAGAAGCAAAATATTTGCGAAATAATTTGGTTTATATTATAAACTTATCTATCTTTGCACCGTGAACCGGACACGATTGGCCGAAGACGTGCTTTCTGCAGGAGCGCGGACGAGGCCAGAGAGCAGTAAACAAAAGTAGAACATCACTTAAAAATGAAACAACAATGGAAGAAAAGAATAACATGACTGCCGAGCGCAGTCTGGAGATCATCAGAGAATCAATAGAGCGCAGCCAACGCACCATCAACAAGAATTCAGCCATACCACTCATTTGGTGGGGACTTTGTATGATCATATTCTCGTTGCTCATCGCCTACCTGTGGAAGAATCATGGCGGGCCAGTATGGAATATGCTGTGGGCTGTGTTGTGGCTGGTAGGATATGCTGGCAACTGGCTCATTGACAAGCGAAGGGAGAGCGTTCCGACGACCTTTGTTGGGAAGACCATCGGTCATGTGTGGGCAACCTTTGGGGTATTCTGTTGTGGCGTGGGCATGCTTCTTGGTTTTATCGGCAGTAGAATGCTGCCAATGGAACTGATAATGCCAAAGGTATATGTGTTTGGCTGCATCACCAGCGTTATCTCCCTGTGTTTCGGAATGGGCACAACCATCACAGGTCTCGTCATCCGAAACCGCGTCATTCAGGTGTGCGGTCTTGTAGCGGGCATCGGCGGATTCTTCGGAGCTTTGCACTTCCCAGATCATGCACAACTCTATGTGATGGCTGTCGTGGCCTTGATTGGTCTAATCGTGCCAGGTGTAACCATTCTCTTGCAAAACCAGAAATAAGGAGGTTCCAATATGTTCAAACCGTTAGACCCACTGCTGCACTCCGAACTGCGACTGGCTGTGATGTCGCTGCTTATCAGTGCCGAGGAAGCAGAGTTCCCTTACATCAAAGAGCAGACGGGAGCTACAGCGGGCAATCTGAGTGTGCAGATAGACAAACTCTCGGCAGCGGGCTACATCGAGGTCGAGAAGACCTTCAAGGGTAAACGTCCCTGCACGCTCTGCCGTATCACGCCTGTTGGTCTGAAAGCTTTCGAGGCGTATGTTGAATCGTTAAAGAGTTATTTGAAATTATGAAAAAACTAGTAGTATTGTTTATACTTTGTATCACCACTATTGCCACTAAAGCACAAAGTGGCGATGCAAAAGGTGAGTGGTCAGGACAGCTGAATGTATTTGGCCAGAAACTAACACTCGTGTTCCATCTAAACGATGAAAACTGTACATTAGACTCGCCAGACCAGGGCGTCAAGGGCGTTCCCGCCAAATTGGAGCGAACAGAAACAGGTATCAAAGTTTCAGTTACCTCAATCAATGCCAGCTACGAAGGCGTAAATAAAGGTGATTCCATCACGGGAACGTTTAAACAGCGTGGGATGACATTTCCACTGACTCTAAAACCTGGCACGAAGAAACGCAACCGTCCACAAACGCCAGTAGCCCCCTTTCCCTACCAGACCCAGGAGGTGAGTTTCAGCAATGGCGATGCAATGCTGAAAGGAACGCTTGTACTGCCAGAGAACCACACACAGAACACCCCAGTGTTGCTGATGGTGACAGGTAGCGGACTGCAAAACAGAGACGAGGAAATCTTTGAGCACAAACCCTTTGCTGTCATTGCTGATGCACTCGCTCGACAGGGCATTGCTACACTCCGCTATGACGACCGCGGTTTCGGAGAATCAACAGGTGACCTGGTGAATGTCACCACCGAAGATCTTAAGAACGATGCACTGGCAGGAGTGGAACTCTTGCACAAGCAATTTCGAAAAGTCGGAGTCATTGGTCATAGCGAGGGGGGCACCATCGGACTCATGCTGGCAGCAGAAGGCAAAGTGGACTTTGTGGTAAGCCTAGCAGGAGGAGTCATATCGTTAGAAAAAGCATTATTGGAGCAAAACCGATGGACACTACAACAGGCAGGATATTCGCAGGACGTGATAGACTGTTATTGCATAGTACTTAAAGGACTATTCGACGAACTGAAAGCAGGGAAGAATCCCGAACCTGCCACCAATGGCCTGCCCACAGAATTGGCCAAGAATCTGTCTGTGGTAAAAGCACAGAGCAGCACGCCCTATATGCGTTATTTCCTCGGACTGGATTTAACCGACAAATTAGGTAAAATCACTTGCCCCGTGCTGGCATTAAACGGAACGAAGGACCGTCAAGTGAACAGCGAAGAGAACCTGAACGCCCTCCGAAGCGGACTTGCAGGCGAAAAAGAAATTAAGGCTATAGTTGGACTAAACCACATGTTCCAGCACTGCAACACGGGCGACCCTACTGAGTATAAGGACATCGAAGAAACATTTGCCCCAGAAGCTCTTGACATCATCACGACATGGCTGAAGAGGTTTAAATAGGAGTACTACGCACCTACCAGCAGTTAGCTGTGCTGCTGGCCGACCCTGCGGATACTGAGGAAATGGCCATGAGTTTCTCGATTGGCGGCGGGAAAAGCGGTTTCAACCGCGATACTTTCATGACAGCCTTCACCCAAAGCGGTATTCCTGCTGCTGTAGCAGAGAAAATGACAGAACGGATGAAGAGTTACCTTCCTCAATGGAAAGAACTCATCAGCCGGTCATTTCTTCCTGAGCAGATGAAGGCAGACTACTGCGCTTTATTGGAAAAGCGGAAATGCGTTTTGGACATCCGTGCCTGAAATGGCGCGGCGCATGCGCAGGATGTCGTGGACGTTGCGGATGATGCTCATCGTGCCGAGGCTCAGCAGCAGGGCGAGGACGGTGGCCGAGAGGAGGCGGGAGTTCTGGGTGAGCCATAGCAGTAGGCTCGACTCGACGCGGACGGTGAACAGGGGCACGTCGGCAGGCATCGACAGCACGAAAGCCAGGGTGACGGCTCCGCTGACGAGGCCCACGACGAAGGCGGCGACCATCGCCAGTTTGTAGCGGCGAAGCGTGGCCTCCTGATGCTGGCGGACATATTCCACGGCATCGAGGCGGCGGGTGAGTGTGGCCATGAAGTCGGCCTGGTCATCGAAGTGGGGTTGCTGGGCGAGGATAAGTTCCTCAAGGGCTTTGTCTTTTGTCATAACTTCAGTATCTCCTTGCTGTTTACTCATAACTTCAGTCTTTCTTTCAGTTTGTCACGGCCCCTCGAGAGCTGCTTCTTCACGGCATCCTCCGAGGCGTCGGTAATGGCGGCTATCTCCTTGATGTCGTAGCCGCTGAGATAGTAGAGTGTGATGGCCGACCGCTCCTTGGGCGGCAGGGTGCGCAGGGCGAGGTAGAGGCTCTGGTGTTCAAAACTGCTGTCGGCGGATTTGGGGCTGATGAGTGTCCGTGCCTCGTCGAGCGTCGCGACCGTTCGCAGGCTTGCCCTGTGGTTGAGGAACGTGTTGTGGGCAATTTTGAAGAGCCACGAGCGGAAGCGTCCCCGGTCCTGATAGCCTGCCGACGAGAGGTAAGCCTTCACCAGTGCATCCTGCGCCAGATCATCGGCATCGCCCTTGTTGCCACAGCAGAGGGCGAGCAGAAAGCCGCGAAGTGCCTCCTGCTCATGCTCTACCAGGGTGATGAACTGCTCACGTTTCACTTGCTCTCAGCTTGTGCTACTAGTAACTGCTCCTCTGCCTCCATCTCCTTGGCAAGCATCCGCTTGCCAATGTAGTAATTAACAAGGAACGCGATGCCTATGCCTGAAAGAACCGCTCCGAATAGGCTGAATTGTTGAAGTGCTGCAGTCGGCATTCCGCCAACAAAGGCCTGAACGATGCAGAAGCCTATCAAGGCAACACCGAGGAAAGTAATGATACTGCCCCACAGCAGTTTCGACAACAGTTTCTCCTTCAGCAGTTTCTTCTTGGGCGAGATCTTCTTCATCAGTTCCTCGATGTCCATATCGGGGTTCTTCTCGATGGCGGCCAGCACAATCTGTGTGCGCTGGTTGGTCTCATTCATTGATTTGCGGATAGCAAGCCACACGACCATGATGGGCAGCACGCATCCGCAGGCAATAGGTATTAAGATGGCAACTAATTCTTTCATAATTCTTTCTTCTTTTTATTGTTAAACTTTTGTTTTCTTGAACCGATTCACTATAATAACAGTTCAAGATAGCAAAAGGTGACGTCGGAAAGGATATTTGACTGGAATACCCTTCGACGTTTCATCTTAATGCTGACTTGAGTATATTCTTCAGCAGATAGGTGGCGTTCTGGTTGCGGGCCACGCCCTCGGTGAGGCGATAGGTGTAGATGATTTCGTCGGAGAGCCGTATCTCAAAGCAGTAGTTGTGGAAGCGGTCGGGATACTGCTGCTGCATCTTCGAGAGCTCGAGGTCGTGGGTGGCGATGATGCCGGTGACGGGGAGCGCGGAGACGGACTGGAGGAAGAGGCGCGAGCCGTTGAGCTTGTCGAGCGAGTTGGTGCCTTTCAGGATTTCGTCGAGGATGATGAGCGTGTGGCGGTTCTGCCGGCAGGTCTCGATGAGCTGTTGCAGGCGGAGCAGTTCGGCGTTGAAATAGCTGATGCCGTGGGCGAGGTCGTCGGTGGTACGCATGCTGCTGAACAGCGAGAAGAGCGAAAGGCGCAGGCTGTCGGCAAAGACGGGCATACCGCAGGAGGCCAGCACATAGTTGATGCCGATGGAGCGGAGGAAGGTGCTCTTGCCCGCCATGTTTGCGCCGGTGACGATGTAGTAGTGGCGGTCTGCGATGGTGAAGTCGTTGCGCACGGCCTTCATGCCGAGGAACGGATGATAGAGTCCGCGCGCCTCATAGACCACCTCGTCGGCATCCACCAGTTCGGCATCTGTGGCCGCCGGCTCATTGTAGCGGAACGTGGCCATCGACACCAGCGCGTCGAAATGACTCACGGCAGCTATCCACTCATCGATATGCCCCATGTAGCGGTCTTGCCAAAGCAGGAAGCGGCGCACGATGAAATAGTCGGCCAGATAGAGGGCATTGGAGATGGGCACCCAAATCTCGTTGCGCTGGTCGAGGGCGTTGATGATGCCCTTCAGCAGGCGGAACGACTTCAATGCATCCTGCTTGTTGGCAGACAACTGACGGATGATGTCGCGCCCCTCGCGGCTCTTCAGGTCGGCGGTCACTATCAGCATGATGATGTTGACGTAGGTGCCCAGTCGCGGCAGGATGATGTTGATGCTCCGATTGATGCGCTTCAGCGTACGGCCAAAGAGCAGATAGACCGCCAGCATCTGCAGCAGCACCCACAGCATGGGCAGCGCGCCGGACAGCGGGCCAAAGACGGCCCCGGCCAATAGCCCGTAGAAGACGAGGATGCTCCCGACGGCTACGATATAAGTGAACCGATGGGCAGCAAGGTGAGAGATTTTTAACTGCTGCACCGCATGCAGGGCCTCAAGAATATCAGCCGTATCAATCTGCCGTCCACGGCCTTGTGCCATGAATGCCGTTCGCAGTGGTTCTCTTTCCGATAGTTCGCGGATGACTTCGCGTCGCGCCTCAATCGCGTTGATGGTCCTTACCCTCGTCTCGGCCAGTTCCTTTGCCAGGAAATCACTGCCGCCGGTAGTCACGGTGCGGTTGATGCGATGGAAGAGCGACTGCGGTCCGAAGATGTCGAGGTCGAGCGTGAACTCATGGCGGGGATTCGCGTATTGCTCACCAGAAAGGAAGCCTGAGAAGTCACCGTCGAGATAGCCAAGTTCCTTCTGATAGACGCTGCGCAGGCTCTCCTTCTCGTCCGACCTCCGGCTGTTCCGGCCGTCTCGCCTTCGTATTGTCACGTAGGCGGCAATGAACAATGCGGCCATTACCAGCGCCGCCGCATTGCTCCACATCGTATAGGCCACCACGCAGCCAACGGCCAGACCGACGGCAGCCAATTCCAGCACCACCACCAGTCGGTTGTGCCTGTTCAGCAGCCGTATTTCCTCCGTCAGCGCCGCGATGCGCCCGGTATAAAGTTCCTTTGGAGTCATATTATTATTTTTAGGTTGCAAATTTACAAAACATTTTCCAAATAGCACTCTTCCGATATGAATTTCTATGGAAAGGCACAAAAAAGGGCCGCAACAGGGCAGACGCCTCACGTGATATAATCTCTGATCTGTTATAAAACATTAAAGGTTTAGGAAGTATGCAGACATGTTACAATAATTATGTACCTTTGGTGCGGCTAAAGCAATAAATTCCAAAATATATTGTGAAACAGAAAGATTGAGAAAATATGAAAAAGCTGTTCATTATTATTTGTTTCGTAGTTTGTGCCTTGGGTGCAATGCTCCCCGTCCGGGCACAAGGCCAGACGGACGTGCTGAAGACTCCTAACGGCAAGGAGGTCAAGTTTACGTGCATCAAACATGCCAGCATACAGATAGAGTACGATGGCATGTTCTTCTACTTCGACCCCGTGACGGGACTGAAGCCCCAGACGGACTTCACCGCCATGCCCCGTGCCAACTACATCTTCATCACCCACGAGCACCCCGACCACTTCGACCGCATGGCGCTGACTCAGCTGGTGTCTACCAATACGGTGGTGTTTGCCAATTCTAACGTGAGCCGGCTGTTCCGCAATGCCCGCGTGATGAGCAACGGCGACAAGGTGACGTTTGGCAACGACATGACACTGGAGGCGGTGCCCGCCTACAACATCACTCCTGGACGCGAGAAGTACCACCCCAAGGGACGCGACAACGGCTACATACTGACCCTGGACGGACTGCGCATCTATGTGGCCGGCGACACGGAGGACATCGAAGAGATGCAGGACCTGAAGGACATCGACGTCGCCTTCCTTCCCTGCAATCAGCCTTACACGATGACCACCGACCAGCTGGTACACGCCGCCAAGACCATCAAGCCCAAGGTGCTGTTTCCCTATCACTACAGCGACACCCCCGTCAGCAAGGTCAGGCTGTTGCTCAGCGGAACGGGCATTGATGTCCGCATCCGCAACTACCAGTAATGTCGCAATCTTAGATCAGAGTCCCCGTGATTACTCTATGATTCCCGTTGTTAGTTAAATATGACACACCCTCCTCGTTTTATCGCTTGAGTCAACTCGATTCATCGAATGAGTCGACTCAATTCATCATTTGAGTCGACTCACGATTTCCAGCCCGTTTTCTCACCCGTAACTCCCTGTCCGAGGAGTCTTGACATTTTCTGTTGGCCAGGGGGTGGACTTTTCCGCTTTATTCAACTTCTGATGTTGTGGCACCGAATGAGGCAAACGTCTGGCATATTTCCTGACTTGCGCGCTCCATTCCTTCCTTGTCGGTGCTATAGGTGTAGGTGCTGACGAGGATATGACCGTCTTCGGTGTTAATCCTGCCCACATTGTTTGAAACGGTTGCAGTCTGACTCTTCTCTATGATTCCTTGCGGCGTCTGTTCTAAGCATTCCATCAGGGCCTCGAGTGCTTGTGTGTTGATGATGGTGTCTTGCTTCTCACATTTCTCAATGGTGCAGCAGACATCGGGATCGTTTGGGCCGTATTCTTCCCTTAGCCATTGGTTCATGCTGTCCTGTTGCGATTTGACAAAGCTGGCGGGTTCTCCAGAGGCAATGGTTATAATCACCTCTGCCGAAGAGGCTATCGTGTGGTCATCGTCTCCGACGCGAAGCGAGGCAATGTCGAAGTCGTATTCGTTGTAGATGGCCGCGAGTATGGCCCAGGTAAGCACGGTGGCACTGGCTCTTCCCTTGTTCATGTCAGCAATGGCGTCTCCTCCCTTGCCGCCGTTGAAACTTATTTTGTACCAGCGTCTTTTCCCGCCGGGGGCAGTCTGGCGATCTACTGCGATGCGGTGATATTGGAGACGAGTGTAGCCATCATGTGTCGTTGTCTTATTCATATATTTATAGGATGTGTAGGGTAATTATTATTGTTTATGGATGCAAAATTATAAAATAAAAGTGAAATTAAGATGGGAAATACAGATTTATTTAGTATCTCCCTTTGCTTTTTGCTTAGATATTTGTATCTTTGCATGGATGAATCAGATGAAACGCTGGATAATATGGTTGAGCCGCATTCATCATTGTCGTGGATTCGGCATTCAGTCGCCTACTGACTACGCATTCGTACGATACGTCGTCAATGAGCGTTGGCCCTATTATGCTTACGCTCGTCTTACAAGTGACGACTGGTTGAAGCAGAAGCTGGGGCGGCTGTATTTCCGTTTAGCCAACTATAGGCAGCCGGCTGCGATGCTGCCTGATAGTTACCAGGCTTATTGGCAGGCAGGGTGTAAGAGGGTCCGATTCGTCAACGAGCTAAGCACGGTGGAGCTGGCACGACTGGAGATAGAGGATACCGATGGATATGAGCGCATGCTGCCCAAATGCCACGAGGGGTCTGTGATGGTTGTTGAGGGCATCTGCCGGGACCCGCAGCGCTGGAGGGCGATAGTGCAGGACGAGCGTGTAGGAGTGACTTTCGACCTCTACTATTGCGGCATCATCTTTTTCGATAACAAACGTTACAAACAACATTATATCATTAACTTCTGACAAACTATGAAAATTACAAAAGTCTATACTCGCAGAGGTGATCAGGGAGTGACTTCATTGGTGGGCGGTCAGCGCGTCAAGAAGTCCAGCATACGTTTAGAGGCCTATGGCACTGTAGACGAGTTGAGTGCCCATCTCGGCCTTTTAGCCACGATGCTGCCCGAAGGCCATGAATACGATATGGTAGAGCGAATACAGAATTGCCTTTTTAACGTGTGTACGAATCTTGCTACCGACCAATCACAAACGCCCCTTTATCCTTCCGCCCTGCTGCCCGAGGGTGAGATAGAACTGATGGAGAAGGAGGTAGATACGATCACACAGCTGTTGCCCGAAAAGCAAGGCTTCATCCTTTCCGGAGGAACGCCTGCTGCTGCTCAGGCTCATGTTTGCCGAACGGTTTGCCGCCGAGCCGAGCGCCGCATCGTTGCGCTCTCCGAAGAGGCTGTCGTTTCACCCGAAATACTGCAATATGTAAACAGATTGAGCGATTATCTCTTTGTTTTGGCAAAAAAGTTGAATTTTATTGCAGGAAAGAGCGAAAAAGTATGGCAGAATGTTTGTAAATAAGAAAAAATATATTACTTTTGCGGGCAAATTCAAAAACTATATAATTTAACGACTATGTATTGGACACTGGAATTAGCTTCAAAACTCGAAGATGCACCTTGGCCAGCTACCAAGGACGAACTGATAGACTATGCAATCCGCTCAGGCGCTCCCCTGGAAGTGCTAGAGAACTTGCAGGAGATAGAAGACGAAGGTGATGTCTATGACAGCATCGAGGACATCTGGCCTGACTATCCTACGAAAGAAGACTTTCTCTTCAATGAGGATGAGTATTGATCGGTTTTTGCAGGCGTAAGCAACTGAAAATCAACGAGGTATGAGAATTGGCGAAATTTTCATACCTCGTTTTTTGTGCAAAAAAAGCCATTTTTAGTGGCACAATAATGGCACAAACGGTCAAAATTAGGCTTAATTAGGTGAGGAAATCGAATTATTTGCACAATAATCGCTACTTTTGCAAAATCTGGAAAATCCAGAGCGAACTGACCCCTCGAGCCATGTTTCACTGACCCCATTGGCTATTTTTTGATTGACCCCTCAGAGTCAAAATAAAACTGACCCCTGCCAAAATTGTATTTGGCAGGATTTTTTTGTATTTTTGCGTATCGTCCTGGTCGGCGATTAAGTAAATAACAAAATGATCAGTAAGATTAAAGACATTCTCCGCTGCTATGCGACGGGAATGGGGATAAAGGGTATCAGTAGTGCCTTTGAGATATCCCGCAACACAGTGCGACGTTACGTGCACATGTTTCAGGACAGCGGCCTGTCCATGGAACAATTGATGTCGATGTCCGAGCATCATCTTCAGGAGATGTTCGGCAGTAATGAACGGGAACGCAAGCCCTCACGGCGTGAGACAGAGCTTGAAGCCCTGTTGCCCGATTATGCGG
>JAEEGJ010002667.1_pt1 | contig 83900 bp, 59 predicted proteins | sample 8958761 | NCBI WGS metagenome assembly JAEEGJ01 (sample SAMN16246546, study PRJNA631951) | gut metagenome | biome: gut microbiome; feature: rumen; material: RS-attached | host: Bos | place: Iran: Karaj | collected 2018-10
GCTGTTTGTCCGCTTTCCGACGTAACGCCCTCCATCATGGAACAGTTTGACAAAAACATTTTGCAGCCAACGTTAAAGGGCCTTATCGCGGAAGGATACGACTACCGCGGCTTCATTTTCTTTGGCGTTATGATAACAAAAGACGGTCCAAAGCTTTTGGAATACAATGTCCGCTTGGGCGACCCCGAAACTCAGGCCGTTCTTCCTCTGATGGACTTTGACTTTGCCGCCATGTGCCAAGCGATCACAGACCAAAGCCTAAAAGATTTTAAAATGAACTGGAAGGAAGGATTTGCCGTGGCGCCCGTCGCGGTTTCCGGCGGCTATCCCGGAAGCTATCCCAAGGGAAAAGAAATTTCGATTGACCAAAATTTGGTTGAGCGAAGCGGCGCCAAGGTCTTTGTGGCCGGCGCAATTGCCAACAGGCGCAAAGAAGAAAAAGGAGCGGCGTCAAGCGGAATGGTTACAAGCGGCGGACGCGTTCTTGCCGTTTGCGCGCAAGGCCAATCCTTTGACGAAGCTTGGAAAAAAGCCTACGACGCGATGGAAGGCGTTTCCTTTGACGGAATGTTCTTCCGCAAGGACATCGGACTTCCCGGCGCCGCGGTTTCTGACTAATAGCGGCACAGGTTAGTCCTACAAAAAAAGCCCGCGAGTTTTTCTCGCGGGCTTTTTGTTTTGCCTGCGCTCTTGGCGCTGGCAAACTATTTTCGTCTATAATCTAAACAACAAGTCTTCGTAGCATGGGAAGGGCTTGTAGTCTTCGCCAATCAAAGGCTCGATCTCGTCGGCCACGGCGCGGGCTTCCGACATGGCGGGAAGAACGCTGTCGGCGTAAGCGCGGGCGCATTCCATAACGTCGGCCGCGCTCTTAGCGGCAAGATGCTTTTTGCAAAGCTCGTCGGCTTTTGAAGCGAGGCTTGCTGTAAGGCAATCCAACTTTTCCAAGAGCGCGGCCTGGCTTGCGGCCTTGGCTCCGGGAACGACAGCCTTAACGTTAAGCGCAGACTTGGCCACGGCGTCCATGTACTTGTAGGCGGACGAAAGGATGTCCTTGTTGATCATTTCAAGCATCGTCTCAACTTCGATGTTCAAAACCTTGCAGTACTTTTCCAACTTAATTTCGTAGTGGTCCTGCATTTCCTGCTCGGTGTAAACGCCCATCTCTGTGTAAAGCTTGACGTTCTTTTTGTCCAAGTAATGGGCCATCGCGTCGGGAGTTGAGCGCAAGTTCAAGAGGCCGCGCTTTTCGGCTTCGGGAACCCAGCTTGAGTCGTAGCCGTTTCCGTTAAAGATGATTTTCCAGTGAGCGGTAATCTCGCGCTTGATCAAGGCGCTCAAAGCGCTTTCAAAGTCGCCGGCGCTTTCAAGCTCGTCGGCAAAGCCCTTGAGGGTATAGGCGACAATCGCGTCCAAGGCAGTGTTGGGGCCGGCGATTGAAAGGCTTGAACCGACTGAGCGGAATTCGAATTTGTTTCCTGTAAAGGCAAAGGGCGACGTTCTGTTGCGGTCTGTCGAATCCTTTGGAATCGGAGGAAGAATGTCAACGCCGATTGTCATCTTGCTCTTTGAGCGGCCCTTCATCGGAGTTCCGTCTTTGATTGACTGGAGAACGTCCAAAAGCTCGTCGCCGACATACATAGAGATGATGGCCGGCGGCGCCTCGTTGGCTCCAAGGCGGTGGTCGTTTCCGGCGCTGGCTACTGAAATGCGCAAGAGATCCTGGTTTTCGTCAACGGCCTTGATCACCGCTGTCAAGAACAAAAGGAACTGAGAGTTCTTTTCGGGAGTGTCGCCCGGCTCAAGCAAGTTTTCGCCTTCGTCAGTTGACATTGACCAGTTGTTGTGCTTTCCGCTTCCGTTCAAGCCGGCAAAGGGCTTTTCGTGCAAAAGGCAAACAAGGCCGTGGCGGCGGGCTACCTTTTTCATAACCTCCATCGTAAGCTGGTTTTGGTCGGTGCTAAGGTTTGTTGTCGTAAAGATCGGAGCCATCTCGTGCTGGGCGGGAGCGACTTCGTTGTGCTCTGTCTTTGAATAAACGCCGTACTTCCAAAGAGTCTCGTTAAGGTCTTCCATGTACTTTACGATTTTTGGATTAAGGGCGGCAAAGTACTGGTCGTCCATTTCCTGGCCTTTTGAAGGCTTGGCTCCAAAAAGCGTGCGGCCAGTCATGCGAAGGTCCTTGCGCTGCTTGTAAAGGTCTTCGTTTACGATAAAGTATTCCTGCTCGGGGCCGACTGTCGTGGCAACGTGGCTTGCGGTCTTGTTTCCAAAAAGGCGCAAAACGCGCAAGGCCTGCTCGTTCAACGCTTCCATAGAGCGCAAGAGCGGAGTCTTTTTGTCCAAAGCCTCGCCTGTGTATGAACAGAAGGCTGTCGGAATGCAAAGTGTGTGCTCCTTTACAAAAGGATATGAAGTCGGATCCCAAACTGTGTATCCGCGGGCTTCGTATGTGTCGCGGCTTCCGCCGTTGGGGAATGAAGAAGCGTCAGGCTCGCCTTTTACAAGCTCCTTTCCGCTAAAGGTCATGATTACCGTTCCGTCATCCTGAGGATTGATGAAAGAGTCGTGCTTTTCGGCGGTGATTCCCGTAAGGGGCTGGAACCAGTGGGTAAAGTGCGTGGCTCCTTTTTCAATGGCCCATTCCTTCATCGCGTGGGCAACCTGGTTGGCAAGGTCGATATTGAGCGGCTCTCCGCCGTCAATCGTCTTTTTGAGCGCCTTGAAGGTTTCCTTTGGAAGCCTTTCCTTCATCGTCTTTTGGTTGAACACCATTGAACCAAAAAGTTCGGGAACGTTAGTTTGAGCCATCTTTTCCTCCTTATTGAAAAAACACGGCAATAAAAAAAAGGCGATGTGGACAATTCTCTTTGCAAAAAGCAAAAAAAAATTGTTCACATCGCCTTTGATGTTTACGCTGTCTTTATACATCTTTTAAAAAAAAATGTCAATAGCCGTCCGAAAAATTTCGCGTTTTTCTTACTAGCAAAAGCGCGCAAAGTGTGATATAATAGAAAAGTTATGAGAGCGATATACATTGGCTGGAACACTATTTCCACAATAGTATTAATAATCTTCGCAATTGTCGCCGCAAAAAAGAAAACCAGGCTCTCTCCCCTTGTAACGGCCCTGTGCTCTCTGGCCGCCCTATGCCTTTTGGCTTACACCGCTCAATTTTTTACCTGCAACAAAAGGCTGGCCCTTACTCTTTGCGCCATTTACTACATTTGCGACCTCTGCGTTTTGTTCGCGATTTACGTTTTTGTAATTTCAATCGCGGAGATTTCCAAGTCCCTAAAAAAGCATTCCTTGGCGGCGGGAATTTTCTTTATTTTTGCCAGCATAAATTTCGCCAGCTTTATCATCAACATTTTCACAGAACACTCCATAAAGCTTACCCCTGTCTTTTTTAGGGACGGCTCCTTTAACTATTGGGCCAGAGACTTTCAGTGGCCCATTTACTTTAACTTGGCGCTTCAAGTTGTGATGAGCGTAATCATCATTTACGCTCTTTTAAAAAGAACCTTTAAGCTGCCCAGCTTTTACCGAAGAAACTTCATCACAATTTCATCGCTCTTTTTGCTTGTAATTATAATGAACTCCGTTTACTACTTTGGAGCGTTTAGGCTTGAGCTTTCAATTTTGTTATATCTATTCTTGGCGGCCTACGCCTTTCAGATTTCCTTTTGGGGAATCAACGCCTCCCTCTTGAACACAATGCTTTCTTTGGTATCGGAGAACATCAGTTACGCGGTTGTCTGCTTTGCCAGTTTGGGCCGTTGCTTTTACCTGAACCGCGAGGCTAGAAACATTTTTGGATACGGACCCAACGGCTATGCGGCCGCCGAAGGCTTCCGCGACAAGCTGAACGAACAGTACCCCGAAAAAATGTTCAGCTTTTTGACGCTTACAAAAACAATGCTGGTCAATTCCGAAACCAGAACCTTTGAGTGCGAATACAAAATCCTCAAAGACAAAAAAGACCGCAACGTTGTAAGCTACTTAAAGTTGGTGGACACAACCGACGAACTTGCCCGCTTGGAAGAAGAAAGGTTCCGTTCAGAACACGATTCCCTGACAGGACTTTACAACCGCTCCACCTTCTTCAAAAAGGCGGCGGAAGTTCTTAGGGTAAACAAAAACGAAGATTTTTTTATGATCGCCACAAACATCATGGACTTTAAGATCGTAAACAATCTTTTTGGCGAACAGGCGGGAAACGAAGTCTTAAAGCTCCAAGCCGCCTTGATATCTTCCGTCAATTATACAAACTCCCTCTTTGGAAGAATTTCCGGCGACAAATTCGCAGTCCTTCTTCCAAAAGCCAGCTTTAACGTCAACACAATCGAGCAGAACAACATGACGCTGCAGCAAGCGGTTTCAAAATACAACTACAAGCTGCAAAGCTACGCCGGCGTCTACGGAATCTCGGACAAGTACGAAAACCCCAAGTTCATGTACGACAAGGCCGCGATGACAATCGAAACGATTCGCGGAAACATGGAAAAGTCAATCGCGTTCTACGACTCGTCAATCATGGACAAGCAAATCCACGACAAAAAAATCATTTCGGAATTTGACGAGGCCTTGAAAAACGGCGAGCTTGTGATGTACTTGCAGCCCCAAGTCAGTTCCGCCGATGAAAAAGTTTTGGGCGCCGAAGCCTTGGTCCGCTGGATCTCGCCCGAAAAAGGCATGCTCACTCCGGGCGAATTCATTCCGGTCTTGGAAAAATCCGGAATGATCCACAAGCTTGACCAATTTATGTGGGAGTCGGCGGTAGTCAAATTGGCCGAATGGCGCAACCTTGGAAACGACATGAGCATTTCAATCAACATTTGCGCAAAAGACTTTTATTACTGCGACGTTTACAGATACCTTACGGGCCTTGTAGAAAAATACAGGGTCAAGCCGCAAAAACTAAACGTTGAAATTACAGAAACCGTCTTGATGCAAGACATAAACACCCACCGCCAAGTCCTAAAGAAATTGAGCGACTACGGTTTTATCATCGAAATGGACGACTTTGGCTCTGGCTTCTCTTCTTTGAACACGCTAAAAGACGTGGAGATGGACACGCTAAAAATCGACATGGGCTTTTTGCGCGCCTCAAACTTTTCGCAAAAAGTCAAAGACATCATAACGGCCATCATTTCAATGGCAAAAACCTTGGGAATGACGGTCATCACAGAAGGCGTCGAAAACCAAGACCAAGTTGAATTCCTTAAGCAATCAGGCTGCGATATTTTCCAAGGCTTCTATTTTTCAAAGCCGATATCTGTCGAAGAATTCGAAAAGAAGTATTGCAACGGAGGTCAAGCATGATAACCATTGTCAACGCGTATTACATGATTGCCATCGTTGTTTGGCTAACCCTTTTGTTCACCTTTATTTCGGTCCTCCGTTCAAAAGTGCCTGGAAAGATTTTCTTTACCCTTCCGATTGGAATGGCGTTGTTTACCGTTCCAATTTACACAGCGTTCGTTTCGGCAAAGACTTACTTTCCCGCGATGCTATTTGACGGCATTTACTTTATTTGCACCGATTTCCTTGGCTTGTTCATGCTCCTTTTCATCGTGTCTTACACTTGGAAATACCGAGCGTTAAAGCCGTCGATATTTATTTTCTCTCCACTGGTTTTAGTGGACTCCGTTTCATTGATAGTGAACGCCTGGACGCGCCATTCGTTCAACTTGACAAAAATCGTCACCGAAACCGAAATCGAATATTGGTCTTGCGAATTCACTTCGCTCCATTACATACACTTGGCCTTTTGCTACGCAATGGTCATGTTTAGCCTGGTTCTTTTGGTTCACGCGATTGTTGACTGCCCCTACGGCTACAAGTACAAATACGTTTCGCTTTTTGTCGCCTTTATCGTTGTAATCATCACCAACGCCATTTGCTACTCGTTGGACTTGGCGGTTGACTTTTCGGTGTTCCTTTATCCGCTTACGGCGATGTTCATTTACTACCATTCAATGTTCGCCGCCTCGCGAAAACTGCTGACCAACTCGCTGACAAACGTTAACGACAACATTGAGGACGCGATCTTGTACTTTGACATCAACGACGACTGCTTCTATTCAAATTCGCGCGCAAAGCCCCTGTTCTTGGACAGCGACGGAAAATTCTCGCCGCTAAAGGCAAGCGAATTCTTAATTTACGCGAGAGGAAAAATTCAGTCCAACAAATCAAAAAAGCCGGTTGAGTTCTTTACAATCAACGGCCAAGAGCGCCAGTTTGAAATCGAAGCGGAAGACATTTACTTTGGCTACAACCTGATCGGCTCTTACCTTAAGCTTAGCGACAAAACCGACGAAATAAACCGCTACCTAACCCAAAAATTCTTGGCCAACCACGACGAACTTACCGGCGCTTACAACCGCGAACATTTCTTTAAGGCTTGCGACGAAAAGATCAGGGAAAACCCCAACACCGAATACGTTATGGTGTCCACAAACATTCGCCAATTTAAATTGGTAAACGAACTCTTTGGCGAGGAAGTCGGAAACCAAATATTGATTAAAATGGCCACAACCGCAAAAACATTGGCGCTTCACGATTGCGTCATGGGCCGCGTAAGCGACGACCGCTTTGGCTTGTTGGCGCAAAAGCAATATCTTACAGAGGACCACATAAAAGCCTTCTTGGAAAGCTCGCAGGAAGTTTTAAAAGACTCAATGTACAAATTGAATCTTTGCGTCGGCGTTTGCGACGTTCATGAAGGAGAAAACGCGCAGCTTCTTTACGACAAAACGCAGCTGGCCATCAACAAGATTTGCAACGACTACCAAAAGCACATAGCCTACTACAACACAGACTTGATGGACGAGCTTTTGCGCGAACGGCAAATCACAATGGAATTTGAAGACGCTTTGGCCGCCGGACAGATTTGCATGCGCTTGCAGCCAGTTGTCGATTCGGAAGGAAGGGCGATTGGCAGCGAAGCCTTGGCAAGATGGGAGCATCCCCAGCGCGGACTCTTGCAACCAGAAGTTTTTCTTCCGGCGCTTGAGCGTTCCGGCCTTATCCACAAGCTGGACACATTTATTTGGGAAAAAGCCGCAAGCCTCCTTGAAGATTGGAGTAAGCGCGGCAAAGACGAGATGCGCATCTCGGTGAATGTTTCAGAAAAAGACATCTACTACATTGACATTGGAGAGGCCTTTAAGCAGTTGCTTTTAAGGCACACATTCAATCCAAACAACATGAAGATAGAGTTTACCGAAAGCTCTTTGACAAAGGACCTCAACTCAACCATAGCGCTTTTTGAAAAGTTAAAGCAACTCGGATTTGAAGTCGGAATCGACAACTTTGGCCACGGCTACTCTTCCCTTAACTTTCTTAAAGACGTCAACGCGGACATCCTTAAGATGGACATGGCCCTTGCCCAAGAAAGCCAAAATTCGGAACGATCAAAGACAATCATCAAGTTTATCGTTGACATTTCCAAGGCTTTGAATATGAAGCTTATTTCTGAGGGAGTCGAAACCGCCGAACAATTGATGATGCTAAAAAACTTTGGCTTTTCTTACTTCCAAGGCTTCTTCTTCTCAAAGCCGCTTTCGATCAGCGACTTTGAGGAAAAATATCTCTGATTTTTACATTGACGTGTAGCCGCCGTCAACCGGAAGGATTACTCCAGTGACATAAGAAGAGGATGGACTTGCCAAGAAAATCGCGGCGCTGTCCAACTCGCCTTCGTTTCCGTAGCGGCTCAAAGGAATCATTGTCTTGGCGTTGTTCTGGAAGAACTCAGAGTCAAGGGTTTCCTTTGTAAGCGGCGAGTAAAAGTAGCCGGGGCAAATCGCGTTGACGTTAATGCCGTACTTTCCCCATTCGGCGGCAAGTCCGCGTGTAAGGTTTACGACGCCGCCCTTGGCCGCATGGTAGGGAGAGCAAGGCGCGACCTTGTTTCCGACCATTCCATACATAGAAGCGATGTTGATGATGCGGCCGTACTTGGCGCCGATCATGGCTTTTTTGGCAACGGCGCGCGCCATCTTAAAGGTGCCGCCCAAGTCAACGTTAAGCTCTCCGTTAAACTGTTCGTCGGTAATGTCTTCGGCGGGGGCAACGGCTCCCGTTCCGGCGTTGTTAATCAAAATGTCTATGCGGCCAAATTTTTCCACGATTTTGTCAACCGCCGCGTCAACCGCGCTTGTGTCGGTAATGTCGCAACGAATGGCAAGCGTTTCAACGCCAAATTCATCGTGAATGTCTTTTGCCACGGCGTCAATCAATTCTTGGCGGCGGGCGATGGCAACGATGGAGGCGCCTTGGTTGGCCAAAGCCTTGGCCATTTGAACGCCCAATCCTGTAGAGCAGCCAGTGACAACAGCAACTTGTCCTTTTAAGTCAAAATAAGATTTCATAAAAACCCCTTATGTAATTATTGCGTTCTCCAGCGCAAGTTGTATCTATAATAATAGCATAAAAAACGCCGCCCGGCAAGGGCGGCGGCTTCTTGGTAAGTGGCGGACTTTATTTAATGCTGCCTTCAACCATTCCCTTGATGATGTATTTTTGAGCAAAGATAAAGAGAATGATTATCGGAAGCATTGCCAGCAAGGTTGACGTCAAGATCAAGTCCCACTGCTTTACATAGCTTCCTACAAAGCCCATTACTGCGATTGGGAGCGTGCGGATTTTTCCGGCTTGGCCCAAAAGCAGCGAAGGCAAAAGGTAGTCGTTCCAAATCCAAATGCCGTTCAAAATCAAGACGGTGATTTGGATCGGCTGCAAAAGCGGAAGCACAATGCGGCCAAAAACGCCTTCGGACGTGCAGCCGTCAATCGTGGCCGCCTCTTCCAATTCCAACGGAATGCTCTTGATAAAGCCGTGCAAGATGAACACGCTCATCGCGCAGCCAAAGCCGATGTAGGCAAACACGCTTCCCTTGTAGCTTTGAAGCAAGCCGATTCCCGTGAACTTTCCGACAGTTCTGTACCAAGACAAAACCGGAAGCATCACTACCTGGAAAGGAATTACCATCGACGCGACCAAGAGGTAAAAAATCACGTTGGCCCATTTTTTGTTGTTGTGCTTTATGGAATTGCGTTCCAAAACCCAAGCGGCCATAGAGCTGAACAAAACGATTGTAAAAAGCGAAGCCACAGTAATGATCGCCGAGTCAAAGAAGGACTTCCAATAATTCATATTGGGGCTGTGGATTACCCGGTTCATATTGGCGAACAAAGTTCCCCACTTTTGCGGAAGCGCCAAGGGAGCGCGAATGATTTGGTCGGCCGGCTTTGCGGCGTTGATCACTACAATAAAGAAAGGGAATAAAAACAAGATCAGCAAAACGATTCCCAAAATTTCAAGAATTTTATTCTTTACGTTGTCTCCTGCCATCATATTACATTTCCTCCTCTCGGCTCTTGCTAAGCTTAACCTGAACGATTGAAACTACGGCAAGGATTATAAAGAACACAACCGCTTTGGCTTGGCCAAGCGCCCAATGGTTTCTTGTAATCGCGGTCTTGTAAATGTTAAGGGCTTGCAATTCCGTTCCGTTAATCGCCTGCCCCATCATAATTTTTGACGGACCGCCGTTTGTAAGGCTAAGGTTCAAGTCAAACTGTTTGAATGAATTTACCAAAGTCAAGAAAATGCAAATCGTAAAGGCGTGGGCGATCATCGGAATAATGATGCTTATCATTCGCTTCCAGCCGGTGGCGCCGTCAATAACGGACGCTTCGATTACGCTTGTCGGAATTCCTTGCAAAGCGGTAACGTAAATCATCATTATGTAGCCGGCGTACTGCCAGCCGCTTACGATAACCAAAGCCGCCATCGCGCCGGAGTTGCTGGTCAAAAGAGATTGGCCGTCTCCAAAGCCCGCGATCGAAGCGAGCGAAGTAAGCAAGTAATTAAAGATGAATTGCCAAACGTAACCCAAAACGATTCCGCCGATCAAGTTGGGAATAAAGTAGCCGGCGCGATAAAGGTTCTTGCCGCGAATCTTTTGCGTTACCAAGAGGCTTAGCAAAAAGGCAACGACATTGACAACTATCACGTTCACCAAGGCAAAGGCGAATGTCATTATGATTGAGTTTATATAGTCAGGCGCCTTAAAAAAATCCATGTAATTTTTAAGGCCCACAAATTTCTTTACGTAACTTCCGTCCCAATCTGTAAAGGAATAAAAAACGCCCATTACAAAAGGAACGATAATCGTCATCACAAATGGAATCAAAATCGGAAGCAAAAACAAAACGTTGATGACGCTTCTGTGCTTTAATGTTGGATAAAAGTAAAAGCCAAAGGCAATCAACAAAAGGCCAACGGAAAGAAAAAGTCCGCGATAAAACAAAATGCCGCTTATGTCTCTTGGCCGATAAGGCAGAGCGGTAACGCACAAAACAAGCGCGAACACTGTGACAGCCGCGCCGGCCGCCCAACTGACGATAGACACTAATTTTTTATTCTTGTCCATAATATCTCCAGCGGGCTCCAACGCCCGAACAACATATTTAGAAAAAAAGGAGGCTGGCGCGGCTTTTTGGTCGGCCAACCCCCGTTTTTCCTTAGCGCTTTGACGGAACAGTCGCGACAGCGTCTGTTACCATCTGGGCAAACTGCTTTGTAGTGATTTTCTTCTGAGCCAACAATTCATAAACAGGGCCAAGAGTGTCCTGGCAGAATCCGTCGGGCATCTTGAACTGCTCCCAAGGATATGTCTTTCCGCGGCTTACGTAATCAGCTACAGAAGCTGAAAGCGGAGTTGACGGCTTGAGAGTGTCTGACGAGTACGGAGAGATGCAGCTCATCTTGTTGATGCGGGCGTCGCGGCCTTCGTCGCTAAGGGCAAAAGCGTTCAAGAACTTTTTAGCCTCGGCAACGTTTCCGTGCTTGTAAACGGCCCACCAAGAAGGAGCGCCAACCTGGATTCCGTCGATTGTCTTTCCCTTAAGGAAGGCGTGCGGAGCGAAGGCCATCTTAAAGTTAACGCCAGCGGCGGCGATAGACGGGTCAACCCAGTTTCCTTGGTGCAAGAAAACAGCCTTCTGATCTGTAAAGGCCTGGAGCTGCTGGTCGTAGTTTCCTGTAAGAAGAATGTTCTGGTCTGAGTAGTCCATCAAAAGCTTTACGTAGTCGGCAAAGTCGGCCAAGCGGGCGGCGTCAACTTTTCCGTTGAGAGCGTCGTTGATGATCTTTTGGTCGCCCTTGGGAGCGCCAGCGGAAAGGTAAACGCCAAAGTTGTGTGTTCCTGTTACCCAAGTCATTCCGGCGGCAACGCCCGCTGTCAAAGAAACAACGCTGTTGATTCCAAGCTCGGCTTTCTTTGCGTTGAGCGTTTCAAAAGCGGCCTTGTATCCTTCATAAGAAGTGAGCGTGGCGGGATCAACTCCGGCCTTGGCGAGCAAATCGGCGTTGTAAGCCATTCCGTAGCCTTCAACGGCATAGGGGAAGCCGTAAACGTGTCCTCCGTCAGTAAAGGCGGCGGCTGTGTCCTTTGACCAATCCTCGCCGTCAAGAATTTCCATATCGTTCTGCCAAACGGCAAAGTGTCCCGGTCCTTCAAATACAAAAATGTCGGGCATATTGTCAGAGGCCTTGTAGCCCTTCAAAATTCCCTGGTTGTCGGCGCCGCCGCCTGACGATTCAATCTCTACGTGAATGCCAGTCTTGGCTTCATAGGCTTTTGCAAAATCCTTAAGCTGCGAGTCGATTTCTACCTTGATGTTAAAAACGCGAATCTCTTTTTTGCCAGAAGCTCCGCCTTTAGAGCAGCCCGCAAAAGAGAAGGCCAACAAAGCGGCTGAGAGGGCCGCGATCAATGTCTTTTTCATAAATCCTCCTATGAAAAAATACCTTTTGGAAATTTGCCGTCCGGAAAGTCACGTTGACCGAACCGCATGACTCAAATGATACACTAGGATTTTTAAATTGTCAAAAAGAATTTTTTAAAAAACAGGCAATTTTCATACTTTTGTCATATTTTTTGTGTATTTTGAACAAATTTTAGCAATAAAGTGGTATTATTCTTAGATTTTTCCGCTCGTATTTTTGAATGCAAGACCATAATCGTATGTTCGAGCGGTTTCACCGCGTCTTTCAGACGCTGCCGGGGCCGCTCGTATTTCAGACGCTTCATTAAAATTTGCAAAAAACCGCAATATATGTTACAATAGTCTTTATGGCTAGCAAAAAATTCCCCGTCATTACAAAAAGGGTTATTCTATACATCGCCATCGCGAACGTCGTGATTTGCTCGCTCATATTCGCCACAAGCTACTGGGCTTTCAACCTGCAGTTCAGGGAACAATACGATTCAAGCATACGAGAAATCGCCAAAGCCGCGCGCGACTTTCTAAATCCAGACGACTTTAAAAGATACAGAAAAGAGCCGGTAAGCGACAGCAAGCACAAGGAAGTCCTAAAACAGCTTCAAGTCCTTGTAGACCAATTTGACCTTAACGTAATTTACGTTTCCGAAGTCGAAGCTCCTGAATACAGGCACGTCTTCTATTTTTACGACCCCGTCGGAAAGGCAACGAATTGGTCTCCCTACCCGCTTGGCTACGAGGAAGACTACTACGAAGAAGGTTACTACCGCACCACAAAGCGCGTTTACGAAGAAGGAGCCGAGCTTGTAAGGCACACGATTAAATCGCGAAGCGGCTCGCACATAACGGCGCAGCTTCCTGTCTACGATTCAAGAGGAAAAATCGTAGCGCTTATCGGCGCGCAAAAGAACGTCCAAGAGTTTGTTGACGCCCGCCGCTCCTACGTAAGATTCGTTGTCATAATGATTTTGTTTTTTGGCGCTTGTTCCGTCATTTTCTTTTCGCTTTACTTTAACCGCAAATTCATAATGCCGATTTTGGAAATCACAACCGAAACAAACCGCTTCGCTTCCGAAAACGGAGAGCCGGACGACAACCTTTTAAAAGTTCCAAACAAAGACGAGATCGGAACTTTGGCGCGTTCCGTGTATAAAATGGAAAGAGTGGTCAGCAACAACATTATGGAGCTTACAAGAATGACCACAGAGACGGCCGAAGCTTTGGCCAGCGCCATCGACGCCAAGGACGCCTACACTCACGGCCACTCAACGCGCGTAGCCGAATACGCCAGGGAAATCGCTCGCCGTTTTGGAAAGTCCGAGGCCGCCTGCCGAAACATTTACATTTCGGCCCTTTTGCACGACGTTGGAAAAATCGGAGTTCCCAACACGATAATAAACAAAAAGGGCCCGCTTACAAAAGAAGAATACGATGTGGTAAAGGAGCACCCCGTAATCGGAGCGCAAATCTTGGCCAACATTACGCAAATCCCGCACATATCCGACGGCGCTTACTGCCACCACGAACGCTACGACGGAAACGGATACCCGACCGGAGTGGCGGGCAAAAAGATTCCTGAGATTGGAAGAATCATCGCCGTGGCCGACGCTTACGACGCTATGACGTCAAACCGCAGCTACAGAAAGCTCCTTCCACAAGAAACCGCCCGCGCTGAAATCGGAACGGGAATCGGAACGCAATTTGACCCCGACTTTGCAAAAATCATGCTAGAAATGATTGACGAGGACAAAGACTTTAACATGCGGGAAAAAGACTAGAGCTTTTACGAGTTGACGCTAAGCTCAAAGCCGTAAGCGCCGTGGCCCGGATAAACCAAAACGTCTCCGGGAATCGTTTCAAAAATTTCCGACAAACTCTTTTGCATTTGCTCTTCGTTTCCGCCGGGCAAGTCTGTGCGGCCGTATGATTGGAAGAACACAGTGTCGCCTGAGATCAAGACTTTTTCGGACTCGTTGTAGTAGCAAACCGAGCCAGCCGTGTGTCCTGGCGTGTGAATTACGCGCCAGTGGCTTAAAGCGTTGGCCACGCCTTCAACGTCAGGAACTTCGTCGCCGGTAAAGGCGCTGATTATGTCTTCGGTCTTAAAAATCGTGTCCAAAGAGTCGCCGTCCTTAAGCAAGCAGGCCGCGTCGGGCAAGTCGCTAAGGTCCTTTAAAAAGTCTTCCTCCTCCCACGACATAAGCTCAAGGCTTTGCCTGTGAACGTCTTGGGAGCCGGGGCCCAAAAACTTTTGGTCCGCCACATGAATTGCGATGGGAAGGTTTGGAAAGGAGGAGCGAAGGGCCTTTATGCCGCAAACGTGGTCAAAGTGCCCGTGCGTAAGCAAAATGCCTACGGGAACGCAATCGTGCTCGTCAAGGACGCGCGCGATCGCTTTTTCGTCGCCGGAATACTCGCAGCCCGCGGGGTCAACCAACAAAACGGCTCGCCCCGCAAGCGGCAAAATGAACGTGTTAACTTCCAAGGGGCCCGTTTGGGCCGAATGTATGTCCATTACGCTACAAATACTCCTCAAACAAGCGGCGAGCCGAAGCCCTGGTTTTCAGAGGCCTTTTCGGCGGCTGCGTAAGCCGCGGCGTCTTCGCGCTCTTGCTCTGAAATAGCCTGGGACTCTTGGCTTTGCTCGTAGCCGTTTGAATCGGACGCGCTTTCTGAAGAAGAATCAGAGTCTCCCTCTTCCTTTTGGCGCGAGTAGCTTACCGAAAGCTTTCGGCCGCGGTAGTCGTAACCGTTAAGGGCGTTGATAGCCTTGTCGGCGTCTTCGGTAAAGAGCTGGACAAAAGAGTAGTTGGCCAAAACGCGGATGTCGCCGATGCGCTCGCGGTCCAAGCCGGCCACGCCGATCAAAAGGCCAACCAAGTCGCGCGGGAACACGCGGCGGTTGCGGCCGATTCCAACAAAAATAGTTGTGGCCAAGGCCGGATCTATTTCTACGCGGGGATGAGGCTCGTGTCGGGGCTCTGCGTCGGCGCCCTCGGCCTTCGCGTCATGGCGGTTTTCATCGCGGCGCGAACGGAAATTGTCTTTTGAAAAGTTGTCGTGGTTGTTTCTTGGCTGGAAGGGGCGGCGGGCGTTGCCGGTGGCCACCTTAAGCAAATAAGCGGCAAGGTATCCGCGCAAAGTGAAGGGAACGTTTTTCTTAAAAACCTTTTTGAGTTGGATCAAAACGTCAACGTCTTCTTGTGTTTTAACCTGCTGAACGGAGGCCTTCAAAAACTCCGCGATTCTGTCGTAATCAATCTCTGATTCTCTTCTGTTATTGTAACGCATTTAAATCTCCTAAAAAGTCCGCGATCCAGGTGGAACCAATTTTTTTAAATCCTGAACGGTTCAACATTCCCTGCATCAAGTCCGGAACAAAAGTGTTCGCAATTATAACCCATTGCGCGCCGCCGGCTTGTAAAGAGTCAAGGGCGCGTTCAAAAAGCTCCCTGGCTATGCCTAAGCCGCGGCATTTTTTTTCTACAAACAAGCCTGTAAGCAAAACTGTCTTGCTTGAATCTTTGGGACAAGGCGACCAAACTATGCATCCGGCAAAATCTCCGCCAAAAGTTTTGCATACAAAACCTTTTTGCGCTTGAGCGTTGTATTCAAACTGGCTTTGCCACAGTTCCCCAAAAGATTGGGCGACATCGGCGGCATACTCAAGGGCAATTTCTTGGACGGCTTGGTTTAAAAGCCCTAGCGCGTTTTGCCTGTCCTTTGCAACATCATATTCGCTAAAAGTAAAATCATCGCAGAGCAAATCTTCTGTTTCTTCGGGTTCGGAATCCAATTTTTCCAAGCCCCATGATTCACGAAGCGAATTGTACCAACTGTTGACGTAACTTAAAAGAGCGCGGCTTTTAAAATAATGCCACCTGCGTTCTATCAACGGGTACCGCTTTAAAACGTCCTTAAATCCTCTAAAAACCCCCTTTCCTGAATGCAAGGCCGTTTGCAAATCCGTGTAAGCCAGCGGCGAATGCAAGTCGTTTACGAAGTCTTCCATCAGGGAGAATCCGTCCGCGCTGTCCCAAGGCGGCAATTCGTAATACCGGTCGCCGTCCGGGCCAACGCTTTGGCTTTGTTCGACAAGCGCGGAATTCTTGGCGTCAACCAAGAACTTTTTGTCCTGGTTTTCTAGAGCCTTTGCAATAGCCTCGCCAAGCGCGTTTGTCAGTTCAAAAACCATATTTAAAGATTATACTATTTAATCTTTATTCCTGCAAGTTCTTTGCGCGTAGAAATGACTTTGCTGATAAGGCCGTACTCTTGGGCTTCGTCAGCGGTAAGCCAATAATCGCGCTCGGTGTCCTTTTTGACCTGTTTTTCGTCTTTTCCAGTCTGCTCGGCGATGATTTTGTTCAAAAGGGCGCGGGTTTTGGCCATTTCTTCGGCCTGGATCTGCAAGTCGGTGGCCACTCCCCTCATTTCTGACAAGGGCTGGTGGATCAAGTATGAGCTGTGAGGCAAGCCCACGCGGCGCTCTTTGGGAACGGCAAGCAAAATCAGCGCGGCGGCGCTGGCGATCAAGCCGTTTCCGATCAAAACAACCGGAGCGTTTACAAAGCGGATCATGTCAAAAATGGCAAAGCCGGCGCTTACGTCTCCTCCGGGCGAGTCGATGTAAATGTATATCGGCTTTGTTCCATCCGATTCCAAAAGCAAAAGCTGCTTGTTGACGGTTTGGGCCAATTCCTTGTTGATTTCGCCAGAAAGCAAAATTTGGCGGGTTTTAAGGAATTTTTCTGCAAGGGCGTCGGGCTTGGCGCCAGACTTCTTTTTTTCGTCTTCTTCGTTATAAATCATACTTATATAATAATAAAAATTCGCTCACTTGGCAAGGGCGTTTTTTTGCGCTATATTTAAAGGATATGAGCGAACAAAACGACGACAAAAAAAAGAACAAAAAAGACGAAAACGACCAGTTTGACTTTTTTAAGCTTTCTGGCGACGATGACGGAAAGAACGACGGTTCGGGCGGAAAGCCCACGTTCCCCTTTTGGCTGATTATCGTCACCGCCATTTTGGTATTGGGCTTTATACATATTTTCTCCTCAACCGCCAACGAAAAGATGATCGACTTTTCGGAATTCCGCAAGTTGGTTCAAGAGGGAACGATTAAAGACGTGGAATTGAGCGACAGCTACTTTTACGGCTACACTTCGATTCAAACCGACAAAAAAGAATCGGACAAGCCTCCGCTCCCCTTCTTTATGCAAAACGAAAAAAATCCCGATTACAAAACCGTCGGAATTTTGTTCGAAGACTTCATCAAGCTTCTTGACGAAACAGGCGTCCACTATAAATTCATCCGAACGCAAAACAACTACCTTTTGCAGATTTTGTTGAACGTCCTTTTGCCCATCGGCCTTTTGATGCTGATGTACTTCTTTATCTTTAGAAGAATGGGCGGAGGCGGAATGGGAAGCCTTTTTGGTTCCGGCGGAGGCCGAACCAAAGCGGTTGACGAAGGAAAGGTAAAGACAAGATTTTCCGACGTTGCCGGAGTTGACGAAGCCAAAGAAGAATTGGTCGAAGTCGTTGACTTTCTTAAGTCCCCCAAAAAATACACCGACATCGGCGGAAAAATTCCCAAGGGCGTTTTGCTTGTAGGCCCGCCCGGCACCGGAAAAACTTTGTTGGCCCGCGCGGTCGCTGGCGAGGCCGGAGTTCCCTTCTTTAGAATCAGCGGCTCTGACTTTGTTGAAATGTTCGTCGGCGTTGGCGCAAGCCGCGTCCGCGACTTGTTCAGAACCGCGCGCGAAAAAGCGCCGTGCATCATATTCATCGACGAGCTTGACGCGATCGGAAAAAGCCGCGTGAACAATCTTGGCGGCAACGACGAGCGCGAGCAGACGCTCAACCAGTTGCTTGTAGAGATGGACGGCTTTGACAACGAAAAGGGCTTGATCATTTTAGGCGCCACAAACCGCGCCGACATTCTTGACCCGGCGCTTTTGCGCCCCGGCCGCTTTGACCGCCAAGTTCCGGTTGAATGCCCCGACGTAAAGGGCCGCGAAGAAATTCTTAAGATTCACGCCAAGAACGTAAAGCTTGACGACGACGTTGACTTTAGCTCAATCGCGCACGGAACGATCGGCTTTGCGGGAGCGGATCTTGCCAACGTCGTCAACGAAGCGGCGCTTTTGGCCGTAAGAAACGGACGAAAAAAAGTTTCAATGGCCGACTTTAACGACGCGATCGACAAGGTAAGCATCGGCCTTAAGAAAAAGAATTATCAAAAGAACGAAAAAGAGCGCCGTCTTGTGGCCTTCCACGAAACAGGCCACGCGCTTATGGGCGCCTTTACTCCGGACTATCCACCGGTAAACAAAATCACAATCGTTCCGCGCTCTCACGGAGTCGGCGGCTACACCCAGTACCGCGAGCAAGAAGAAGTCAACTTCCAGACTTACCGCGACATGATCAACGAAGTGGACACGCTTCTTGGCGGCCGCGCCGCGGAAGAATTGATGCTTGGAGAAATTTCGACAGGCGCGTCAAACGACATCGCCCGCGCGACTGACATCGTAAAGAGAATGATAGTCGACTTTGGAATGAGCGGCAAGTTCAAGAACATGACTCTTGGAAAGGGCGTGCTTGGAAACCGCGGCGGCGAGCCTTCGATCGTGCGCGAGTTTAGCGAACAAACGCAAAACTTCATCGACGAGGAGATCGCGCGCGTCATCGACGAACGATACACTCACGCGCTAAAGACTTTAAAAAGCCACAAGGACTTGCTTGACTTTATCGCCAAGCGCCTTTTGGAAATCGAAACGATGGATGGAAAAGAATTCCAAGAAATCGTAAGCGCCAAAAAGAAAAGCAAAAAAACAAGCCGTTCAACAAGCTCAAAAAAGAAAGCTTAGTTTTTATCGCCGCCAATCTCCGCGCTAAGGCTTACCACTCGGCCGGAGATTTCGTAGGCGGTGTTTGACATAATTTCAGCGGGCTGCAAGATCAAAGTGTTTTTGTCGATTTCGACCCTTTCCTTCTTGCCCCGCTGTTTTTCTTTCGCGGTGGGCTCCACAATCTTTGTTCCGTATCGAATCAAGTAAACGTTTCCGATATAGCGGTCGGCTGACTGCGAATTGAATTGGATTACAAAGGCTGATTGAATTTGCGACACAAAGTAAACGCCGTTTTCGCGGACGCTTTCGTTTTGAATCGAGTACAAGCCGTTCTTAAAGGCTATCAAGGCGCCGTCGGGAGCCGACCATTCCTTTATTTCTTCCAAGCGGGAACGAAGCTCCTCCAAGTCAGTCGTGTCGATTTCGTTTGACGGAAATTCATTGGCGCTTTTCATCTTTTTGTAGTTGCCGTTCCACAAGGCGTCGGCGCCGATTCTCATTCTTACGTCGTCGTAAACGTGAACGCGCATTTCGTCAAGGCCCGTAAGGCTTATGTCAAAGCGGCGGCGCAAATTTTCGATCGAAGCGTTTACTGTGCTAAGATAAATTCCGTTCCTGTAAAGGTTGGAGTTTTGCCAATTGTAAACTTCCTGCGAGTCGCCGACCAAGAAAATTACTTCGGCGTTTTTGTAATCCAAGAAAATGTAGCGGATTTCGTCGTCTTCGTTGTCGGTCTTGTACCAAAGGCCGTTCAAGTAATTGGCGAACGTTTCAACCGTTCCGTCCTGAATCTTTGCCAACGCTTCCGCCGCGATGTTCTTTCCGGCGACAAAAACTTGCCTTGCCTGAACGTAGCGCTGCAAGTCGGGATTCCAATCGTATTCGGTTTGAACCTGGCTTAGGCTTCCCGCTCCTTCGCGAGTGTCGCTGGAATAAGTCCAAACAGGAAAGCTGCGTCCCGACGACTGCGAAAGCTCGTAGGTTTCAGTTCGGTTGTACTGCTGGATAAAAATCGTTCCGTCGCTTTTAAAGTCGCCGATTTTTGTCAAGCCGCGGCGGGAACAAAAGTACATTTGCAAGACCGCGCTTCCGTCGTCGGTAAAGCCTTGGTAAACCAAAGCTGTCCTATGGTCGCCGGTAACGTCCATTCCGTTGTAGGAGAAAGACTTGAACTGCGTCACTTCGGTCTTTAACTCGCTGATTCTGTCGTACAAGGTTGTGGCTGAATTGTAAAGGCCGATCACAAGATACAAGTAAGGATTGCCGGCTTTTTTTACTACCAAGATTTCGTCGTCCAAGTTGTCGCCGTCCAAATCGATCCCCATCGAGCTAAGCAAAGTCTCGTCGGGCTTTAAGGGCATAAACGAAACGACGCTTTGGTCTTCAACGCCAAGCGGATTTTCGGCGTCGGAATGTCCGCCCGCTCCCTGTTCGGAATTTTGGGAACTGTTGTCGGACAAAACTTTTTCTGAAACTTCGGAAGTCTTTTTTGTCAACAAAATCACAAGCAGCGCCGCGGCTATCAATACAAAAAATGCGGCTAAAAATTTTCTCATTTAATACTCCAAGTAAGCGCGAATTTTTTGAGCCAACGCATGGCGGCGCTCTTCAGCGCTTTCACATTCTTGCTCGATCGAGTTCAAGGGACCGGCAACGCAAGAGGCCGCCCAAAAGCGAACGTCGTCCGCTTGGCGGTCGTAGGCTTCGGCTCTGGAAGCCACAGGCGCAAGGCATGTTTGATTTGAAAGCGTCGCTTGGACGTCGGAACTAACCAAGTGGCCCAAAATCAAAGACGAGTCCTTTTTGTTCTTTAGCAAGACCGCCACAAGCTGCGGCGCGATGATTCCGTAGTCAACGTTGGCGTCGTAGCGAGGAAAGCAGTCGGAATCGTAATACTTTACCAAATTGTATTCAATGCCGCGCCTTTGGCTTAAAAGCATGGCGACGGCGCCGATCTTTCTTTCCTGCATAAAATAGTCAACGTCTTTTTTTGAAGTCCTAGTCCACTTTGCAAAAAGCAAACTTCTTTCCTGCATCGCCTTGATCTCGTCAAGAACGCGCGTAATCGCCTCCGGCAAGTTGGCCTTGTTCATGTTTGACGACTCGCGCAAGACCGCGACCGCTTTTTTATAGCCTTCCGCCCCGTAAAGAAGCTGGGCCATCGCGCTTACAAAGCCAAAAAGCTCTCTGTCTTCCGCTCCGGCGCAAACAAGGGGAATCTCAATGTTTCCTTTAAGCGTTTCCAAATAGCGCAAAAGTTCGCCGTAAGTTTTTGGGCGGGCCAAGCCAAGCTTGCTTTCGGTTATTTGGTAATAGGCGATTTCAAAATGATCCAAAAGGAGCGGAAGCGCGTAATGCGCCTGGCCGTAAACCGTAGCCTTGCGGATGGAAGTCGGCAAAACCTCAAAAAGATTTTCGTTGGCCGGAATGAATTTTTCGGCGCGGCTGTTCAAGTCAAAAGAATTCTTTGCAAAAAGCATTGAATATTTTTTTTGAACGTTTTTTGGGAGCGGAGCCTTTGCGTCCAAAACGTAATAGCGGACCCTGGGCAAAGACATTTTGTCAATCTCAAGTTGAATGGCGCTTTGAACCTTTTGGTCCACGTCGTAAAAAGCGACTTTTATTGTTTTTGAATTGATTTTCGCGGCAATGAACAAAGCGAGGGCCAACAAAACAGCCGCGCCCGCCGCAATTAAAATCCAAGTTCTTTTCTTTAGCATGCCGCTATTTTATAACAGAAATAAAATGCTTGCAAGCCCGCCCCCCCCGGACAAACGGGCAAACGAAATACGAATGCAATAACAAAAAATGCTCCCAGTCGCGGCTGCGTCAGATCGGCGCCGCTTGATAACTGCGCTACACGCGCATTGCGCCTTGAAACTTTCTACGTATGCCGCTATCGCGGCATGCGCAATGCGAGTGTCGCCGCCTGCCGCCCCGCGCCTTCGCGCATTTTTTTATCGCTTCCGTTCCGTTTGTCCGGTTAGCCGGCTTATAAACAATAAAAACGCGCAGGGAGAAGGCGGACGCCCGCTCGCTTTGCGCGTTGAGCTTGCTGTTAGGCCATAAAAGGCGCAACCGCGAGAAAGGGCGTTCGATTCTCCCGAGAGCGTTTTTGTTATGGTTATGCAATGCGGACTCCCGGACAAACGGACTTATTGACTAGCGCATTTTAATTCAATATAATTGAAAGACTATGACCGCTAATGAATTACGTTCAAAGTACATTGAATTCTTTAAAAGCAAAAATCATGTTGAAATTTCCGGACAATCATTGATTCCGGAAAATGACCCGTCGGTTCTTTTTACCACCGCTGGAATGCACCCGCTTGTTCCTTATCTTTTGGGCGAAAAGCATCCTGCCGGAACGCGCTTGACCGACTACCAAAAATGCATCCGCACCGGCGACATTGACGAAGTCGGCGACCCCAGCCACCTTACTTGCTTTGAAATGCTCGGCAACTGGTCTTTGGGCGACTACTTTAAAAAAGAGTCAATCGCCTTCTCTTACGAGTTTTTGACCAGTAAGGATTGGCTTGGCCTTGATCCCAAAAAGATTTCGGTAACCGTATTTGCCGGAGACGAAAACGCTCCCCGCGACGAGGACGCCGCAAATTATTGGAAAGAAAACGGCATGCCCGAAGACAAAATCGCCTACCTTCCAGCAAGCGACAACTGGTGGGCGGCCGGTCCCACAGGCCCCTGCGGCCCCGACACTGAGATTTTCTACTGGGTTGGCGAAGGACTTCCGCCCGTAGGCAGCAACAAGGGCACAGACCCCGCCAACTGGATGGAAATCTGGAACAACGTATTCATGCAGTTCAACCGCAAGGACGAAAAGACCTTGGAGCCACTCCCCAAGCAGAACGTTGACACAGGCATGGGCTTGGAGCGAACAAACTGCATTTTGCAGGGCAAGACATCTGTATACTTGACAGAAGTCTTTGAGCCCATCATCAAAAAGATTGAGGAACTTTCTTCATACACATACGGAAGCGACGGCGAAAAGGACAAGAGCGTCCGCATCATCGCAGACCACAGCCGCGCGGCGGTCTTTATTTTGGGCGACCAGCGGGGCGTGACTCCCTCAAACCTTGGAGCCGGCTACGTTTTGCGCCGCCTGATCCGCCGCGCCGTCCGCCACGGAATGAAATTGGGCATCGACAAGGCTTTCTTGGCCCAAATCGCCGAAGCGGTCGTGGCCAACTTTAAGAACGCCTACCCCGAGCTTGAGCAGAACAAGGACAAGATTTACAAGGAGCTTACAGCCGAGGAAGACCGCTTCCGCCTTACGCTTAAAAACGGCGAGGCTGAGTTCCAAAAAATGCTTCCCAACCTTATGAAAAACCCCAAAAAGGAAATCTCGGGCAAGGTTGCCTTCCGTTTGTACGACACATTCGGCTACCCGCTTGAACTTACCCAGGAATTGGGAGCCGAGCACGGCTTTACAGTTGACATCGAGGGCTTTAAGGAAGCGGAGCGCAAGCACCAGGAAGCCTCAAAGAGCCTTGACGCCGGAAAAGCCAAGGGCGGACTTGCCGAACAGTCAGAAATCACGACAAAATACCATACGGCGACCCACCTTTTGCAGCAGGCGCTTACACAAGTGCTCGGCGACCAGGTTGCCCAAAAAGGCAGCAACATCAACAACGAGCGAATGCGCTTTGACTTTACTTTTGAGCGCCCGATGACCCCGGAAGAAATCAAGCAGGTTGAGGACATTGTAAACCAAAAGATTAAGGAAGATTTGCCCGTTACAATGGAAATCCTTCCGCTGGAAAAGGCAAAGGAAGAAGGCGCCCGCGCCCTCTTTACAAATAAATACGGTGAGGACGTAAAGGTTTACACAATCGGCCGCGACCCCAAGACTGACTGGTTCAGCAAGGAAGTATGCGGCGGACCTCACGTTCAGCACACAGCCCAAATCGGAGACTTTAAGATTACAAAGGAACAGTCGTCAAGCGCCGGAGTCCGCAGAATTCGCGCGGTAATCTCTGGAGGCTTGCCCTTGGACAAGTAGGAACAATTTTTTGTAACTTTTTAAGGAAAAATTAGTTTATTTTACATAAAGGAATATTGTATGAAAAAACTTGCTATTGGAACATTCATGGTTTTGGCCGGTCTCTTTGCGGCCACAGCTCAGGCTTCGCTCTACCAGCAACTTGCCGTCGTAAAAATCACGGACACGGAAGTTGTCACCGTAAAGGAAGTCAAGGACATCGTTGACACGCAAGAAAAGGAAGCGGGAAGAAAGCTTACCCCCCAGGAACGCGCGCAGACCTATGAGACAATCATCAACCAAAAGTTGATCCTTCAGGCCGCCAAAAAGGCAGGCGTGACAGTCTCTGCGTCAGAGCTTGACGAAGCGTTCTTGGCCAACATTTCCCAGCAGTTGAACTTGCCCCGCGTTTATTCTGAAAAAGAATTGAACGACCTTGTAATGGCGAACAAGAAAATGTCATTCGCCGAATTTGTAAAAGACCAAACAGGCATGGGCGTTGAAGAAGTCAAGAACCAAATCATCCGCCCCGACCTTATTTGGAGACGCTACCTTTTGTCTCAAAACCAGCAGGAATTGCAGAAGATTTCCGCCACTGACAAAGAAATCCGCGACTACTACGAGTTGAACAAAACTCAGTTCATCCGCCCCGACAGCCTCAAGATGTTCTTGGTTGCCGTTCCCAAAGAAAACGATCCCCAGGGCGCCCGCGTAAAGCTTGAAGGCTTGCTCAAAGACGTTAAGAGCGGAAAAAAGACTATCGAGCAAATGCGCCGCGACGGACAGAATCCCAAAGAGGCAGGCTACGGCGCCGGCGACTTGTACTTGATGAAAGTTCAGCAGCACGCGGCCCAGCTTGGCGTTTCTTACGAAGAGCTTCTCAAGATTTTTGACGGAGACGTGAACAAGCCGTCTGAGATTATGGACGCCGGACAGGTTTTGCAGTTCTACATCGTTCTTGAAAAATATCCTTTCAAGGCTTTGGAAATCAGCGACGTTGTCCGCCCCGAATCAACTCAGACAATTTACGAAACGATTCGCGCTCTTGTTACGCAAACAAAGCAGTTGCAGTTCTTGGAGCAAAAGCGCCAAGAAACAATCAAATCACTCAACACTCCGGAGAACGTAACTCGCAAAAAGACTGGCGATGATTTGATCAAGCTTCTTTCGTGGTAACTTGAATGAACAGACATGATTCGCGCGTTGCCGCAATCCAGGGCCTTTATTCCTGGGACATGAACGAGGACAAGGAAGCCGCCGACGTCACAAGTTTCAATTGGATTGAAAACAAAAAGGACGACGACGACTTGACCTTTGCCCGACTTATGTTGTGCGGAACGCTGGAAAACATCGATTCAATAGATTCTGAAATTAAGTCCCGACTTTCTCCAAGCTGGGACTTTTCTCGCATTAATAAAGTGACGCTTTCAATTTTACGCGTAAGCGCCTACTCCCTGATTTACCAAAAAGATTTGGAAAGCGCCATCATAATCAACGAGGCGGTGGAAATAGCCAAGTCTTTTGGCATAGACGACCAGGCCGCTTTTATCAACGGCATTCTTGACCGCATATCAAAAGAGCTGCGCTAATGAACAAGGCCTGGCTTGTATGCGCGGCTGTCGCGCTTTGCGGAACGCTGATTTCTTGTTCGTCAAAGGCCAAGGCCGTGTCAATGACCGCGGCGCTTGACGAGGCCGACCGCTACATCGCCCAAGGCTATCCCAAAGACGCCCTTAAAATCCTTGCCTCTTGCGAAAAGAAAATTCTTAGTCCGATGGAAGCTATCGGCGTCTACAAAAGATACTGCGCGCTGGACAACAAAAAAGCCGCGGAAAAAGTTCTTAAAAACAACCTAAAGAAAAACCCTGACAACTTGGAACTAAACGCCGTGTACGCTTGGTTCTTGGACAAGGCCGGAAGAAGCGACGAAGCCTTTAAGAAGGCGGCGGCCTTGCGCGGAACAAACTACGGCTCGCTCTATTCAGAATATTTTTTAAGGAACGGAGCCAGCGAAGCCGGCGCCAAAGAGCAAAGTTATTTTTTGTCAAACGAGATGCAGGCGCTTTACGTTGACGCCTACAACGGAAGCGGAGACAACGCCTGGCTTAGAAACGCCGCCCTTTGCTCAATGAAAAGAGGCGAATACGGCGACGCGGCGCAAATGGTTCCTGACCAAAAGAAAAGCTCAAGCGACGCCTACTTTTGGGGCCTTGTGTTCTTTGACAATAAAAAATACGGAGAGGCCGCCGAATCTTTGTTGGAAGCAAGCGAAGCGCTTAAAAAAAACGAAGACCGTTTTGCGGACGGCATCTCTGAAAGCAGGAAAGTCAACTCAATAGAAGTGGCGTCGCTTTTGTCAGACTGCTACGTAAACATGGGCGAAGACAAGGCGGCCGAAGAAATCCGAAACGACTTGATCGCGCAAATCACTTTGGGCGCTGAAAACGGAACCGCCGCCGAAGTCGGCTCCACCGAATCCTTGCTTGGAACAATGTACTTGAACAGCGCGCTTTACGCATTGCAAAAAAACAACGACCGCGCCGCCTACAATATTTTGACCTTTGTCACGCAAAAGTGGCCCGACAACGTCAGCGCGCTAATCGCTTACGGAAACTTTGCCTACAACAGTTCACGAAGAGTAATGGACGATCCGCTTACAAAATCATTGCGCGACGCGGGAGTGGTTTCGACCGACATGAAGCGCTTTGACGAAACGCCAAGGGTTGCGGTAAGCGACGCCCTTCTTAGAATGAAGGAATCCGTGGCAAGAACCCACAACGACGCCTTGTACGTGGCCGCCCTTGAATTGGAAGACAAGATAGACGATTCCAGCGACGAAAGGACTAGGCTTGGAAGAATGTACAGGGTCTTGGAGCGGAACGCAACCGGCGCCGACTTGTATCCAGAAGCGATCGCGCAATACGCGGTCCACACCTTGTTGCGCCTTGACCGCTACGACGAAGCCAAGCAAATGTTCCTTAAATATTTGACCGCCCGCTACAAGCTTGGAAGCGAGCGTCCTTTTGAAGAAGACTTGGTTTTGAATTTGCAAAAGATGTCTTTGTGGGAAGTTGAATACGCGGGCTATTTTGCCGCCAAAGAAAAAAACACCGACCTTACAAAGCGCCTTTACGAATACGCCGTTTACGAATCGGGCTTTTCCAACTCTTACGGCGGAACGGAAATAAGCCCGGCGGCCGCGAACGAAAGCGCGGTAAACTTGGCTATGATTTATTCAAGCGTGGGAAACAAAGACAAGGCCTTGGAATTGTACGGCCGCGCGCAAAGCCGCGCCACAGACAATTACATGCGGTCTGACATTATGTACCGCTTGGCTTGCATCTACGACGCAAAAAAAGACGCCGCGGCTGCCGTAAAGTCTTTGGAATACAGTTTGTATCTGAATCCATCAAACGGCAACGCGCGGCTTTTGTTAGGAAAGTTCCAAAACAACTTCTAAAAAAGCTTTTCTTTACTTTTCCAAAACGGCGATGATGTCGCTCATCTTGCAGATAAGGTATTCGTCGCCGTCAATCTTAACCTGAGTTCCAGAATATTTGTCATACATTACGCGATCGCCTTTTTTAACAGTGATCGGATCTTTTTCTGTTCCGGGACCAACAGCTTCTACCACTGCAGTCTGAGTTTTTTCCTGGGCCGCGTCCGGAATGATGATTCCCGAAGCGGTTTTGCTTTCGGCTTTTTCGGCCTTCAACAATACACGGTCAGCTAAAGGTTTAACTTTCATTTTTGATGCTCCTTATATTTAAAGATAAGAAATTTTTTGACAAAAGTCAAATTTATTTCTAAAAAATCACCTATAAATGTTGCCAAAAAGCATGCAACTCTTGGCCGGCAGCCTTAAAGATTCGCTGGTCAAGGCGGAACCGTTCTTTTGGCTAAAAAGTATCATGGCGTTGTCGCTGTCGCTGGGACGGCTAAAAACCTGCTCCTCGTCTGAAACGTTAAAGAAGCACCACAGTCTCTTTCCGCCCTTTAACATATACATCCAAGAAACGATGGCGTCGTTCTTTGTTTTTTCGGGATAAAAGACGCCTTTAAAATAACCCTCGTTTTGAACCCTAAACTTAATCGCTTTTCTGTAATAATTAAGGATGGAGTTGCGGTCGGCATTTTGCTCGTCCACAGCGCTTGTTTTTGCGTTGTACTTTGACTCCATCCAGCTTGTCTGAAAGTTTGGCGAAAGCTTTGACCAAAGAAACGGGGAACGGATTTGCTCGTCGGGCTTGGCTCCGTTCATTCCTAATTCCTCGCCGTAGTAAACAAAGGGAATTCCCGGCAAGAACAAGTAAAGGGACGCGGCAAGCTTTATGGATTCGGGATCGTTCTTAAAGTGAAGCGCGGAACGGTTTTGGTCGTGGTTGGTCAAGAAGGGGGCGTCGATAAAATTGGGATTTTCTTCCGCCGCAATGGTGTAGGCGTTAAAGGCCGCAACCGCAATGGAATTGTTTGACGCGTCGGACTTTTTGACCACGTCGATGATTTTTGAGCCTAAATCAAAGTGAAAGGTTGAAGGAAGAGCGCGCATATAATCGGCCCTGACTCCGTCGGAGTCCCAAACCTCTCCAACCATGTAAGAGCTTGGCTTTACGCTCAAAACGTAATCGACCATTTCCGACCAAAAGGCTATTGCCCTTTCTTTGCAATTTTTAACGCTTACCGGCATTTTGACCGCATCGTACAAATGGTTGGCGGCGTCAAAACGAAATCCGCTGATTCCTTTTGAAAGCCAAAAGGCCATGATCTTTCTAAATTCCGCCCTAACCTCTGGATTGTCGTGGTTAAAGTCGGGCATTTCGGAAGAATAAAGGCCGCTGTAATAGTTTCCCTCAAGCAAGTTCCAAACCTTGTGGCCCCAAGCGATGCCCTTTAGATTAATGTCCTTTGCGTCGGGAGCGGCCCAGCGGTACCAGGAATGCTTTGGACTCTTGGGATCGATGGAATCCTTGAACCATTGGTTGTGGATTGAAGAATGGTTCAACGGAAGATCCAAGATAATCGCTATCGAACGCCTTTTGCATTCGTCGCAAAGCCTCTCAAATTCCTTTATCGTTCCGTACTGGGGATTAGTCTGGTAATAGTCGTCAACGTCGTAGCCGTGGTAAGAATGGGAGGCGTAAATCGGCAAAAGCCAAATTCCCGTGACTCCCAATTCTTCAAGATAGTCCAGCTTTGAAAGTATTCCGTTAAAATCGCCGATTCCGTCTCCGTCGCTGTCCGCGAACGAACGGACAAAAAGGCTGTAATAAACGCCGCTTTTCGGCTCAAATTTACGACTTCCCTTCATCAGCGAACTTCCGAATTTTGAACATGAAAAAAAAACAAAAAAAGATATGGCCAACAGTCCAAAAAAGACTCTCTTCATAGAGGCAATTCTAAACTAAATTCTCCAAAAAATCAAGACAAAAAAAAGTCAACAAAGTCCGCAAATCTTGATTTTTGTTGCAAATTTTACTCTTTTCTATTATAATAGTCAAAATAAAGAAAAGTATGGCGCATATAAAAGGCACAAGAAGAAAAAAGCTAAAAAAACGTCTCTCGGAACTGCTCCACTCCAACTACTTTAGATTTGGAATCGTTCTTCCGCTTTTTTATTTGTTCACAGTATACACAGCCTACTTTTGGGAAAAAAACCGCTCAATTTATTCAATCGGAGACAGCTATTGGTACTTTTTGTTCGCCTTTATCACGGGCGTGGTCCGCTTTTCTCCGACTACTTTTTGGGGACGGGCGATCACCTTGCTTTCAAGCATTGTGCGAATTTGTCTTTACGGAACGATACTCGCGAAAGTTTCTTCGGTGTTCATAAATTTTCAAAATCAAAGGGATAAAGGACTTACAAAATTGAAAAACTTGTCAAAACACTTTTTATTGTGCGGTTGGAAGCCCGACATGGAAAAAATAATCCAGGCGGTTCTTGCGGCCAACGAAGACTTGACGCCCGACCAAATCGTACTTATAAACGAAGCGTCGCAAGACCAAATCGCGCAAATGCGAAGCCATCCTGACTACAAAGAATTGAACTACATCTCGGGCGATTACTCAAACGAAGAAATCCTAAAAAAAGCGGCGGTAAACAAGGCTTCGCGCGCTTTAATCATCTCGGACCAGACAAAGGGCGGAACGCAATTGGAAATCGACTCGCGCGCGGTTCTTGCCGTTCTTGCGATAAAAAACTTGAACCCGTCGATTTACGTCGCCGCCGAAATTTTTGACGCAAAGTTTGAAAGCCACTTGAACATGGCCCACTGCGACGAAATCATTTTGACAACGGAATACGAGCACAACCTTTTGGCAACGGCTTCCAGCGGAAAGGGCTTTTCAAACGTAATCCGCGCGCTGATCGGCATCGACTCCAACAGCGGCGTTACGGTGGAAAACATTCCGCCAAAATTTTACGGAAAAACTTACGGAGAATTTGCCGCCGAGCAAAATCTTGATTCGTCAAAAAAATCCTTGCTGATCGGCTTGCTTTTAAACACCGGAAACTTCCAAAAGCGCAGGCTTGACGCAATTCGCGAGGCGCACAAAAATCCCAACGTTCAAATGGTTATCGACGACTTGATAAAAGTAAAAACGCTAAAAAGCAACGAGCCTGTTCTTTTGCCCGACGACGACTTTGCGCTAAGGCGCGGCATGAGGGCGATTTATGTAAGGGTAAAGGAGGAGCCGACCGATGAGAATGCCGACAAGTAAAATTCCATTTGAAGAAGCCCTCCCCCGCCTTATGAGCCTTAGCATTTTTGACGACTTTTCGGCGGACAACGAAGAAGACGTCGAGATGTTCAAAGCGCTTTACGAAAACATGTCCGCGGAGTCTTACGACGACGGCGACTTGATTATAAAGGAAGGCGAGAACGGACAAAACCTTTACATTCTTTCGCACGGCTCGATTCAGATTTTTAGGAAAACGCAATTCGACGACGAGATTGCGATCGCCGACTTGGACGACAGCTTTGACGTATTCTTTGGCGAGGCCGCGCTTGTTGACCAAGACCAACGCTCCGCCACAGTGCGCGCCGTAGGCAAGTGCGAAGTCCTTGTCTTGAACGGAAACGATTTTGTAAACTTTTGCAAGGACTATCCGCGCCTTGGCTTTTATGTTTACAGAAAAATCACAAAGAGAATGCAGCAGATGATAAAGCGCTCTTACAAAGACATCACTACGCTTTACGCCGCGCTCTTCCGCGAAATCGAAGGATCAAATTAAAAGATGAAAGTAAAAAAAATCCTTGACAAAATATCGCGCATTCTCAGCAACTCCTCGGTAAAAGTTTGGTCGGCGGTTTTTGTTTTGCTCTTGCTGATTATGTTCGTGATTTTTAAGTCGGAGCAAGAAACAAATTCCGCCATAAACACTTTGTTTGACGCGATTTGGTACACGATTGTAACGGTGACCACAGTAGGCTACGGCGACATCGCTCCGGCCTCGTTTTGGGGCCGCCTTTCGGCGATGGCGCTTTTGCTTGTTGGCGTAGCGATCTTCGGCGCGCTTTCTGGTAAATTCGCTTCGTTCATTTTGGACAGACAACAAAAAAAGGACAGAGGACTTTTAAAAATGACAAACATGAAAAACCACTTATTGATTTGCGGTTGGAAGCCCGGCTTTGAAAATATTTTGGAAGGAATGCTTTTGGCAAATCCTGAGATTCCGCCGGAACGGGTTGTAATACTTAACAACGCAAAGCATTCCGACATAGAAGCGATTCAGGCAAACGAAAAACTTAAGGCGATAAACTTTTTGCGCGGCGACTTTACCGACGAAGACGCCTTGCTTAAAGCGCAAATAAAAAGCGCCGAGCGGGCTTTGATTCTTGCCGACAGGTCAGAAGAATTTTCGACCTTGGAAACCGACTCGCGCACTGTCCTTGCGGTAATCACAATCAAAAACTTGAACCCCCGCATTTACTGCGTAGCCGAAATCATCGACTCAAAATTTGAAAAGCATCTTTCGCTAGCCCGCTGCGACGAAATCATCATGACCAGCGACTACGAGCAAAACCTTTTGGTGCAAGCGTCCAGCGGAAAAGGAATGAGCCACATCTTGCGCGAGCTTGCGGCCGAAAACGAAAACCAAGGCCTTTTCCTTGCGGACATTCCCGCAAAGTTTGTCGGCGGCCCTTACGAAGAATACGCAAAGTCTTTGCAAAACAAAAACATTTTGATTGGCGTTTTGGAAAACACAGGAAACTTTTACAACCGCAGGCAGGAAGCATTGGCCGAAGCCCAAAAAAATCCCAATATGGAAAAAATCGTCGCCAACCTTAAAAAGGTAAAGACGCTCAAAAGCAACATACCGGTATTCAACCCGCCCAGCGATTACATCATTCCAGAAAGCTCAAAGGCGATTTTCATCCACGGAAATTATTCTAGCGGCGAGTGAATTGGAGGAAAACGATTATGGAAGCAAAGCCAGAACTTATAGAAAAATTATCCAACCTTGAAATCTTTTCCGACCTTAATCCCAGCGACGCGGAACACCAGCGCCTTTTAACGCGCGTTTGCAACATTTTGGAGCCGGTAAAATTCAGCGCCGGCGAAGTCATCATCCAAGAAGGCGACGTTGGCGACACGCTTTACATTCTTTACGACGGAACCGTTCAAGCCCGAAAAAGAACGCCCAACAACGACCAATTCGCCGTGGCCAACCTTGCCACCGAGCAAAACGTTTTCTTTGGCGAAGTCGCCCTTGTGGACAAAGACACCCGCTCCGCCTCGATATACGCGCTTACCGACTGCCAAACCCTTAAGCTTGAAGGCGACCAGTTTAAGGCCCTTTGCGATTCAGAGCCGCTTTTGGGATACCATGTAATGTACCGAATTTCGCGCAGAATCGCGGGCGCCCTCCGCCGTTCCAACAAAGACCTAATGCTTTTGTACGAAGCGCTAATCGACGAAGTTCACGGGGACTAATCCGCTACGTCGGGCAAGCCCGCCGTTTTGCTTAAGGAAGTTTATCCAACTGCGCTCTTGCGAGCGCTGGCAATCGCGCCCCAGCTCATGCAAATAGCTTCTTTCTTTTTTTTGCTTGCAAATTCGCCTAAAATGCGCTATAATGGTTTTATATGGCTACAAGAAAAAAGACTGAATTTAAGGTCAAACAGCAAATCGTTTACCCAAGCCAGGGCGTTGGCGTAATCACTGAGATTTTTGAAAAAGAATTTAACGGCGAAAAGACCCTTTACTATAAAATTTACGTTGAAGTCTCTGACATGGTTGTAATGGTTCCGGTAAACAACGCAAAAAACTTGGGAATCCGCGCCATTGTAGAAGCAAAAGAAGCAAAAAAAGCGCTTAACCTTTTGAGCGAAGACTTTGAGCCAATCACCAGCGACTGGAAACTGCGCTACCAAATGAATTTGGACTTGCTCAAAAAAGGAACTATCGCGGACATTGCAAAGATCGTGCGCTGCCTTTACTATCGCAGCAAGATAAAGGAATTGCCCATTCAGGAACGCAAGCTTTATGACAGCGCAAGAACCCTTTTGATTGACGAGATCGCCATCGCTTTGGGAAAAGACCCCAAGGACGTTGAGGGAATGGTTCACGCCAAGCTTGAGCCGCCGGGAGCCGCTCCAAAAATCAAGCGCGCCTTGATCCAAGACGACGACGACGACGATGAGTTCAACATGGACGACAACGATTCCAAGGGCCGCGACGACGACGATGATGATGACGACGAGGACGAAGACGAGGAAGAATCGTTGGAAAGCCGCGCCGAGGAAGAAGAAGATTTTGACGACGAGGACGACGACTACAACTAATAACGCGGTCGCCATTGTGGCGGCCGGCTCTTCCAGCAGAATGGGAGAGCTTGGCAAAAAAGAATACTTGCCCTTAAACGGCGGCTCAGTTTTGTCTGAGACCGCCTTAGTTTTTCTCCAAACAAAACTTTTTTCCACCGTGCTTGTGGTCCATCCCAAAAACGGCTTGGCCGCGGCAAAAAAAGCCTTTTACAAAAATCCCCTTGTAGCGGAACTTTCCAAAGACCTTAACGTTATTTTTACTCCGGGCGGAGACACGCGCCAAGAATCAGTCTTCAACGCCTTAAAGGCCTTGGACAAAAAGTCGCCGCGCCTTGTTCTTATCCACGACGGAGCGCGCCCCTTTATAAGCCAAAGCCTTGTAAAGAAAACCTTAGCCGCCGCCCTTAAATACGGCGCGGCGGTTCCAGCGTTGCAGCCCGTCGAAACGCAAAAGGAAATGGATTCCAGTTCCAAAATAGCGCGCCACCTAAAGCGTTCGTCGCTGGCCGCCGTTCAAACTCCGCAAGGATTTTTGTTCCCCGAAATTTTGGAATGCCACAAAAAGGCCAAAAAAGAAGGAAAGACAGACTTTACCGACGACACGGAAATTTGGGACAATTATTCCGACAAAAAAACGCGCGTCATCCCCGGCGAACCCGGCAATATTAAAATCACCTACCCCAAAGACGTCACCATCGACGGCGCGCAAACATTCCGCATCGGTCTGGGAACGGACTTGCACCGACTTGTGGAAGGCCGCAAATTGATTTTAGGCGGCGTCGTTCTCCCCTACGACAAAGGCGAGGACGGACATTCCGACGGCGACGCGCTTTTGCACGCGATTACCGACGCGCTTTTGGGAGCCGCCGCCCTTGGCGACATTGGAAGCTACTTTCCGCCCGAAGACGATAAATGGAAAGACGCCGACTCGGCAAAGCTTTTGCAGGCGGCATGGAAAGACGTCCGCGCCGCCGGCTGGGAATTGCAAAACCTTGACTGCGTCGTAAAACTGCAAGAGCCAAAATTTTTGCCCCACCGCCAAAAAGTCCGCCAATCAATCGCGCGTGTTTTGGGCGTAGACGTAAGCCAAGTCTTTGTAAAAGCAAAGACCGGCGAGCGCGTGGGTCCCGTCGGTCTTTGTCAAGCGGTTGAAACTGAAGCCGTTTGCCTTTTGACAAAAAAATAACCCCGCAAGCGCGGGGTTAAATCTTAGGATTAGAAATCCGTATCCAAAATCAATTGAACTTCGGACTCCGTCAACTTTAACTTGTCGGCGATTTCCTCAACGCGCCAACCTTGCTGCTTAAGCGTCTTTACGTTCTCGCGCTTTCTAGGCGTGATCGAAGAAGACTTTGTCGTCTTCTTTGAAGTTTCGGCTTTGGTAATGTCTTCCAAAACATTGAACTTTGAGTCGATGTCCTTTGAAAGCTTGCTCAAGCGGTTTTCGCTGTTGACAATTCCTTCGCGGTCGCGGGTAACCTTGTCGATTCTCTTTTCGGTTTCGTCAAGGATTTCCTGCAATGAATCCAACTTGTCCATGGCGGTGTCGATGCGCTTTGTGTTTTCCAAAAGCTTGTCAACATTGTCTTGGGCGTCCTTGATTTCTTCGGGCAGAGACATAACTTGGCGCGTGGCGTTTTCAAGGCGCTTTTCCAAATCCTTAAGGTTTTCAAAGGCCTCGTCAACGTCGCCGGCAACCTGGTCGATTGTCTCGCTCTTTTTATCGATGCGGTCGTACTTGACGCTAAGGCCGGCAAGGTTGTCTTGGAACTGGCGAACCTTGACTTCCAGCGATTGCAAGTCGTCGTTGGTTTCTTGCAAGCTCTTTGTCTTTTCTTCCATAGTTCCGGCCAAGGCGATAAGGCGGTTGTAGTTTCTATCAAGCTCGTCAATCTGAGACTTGCCGGCCTTAAATGTTTCTAGGCGGTCGGCGGCGGCTTCGTTCATCTGCTCAAGCTTGTCGTACTGCTTGTTGAACAAGTCCGCAGTTCTCTGGAATTCCTTAAGGCGCTCAAAGCTTCCGGCAATTTCAGAAATCTTAACGTCAAGCTGGCGCTTCATTTCGTTGGCGGTGTCGTAATTCTTCATCTGGTTTATAACGCCGCTCAACTCTTTTTGCAAATCGTCGATTCGAGTCTGCAAGTCGTTTGAGTCGTTTTGCATTTGCAAAACCAACTCTGTTTGGCGCTTGCGGTTTTCGTTGCTTGTCTTTTCAAGTTCGGCCGAAAGAGCCCTAAGCTTCTTTTCGCTAGAATCGTTTTGGTTCTTTACATGCTCTTCGGTCTGCTCAAGCATTTCCTCATACATGCTCTGCAATTGCGCCAAAATCGATTCTGACTTTTCTTGGTATTCGTCAAGCGAGTTGCTTGTCTTGTTGTCCAAGCTTTCGATTCTTTCCTCAATGTCGTGGTGGCGGCTTTCGACGCTTTCCTTAAATTCCTCGACAGTGTTCAAAATCTCTTGCTGGCGGCCAAGGGCGTCGTTGCGGAATTCCTCAAAAGAATCGTTTAGGAACAGGCTGGCGTCTTTTTGCTTTGCCTCGGAGGTTTCCTTAAATTCTTCCAAGCTGTCTTCAAAAATCTTGTTGGATTCGGCAAGCTGTCGGGCAAACTTTTCTTTCCATGAGCTAAAGTCGGCCAAAGCTGTTTCGATTGTGGCCACGCTAAGCTGCTGCTGGGTTTCGCTGTCCTGCTTGAATTTGTCCAAGTCGGCCAAAACCGTCTCTTGCAACTTTGACATTCGCTCCTCGATCTCGGCGGAAAAGCGCTTTGTCTGCTCGTTGATTTCCACTCCGCTTTCCGAAAGAGTTTCCTGAATCTCGGCCTTGTAAGACTTTGAAAATTCCTTGATGCTTTCGCGGATTTCGGCCAACTGCTCCTTCAAATCGCTCTGGTTTGTCTGAACGGCCATCGCGGTCTTCTTGACTTGGTCCTCAAACTTCTTTTCAAAAGCGGCCAAGCGTTCCTTAAGCGCGTCGTTGTATTTTTCTTCCGCCGCAATGCGTTCGTTCTCGTAGCTGTTTTGAAAGCCCAAAATCTTGTCGTCAAAGCCTTGCTTCCAAGCGTTGAGCTTTTCGTCAATCGCGTCTCCGCGATTCTTGATGTCGATGTCAAACGAGTTTTCAAAGTTGGTAAGTTTTTCTGAAGTCCTGCTGACCGCTTCTTTGCGCAAGTCGTCCATCGCGTTTTCGATGTCTTGTATCTGGGTGGAAATCTTGTCAGAATCTTCTTTAATCTTGACTTCAAATTCAGCCTGCTGTTTTTTCTGAGCGTCAACAAAAACCTTAAAGTCGTCAAAGACGCGCTTTTCAGTCTCGGCCATAGACTTGCGCAAGGTTCTTTCCAAACCGTCAACGTCTCCGCCGCTTGACTCAAGCTTGGAGAATCTGTAGAGCATGTCCTTCTTGTATTTTTCCAAGTCGCTGTCAAGTTCAGTCATGGCGTTGATTTGGCGTTCGTCGTAGCTGGCGATTGCCTTGTTTACGGCTTCGTTCAATCTGGCCGAAACTTCAAGCAACTTTTCGTTGGCGCGCTTTTCGTAATCGGCAATCTGATCGCCAGCCTGTTTGTTCCACTCCTCAACGGTGGCGCGGCAAACCTTGGCTTCGTCAATCGCTTGGGCGCTGACCGATTTAAGTTCGGCGATCTGGTCTTTGGCTTCCTGCGAAGCGGTGACTGTATGCTCTTTAAGGTCGGCGACAGTCTTTTTGATCGCCTCTTGCATTCCGGCGATTTTTTCGTTGATGCCGTTCTTGTAAGTCTCAACCTTTTCATTGACAGAGTTCTTGTAAGTTTCGATGTGAACCTTTGCGGCGTCTGTGTATTTTTCAAAGGCAAGCTTTTCTTTTTCGTCGATTTTTTGGCTCAATTCAGAATACATTCCGTCATACTTTTCTTGAATGTCTTCTATTTGATTTTGCAAGCTTAGGCGGATTCCTTCAAGGGCCTTTCCGTTTCCGGCGCTTTCGCGGGCAAGCTCGTCAGTCGTTTTCTTTGTTTCGGACAAGGTTGAATTGACGCTGGCCTTGATTTCCGTAGCGTACTTGCTGATCGATGCCTTGATGCCGCCAAGCGAATCGTCGGTCAACTTTTTGACTTCGTTAACGCGGCCCATCGTCCTTGACTGCAATTCTTCAATGCTCTTTTCGTTTTCCAAACGAACGCCCTTAAGCTTGTCGTTGATGTCGGCGTTAAACTCATTGATGATTTGTTGGCCGCTTGTTCTAATCTCGGCCTTGTAATCCTCAACGCGCTTTTTTGCTTGTTCATAAAGCTTTGCAAAGGCCTCGTCCTCAAGCTTCTTTACCTTGTCTGTGGCCGCGGCGTAGATTCCGTTCACAGAAGCGGTGATTGACTTTAGAACGTCTTGGTTTTGCTTTACAGCGTCTTTTGTCGTGGCTTCAATTTGATCGGCTTTGCCTTTTACGTCGGCGACGCGCTCGTCAACTTTTTTAAGGATGTCGGCTCCGACCAAGCGCAATTGCTGGGCGTTCACCTTTTCAAAGTCGCTTACAACGTGGGGGATGCTCTTTGAAATTTTATCTATATTATCGGCGTTCTCTTTGATGCGGGCGCGAACGGTGTCAACAACCAAACCTTCTTGCTTTACGCGCTTAAGGTTTTCTTCAACGGCAGCGGTCATTTCGCTAAGCTCGTTGATCGCCCGTCCGTAGTTGTTTACCTTTTGCTCGATTTGTTCAGCGGCGCTCTTGTCCTTTTGAACGCTGGCGATGATTCGCTGGTAGCCTTCCATTTCCTGGGCAAGGCGCTTTACGGTGGCGACAGCTTGGTCTTTTTTGGTCTCCAACTCAGCCGCCGCCGATCTTAGGTTTTGAAAGCGAGCGTCAAGATATTTTCCCAAATCTTCTTGGCGCTTGTCGGCGTAGCGTTTTACCTTGTCCAATGAATTGTTGTCGCGATCCGCCATTCGGAGCGCAAAAGCGATTCCCGTCGAAATGATGACGGCGATAAGAATTAAAACTATTTCCATTTTTCCCCACCCACTGAGTGACTTTTATTTTAGCGCAATTTCCTGAAACTGTCGATAATTTTTGAACGAAATGTCCGCGTCCTTTAACGGCTTATGCAGCAACCTGCGCCACAAAGGCTCAAGGTAAGCCGTTTTCATTCCCGCGTTTTTCGCTCCCAACACATCATACTTGGCGCTGTTTCCAACGTAAAGAATTTCCTCGGGCTTCACTCCCAATTCCATTGCCAAGATTCCAAACGGATATTTAGAAGGCTTTAGCGCGCCGATTTTTTCGGTTGAGAGAATTTTGTCGCAAAACGGCTTTAAGCCCCACAGCTCGCCTTTTTGTTCCGGCGGAAAGTCCGAAAGCAAGGCAAGCCTGTATCCAGCTTCCTTTAATTTTTCAAAAGTTTCGTAAACGTCTTCGTATGTCTTTATGTTCTTAAAATATTTTGCAAGTCCAGTGTAGGCCATGTCGTCAAGAATTTTTTGCGCCGTTTCAGAATCCACTTTAAGACGCTGGGCCAAAAGGCGCGCTTGGTACTCAAACAAGTTTGGAAGCGGAGCGGTTCTTCGCAACTGGCGGCGAATCAAGCCAAAGTGAAAGAATTCCCATGCGTAAGAAAAAAAGTGTCCGATGATGCGAACGTTCAGCCTGTAAGCGGGATAAAGAGTGCCGTCAATGTCAAACGCGATAACTTTTATTCCTTCAATCATTCTCTTTTTCCTTAACCGGCTCTTGCGGATAGAACTTAGACGAAGCCTTGACTCTTACAAGGTGAACAAAAGCGCCCTGCGACTTTTCAAACGAAGAGCAGAACTGCTGCAATGAATATTCTATGCCGTCATAAAAAACAACCGCCTTGAATTTTCCGTCCGCGTCAAAGTAAGGGAAGATCGCCGCCGCGTCGTTAAAGACGCTGTATTCGCTTCCTGTCTTGCCCTTGGCGGTTTGCCTGATGGCGGCAAGATAAAAGTACTGGGGATATCGCGTGGCCAAAACGTAAAGGAGCGGCTTTAAGTATTGAACGCGGTAGCCGGTGTTGGCGATGTAGCCGGCGGCGTTCTGAAAGCCCTTGTCGGTCCATCTTACTGCAAAGGGTTCGATTGAAATGTCAACGCCTGAATCCTTGTACAAAATCGTCTTGTTGTTGCGGACGCTCAAAACAGCCGCCGCCAAGTTGCGCGTCCAGTCAAGGCTAAAGCTTGTGCTGTAGTTGGAGCCCATGATTCCTTTTGAGCCTGTCGGGTTAACGTCAAAGGTTGGCTGGACCAAAGGCTTTAACTTTAAGTAGCTTCCGGCCAAAGGCTCCACGATTCCGTCGCAAATCCATTTTACAAAACCCGGCGAAGAAAGCGTCAACTTTTTTCTTAAGTCTTCGGGAACATAGCGGGCCTGTCCGTTCCTTACTGAAACCGGCTTTCCTTCTTCATTGTAGGCCGCGTCTTCCTCGTAAGAAATTTTATCAAGCAAAGACCTTATCGTTTGAATCATTACAATCGAGTCGTCGTAAAGGCCCGTCTTTGGCTCGACCGAAGCCCAAGGCAAATTGTTTTTTGTAAGCGCTTGAATTTGCGCAAAGGAAGCGGTGTAAAAATTCGAAAAGGGAACTCCAAGCGGAACTCCGCGCGCGGCGTAGTTGTCAAAGATTATCATGTCGGCAAGCGCGGACCTTCCCTCTTGGTTGGGTCTAAACTGAACGTAAACGCCGGCGTCCTTTGCAAAATAATAGCGGACCGAAACAGGAGAGCCGTCTTTCTTTGAGCGTACCAAAAGCCAAGAGCCGGGGCTGTCCATATTGTAGGAATCTTCGACGGCGCTTCTAACGCCTTTGGCTTCGTAAACGTCAACTTTCATTTGGCTTTTGGGAGCGACGATGATTAAGAAAACGTCCTGCTGCTCTTCCAAGCGGATTTGGAATTGCGTTCCAACTTGATTGCTGCGAATTTCGGAATTAAGGCCGCGCACAACGTCAAGGGGAGCCTCAAACCAATCGCGCGAGGCCTGGCGCCTGACTTCCGCTGAATCGGGAATGTCAAAGGAATTCCATTCGGCGAACGCTCCGGCCGCCGCAAAAATCAAAACAGCAAGAAAAAGAAAAATGCTTTTTACAAAAACTTTTCGCTCCACCCTAGCGCTCCTTTTTGTTCCTTTAATTTGCGTCCAAGACCGGCGGAACGTCGCTTGCGGCTACTGGTTCCGGATCCACAAAGACCGCGCCTTCGGCCAAATGCACTTGCGGCTCAACCTCGCCGGAGGGAGTCCAAATCTTTCCCTTGGGCGTTTCGTCGGGATGCTTTCCAGCCGGCGCGTTTGAAAGCAAAAGCTTTAGGCGGTTCAACTGGTTGACTTCGCTGGAGCCAGGATCGTAGTCGATCGCGCTGATGTTGGTTCCCGGATAGCGGCGGCGCAATTCTTTTATCATTCCCTTGCCTGTAACATGGTTGGGCAAGCAAGCGAAAGGCTGTACGCAAGCGATGCTGGGAACGCCCGTGTGAATAAGCTCAACCATCTCGGCCGTCAAGAACCAGCCTTCGCCGGTTATGTTTCCAAGTTGAACGATATCGTCAACGCCCTTCATCAATTCGTAAATCGACGACGGAGCGTCAAACCTTCTTGAGTTTTTCAAGAAGCGCTTCATATCGCGGCGGTAAAGTTCCATAAACCAAACAAAGAGCTTTGCGTTGCGCTCCGTCTTTTTTGGGAAGGCCAACTGCTCGTGGCGGAAAATGCCGGTGCTGAACGAGTAGAAGAAGAAGTCCGCCAAGTCGGGCATGACGCATTCGGCGCCTTCCTTTTCGATTGTCTCGACAATGTTGTTGTTGGCGGTCGGATGGAACTTGACCAAGATTTCTCCGACAACGCCGACGCGCGGCTTTTTAATCGGAAGCAAAGGAAGCGCGTCAAATTCTTTTATGATGTTCTTTAAGAGCTTGTGATAACCGTGGAGCGAAAGGGACTCCAATTGCTTTTCGGCCCTGGCGTTCCACTTTTCGTAAAGCGCGTTGGCGCTGCCCGGAACTTTTTCGTAAGGGCGCGTGCGGTAAAGGACGCGCATCAAAACGTCGCCCACCATTACAGCCATCAAGGCGCGGTGCAAAAGCGGGAGCGTAATCTTAAAGCCGGGGTTCTTTTCAAAGCCCTGGGCGCTCAAACTCAATACCGGAATGTTCGACCAGCCCGCGTCGTTAAGAGCGCGGCGGATAAAGCCGATGTAGTTTGTCGCGCGGCAGCCGCCTCCAGTCTGCGTGATGATGAGCGAAGTGTTGTTCAAGTCGTACTTGCCCGACTCCAACGCGGCGATCATTTGTCCCGCGACCAAAATCGAAGGATAGCAAGCGTCGTTGTTGACGAACTTAAGGCCGGTCTCAACCGCCTTGGGGTCAACCGCGTCAAGAACCTCAAACTTGTAGCCCGAACAATTGAAAGCCTTTTGCACTAGCCTAAAGTGAATCGGCGACATTTGCGGCGCGATGATCGTATGCTTGTAGCGCATGTCCTTTGTAAAGACTTGGCGCTTGTAGGCGGCCGACTTGTATTCGGGGCGGGTGTGGTTTCTCTCGTGGGCCTTTACGGCAGCGATCAAAGAGCGGATGCGGATGCGGACCGCTCCAAGGTTTGAGCCTTCGTCAATCTTAATCAGCGTGTACATGCGGCCCTTGCTCTTAAGGATTTCGTCAACCTGGTCGGCTGTAACGGCGTCAAGGCCGCAGCCAAAGCTGGTGATTTGAACTAATTCCAAGTTGGGCATTCCGCTGACAAAAGCGGCCGCGCGGTAAAGGCGGTTGTGGTAAACCCATTGGTCGGTTATGCGCAAGGGGCGCTCGATCGAGCCAAGGTGGGCGACGGCGTCTTCGGTAAATACCGCCAAGCCCAAGCCGTTAATCATTTCGGGGATTCCGTGGTTGATTTCCGGATCCAAGTGGTAGGGGCGGCCCGACAAAACAATGCCGTGAACGCCGAGCGTGATAATGCGCTCCAAGGCTTCCTCGCCCTTTTGCTGGATTTCCTTGCGGAATTTTTCCTGCTCCTTCCAGGCCTCGTCAACCGCTCGCATGACCTTGTCAAAAGTGATTTGAGCAAAGTGCGGATGCAATTCCTCAAAGAGGCGGTAGGCCAAGCGGTTCTTGTCGTAAATCGGCAGGAAGGGGTCAAGGTAAAGAATCGACGAGTCTTGGCGCAGCGCGTCGATGTTGTTGCGCAAAACTTCCGGGTAGCTTGTGACGATCGGGCAGTTGTAGTGGTTTCCGGCGCCGGTGTCTTCCTGCTTTTCGTAGGGAGCGCAGGGATAGAAAATAAATTTGACGCCGGCCTTCAAAAGGCTTTCGACGTGTCCGTGCGATATTTTTCCGGGGTAGCAAACCGATTCTGACGGAATGCTTTCCAAGCCCTTTTCGTAAACGCTTCTTGTCGAGCGCGGGCTAAGGCGAACCCTAAAGCCGAGCTTTGTAAAGAAGGTGAACCACAAGGGATAGTTTTCGTACATGTTGAGGACGCGCGGAATTCCGACTTCTCCCATCGGAGCGTCCTGCAAAGGAAGCGGCGTGTAGTCAAAGACGCGCTTGTATTTCCAAGCAAAGAGGTTTGGAATTTCAGCCGCGTCGGAGCCGTCAAGCCTTGACGCTTCCTTGTTGCTCGCGTCGATTACCGAAACTTTTTCGCCAAGCTCGGCGCCGCGCTCGCAGCGGTTTCCGGTTACAAAAGCGCGCGAGACTTCCTTTCCGTCTTTGTCTTTTGTAGTGAACGTGTTTATAGTGAGCAAGCAGTTGTTCTGGCACTTTCCGCAGCGGCGGAGGTCCAAGTCAACGTGGAAATTTTCAAGCTCTTCCAAGCTGGCCAAGCCAGTGCGAACGTCGTGAACAGTTCCTTCCGGCTCGCCCGGCTTTGGAGCCATCAAGTCGCGCCACTGGTCGCAAGCGATCAAGGCTGAGCCATACGCTCCCATAAGGCCGGCAACGTCCGGGCGGAATACGTTCACTCCGGAAATTTTTTCAAAGGCGCGCAAGACGGCGTCGTTGTTAAAGGTTCCGCCTTGGACAACAACTTTAGTTCCGATGTCGCTGGCCCTGCGCAATTTTATTACTTTGAACAAAGCGTTCTTGATTACAGAATAAGAAAGGCCGGCGGAAATGTCGGCGACAGTGGCGCCTTCTTTTTGGGCCTGCTTTACGCGGCTGTTCATAAAGACCGTGCAGCGGCTTCCCAAGTCAACCGGCTGCTGCGCGGTCAAAGCCTTTTGGCTGAACTCGCGGACGTCCATTCCCATCGTGCGGGCAAAGTTGTCCAAGAAGCTTCCGCAGCCCGACGAGCAGGCTTCGTTAAGCTGGATCGAAGAAATCGCGCCGTCTTTCATGCGCAAACACTTCATGTCTTGGCCGCCGATGTCCAAAAGGAATTCAACGCCGGGAACAAAAAAGTCGGCCGCCCTAAAGTGTGTGATCGTCTCTACCTCGCCGGCGTCAACGCCCAAGGCCGCTTGGAACAAAGCCTCGCCGTAACCTGTGCTGACGGCGCGCGCGATGTAAACGTCTTTAGGAAGACGGGCGTACAAATCCTTCAATGTTTTTACGGCGATGTCGACGGGGTTTCCCGCGTTGGCCGTGTAAAAGTTCCACAAAATGCGGCCGTCGATGTCTGTAAGGACAGCCTTTGTCGTCGTGGAGCCGGAATCCAATCCAAGGAAGACAGGTCCCTTGGCCGCGTCCAAGTCGCCCCGCAAGGCTTTTTCGCTGGCGTGGCGCTCGCGGAATTCCTTAAGCTCTTCCTCGCTCCTAAAGAGAGGCTCCAAGCGCTGGACTTCGTGAAGCTCGGCGCCTACAAGATTTTTTAGCGACTCGCGGAATTGCGCAATCGAAGGAAAGTCAAAAGTTTTTCCGTCGGGACCGCAAGCGAATTTTCGCTCGGCCGAATACGCCGCTCCCTGAGCCACAAAGAGCTGGGAATTTTCAGGAACGATTATTTCATCGTCCTTTAATTTTAAGGTTTCGATAAAGCGCTGGCGAAGCTGCTCCATAAAGTGCAAGGGTCCGCCCAAAAAGGCGACCTTGCCGCGAATCGGCTTTCCGCAAGCCAGGCCAGAAATTGTTTGAGTTACTACGGCTTGGTAAATCGAGGCCGCGATGTCTTCCCTGCGCGCGCCTTCGTTGATCAAGGGCTGAACGTCAGTCTTGGCAAAAACGCCGCAGCGCGCGGCGATCGGATAAATCGTAGTGGCGCCGGCCGCAAGCTTGTTAAGGCCGCCCGCGTCCGTTTCCAAAAGCGCGGCCATTTGGTCGATGAAGGCTCCCGTTCCGCCGGCGCAAGTTCCGTTCATGCGCTGCTCGACGCCGCCTTTAAAGTATGTGATTTTAGCGTCCTCTCCGCCAAGCTCGATCACTACGTCGGTTTGCGGAATGATTTTTCGGACGGCGGTTGTGGCCGCGATTACTTCTTGGATAAAGGGAACGTTGAGCCACTGGCTTACGGCTAGTCCTCCGCTTCCGGTGACTTTAACGCTAAGTGTTTGCGCCGCGCCCTCCGGGCATTGTTTTTCCAAAGAGTCAAGGGCGTTGTTTACTACTGATATGATTGTGGAGCGAATGTCCGCGCGGTGTCGTTCGTACGCGCTGTAAAGCAATTCGTCGCCAGGGCCAAGGGCCGCCACCTTTACGGTGGTGGAACCTACGTCAATGCCAAAGCGAATGGGGTCTATGATTTTCTTAAATGTAGCGCTTTCTGCAAATTCCATATCCTTTAATTGTAGCGCATATATAGAAAAAAATCAACCTACTTTTTTATTCTGAATGTGCTGCCGACCGATAGCGAGGCGGCCAGTTCGGGCTTGTCGAGCGAAATGTAGTAGTTGTCGGCGTAGAAAAGCAGCGCTCCCGTGGCGGCCTTTGTCCTGCCATTATAAACCTCAACTTTTGTCGTTCCGTCGCGGGTGACGCTTTGCATCCAGGCGTCGCGGATAAAGACCGCCGGGCCGTGCTCGTTGGCCGGATCTAGGACAAAGCCTGCCGTCTTTTCGTCAACCAAAGAGGAATTCAAAATGTTTACGTAGGACTGGCTGGCCTTCCTTTCAAAGTCGCGGGCTTCGCTGGCCTCGGCTACAAGCCTTTGGGCTTCCTCGACCTGGACTTTCATATCGTCAAGCTCTTGGCTGGCGGCGGAATTCAAGCCGTCCTTGGCCTTGATTTCGTTGATGGCGGCGCGGGCCAAATTATTGGCGATTGTGTAAGAAAGCTTTTTTTCGCCCGCGACGACGCTTTTCATCGTATTGCGCTGGGGAATGGCCGCCGACTTAGACAACAAAACTTCCAAGTCGCCGTAATCGGCGATGGCTTTGTCCAAGGCCGCCGAAAATTCTTCGCTAAGCTCAGGAGCTTCCTCGCCCAAAAGGCTTTCGCGGTTAAAGGCTCCCAAGGGATTTTGGTTGGCGCTTGTGATAACGCTTGTAACCTTTGAATCCTTTATGACAGGGTCGTAGCCCGCGATTTCTTCCTCGTAGCGCTTGGTGATTTCGTTTGTGGCGTTCTTGCGCTCCTCAAAGTCCTTTTTGCGGGTTTCTTCCAAAAGATTCTTGGCTTCGGCAAGCTGCGCCTCGTAGTCGTCAACCAATTTTTGCCTTTCCAGCTGGCGGGCTTGGCGCTCGCTGTCCATCTTGCGCTCCCATTCCTGGGCGCGGGCAACGTTCTCGCTGTCGTAAGACTTTAGCTGCTCTTCGTACTGCTTGGCTTCCGCGTCGGCGGTCTTAAGCTGCTCGTCAAGCTCGGAATGGGCCGCAGAAATTTCCTTGTTGTAGTCGCTTTGGATTTTTTCCCTGCGCGCGGCGAGAGCGGTTTTTGAAAGGCTCGTCCTTTTTAGCAAGTCCAAGTCCGCCTGCATTTTTTGCTTGGCCCTTTCCAACCGGGCGTCAAGCGCTCCCTGCAAAGAGGCGCGGCGCTTTGAGGCTTCCTCAAAATTTTCCTGGGCGCGCTCCAACTGGTTAAAGAGGTTTTGCAAGTTCAAGTCTTCGAATGAAGAAAGGTTTACGTCGATTTTTTCGGCGCTTTTTCCGATTCCGCGGACTGTAAAAATCGTGACAAGAATTACCGCGACGAAAGTCAAGCCCAGCGCAAGCCAAACGTTCCAAAGACGGTTGTTGCGGGTCTTTGCGTATTCAGTCTCAAGGTCGTAAACCCTGACTTTCTTTGAGCGGCGGACGCTTTCCAGCTCGTCGCCCAAGAATAAAGTAAGCTCTTTTACTTTGTCGTCATTGCCCATATGCCTCTCCATTTATCAGGCGCGTTTCCGCGGGCGCCCATTCGCTCCAAGAATACGTCGGCCACTTCCATCTTGACCTGCTTGAAAAGCTTTCTGGCGTTTTTCCAATCGCCCTCGTAGTAAGCCTGCAAGGCCTCTTCGTAAATGTCAAACTGCTTTTCAAGGCCCTTTTGGCTTTCGTTCTCGGTGTCAAGCGGGAAGAAAATCTTCTTTCCTTTTGTCTTTCCTTTTACTTGAATCGTGTCGATTTCGTAGAACTTGTAGCGGTCGCTCTTGTCCTTTACGTCGTCAACGATGTATTCGGAAACGACAATCGGCAAGTGGTAAATGCGGGTCACGCCTTCCAAGCGGCTGGCCGAGTTTACGTTGTCGCCGATTACAGTGTTGGTCATGTGTTCGTCGGAACCGATGTTTCCGTAGAATACCGTTCCGCCGTCAATGCCGACGCCGATGTCAAGCAAGACCGCCTTGTAGATTCTGTCTTCCGCGGCGGTAAGCTTGCGGGTTTCCTCAATCTTTTTGCGTTGCGCCTTCATCTTTTCGCGAAGGTCGGCGGTTACGTAAGTGATGCGCCAGCCGGCGTCGATCGCCTCAAGCGACTTTAGCTCAGGATTTTTGAGCGAGCCGAAAATCGCCAAAATCGCGTCTCCGATGATGGAGCCTACAACGCCGTTCTCTTCGTGGACGTCGTGGATTACATTGTTGTAGTGAACGTTCAAAAGGTCGATGATTTCGTTTCCCAAAGTCTCGGTTCTGTAGGTAAAGCTCTTGATGTCGCTGAACAAAATCGTAAGCTCGCGCTGCATTCCTTCCAGTTTGATAGTGTGGTCGCTGTAAGCCTTGGAGACGACGTCCTTTGAAACGAACTTTTGGAAAGTGGTCAACAAGTTGTTTACCGAAACCGAAAGCGAGTTGAACGAGGCCGCCATGTAGGTGACGTCGTCGTTGGGAGCGTCGTCGATGTCGATCGTGTCCAATTGCGAGCGCTGCTGCATGTCGTAAAGGCTCTTTGTGATTTTTGAAATGCTTGCAAAAACAGCCTTGAACATGTAAACGCCCAACGCGACGAAGATTACCGTAAGGATAAGGATTACCGCAGTGATGATCGCCATAATCGTGATTTTGTAGCGGGCGGTGTCGTTGCGCGACTCGGCGCGGACTAGGTATACGTTCCAGTCTTCGGAGTACTTGTAAATGCCGTGGTATTCCGCTCCCCGAAGCTCAAAGTTGATTTGGCCCTCTATGATTCCCTTGTCGTAGTTATCGTTCAAAATGTCAAGGGCGGTCTTGTCCGGAAAGCTAAGCAAGTCGGAGCCGTCGGCGCTGGCGCAAAAGAGGGCCACGCCGGTGCGGTCAAAGCCTAGCGCCAAACTGTGGCGGCTGGAGAATTCTTCCTTTGCCGAGTTTTTTAGCGTCTCAAGGCATTCTTCCTTGTTCTTTTTGTAAGAGTAAATTTGATATTGGCTGGACGCGTTTTTGTATAGTTCCTTTAGCTGCGTGACAGTCAGCCTGTTGGTCAATTCCGTAACTTGCCTTTGCGAAAGCTGAACGGAAATCAAATTGGTCATGAAATTTGACATCAAAATGAGCGAGATGAAAATCGCCAAAATCTTGACCGAAATAGGAATAATCGGCGTGTTGCCGACATATTGGAAAAAACGTTTTTTTGCCAACTTTTTTTCTCCTTTCTATATCATTCCATTGTAAACCCATTTTTGCGATTTTGCAAGGAAATTTTTTTGAGAAATTGGAGAAAAATTAGGGGGAAAACGGGCGGCTAGACGCCGCCCGTTAAAGTACGCTGGCTTGTTTTGTTAATCGTTGGATTATTTGAGTTCAGACACAGACCAAGTGTTATGAGCCCATCCATTAGTATCATAGATGTACAACGTGTCGTACTTGTACAAGCCCTGTGTCAATGTTTTCTCAACATCGTCAACCTTGATTTTTACTGAACAATCCTCTCCGTCGGTATTAAACACCCAAAAGTTGCCTTTAGCGTCAAGGGCGACTACGGTTGGATCTTCGTCGCCATAGGGTCTGTCAATCATAACTTTTACGCCGGAAGTCGATTGGAAATACGCCAAGTCATGGCCGCGTTCCAAGTAATCCTGCAAAGAGGTCAATCCCAAATCAGAGAACCAATACCTATAGAAAGTTCCTTCGTTATAGTTTGAAAGGAGATCCTCGGCCCAAGAAGATTCATTGTTGGGTTTTACTACGAATGTCGCGACAACTGTTACGTCTTTGGCGGGCATTGCAAACGTCCTTGCGTTGTAGCTACCGCTTGTCGCAATTTCAGAGCCGTCCTCGCCTTTTACTGTGAGCGTTTTCAGTTTATATCCGCTTTCGGGAATTATTGTAAGCTTGACGCTTGTTCCGTTAGCGGCGCTTGTCCTGCTTGACTTTACTTCTCCGTGGGCAATATTGTCAGCAATTTTTATTGCATAAAGAGTTTGATTTCCGCTGCCACTTACTGTCCAACCTGTCGGGATTCCGCTTGTACTGTTTGATTGCCAACCGCCATTTTCGTCAACAGCAATGCCTGCCGCCTTTGTAAAGGTTCCGCTAGAGGCAACGCCAACGAGCCAGTCAGCCACACACCCTGCAGCGCTAATGTCCGTGGCATAGCAAGCGACGCTATTTAGTCCGCTGCAACCATAGAACATATGCCAATAGCTTTTTACCTCAAGCGTCGCTGCTGTAAGCGTTGGCGCTTTTGTTAGTTTCTTACAGTCAGAGAACATGTTTTCGTAGCAACTTTGCGCTAGCGTTGTGGCCGGAAGTTCTGGCGCCTCAATCAATTCGCCGCAACCAAAAAACATATCGTGGTAACAACCATACGCAAGCGTTGTGGCTGGCAATGCAGGCGGGACAGTCAATCCGCTGCAGTCATGGAACATTCTATAATAGCAACCGTATGCAAGTGTTGTCGCCGGCAATGCAGGCGCGGCAGTCAGCCCTCTACAACCGCTAAATATTCGCGAATAACAATCATCTGTGAGCGTAGTGGCCGGCAAAAGCAATTCCGTTCCAGCCTTGTTCTTTATGTGAGCGTTGCCCATAAAGAGTTCCCTGAATGTGTATTCCCCTGTCAACTTCTTGGCGCTTGCAAAAGCGGAACTATTTACAAGGCTCATTATATTGCCGTAAACATAGCAATCCTTGTCGCAAGCGATATTGCTGTAATTGCCTCCGGTTGTGTATGTCGCGTTGTCGCCGTAGAACTCAACTCTGTCTCCGATGTTCGCAAGAATTATTTCTTTTTCGCTTCCACTCGCGATTGCTTGCTTAGATCCGCCGTTTATTTTGTAAACGACAGAACCCGCGGCATTGTTTTTAAAGGCAACTTTAACGCCGGCTTCAATCGCTTCCAACGTCAAGGGAACATTAAGCATGTCATTATTATTAACCGAAGCAGGCATCGTGCGGGCAAGCCTGAAACCAAGATTTCCGATGCTGTCGCCTTCAAGATTATAAATATCAATTCTATAGAATGACGAACAACAGCGAGCGTAACAATTCCAAGCGCCACCGCGCTTTACGCGCTTTTCGCCGGAGTCGGGACCAATTGGATCTGTCGCGTTTCCAGTTTCAAGATCTTCGTTGTACCAATCGTTGCACCACTCCCAAACATTTCCGCTCATGTCATAAAGGCCAAGAGAGTTTGCAGACTTTAATCCAACCTCGTGGCTTTTTGATTCGCTGTTTTGATTGCACCATGCAATTTCGTCAAGAGCGGAATTTTCATCAGAGTTATACGTTATTCCTGCTTCGCCTTCTTTGCTAGGAAACATATAGTTCCATTCCGCCGCGGAAGGGTCGCCGCCGCGAGCCGCAAACTCCCATTCCGCTTCCGTTGGCAAACGAAATCCGCCTTTTGTAAGGTCAATCGTTACATCCGCGTTAAGTATAAATGTTTTATCGGAGCTTATTTCTATATTTGTAATTGCATAAACCCTTTTATTCCGGCCTAAAAGTTTGTCTGTCAACAAATTGCAAAAATAAACGGCGTCAAACCAAGAAATATGCTCTATGGGGCGGTATTTTTGCATTTCGCCATTACATGGATTGTTAGAAAAAGTCGCCGGATTAGAACTGATTCCCAAAGGGTTTCCAGCCATAACAGCGGAATAAAGCTCTTGAGTAACTTCGTATTTTGAAATAGCGAAAGGGCTTAGCGTAATTTCCCGGCCTGTTCTAAACGCGCCCTTGTAGATATTTTTCGCGTTAGAAGCGACGCATGCAGGATCAGCGCCCGTAATAGTCGCGCGAGAAGCAAGAATGTTCACCATCCCTGTTTTTTTACAAGCATTTCCATTGATGGTAAAAGTTCCATCGTCCGCGATAAAACTGATTCCATTTGAATCATTCAATCCTTTGCTTACAACATTTGAACAGCCAAAAGATAAAAGTGCAAACAACATCGCCGCAAAAATCGCGACGACACCAACAAACTTTCTCACAATATCCCCCTAAATTAAATATTTTAAGGTTATTTTACTACACTTTTTTTTTCTTGTATTGAGTAATTAGGAACGAAAAACCTAGGACTTTTGTCCCAAAAAGGCCGGGAGTAAATTAGACGAAATTTCAAGCGAATTCCACCCATCGCCCGCCCCGCGCTACTCTCTCGTCCAAAATTCAATTGAACAATTCCCCAAAATTCATTAAAATAGAACGCTATGAAAGCGATAGAACTAGAGAAAGCGTACAATCCAAAAGACTTTGAAGATAGAATTTACAAGGACTGGGAAAGCAAGGGCTGCTTTAAGCCGGCCAGCGACCCGGTCAGCCCCATTCACGCGGAATGGGAATGCAAATGCGCGGACTGCAAGGACGGAAAAAAGAATCCGGCCCTTTATTCAGTGGTGATTCCGCCGCCCAACGTAACGGGCGTTTTGCACATGGGCCACGGCCTTAACAACACTTTGCAGGACATCGTCGTCCGCTACCACCGCATGAAGGGCGACAACACCCTTTGGCTTACAGGAACCGACCACGCGGGAATCGCGACGCAGAACGTCGTAGAGCGCGCGCTCAAAAAAGAAGGAAAGACCCGCTACGACTTGGGCCGCGAAAAGCTTGTCGAGCGCACATGGCAAGTAACCCACGAACATCACGACATCATCGTAAAGCAGCAGAGAAAGCTTGGAAACTCCACCGACTGGGAGCGCGAGCGCTTTACCTACGACGAAGGCCTAAGCAAGGCCGTCCGCGACGTGTTCGTCACCCTTTACGAGCGCGGCCTTATGTACAAGGGACAGAGGCTTGTCAACTGGTGCCCCCGCTGCGGAACCGCTCTAGCCGACGACGAAGTTGACCACGAGGACACGCAGGGAGCGATGTACCACATCTACTACGAGTACGCCGACGGAAGCGGAAAGATAGAAGTGGCCACTACCCGCCCCGAAACATTCTTTGGCGACACAGCCGTCGCCGTAAACCCCACCGACGAGCGCTACACCGCCCTTGTCGGCAAAAAGCTTAAGCTTCCGATTACAGGAAAAGAAATTCCTATCATCGCCGACGAATACGTTGACAAAGAGTTTGGAACCGGCATGGTGAAAATCACGCCGGCCCACGACCCCAACGACTGGGAAGTCGGCAAGCGCCACAATTTGGAAGTCGTCAACCTTTTGACTCCAGACGGCCGCCTCAACGAAAACGTTCCCGAAAAATACCGCGGACTCAAGCCCGAAGCCGCCCGCAAAATGGTCATCGAAGACTTGACCGAAGCCGGCTTATTCAAGGGCGAAGAAAAAATGGTTCACTCGGTGGGCCACTGCTACCGCTGCAAAACAATCGTCGAGCCCTACTTGTCTTACCAATGGTTCGTAAAAATGAAGCCGCTCGCCGACAAGGCGCTCAAGGCTTGGAAGGACGGAGACATCGTATTCTACCCGCGCAAGTGGGAAAACACATACACGCACTGGATGGAAAACATCCGCGACTGGTGCGTAAGCCGCCAGATTTGGTGGGGCCACCGCATTCCGGCTTGGTACTGCCAAAAGTGCGGCGAGCTTATCGTAAGCCGCGAAGATCCTTGCAAGTGCCCAAAGTGCGGCGCGCCTGCCGACCAGCTTAAACAAGACGAAGACGTTTTGGACACTTGGTTCAGCTCTTGGCTTTGGCCATTCTCAACTTTTGGTTGGCCGGAAAAGACAAAGGACCTTGAAACATTCTATCCGACAACCGCGCTTGTAACCGCCTACGACATCATCTTCTTCTGGGTCAGCCGAATGATTATGGCCGGCCTTGAGTTCACCGGCAAGGCGCCTTTCCACGACATTTACATTCACGGCTTGGTTCGCGACAAGCAGGGCCGCAAGATGTCAAAGTCTTTGGGCAACGGAATGGACCCGCTAGAAATCATCGACATGTACGGAGCCGACGCGCTCAAGTTCACTTTGGGCTTTATGTGCGCGCAAGGCCAAGACATTTTGATTGACAAAGACTCGTTCAAGTTGGGAAGCCGCTTTTGCAACAAGGTTTGGAACGCAAGCCGCTACCTTTTGGGAAACTTGGAAGGCCGCAACTTGATTCCGGTCACAGACGCAGACTTGACCGAGCTTGACAAATGGATTTACGCTCGCTTGAACAACGCGGCAAAGTTGGCCCGCGCCGCTTTGGAAGGCTACCGCTACAACGACGCGGCCAGCGCCTTGATGGAATACTTCTGGAACGAATTCTGCGACTGGTACGTCGAGGCGACAAAGCTCAACTTTAAGAACGGCGACGACCATGAAAAGGACAGACAGGCCACAGTTCTTTTGAACTTGCTTGAAGAGAACTTGCGCTTGCTGCACCCCTACTTGCCTTTTGTAACCGAAGAAATTTATTCAAAGCTTCCTGTAAAGGAAATAGTCGAGGCGAGAAAAGCCGCCGGCGAGCAAAAGATTCTCAGCTCTTCAAATTACTGCGGAATGTTGATCGACGCTCCGTATCCTGAACCTGCAGACGAACGAGACAACGCGGCCGTAGTAGAGCGCTTTGACGTTCTTAAAGACTTGATTGGAAAGACCCGCGCGCTGAGAACCGAATGCGGCCTTGACCCGGCTGCAAAATTGAACATGGCGATTCTTGTCCAGGCCGGAAGCGCCGCCGAAGTTTGCAAAGAAAAGACTGACATGATCGAGCTATTGGCCGGCATGAAGCAAGTTGACTTTGTCGAGTCAAAGCCCGCGCGCGCTATCGGAACGGTAGGAAGCGGCTTTGAGGCCTTCCTTATCGTTGACGAAAGCGTAAACATCGATGCGCTCAAGGCCAAGTTCAACAAGGAAATTGAGACGCAGACAAAATACGCCGAAAACTCGGAGCGCAAGCTTAGCGGAAACTTTGCCCAGCACGCTCCCGCGGAATTGGTCGAAGAAGAAAAGAAAAAGCTGGCCGAATGCCAGAACCGAATCGAAAAGCTTAAGTCGTATTTGCAAAGCCTTTAAGGCAAAGGTTCAAGGAGGCGGCGAATGTCTAGGTATGAAATGCAAGTGAACAGAAGCGGCGCGATGGAACACAAAGCCATGCTTACGCTGCGCGACATTTATCTTGCGCCTTACATGCAGCTTGCCACCGCCTTGATCGGAAAAGAGCGCCGAGCGGGCGGAAACATGTTCCGCCACCAGCTGGACACAATGACAATCCTCATCGACTACGGCTACATCGACAGCGTGCTCTTAAAAGCCTCGTGCATTCACGACGTAGTGGAAGACATTCCTGGCTTTGACACAAACAACATCATCAACGTTGACGAAGAAGGCGAAGACGTTTACCGTCTTGTGCTGGAAGTAACCCGCCGCAAGGAAGAGGACAAGCCTGCCTTTTTGCGCCGCATCATAAACGAAGGAAGCCAAAAGGCCAAGCTTTTAAAAACCGCCGACCGCATTTCTAACATGATCAGTCTCGGCTACGTCACCGACCCCAAGTTCATCGAACGCTATTGCGACGAGACTGAATTTTTTATTTTCCCCATCGCGCTTGAAGTTGACTACAATATGTACCAAGAGCTTATCAATCTTGTAATGACGAGGCGCAAGTACTTGGAAGATTCAGGGTACATCAAGTAGGAACGGTCATTTCCTGCGCCAAAAGGTCGCGGGCGTCGAGGCGGGCCAACATGAGAAGGTCGCGGTCGCGGCTTAGGTCTGCAAGGCCAAGCTCCAGGGCGCCGGATTGGGCGGTTCCGTTGATTTGGCCAGGGCCGCGCAACTTTAAGTCTTCTTCGGCAATGTAAAAGCCGTCCGTACTCTGCCGCAAAATTTTCATTCGCTCGATTCCGTTTTGGCTGATGTTCTTGGAATAAATCAAAAAGCAATAGCTTTGCTCGCTTCCGCGGCCGACGCGTCCGCGCAATTGGTGCAGTTGCGCAAGTCCAAAGCGGTCCGCTTGTTCGATGACCATGCATGTCGCGTTGGGAACGTCAACGCCAACTTCAACGACAGTCGTTGCCGCAAGAATTTGAATCTTGTTTTGGCGGAAGTCGTTCAATATTTTTGACTGCTCTTCCTCCGGGATTTTTGAATGGAGGAGCGCGCATTTGTAGCCGGGAAAGACGTTTTTTGAGAGGTTTTCAAAGGCGTCGGTCGCGGATTTTATGCCATTGTCTCCAGAATTTTCTTCAAGACCAAAACTGGCGCCGCTCTCGCTTTCTTCTTCTGCTCCAATCGCCGGGTAGACAAAATAGGCTTGGCGGCCCTTTTGCAATTCTTTGGCGACGGCGCCGTAAGCGTTGGACTCGTGGCCTTGCGCGACAAGATATGTTGTAATCGGCTTGCGGCCGGCGGGAAGGCTTTTTATCACGCTAACGTCAAGGTCGCCGTATACAGTCAGCGCAAGGCTTTGCGGAATCGGCGTGGCGCTCATCATCAAAAGGTGCGGCGAAACATAAACGCTCTCGCCGGCCGCAACCGCGCGGCCCTTTTCCACAATCGCCTGCCGCTGCATTACGCCAAAGCGGTGCTGTTCGTCAACGATGACAAGCTGCAAGTCCTTGTAGACTGTCGTTTTGCTGAACAAGGCGTGGGTGCCTATCAAAATGTTTATGTCGCCGCTCTTAAGAGCCTTTAAAAGCGGAGAGCGTTGGGCGGCGGAAATGCTTCCGCTTAAATACGCCACGCGGACTCCAACAGCTTCAAGCAAGCGGGCGCTTGTCTCGGCGTGCTGCTTGGCCAAAATTTCTGTCGGCGCCATTATCGCGCACTGGCCGCCCCAATCGACGACTCTAAGGCAGGCGAAGAGCGCGACCAAAGTTTTTCCGGCGCCGACGTCGCCCTGCAAAAGCCGCTGCATTGTCCAAGGCGCTTTATTAGAGACCGCGGCGCCGCAATCTTGGGCTTTCAAAAGCTTTGCGCGCTCGTCGTAGCCGCGGTCGATGTCGGCGTTGATTTGAGTTATTACGGCCATTTGGTCTTTTGTCAACGCGAAAGGAAGACGTTCCAAGAGCGCGGCTTGCCTGGGCGAAAAAGCATTTTTTGGGGCGTCATTATAGGAACGGTCAAGGCTCGCTTCGCTCAAGGCCTTGACTCGTTCCTTTTGCGGCGCGTCAAGAATTGTCGCGCCGCAATCTTGGGCTTGCGACAAGTCGGCCGCGGGAAGCGCGCCCTTGTGCTCGACCGCCCTTTTTAAGACGGCCTTTTGCATGTCGAACAATTCTTGGTAAATCAAAGTACGCCGCGCGGATTCAAGCTGGCCAAAATCTTTTGGCTGGTGGATCGTTCGAATGGCGTCGCGCTTTTGCATAAGATCGCGGCGCGCGATTATGTCGCCAGGCAAATCGTTGTCGATTGCCGCTCCGCATTGCGAAAGGGCCGCGGCGATGGCTTTTGAAATTTTCTTTTGCGTAAGGCCGCTTGTCAATTTGTAGACAGGAAGAATTCCGCTTCCGGGAATCGCCGCCGTTTCATATTCTTCCAGCGCGCCGCTCTCCGCAATCAGTTCCGCCTCAAAAGCGGAGGACTGCAAGGCGTTGTATTTTACAAAAAAACTTCCTGTAACTGCTATTACCGCTCCAACTGGAAAAGCTTTTTCCAAAAAAGGCCTGTTAAAGCAAATCAACTCCGCGCGCGCCGTGGAATCTTTGATCAAAATTTTAAGCGTCTTCATCCGGCCGTAGCCAAACCATTCGTGGCCGGTTACGCTGGCGATCGTGTGAACTTCTCTTGCCGTTTCAAATTGGCTTAACGAAACTTTCTTTGTCCTGTCCTTGTAGGAGCGCGGGTAATAGCCCAGCAAGTCGCCAATCGTCCAAACGTTCAGGTTGGCCAATTGCTTTTGCATCGCAGGCCCCACTCCGGGCAAAGAGGAAACTGAAGTTTGGATTTCTGAAAGCTTCATTTTTTATCAGAACGGAATCATCGCGCAAATTCTTAACAAAGCGCCGACCGCAAACACTCCGCCAATTCGCAAAACCAAAAGCAGAATTATCGCAAAGATCAACGCGTTTTTATACGCGACCAACCTGTTGCCTGTAAAGAATTTTGTAATCGTATAAACCAACGGATTTAGGCTTGCGTCGATTTGCGCCCACAGGGGAGAGTTGCGGTCCGCTCCGCTCAAAAAGACAATCAAGCGAATCACAAGAACGACAATCAAAAACAGCAAAATCGAAGCGACTACCTTCCACACGATTTCAATAACCAAAATCAAAATCGCGGCCAAAGTCACTCTCGTTCCGTCGCCCAATGTTTGGAACAGAATCGAAGCCAAGGTCAAAACCGCAAGCGCGACGAGCGGCGAAAAATCTATCGTTCCAAGACGCAGCCAGCCCCGCCTGAACAAATTCAAATAAGGATCGCAAAGCGCCGACAAAAAACGGCCAAAGCCCGTGTAGCTGCCGCCAGGAATCCAAGTCAAAATAATTCTCACTACGCACAGCAAAGCGTAAATTGAAATGGCCGCGGCCACAATCAAAAAAGCGTATGTCATATCTACCTCAATAAGTCCAGACTTCTTTTACGCCGTTCATCATCTCAAGCTCTTTTAAGAATTCCTTGTCGCAGGGAACTCTTGCCTGGTTGTTGCCTTTTACGATGTACGGGCCTTGCGCGGTGTTCACGTGAAAATACAAAACGCAATTTCCCTGCTTTGCCAAAAGCAAGTCGCGCAAGTCTTGAATTCTTTTTTCGTCGCAGAACTGGTCTTCCAACTGTATGTGAACTTGTTGGATGGAACGTTCCTGCAAAGTGGCGATGTCCAAAAGCTCATCAACCAAGAACGACGGGCTTTCGCGGCTGGCGTCAAGCGTTCCCTTAAGCGCGACGACTTTTCCTTCCGAAAGCTGGGCGCGGACAACGCCCCAAGTTTTGGCGAAGAAAGTGACTTCCAAAAAGCCGGTCAAATCCTGGATTTTTCCAAAGCACATGTCGTCGCCTTTTTTTGTGCGGTACGGCTTAAGCTCGCTAATCATTCCAATCGCCACATGGGACTTTCCGGAATTGCGGCGCTTCCAACGCTCGCCCTCGGGAACGCTTTCTAGATAAGCCTTTGCGGCCGTAGCCTCGCGCTCCAAATTGGCGCTTGTAAGGGTGGCGCAAGACTCGATCACTTTTCGGTAGTCGTCCAACGGGTGGCCCGAAACGTAAATGCCGATGCATTCTTTTTCTTGGTTCAGCTTTTCCATCTTGGGAAGGTCTTCCACTTCCTCAAAGACAAAGTCGCTGAATTCTTTTTCGCCAACAGCTTCAAAAAGCGACGCGCCCTCTTCCTTGCTTTTTTTCATTTGGTCAATGTAAGAAACCGCTCGCTCCATATTCTGCAAAAGCGTCGGCCTGTTTTGGCCAAGGCTGTCAAAGGCGCCTGTCTTTATCAAAACTTCAAGGGCTCGCTTGTTGACGGTCTTTGTGTCAACACGCTCCAAGAAATCCAAAAAGTCTTTGTAAGGGCCGTTCTTGGCCCGCTCGTCAACCACGCACTGCGCGGCGCTTTCGCCAACGCCCTTGATTCCTTTAAGGCCAAAAACGATGTGGCCGTCAACTACGTCAAAGTAAATGTCGGAACGGTTTACATCCGGCGGATCGACGGGAATTCCCATTCGCCGCGCTTCTTGAATGTAAACCGGCAAAGTGTCGGTGGAAGTGATTTCGTTTGTAAGGTTGGCCGCCATAAATTCCGCGGGCTTATGGCACTTAAGCCAAGCGGTTCTGTAAGCCAAAACGGAATAAGCCGCGGCGTGGCTCTTGTTAAAGCCGTAGCCCGCGAAAGGAATCATAATGTCAAAGATTTCGTCGGCGTGCTCTTTGGTGTAGCCGTTTTTCATCGCGCCTTCTTCGAACTCTTTTTTCTTTCCCATCAAGACGTCCATCTTTTTCTTACCCATCGCGCGGCGCAGCATGTCCGCTCCGCCAAGAGTAAAGCCCGCGATGATTTGGGCGACTTTCATTACTTGCTCTTGGTAAACCATTACGCCGTAAGTTTCTTTTAGCAAGCCTTCTAGCGACGGGTCGGGATAGTGAATCGTCTCGGGCTTCCACTTTCCTTCGATGTATTGGGGAATGCAGTCCATCGGGCCCGGTCGGTAAAGCGCGTTGAGGGCTACAAGGTCCTCAAGCTTTTCGGGCTGGAACTGCTTTAAAATTTTTTGCATGCCCGGAGACTCAAACTGGAAGATCGCCACGCTGTCTCCGTTTGAAAGCATTTTAAAAGTTTCGGCGTCGGACTCAGAAACGTCTTCCGTCTTGAACTCAGGCTCGCCGGGCTTTCTGTGCTTGTTGACGATGTCTTCCGTATAGCGGATCAGCGAAAGCGTCTTTAGTCCAAGGTAGTCAAACTTTACAAGGCCGCAAGGCTCGATGATGTCCATCGTGTATTGAACGCCGACTTCGCCAGTCTTGGGGTCTTTGAATACAGGCGCCCAGTCAGGAAGCGGCGTAAGGCCGATAACCATTCCCGAAGCGTGGAGGCCAGTGTTGCGCTTTACGCCTTCCAACTTTAGGGCAAGCTCAAAAAGTTTTTTGTAGCGGGGGTCGTCCTTGTAAGGAATCAAGCCGCCGCCCTTGGGATGCTTTTCTGTCGGCTCGGAGAGCGTGTCCTTTAAAGTGATTTTTAAGTCGTCGTCAGGGATGCCTTTTTTTAGCATGTTTACTTCGGCGAGCGGAATGTTAAGAACGCGTCCAACGTCGGTGATGCAGTTTTTGGGCTTTAAGGTTCCAAAAGTTACGATGTGGCCGACGCATTCGTCGCCGTACAAATCGCGCGTGTGCTGGATGATTTCTTGCCTAAAGTCGAAGTCCATGTCAACGTCAAAGTCAGGCATTGAAACGCGCTCTGGATTTAGGAAGCGTTCGAAAATCAAGCCGTAGCGGAAAGGATCCAAGTCGGTGATTTCCATACAGTAAGCGACAAGGCTTCCGGCGCCGGATCCGCGACCTGGACCAATCGGTATGTAATGCTTGGGGCAATTGTGAACGTTGTCCGTAAGAGACTTGGACCAGTGGATGAATTCCCATACGATCAAAAAGTAGCCGGAAAAGCCCATCGTAAAAATCGTGTTCATCTCGTAGTCGGCGCGTTCGCGGATTTCGGGAGTGATTTCCTTGTAGCGCTTTTTTAGGCCTTCTTCAACCAAATATTTTACGTAGTCGTTTTGGTCGCTCTGGTAGTCGTCGCCGTGCGTGCGGAATTCGGCGGGGAGCTCAAAGCGCGGAAGACAGCCTTTAAGTTCGGGCGTAGAGTATTGCTTGATCGTAAGGTTGCACATGTTGGCGATCTTGATCGTGTTGGCGTAGGCTTCCGGCAACTCGGGAAAGAGCAAGCGCATTTCTTGCTCGGTCTTAAAGTACCAGTTGTCCAAGTCCATGTCGCCGCCCATCTTTTGATGGGGCTCGGTCATAATATTCTTAAAGCCGATGCAGCGGAGCGCGTCTTGGGCCTCGGCGTCTTCTTTTTCCACATAGTGAATGTCGTTAGTGACGACCATCGGAATGTCCAAGTCGCGCGCGAGCTTTATCAATTTTTCGGCGACGATTTTTTGCTCGGGGATTCCGTGATCCTGAAGCTCGATGTAAAAATGGTCGGGGCCAAAAAGCTCCTTGTATTCGCGCGCGATTTTGTAGGCTTCTTCCGTTCGGCCCGAAAGAAGGTACTGGGGAATCTCGCCCTGAATGCAAGCGCTAAGGCAAATGAGGCCCTCGTGCCGTTCCTTTAGCATCTCAAAGTCGATGCGAGGCTTTCCGTAATAAATGGCGTTTTCGTCGCAAAAGGCGCGGCTGGAAAGCCAGGACATATTTTCGTAGCCCAACTGGTTTTCGCATAAAAGGATCAAGTGAAAATAGTGCGCCTTGTGTCCGTTCCCCTTGGCAAAAGGAACGTCGTTCTTTTCGGTATGGCTTCCGTAGGCCACGTAAAATTCTTCGCCGACAATCGGGTTGATTCCGTTGACGTGGCAGAGCTTTTCAAAGTTGAGCGCGCCGAACATATTTCCGTGGTCGGTCAAAGCGAGGGCGGGCATATTGAGGCGCTTGGCCTTGGCGACAAGCTTGTCCAAGGTGGCGCAAGAGTCCAAAAGCGAATAGTCTGAGTGAACATGCAAGTGAACAAAGCCCGCCACGGGCGTTCCTTCGGGCGCGGGGTCAAATTTGTGGTAATCTGCCATAGGTTAACAATAATAGCGCGTTTTGCGGGATTTTTCTAGTAGGAACGGATTTGTTTTATCCTCGCGCATACTTTGCCATTCCGAGAACTTCTTTTTTCCAACGTTCCACAAAATTTGCCGGAGCGATTGGTTTTGCGTTGACTCCTTGCGAAAGAATCCATTCCAAAACTCTTGTGGCTTGCGAGGAGGAAAATCTCATCACTGTGACGCAGTCTTCGTCAAAGTCTTCAAACTCTTGGTCGTCGGCCCACACACAGTCCTTTGCGTATTGACGCGCGTCGTCGTAGAATTCGATTTCATACTGAACTTTTTCCGCCTCGCTAAAAGCGCCGAATCTTCCGCCTCCGCAGCGAGAAGCGTAGTCAAAATCTTTTGGCAACTTGAACGTCTTGCTTGTGTTGGCGACGTTCTTCATTCGTGAAAGGTTAAAAAGCCGCTCGCCGCCCTTGCCGCCGTTGGCGCTTTGGTCGTAGCCAAAGACGAAGTGAAGGCCGTCTTGTAAAAGAACTTGGTATGGCCGCAAAATTCTGTGGGTGGTGGAAGTGTTCCATCGGCCGTTGTAATCGAATTTTAATACCTTATTTTCTTGCATGGCTTTGATGACCGCGTTCCAAACTTCCTCGTTGACGGTGGTTTTGGGAAGAGGAGGAATGGCTATTCTTTTTATAAAATCTGAACTGGCCAGTCCTCGTGATTCGGAAAGAAAATTTATTATCGATGATATTTCTTTGTGGACAGGGCTACATTCGTATTGCGCCAAAAGTTGTTTTGCCAGCGAAAGAAAAACTATGTCCTTGGAAGAAATCATGTTGAGCGGCATTTCAAAATCTTTTTTGTAATAGTAGCCGCGATGGACTGCGTCGTATTCCAGAATATCACTCGCTCCAAAACGGTCGCGCAAAAATTCAATGTCGCGGTTTATCGTAGCAATCGAAACTTCGTTGTCGTATGCCAGCTGCTGACAATTTGGGTAGCAGCCCGACTTTATTTTTGCGTGAATCTTGCAAAGACGCTCCAACATCAAGTGGTTGTCCAAGTGGCGTTTTTGGTTTTTCATAATTCCTCCGGTTGTTTTAGTATACATATTATTGTGCCGGAGGTCTATCACAGCGTGATAGAGATAGTTTTTTCAAAATATTGAAAAAACTATCATTCTACATAAGTTCTTGGTGTTGGAACAATTGCAAACTGTTTTCGAATGTTTTTTGCTTGAGCATATAGGAGCGCGTCCAAACGTCTGTATTGAGCGCGCATAAGCTCAAGCTGTTTTGCCCGCCATTCTTTTTCTCTTTGCGACAAAGAGATAAACAACTCCTGCTCCATTTGCTTGTATTTCATGTATTTTCCTCCCATTGCGCAAAATTATACTAGTCTGCTCTATCAAATCGCGCTAGAGAAAAATATTTTTGACTCTATCATGATTTGACAGACCTAAGGGCTTACAATTCAAAATCATATTTAAGGAGGCTATAAATATGTATTACGACACGCAAATCATTAATCTAGTTCCTCGAACTGACAAAACTCGATTAGGGTCGTTAGAGAATTACTTTAGGCAACAAGTAATAGAAACCAACAGCCCTTTTGCATGGCACAAACTTTCGCAGACAATAAGCGAAAAGAAAGTTGTTGCAAAAATTCATGAGGAATTAGATCGTGAATTTGCTTATGACGGAAAATCAAGCTTCTCAGAACTTCTAAAAAAGGAAACTGAAAAGACAAATTAATTATAATCTAAATCTTATGGGGAATTTATTATGAAAAAGACTATCTTATTATTTTTTGTTTTATGTGTTTTGGGACACGCATTCGCTCAGACAACGCTTGTTCCCAAAAAGAAGGTGATATCGCCGCAGTTTGAAAAGTTTGCAAAATACGGATTAGCAAATAGTGACGATTCAGTTTTTATGTTTAAACAGTACGGAATCCCGGTTATAGTACATTTTCGAAATGACAACGAAGGGATTTTGTTCTACGCTCTTGACGGCGACATGAGAACTGATGAGCGAATTTTGAATAATGGCACAATTGTCGCCGGTTTTCGCGGAAGCGCGGTCGAGACTTCATTTTTTATTTTTGACTATTCTGACACAAAATTGGCCTTGGCCCTTTACGAAGCCCCTGCCGGCCGAGAATTCTTATTGCTAGAAAAAACACAATTTGAAAAGGACGCGTTGATTGAGAGGATTATCGAAGGTCAGACTGAACTTAAATGGATAAGGGATGAATTGTAAACGTATAAAAATTTTGGACTTTTTTGAAAAGATGTGGTAGAATAGAAATGTATTATTTAAAATACATAAGGAGATAGAAATGTTTGAAACTGAAGATGAATTTGATTCAGTTATTAAGCAAGAATGGGGTTTACCTATCGTATACGATGGAATAACCAACATTGATGAATACACAAAAGCTCCGATAAAAATTTTGTGGATTTTAAAAGAAGGAAACGAAGGTGAGAAACAAGAGGAACGCTATCACAGAGATTTTCATCTAGACGATCATATTGTCGTTTATTATTCACGATGGAAATCAACTTACAAAAATATAATTTTAACAACATATGGAATATTGTATAACATTCCATATAAACATATTCCATCTTTAAGCGAAGATTCAACGGTTAATGGTGAATATATGCTTAATAAAATCGCTTTGATAAATGTGAATAAAAATGGTGGTGGAGGTAGTTCGAATAGGAATGTCATTGAAGCAAACTACACGAAACATAAAAACATTCTTTTACAACAAATAGATGGCATAAATCCAGACATAATTATCAATTGTAGCCGTGTAAAACGATTATATGAAGATGTAGCAGAAAAATACGGAATGGAAAAAAAGCAATTTACTTCTGAGTTTGAATTAAAGGTAAACTTTGCTGAAAACTCTTCTAAATTATTAATTGATTATTGGCATCCTAATGTTCGGTCTTATTACGTGTCCTCGGAAGCATATCAAAAACAAATTATTGACATATATAAAATGTGGAAAAAAAGTAAGTAAATCATAGGCAGACTTTTATTATGGATAAACTCGCAATAATCATTGTTGTATTAATGCTGGGCAACGGATACTATAAGCAATGCAACGAAAAAGCTGCGGCTAAAGAATCCAATCTAGAAATTGCTACAAAATATTACATCGCGGAAGACTACAAAGAAGCCCTGCCGTATTATAAAAAAGTCATTTATAAAGATAAAGCAATGAACAATGGTTCGACATTTTACCGATTTGCATATAGCTGGGAACGAGTCGAGCCAAATATGAAAGAATCTTTCGCGCCGTTTTATAGCATCTCGGCTTATATTCTTGAACGTGACAATGACACAAAAAACAAGTATTACTCCTACGCACTTAACAAAGAAAAAAAGTTTGGAGTAACGCATGACGGATTTAACAACGAATTAATAAATCAAATGCTTACACTCCCCTTAAATAAAAATGTCTTAATCTGTTTGTGGGCTGCAATTGCAATAGCGACAGTATTCCTCCTAACGATAATGATAAGATTCTTTTCAACTTCAAAAAACAGAAAACCTAAATGGCATGGTTTCATGCGAGATTTGAAAGAGTTGTTTGATACAAAGTATTATAAGTATTATTCCCAACATATGGATGAACATTTTAAGCGTTTGGAAAAATTGCAAGAACTTTATGTGCCTATGCTTCAAATGGCGAAAAATGAGCATAACATTTCTTATGAAAATTTTTTGCTTTATAAATTTTGTCAAGTTATCTTTACTAGGGATGCAAGCAAAAAGAAAATTTCTCCGAATGCCGTTGATTATAAAACTGTGGACAAGGGATTAAACGCGTTTTTTCCTGTAGAAGTTGAAAATACAGTAACTCTTGAAACATATCAAAAGAGAATAAATTTCATCAATAAAGCTTATGCCTTTTTCTCAGCATGGCATAAACTTCAGGAAAAATATAATTATATTTTGTTTGAAATTCCAGAATGGGGAACTTTGGCAACAACTCTTGTCCTTAGAACAAAGGATACCGTTTTATTGGAAAAAGTGAATAACATTTGCGACAATTACGAAGACGCATCTTGTTTCGGTTATCGAAAGCGTTTTATGCTTGCCGCGAATATGATTTATCATAATACGTTTTCAAGCGGAGATGCCATTTCAGAAATTCTTAAAACAGAGATGTTTGACAGAATGACAAATAAGCGTTTCGCCTTTAGAAAGGCTTTTATGAAAATGCAGAATTTCTTAAATCACATTTTGCCGATATATTTTTTTGCTTACGTATATTCAGTCGTTTTTGCTCTTTTGGGCAGAGGTAATTCTTTTAATAACGCGCTTATTGCGTCAGTTTTTGCTGTTGCGGCCATTCCCCTAAAACGGATTATAAGCATGGATATGAAAATTATTTCTATTTCTGAATCCGAACAAATAGCAAAAGCGAAGAAAGAAGCGCGGACAGAGCGCGCACATGATTTCAGCGGCTTGCATAGTCACAAGAACGAAAAGATATATTATGAATATGAAGAGCAGGAAGACTCTTTTGATAATTTTGATGATGATTATGAGCAACAAATAAGACGTGAAAAAAATGAAGAACGAGAACGGCGTAATCAGGAAGACCGCGAGCGTCAGAATGCTGAGCGACAAAGAAGACAAGAAGATCAAGAACGCAGAGCCGCAGAAAGAAAAAAGATTATAACGATTAGCGATATTCAGCAAAAAGGAAGGTGGTATACTATTTTTGATGAAACTGGCAAGAAAATAAAGGAAATACCTGTTTCTAAAGGAAACTTATTGGGATTTAGCAGCAGTTTTTTCATTTTGGTTTCAGGAAGATGGTATGCTACTTATGACGGGAATTGCAATAAAATAAAGGATATTCCTGTACAGAAAGGCGAATTTCAGAGTATTGCCGGTGACACTTTTATTCTCCAGCACGGAAGGTGGCTGACAACATATCGGTCGGATGGCACGAAAGTAGCTGAGCGACCTGCATGATAGAAAGTTATATTGACTAAAATGTTATACCAAAGCAAGTTGGGCAACTGCGACGAGTCCCTTGAAATTCTCAAAAAAGTTGACGGCGGATTTGTCGTACGGCTTTATGGAGATTCTTCCAACGCACAGGCAAAAACCGATTATGTTTCAGAGAGCATGCTTTTCTCTTGCTTAAGGGCAGGTCTGTTAATTCCAATCTCCGATTCCAAGGAGCGATGAAATGCGCGATTACGAATACCAAAGTAAAATGGCCAAGCGTGTTGAAGCGCGGTATGAAAAGTGGTGTAAGGAAAACAAATTTGAATGGACGGATGAGAATGTCCGGCGGATTGTCGCTTTGAACAACGCTCTTATTGAAAAAGAAAACAAGCTATACGAACTTTTTGTCAAAGTAAAAAACGACATAGAAAACCTAATTGCGAAAGGGCATTCTTATTATGAAAACTACGACATCGAGGCTACTTTAAGTTATGAAGCGGGCGATTATTCCACGCCCATCGCTGATGACAAGACGATGTGTGACGTTTATTGCTGCACCAATTTCAGCGCGTGTTGTTGTTTGCGGACTTCAAAAGATCGTCCGCTAGATTCCCGCGACCACGCCCTAGCTCGTGACTTAAATTGGAATCATGATATCTTCCGCAACTTTCCAGACCGCCAGCAGTACATTTGCCGCTTTCTTCATGTTCTTGCGGAAGAAGAAACATACACGATGGAAGATTTGCTATACCTTAATCCAGACAATTTTGTAGAATGCATAGAGATTAGGAATTAAGGATTATCTTTGATTGGTTGACAAAATCACAATACAATTATATACTATATATAATATGGCACTAGCGGAAAACTCAATCGCAATTTACGATGCGGAAAGCCTCAAAAATAAAATCCACACAATTCGCGGCGTTCAAGTTATGCTGGACTTTGATTTGGCTGAGATTTATGGGTATGAGACAAAATATTTTAACAGACAGGTAAAAAATAACATCGAGCGATTTGATGAAGACTTTATGTTTCAATTGACAAAAGAAGAATATGAACAGTTAAACTTAAGGTGCAAATTTTGCACCTCAAGTTTGAGCAATGAAAACTTGAAGTCACAAATTGTGACTTCAAACTGGGGCGGAACACGTTATAGACCCTATGCATTTACGGAACAAGGCATTTATATGCTCATGACTGTCTTAAAAGGCGAACTGGCCGTTGCCCAAAGCAAAACGCTTATCCGAATGTTCAAAGAGATGAAACACTTTCTTCAAAACAACGCCCATGTTTTTGCGGAAATCGACAACATCAAAAAACATCTTTTGAATTCCGACATTCACCAAAAGGAGACGGATAAAAAGATTGCCCAGCTTTTTACGCTTATGGACAAGTACAATGTTAAGGATGAGCAAGGCATTTTCTTTCAGGGGCAGATTTTTGACGCATACGCAAAGTTTGAAAGCTTTGTCGCTCAAGCAAAGCAAGAAATTATTCTAATTGACAATTATGTTGACTTGAGCATTTTGGAACGCCTTGCAAAAAAGAAAAAGAATGTCGCCTTAACGATTTATACTGATCCAAAAACAAAGTTGACGGCGCAAGATATTCAAAAATTCAACGCGCAATATCCAACTCTTGTTTTGAATCACACGACAAAAATGCATGACCGTTTTTTAATAATCGACAAGAAGGTTTTGTACCACATAGGCGCGTCGTTAAAAGACTTGGGCAAAAAATGCTTTGCCTTTGAAGTTCTGTACTCTTCTTTTATTCCAAGCGTTTTGAACAATGTGTAAAATATTGTAGAGCTTCCCAAGACCGATTTTGCGGACGATGTTGTCTATTTGGCCGCCAGAAAAATCGTAAGCGGCGGCAAAGTCTTTGGCTTGGTTTTCGTTCAGACAAGAAAGTTTGTCCCTGCAAATGCAAATTTTTGATTCAACTGAAGGGTTAATATTTCCACTAGCAAAACCACACGAAGTGTGGTAGAATCACCCTATGGAAATTCTGACTCCTTGGACTGGGGAAATTCTCGCGCTTAGCATGATGCTTGTGTTGAACGCGCGCGTGTTTTGGACCAGGCGAACAAGAATTGACGCGCTTAGCCTTTTGGGGCCTTTTAGCGTTTTGACTATAATTTTGTCGGCCTTTGCTTGGGGCCTTAGGTCGGCCAACATCGCGATTTTGGCGTTAAGCTTGCTTTGCGCGGTCATCAACTACCGCAGCTTGGTGCGATTTTCGCAAAGGTTGTTTGTCGACTCCTACAGCCTAAAATTCTTTATCGCTTCCGTCATTCTCCTAATCGCTACAATAATCCTTCTTTCTATAGAAATAACCGGCAGGCCGATCCGCCTTCAAACACGCCGCTACAACGTCGACGTAGAACGGGAGTTCTTTTCCGCTCCGCTAAACAACGAAAGCTTTGAGCTAAAAAAGGCCGTGGACGTCAGAGACCAAAGAAACTTCACCTTGTACACTTTTTACAACAGCGACGCAAGAGTCCAAAAAGACGCGGTTATGATTTTTGTTCCGGACGTTATGGCGGAATCTCTTTCTTACGAGCCATACTTTATCCTTTTGGCCAGGCGCGGCTGGACTGTTTTGGCGGCCGACATGTACAAGCGGGAATTGGGAAACTCAAAATTCTTCCGCCGTTTTTCCTTGATTTGGGACGCCTTTTCTTTGGGCGGAAGCGAGGGAATCAAAAAGCAAATGGCCTTTCAATCCAGGGGCAAGCGCTTTCACGACATTTACGAAAGCTCTTACAAGGCCTTGGCAAAGATCGCGGCGGAACGCTATCCCGGCAAAAAAGTTTTTGTGGCCAGCGACGCAAGCGCCTTTTTGCCCCAAGCCAAGCTTGAGACGATTTTTCCGGAATCCCGCTTTTTGAACTTACAGTCGATCAAGGAATACACGACGCCGGGCTACGGCTTTGTGGCGCAGACAAATCCGTTTTTTTCTTGGCTTTTCCTTGGAAAAAAACGCGACAAAACTTCTTTTGAGCCCAGCTGGTGCGCCACGCAAACAATAAAAGAGCTTGAACGCTTTTGCTACAAAAGCCACGGAGGAAATTAACGATGACCCTTTACGAACTTGACGCGTATTTCAACTCGTTCCTTAAAAAAGAAAACTACGAGGCGGACCCCAGCAGGAACGGAATCCAAATCCAAAACTCCGCTCCCGACAAAAAGAAAATAAAGAAAGCGGCCTTTGCCGTTGACGCAAGCCTGGACACCGCCCTCGAAGCGGCCCGCCAAGGCTGCGACGTTTTGTTCGTCCACCACGGCCTTTACTGGGGCGGCTGCGAAATTATGACCGACCTCCACTACCAGCGCGTGGCGGCCTTTATAAAAAACGACATGGCCTTGATCGGCTACCACATTCCCCTTGACGCAAACAAAGAAGCCGGAAACAACTGGGGCATGGCCCGCCGCCTTGGCCTTAAGGCCGCAAAGGACTTTGCCGCCTGGCGCGGAATGACAATCGGCGTAAAGGGCCGCCTTCCAAAGCCGATGACCATCGAGCAATTGGCGGACGCCGCGCTTTTGAAAGCCAAGCCCAACCAGATCCTTTCTTTTGGCCCAAAGAAAATTTCCACCGTCGGCATCGTCTCGGGCGGAGCGGGAGAAGACCACTGGGCCGCCTGGAAAGAGGGCCTTGACTGCTACATCACCGGCGAAATCGGCCACTGCGATTACAACCCTATTAAGGAAGAAAAACTCAACGTAATCGCGGGCGGTCACTACAACACCGAAACCGTCGGCGTACAGCTTGTAATGAAGAAATTAAAGGAAGAAAAAGGCGTCGCCGGCGTCTTTATCGACTTTCCGAGCGGAATGTAAACCCCTCCGTATTGACAAAAACGCCTAAAATTCGCTAAAATATGCCCCATAAACGGCAATGACGCTGTGGAAATGGGATTATTTTGCCCTAAGCAAAGTGATTCTGTTCCCACAGCGTCTTTTTTTTGCCGTTTTACAGGAGGACATACAAAGATGGGAAAGGCGACTGGCTTTTTGGACTACGAAAGAAAGGACAACGGCGACATTCCGCCCGCCGAAAGAATCAAGAACTTTAACGAGTTCCACACGCCGCTAGACGAGGCCGAGCGCAAAAAACAGGCCGCGCGCTGCATGGACTGCGGCGTTCCGATGTGCCAAAGCGCCATTTGCCTAAAGGGCATGGTCACCGGCTGCCCCCTCCACAATTTTATTCCAGAATGGAACGACGCGCTCTACAAGGGCCAGTTTGACATGGCCGCTTGGAGGCTTTTAAAGACCTCCTCATTCCCAGAATTTACAGGCCGCGTTTGTCCGGCCCTTTGCGAAAAGGCTTGCAACTGCGCCAGCGAGGGCCAGGCCGTAAGCGTTCACGACAACGAACTTTACATTATCGAGCGGGCCTTTGAGTCCGGCTACATGAAGCCCGAGCCGCCCAAAAACCGCAGCGGAAAGAAAATCGCGGTTATCGGATCGGGACCGTCAGGCCTTGCGGCGGCCGATTGGCTCAACCGACGCGGCCACAGCGTGACCGTTTTTGAGCGCGACGACAGGCCCGGCGGACTTTTGATGTACGGCATTCCCAACATGAAGCTGGACAAAAAGTACATCGACCGCCGCGTTAAATTGATGAAAGACGAAGGCGTTGAATTTGTTCTTAACGCCAACATAAAAAGCCAGGCCGAAGCCAAAAAGATTTTGGACGGCTTTGACGCGGTATGCCTTTGCTGCGGCGCCAAAAAGGCCCGCGCCCTTACCGTTCCCGGAATCCAGGCAAAGGGCGTTTACTTTGCGGTTGACTGGCTTAAGTCGATCACAAAAAGCCTTTTGGACTCAAAGCTTTCTGACAAAAGTTTTGTCGACGCAAAGGACAAGAACGTAATCATTCTTGGCGGAGGCGACACTGCCAACGACTGCGCCGGAAGCGCGATCCGCCTTGGCTGCAAAAGCGTCACCCAAATCGAGATGATGCCCTGCCCTCCGACCGAAAGAGCCGCCGACAACCCCTGGCCCGAATGGCCAAAAGTCCTTAAGGTTGACTATGGCGCGCAAGAGTCAATTTACAAATTCGGCAAAGACCCCCGCGTTTGGAAAACGACAATCAAGGAAGTTTACGCCAAAGACAAAAACATCAGCGGCGTAAAAACCGTTCAAGTGGAATTTAAGAACGTTGACGGAAAGCGAACGCTTTGCGAAATCGACGGAACAGAAAAAGACTTGCCCTGCGACTTGCTTTTGATCGCGGCCGGCTTTTTGGGAGCGGAAGAAGAAGCTCCCAAGGCTTTTGGCGTTCCGCTAAGCGCGCGCAATACCGTTCAAACTGTGGAGCAAGGAAAGTACCAAACCGCCGTTCCAAAAGTTTTTTCTTGCGGCGACATGAGGCGCGGACAATCGCTTGTAGTTTGGGCAATCGCGGAAGGACGCGAATGCGCGCGCGAGGTTGACCAATACTTGATGGGTTACACCAGCGAATAATCTAACGGAAGTTATAAGGAGAACGACTATGTGTTGCGTAATGGGATATTTTGGAAGCGTAATTCCAATGGACGAATTTAGAAAATCATTTTCAAAGACCAGCACCCGAGGTCCGGACGCGGAAGAAGTCATAAAACTTGACGGAGCGATTCTTGGATTTCAGCGCTTGGCTATAATGGGCCTTGACCCCAGCGGAATGCAGCCCTTTAACGTTGGCAAAACGCATCTTGTCTGCAACGGAGAGGTCTACGGCATTTTTGACAAAAACAAAAAGTCAGCTTCTTGGCGAACGGTCCGCGAAGCGCTTAAAGTCGACGGCTTTAAATTTAAAAGCGATTCCGACTGCGAAATTCTTTTGCCCCTTTACAAGGAACGGGGAACGGAACTCTTCAAGGACTTGGACGCTGAGTACGCGCTGATCATTTACGACGAAGAGACAAAGTCAGTTGTCGCCGCCCGCGACCCGATTGGAATCCGCCCCCTTTACTATGGCTACGACCAAGAGGGCGGCATCCTTTTTGCAAGCGAGCCAAAAAACTTGGTCGGACTTGCAAAAGAGATTCTCCCCTTCCCGCCCGGACACTATTACAAGGACGGAAAATTTGTTTGCTACCGCGACATGACAAAAGTCGAGGCCGTCGCAAAGGGCGACCTTGACGGCGATGACGGCGTTTGCAAAAAGATTCACGACAAGCTTGTCGAAGGAATCAAAAAACGTTTGGACGCCGACGCTCCCTTGGGCTTTTTGCTTTCGGGCGGCTTGGACTCGTCGCTTGTTTGCTCGGTCGCGTCGCGCTTGTTGAACAAGCCTATCGAAACATTCGCTATTGGAATGAAGACGGACGCCATCGACTTAAAGTACGCCAAGCAAGTAGCGGACTTTATCGGTTCCAACCACCACGAAATAATCATCACAAAAGAAGACGTTCTGGGCGCGCTTGACGAAGTTATTTTGGCCTTGGGAACCTTTGACATCACTACAATCCGCGCCAGCATGGGAATGTACTTGATTTGCAAGGCAATCCACGAGCAGACAAAAATCCGCGTCCTTCTTACAGGCGAAATCAGCGACGAGCTTTTTGGCTACAAGTACACAGACTTTGCCCCCAGCGCGGAAGAGTTCCAAAAAGAGGCGGCCAAAAGAGTTCGCGAGCTTCATATGTACGACGTTCTCCGCGCCGACCGCTGCATTAGCGTAAACTCGCTTGAGGCGCGCGTTCCCTTTGGCGACTTGGATTTTGCGGAATACGTAATGTCAATCGATCCCGAATTAAAGTTGAACAAGTACGGAAAAGGAAAGTACCTCTTGCGCCACGCCTTTGAGCCGGACGCGGACGGAAAAGCCTACCTTCCGCGCGACTTATTGATGCGCGAAAAGGCCGCCTTTAGCGACGCGGTTGGCCACTCGCTCGTCGACGACCTTAAGGAATTTGCCGAAAGTCAGTACAGCGATTCCGACTTTGAAGAGAAGCGAAAAAAGTATTCGCACGCCCAGCCCTTTACAAAAGAATCCCTTTTGTACCGGGAAATTTTCGAAAAGCATTACCCGGGCCAGTCGCAAATGGTAAAAGACTTTTGGATGCCCAACAAAGAATGGCCAAACTGCAACGTCAACGATCCGTCGGCGCGCGTTCTTAAAAACTACGGCGACAGCGGTAAATAACGGCAAGCAAACAACAGGAGAAACGAATGAACAATACTACAAAAACCCTTTACGAACCTTCTTTTGAGCGCGACTCGTGCGGAATCGGAGCCGTGGCCAACATCGACGGAAAAGCCAGCCGCCAAATCGTTGACAACGCGCTTTGCATTGTCGAAAAATTGGAGCACCGCGCCGGAAAGGACGCCACAGGAGAAACCGGCGATGGTGTCGGAATCCTTGTCCAGATATGCCATAAATTCTTTTCAAAAGCCGCGGCCGACTGCGGAATAAAACTTGGCGGCGAGCGCGACTACGGCGTTGGAATGTTCTTCTTCCCGCAAGACAAGTTGAACTGCCTGCAAGCCAAAAAAATGATCGAGCGCCTTTGTCAAAAAGAAGGCTTAAACTTCTTGGGCTGGCGCGAAGTTCCCGTAAACCAAAATGTTTTGGGAAAGCGCGCCAAGGACAGCATGCCTGTCATCACCCAATGCTTTATCGAACGCCCCAGCGACGTAAAAAAAGGAATTGACTTTGACCGCCGCCTTTACGTTCTGCGCCGCCAGTTTGAAAAAACTCAATTGCAAACTTACGTCGTCTCGCTTTCTAGCAGAACGATAGTCTACAAGGGAATGTTCTTGGTCCAGCAACTGCGTGAATTCTACACAGACTTGCAGGACAAGGAATTTGAAAGCGCCTTGGCGATCGTCCACTCGCGCTTTAGCACAAACACGCAGCCGTCTTGGATGCGCGCTCACCCCAACCGCTTGATCGCCCACAACGGCGAGATCAACACAATCCGCGGAAACGTGGACAGAATGCTCGCTCGCGAAGAAACCCTCTGCTCGACAAAGCTTTCGGACGAGGACATCAAAAAAGTTTTGCCGGCCGTTGACGCAAGCGGCTCAGACTCGGCGATGTTGGACAACACGCTGGAATTCTTGATGATGAACGGAATGCCCCTTTCGCTCGCGGTGTCGATTTGCATTCCGGAGCCTTGGAAGCACGACGAAGCGATTGACGAAAAGAAGCGCGACTTCTACCACTACTGGGCAACGATGATGGAACCCTGGGACGGCCCGGCCGCGATTTTGTTCAGCGACGGAGACATCCTTGGAGCCACCTTGGACAGAAACGGACTGCGCCCCAGCCGCTACTACATCACAAGCGACAACAACTTGATTCTTTCCAGCGAAGTCGGCGTCTTGGACATACCGGAAGAAAAAATCGTAAAAAAATCGCGCCTTATGCCCGGCCGCATTTTGCTTGTGGACACAATCCAAAAGCGCGTGATTTCCGACCAAGAATGCAAGGACACCTTTGCCGACCAATTCCCCTACGGCGAATGGCTGGACAAAAATCTTTTGCAGCTTCACGACCTTAAGATTCCAAACAAAAAAATTCCTGTTTACACCCAAAGCGAGCGCGACATTATGTACCGCGCTTTTGGCTGGAATTACGAAGACGTAAACGAAATGATTTTGCCGATGGCGCAAAACGGCGTAGAGCCCACGGCCTCGATGGGCGTTGACACTCCGCTTGCCGTCTTGTCAGAAAAACATCCGCCGCTATTCAGCTACTTTAAGCAGCTTTTCGCGCAAGTAACAAATCCGCCGATCGACTCCTTGCGAGAAAAAATCGTCACCGACACAACGGTTTATGTTGGAAGCGACGGCAACTTGCTTGAGCCAAAAGACTCCAACTGCAAGGTTTTGCAAATCAACAATCCGATTTTGACCGGCGTTGACATGATAAAAATCAAGGCCTTGGACAAGCCTGGACTCAAGGCAAGCGTCGTTCCGATTTTGTACTACAAGAACACTTCGCTCAAAGAAGCGATCGACGGCGTCTTTAACGAAATCGAAAAATGCTACCACGCCGGAAGCGACATCATCATTCTTTCGGACAGAGGCGTTGACGAAAGCCACGTTGCCATTCCGTCCCTCTTGGCGGTGTCAGCGGTGGAACAGTATCTTATCCGCGCAAAAAAGAGAACAAAGATTTCAATCATTTTGGAAAGCGGCGAAATCCGCGACGTTCACCAGGCCGCGATGATTTTGGGCTACGGAGCGCGCGCGATTAACCCCTACTTGGCCCACGAATGCATCGCCGAGTTGATCGACCAAAAGCTTTTGGACAAAGACTACCACACGGCCATCGACGATTACAACAAAGCCTTGCTTAACGGCATCGTAAAAATCGCGGCAAAAATGGGAATCTCTTGCGTCCAGTCTTACCAATCCGCGCAAATCTTTGAGGCGGTTGGAATCAGCAAGGAAGTCATCGACACTTACTTTACAAACACAGTAAGCCGAATCGGCGGAATCACCCTTAAGGAAATCGAAGAGGACGCCAACTTCCACCACAACCGCGCCTTTGACCCGCTTGGCCTTACGGTAAATCCGCACTTGGATTCAGTGGGCATCCACAAAATGCGCCGCGGCCCAACTTGCGAAGACCACCTTTACAGCCCAGAGACAATCATCGCCTTGCAGCAAGCGGCGCAGAACGGCGACTACGCTCGCTTTAAGGAATACACGGCGCTTGTTGACGACGTAAAAAGGCCGCACACGTTGCGAAGCCTCTTTGAATTTAAGTTTGAGCCTGGAAAGGAAATTCCGATCGACCAAGTTGAAAGCGTTGAAGAAATCGTAAAGCGCTTTAAGACTGGAGCGATGAGCTACGGTTCCATCAGCGAAGAAGCCCACAAGTGCATGGCCGCCGCGATGAACCACCTTGGCGGAAAGTCCAACTCCGGCGAAGGCGGCGAAAAGCCAGAGCGCCTTGGAACGGAATACAACAGCGCGATAAAGCAAGTTGCCTCAGGCCGCTTTGGAGTTACAGAAGAATACCTTTTGAGCGCCAAAGAAATCCAAATCAAAATGGCGCAAGGAGCCAAGCCCGGCGAAGGCGGCCACCTTCCCGGAAAGAAAGTTTATCCTTGGATCGCAAAGACCCGCTACGCGACGCCCGGCGTTTCATTGATTTCGCCTCCGCCGCACCACGACATCTATTCCATCGAAGACTTGGCGCAATTGATTTACGACCTTAAAAACGCAAACCGCGACGCCCGCATCAGCGTAAAGCTTGTCAGCGAAGCCGGAGTCGGAACGATCGCTGCCGGCGTCGCCAAAGCCGGAGCTCAAGTAATTTTGATCAGCGGCCACGACGGCGGAACGGGAGCCGCGCCGATTTCTTCAATCCATCACGCTGGTCTTCCTTGGGAATTGGGCTTGGCTGAGACCCACCAAACCTTGATCCAAAACGGCTTGCGCAGCAAAGTTCGAATCGAAACGGACGGAAAATTGATGAGCGGCCGCGACGTTGTCATCGCCGCGATTTTGGGCGCGGAAGAATTTGGCTTTGCAACCGCTCCCCTTATAACGATGGGCTGCGCGATGATGCGCGCCTGCCAAAAGGACACTTGCCCCTTTGGAGTTGCCACGCAAAGCGAAGAGCTCCGCAAGCGCTTTAAGGGAAAGCCCGAATACGTCGAGAACTTTATGAAGTTCATCGCGCAAGAAGTCCGCGAGTACATGGCAAAGTTTGGAGTAAAGAGCCTTGACGAGTTGGTCGGCCGAAGCGACCTTTTGGGCGTAAAGCAAAACCCCGCCGGCGGACGAGCAAAGCTTATCGACGTTTCAAGAATTCTTGGAAACGCCGCCGAGCTTTCCGGCGACAAGTGCCACTTTGTTCCCGCCGACGTTTACGACTTTAAGCTGCAAAAAACTTTGGACGAAAAGACGCTCCTTAAAGAGTTTGAAAGCGGTTCATTTGACACAATAAAAGTCCAGAGCCAGGACAGAACTTTTGGAACGATTTTGGGAAGCGTAATCCAAAAAACTTTTGGCGGAAAAATCGACGCGCAAAAATACGTCGTCAACTGCCAGGGCGGCGGCGGCCAATCATTCGGCGCCTTCATTCCAAAAGGCTTGGCTCTAAAGTTGGAAGGCGATTCAAACGACTACTTTGGAAAAGGCCTTTCGGGCGGAACCTTGGTGGCGCGGCCTCCTAAAAATTCAAAGCTGACGGCCGAAGAAAACATCATCATCGGAAACGTCGCGCTCTTTGGCGCCACAAGCGGCGAGGCTTACATCAACGGAATCGCCGGCGAACGCTTTTGCGCGCGCAACTCCGGCGCCACCGCGGTTGTCGAAGGCTGCGGCGACCACGGTTTGGAATACATGACAGGCGGAACGGCAGTCATCCTTGGACCGACTGGAAGAAACCTTGCGGCCGGAATGAGCGGCGGCGTGGCTTACGTTCTTGACCAAAAGCGCGACTTGTACAAGCGCGTAAACAAAGAGCTTGTTAGCATGGAAGAAGTTACGGACCAGCGCGACAAAGAAATTTTGCGCGGCCTTGTCCAAAAGCACTTTGACCAAACCGGCTCGGCCGTCGCCAAGAAAATCTTGGACGACTTTGACGAGGCCGTTTCAAAGTTCAAGAAAATTATTCCAAACGACTACAAGCGAATGTTGGAAGAAATAGCCAAGAGCGAAGAAAAAGGCCGCAGCTACGACGAAGCGGTGCTTGAGGCCTTTAAGCGGGTCACCGCCAGCGCCTAATTTCGCTCCGCCAAATTGACGAGCCATCGCTCCTTCTTTAACCACCAAGAAGCGATGGCTATTTTTGGAAACTCTACGGCCTTGACGATCGCGTACATCGCCACAGGCCCGATTGCCGTAAACTTTGCCATTAAAATGACTCCGGGAAGCGCGATAAAAAGATGGCCCACGCCGTCAACCAACATTCCCATCATCGTGTCGCCGCCGGAGCGGCTTACGCTAAACTGAGCGTTTATGTAAACCCAGGCCGGCATGTAAAGCGCCGTCACTAAAACCATTTGCTTGCAAATGCCTTGCGCCTGTCCGCTTAAATTCTTAAAGACGTGCGGAACAAGCAAAATCGTCGCCAAGCCAACTCCGGTCATCATCACGCCAAAAACATTGGCGCCGTTTAAAAGCCAGACTTTTTCTTGCCGCGCTTTTTCAAGCTCGCCGCGGCCAAGGCGCTTTCCAAGGATTACGCCGGTGGCCGTTATGATTCCGCTAAAGGCCACAAAGAAAAGGTTCGCTATGGCAAAGCTCGCGCTCATGCCGGAAACGACTTCCGAGCCGCCGCGGCCGTTGTACAAAGCGGTAGAAACAGTTTCAACAATCGCCCAAAGCATTTCGCTGCAAGCGGACATCGCGGCCCTCGCGCAAATCTCGCGGTAAAGCTTAAAGTTCACGCGCAGCATGTCCATAAGGCCAATCGCAAAGGGCGGCTTTTTTACGATCATGTAAACGACAAAGCAAAGCATTTCGACGCCGCGCGCGATTACCGTCGCGAGCGCCGCTCCCCTAACCTCAAGGCGAGGCGCGCCCAAATGCCCGTAAATGAGAACCCAGTTAAAGAAAGTGTTGACCACAGTGGCCGCGATTGAAATCACAAGCGGAACTTTAACCTCGCCGATTTCGCGCAAGGAAGAAGCGATGACGCTGGCCACGACAATCGGAATTCCTGTAAAGGCGATTATCCAAATGTACTGCTGTCCTTGGTCCAAAATTGCGCCGGCCTGCGAGTTTCCCTTTACCATAAAAGAAAGCGCGAACCTTGGAAGGCCTAAGCAAACGGCCATAAAAACCGCCGCCGCAAAAAGGCCGAACCAAAGCTTAAAGCAAAAGGATTGGCGCATTCCGTCCTTGTCTTCCGCTCCCGAAAACTGCGTCATGAAAATGCCAGCCGCAGTGCAAATAGTTGACACAAGGACGATGAAAAGAAAAATGATTTGCCCGCTGATGTTTACGCCCGACATCTTTACGTCGCCCAAGCCGGCCACCATAAAATTGTCGATAAGCGAAACGAGGTTTTGCACCAAAAGCTGAGCCATCACAGGCACGGCGATTTTTAGCGCCTTTCCATAAAAGGCCGCGGGGCCAAAGCGGTTGATTGTCACGCCAATAATTCCTCGGCCAGCGATTCAAGCGCCGCAATGTCGGCGTCCTTCATCGCGATTTTTATTGAGACTTTTGTTTTGGCAAAAGTTATGTCTTGGCTTTGCTCGAACATCGCGGACATTGCCTTTGCCGCGGCCGGCGCCCAAGAGCCGTTTTCGATAAAGGCAACCTTTCGTTTTTGATAGTTGCGGCTTGTCAAATGCTGGATGAACTCGCGCGCGGCCGGAAAGGCTCCGCCGTTGTAGGTCGGCGAGGCGATGACAAGAGTTCCGTACCTAAAGGCGTCCTCAACGCATTCGTATATGTCCTCGCGCGCCAAGTCAAAGAGCGCCACTTTTGGACAGCCCTTGTCCTTAAGGATTTGCGCGAGCTTTTGCGCGGCCTCTCGCGTGTGCCCGTAAACCGAAGCGTAGGCCACGGCAACGCCTGGAGTTTCCACGCCGTAGCTTGACCAAGTGTTGTACTGTTCTATGTAGTGGCCCAAGTCCTTGTCAAGGACAGGTCCGTGCAAGGGGCAGATTTTTTGAATGTCAAAGGCCGCGGCTTTTTTTAGCAAGGCCTGAACCGCCTGGCCGAATTTTCCTACGATTCCAAAATAGTAGCGGCGGGCCTCGCAGTCCCAGCCTTCTGGGTCGTCGTAGTCGAGCGCGCCGAATTTGCCAAAGGCGTCCGCGCTAAAAAGAATCTTGTCCGCCTCGTCGTAAGTCATAACGACTTCCGGCCAGTGGACGTTCGGCGCGGAAATGAACTTTAGCTTGCGGTCTCCAAGGTCAAGCTCGCTTGAGTCAGAAACGACAATTTGCCTGTCGGAAAAATCTTCCTCAAACATGTTCCTCATCATCGCAAAGGCGATTTTTGAAGAAACGATTTTTGCCTCTGGATATTTTTTGGCAAAGGCCAAGACGCCCGCCGAGTGGTCCATTTCCATATGCTGAACGACAAGAAAATCCGGCGCCTTGCTGCCAAGCGCCGACTGAATGTTCGAGAGCCAAGCGTCAACAAAATTCGCGTCCACGCTGTCCATGACGCAAACTTTTTGGCCGACGACGGCGTAGGAATTGTAGGCCATTCCGCCGGGAACCTCAAACTGCCCCTCAAACAAGTCAATGTCGTGGTCGTCAACTCCAACGTATTTTACAGAATCGCAAATTGTCATGCCGTTCCTCCAAAAAATGATTGGTTCATTTTAGCGCGAAAAAGCCCTTGACACAAGAGCGATTTTTTTGTAGCATAAAAAAACATTCGCGCGATTAGCTCAGTTGGTTAGAGTACAAGCATGACACGCTTGGGGTCACTAGTTCGATTCCAGTATCGCGCACAAAAAAAAAGGAGCCGCAAGGCTCCTTTTTTTTATGGTTTGCAGAAAGGCGCGGCAAAGGCGGATCACTTTTGCTCGCCGGCCCTGATTTCCACGCGGCAAAGCTGAACATCGTCTCCAAACTCGCGGCGCAAGACCTCTTGGGCTTGGTCGTAGTTGTCGCGAACGTAAATCTTTGTCACGTGAAAGTCCGAGCCTTCCAAGTGGTACTCAAAGTCTCCGACATAGACAAATTTTTCTCCCTTGGGAACCGAGGCCTCAAAACGGAACGGAAGGTAAATCTCAAAGTTGGGGTCGCTGTAAAAGCGCCACTTGATTGGCCAGGCGGAAGAGAGGACGCCTTTTTTTACCTTTTGCTTTGACAAAAAATACTGTCCAGGCTCGTATTCGCCAAACTTTCCGTTATTGCTCTTTTTAACGCTTCCCCAAAAAAGACTGGCGTATTCTTCATAAGCGTCGCCGTAAACGACATAGGTGTCGCTTTTGGAAAAGTCAGTCACGCCCCAAGTCTTTGCGTAAAAGTCAAAGTTTTCGTCGTCGACTTTCACGGTGGCGGAGCCGACCATAATGACTTCGTTAAAGCCAAGCGACTCCTGCTTTTTTTTGCTGTCGCTTTTTTTGGAGCCGTAAACTTCAGCGGCGTATGTGGCGGAACAAATCGCAAGGGCCGCAAAGGCAAGCGCAATAAGTTTTTTCATATCCGTTCCTTAAAAATTATTTTTTCTCGGCTTCGGCGGGAGCGGCCTCTGCGGGAGTCTCTTCCAAGGGCTCCTCCTTAACCGTGTTCATTTTTTCGATATAAGCGTCAACCCAAGGAGTTCCCTCGTATCGCTTCTTAAACTGCGAGAGGGCTTTTTTGTAAAACTTTTGTATCATCCACTTATTTCCCCAGCGCCATTGATCTATTTTTTGAAGTTGGTATGCCTCGCCTTTTTGCGCGCTATAGGCGACGCTGTCTCCCCAAATCTGTCCATAGCAATAAACGCCAGGCTCTGTCGGGATGTCCAAAACCAAAACTTGCTGATTGGGCTTAAAGTCCATATCCCAAACATAGCGGACTGTTCCGCCTGAACTGGAGCCTTTCATTTTTGTGAGCATGTAGCGGGAACCGGGCTTAACAGGCTTAAAGAAAACCCATCCTGTGGATTCGTAATAGTATTCGTATTTTTGCTCGTCAGGATCAAACTTGGGGTTGATTTGTTTGAACTCCATAAGTTCGTTTCCCATGTTGTAAAAGAAAATGACAACAGAATTTTCGGGAGTCATGCTTTCGTCATACTTTCCGACAAGGCTCTTGCTAGTCCTAGTCACGCCAGAATTGGCGGAAGCGGCTCCATCACTCTTTTTTGTTCCGAAGGTTTCGGCGGCAAAAGCGACCGAACCAATCGCAATCGCGGCAAGCGCGACGACAAAACTTTTCTTCATATAATTCTCCTCGCCCAAAAACATGGGCCGCCCAAATTTTTGGGCCGTAAAAAACTTGTTCAATGATATTGTTTTCGCGTTCCCTTGTCAATTCACAAACACGGCAAAGCGCGCTATAGTATTGGCATGATATCGATTAAAAACACTTCCAAAACGTCGTACACCTTTTGGGAATACTGGACCTTTTGCCTGGACACGCTGGGATTCACCAAAAAGGCAAAGGCCACGACGGTTTTTCTTTTTGTTTCCGCGACGGCGCTTTTTGTCTTTAAAAGCTTTTTTGTGGACAGATGCGCTTACAGCCAGCTGAACCTTTTTTCCAACATTTATTTTGGAGCGGCGCTGATTTTTGCTTTTCTTTCCGTTCACTATTTTGCATCATGCAAATGCATGTACGATTCCACAAAGCCCTTCCTGACTCCGTCCACAAAATTTGAGCTGCATGAGGACCAAGTGATTTGCCAGGACCCCAACGACTATGTCCACTTGAACAAAAAATTCTTTAAAAAAATCATGTTCAAAAAAGACGCGGTTTACATTTACTATTTGGACAAGGCGGTCTTTGTCCTAAAGCGCTGGTTTGACGCTCCGCAAGACTGGCAGGCCGCCGTTGACTTTATAAAGGCCAACTACGCCGACGGGAGGATAAATGAAGTTTACAATTGAGCGGAAATACAAGCGGCAAGACTTTGAAAAGCTTTACGCCGACGTAAAAAATTGCAGGGGCTATTTTGCGGTCATCGACATGGCCGTCGTCACGCTGCTCTATCTTAGCGTCGCGCTTTGCGCCGCCGTCTCGTTCCTTATAAAAAGCGACAGGCTTATTTTTAACGGAGCGTTGGTTTTAATCCTTGCGGCTTGCAAAACCCACTCAATGCTGAACAAAAGCAAGCACGCAAAAAAATGGGCGGAACGGCAATGGAACATGTTTGCAAAAGATTTTCCCGACACAAAATTTTCTTTTGAAGACGACAAACTTTTTTTGTCAAACGAAATCCAAGACTGGACGGTTTATCCAAAAGACTTTCATTCAGTCTTTTTTGCGGACGACGCCGTTTACATTTACCTTACCCGCGCAATTTGCGTCTATGTCTTTGAATCGGATTTTTCCGGCGCGGACGAGTGGAAAGCCTTTTTGGATTTTGCAAAAGCCAATTACTGCAAAACCAAGCGCGTCTACCACAAAGGCAAGTCCGTTCCGCTCTGCCGTCTTGCCGGCGTTTTAATCGGAGCGGCCTTCTTTGCCGCCGCCGTCCTTTTCGCGTGGGTAAAGTAATTATTAAAACGGAAGACAGCCCCGCCGGAATGGTTGTTAAAGCGCTAAAGTTGCGGCGGCCACCCAACGCTTTCCCTGCCGCTCAAAAATCGTTATGTTGTCAACCGGAAATTCCTCGAACAAATTCATTTCGTTCATCGCCGCAAGAGCCTTTGTCACAACGCCAGCGGGAATGTCGCGGTTTGCCACCGTCGCGTGCGGAGTGAAAGGCCGCCCGTCTTTTTTTGTACAGGCGGGGCAAGCGTTTAGAATCGCCTTAAGGGTCGCGTCGCGCAATTTAGTCCATCGCTCATCGGCGGCCACCTTAGCGAAAATCGTCCTGTCGCCAAACGCGTCAAAGTTTTGGATCTTGGCCGCAAAGCCCAAACCCGCCCCCGCCGCTCCGCTCTCAATCGCAGCCGCCAAATCCTGGGTGGAATACTGTTCCTGCAACCTAAACGGCGGAACCAGCGTCACATGAATCGGAGTCCCATGCCCCGACCTGCACCCATACGCCTCGTTCATATACCGCCTGCAGTCCTCCAGCGTCCCCGTCAAATCATCCGGCAACAACACGCCGACAAAATGCGTCTGCTGCGAAAAAGTGTTTTTGGTCATAGGGGCATTATAGCGCAAGTCGCGGGGCGTGGGGAACTATTCGATTTTTT
>JAEEGJ010002668.1_pt1 | contig 83816 bp, 73 predicted proteins | sample 8958761 | NCBI WGS metagenome assembly JAEEGJ01 (sample SAMN16246546, study PRJNA631951) | gut metagenome | biome: gut microbiome; feature: rumen; material: RS-attached | host: Bos | place: Iran: Karaj | collected 2018-10
GTACGGGAACATGTCCAGGCAGTAATACTTGGGCTTGGACTTATCGGTGCCCGTCTTGAAAGTCTGATGTTCTTCCCAGTAGGCCTGCCACTTGGTTTCGATCTCTTGCGGATTGTACTTTGCCATTGCTTTATACCTCAGTATGGTTCTGCCAGACGAGAGACGAGAGACGTGGTTCGACGAGCTCACCAACCTTAACGAGAGATGTCGTCGATTCCGCCAAACAGCCTTGCCGCTTGCAGGACTTCATTAAATTTTCGGGTGTAAAGATAGAAAAAGCCCGGGAGAGCGGCTTGCAATCCCGGGGCTAGTCATCCACAAAAATGCGCATTTATAAAGCTATTCTTCCGATTCCGTGCAATCTGGAGTGAGGTAATAGCGCATCCCCACCCATCCGATGCGATCCTTATAAACAAATCTCTCACTACGAAAAACATTTTTCTCGGTGTTCGCAACAGGAAGCGGATAGCAACATTGCGAATGATTTTCTTCATCCGGTTCGCCACAATAAGCGTACATTGCAGCTTTTTCCGCAGGAATCACTTTCCATTCTTTATTCATGCATAATGAGTAACACGTCCTTGATTTTTCTGCGGACTTGAGGGTTGAATCAATTTTATTTTGGCTACCATCGGTACACGCTTCGGTCGGAAGGGGGCAAGGGTCGTTGCTACTTCTTCTACATGCCGCGACATCGTATTCACCTTGGCTCACCCATCCCTCTTCGGTTTTCTTATAGAGGATGCTATGAGATACATACGACATCCTGGCGGAAACCGAAACAACATCATCGCAGCATTCATCACCAATGTTTGTTTTTTCTGTTATGCACTTTAATAAATCACTGTTTATCTCCGTCCATGTATTTCTGCCACACATGAAATAATGATATTCTCCGCCCGAAACATTGTGACGGCCCGCAACAGAATCTACAGTTCCCGCGATTTCGGTGGTACATTCTTTTTCTAGTACTGCAGATGCATTAGTTTCTTCCCATTTTCCATTGCCAGCATATTTATAGTATTCCCAGTCATGCAAATCCGTATGCACCCGACATACTCCCCCTTCAGGCACCCCTGCGGTATCACAAGCGACCCATCTCGGATTGTTAACCCAGCGCCCCAGCTCGCATCTGTAGTAAACAAATATGGACGTTCCGGAATTACCGTCACTTTCTCCCAGCACATTGACAAGGCCTTCATTTTCTGCGTTACATTCCTTGAACGACGCAAGAACTTGTTCTAAACGAGTGTCAGAAAAATCATTCGTTTTCACAGGAACGTCGTTAACGGGAACAAAAGACCATTCATTTTGCTGGCATCTGTAGGTGCAGAGTTCTCTGCCAGGAGATTTAAAAATGGCATAGTAATAACCATCTATGTCCAATCCATCATTGTTCTGTGAGTCACTGCACTCATAAGGCGGCGCAACAACTTTCAAAGTTTCACAAGAAGCGGAATCCAGTTTTTTAGAGTTGGCATTTGACATCCCAGAAGACGAGGACTCCGGAATAGCCGATGACTCCGGAATAGCCGACGACTCCGGACTTGCCGAAGAAGCCTGCACTTCGTCGTTACTCGCCGACGACGAATCGTCACAGGCGACAATGGAAAAGGCGAGCCCGAACGCCGCCAGGCCAGCTATGCTAAACAGATTTCTTCTCGGCACAATAGACATCTTTCGCCCTCAGTTTTTCCCTTTTAAACCATGCCATCGCTATTTATTGTTCGTCCGTGGAATCAGACGGGGCAGTTTCGCCTTCCTGCACCGTATAGCAGGAATCGCTCTCGTCGTTACATTCTTGATACTCACTAATCTCCCATTTGGCCTCTACGCATTGCAATAAATACCACGTTCCATCGTCCGATTGAATAGGCAAATCAGAAGTCTCGTCACAATCTGCCTCATGATAAAATGAATAATACCAACCCGCAATATCAGGTGGCAAGTCTCCCTGCACCGCAAAGCAGGATCCGCTTGTCCTAGCATCGGTAGCAATGGCTTTCCAGGCGCCATCGCCCAAGTACTTATAGCAGTTAAACGAATCATGGCCATACTTGACGCCGGCATAACCAACACGCATATCGCATACATCGCCCACGCTCACACCCGCCGTATCGCAAGCGGCACTGGCTTCCACTTGGTGCCATTCGCCTTGTTCGCACCGATAGTACTCAACATTGCTTTGATAACCGGGATTAGAACCAGGGGTCATGTGTTCAACAAGGCCCTCAATCTCGGCGTTACATTCCTGAAGCACACACTCCGGCTCAAATAGAGCATTTGGCGTTAGGCACTTCGGATTTGAAACATACTCGCTAACTTCCCATTTGCCTTCTACGCATTGGAATGCATATTCACTTCCATCAACCAATTTAACAACAGATCTCCTCGCCTTGTCGTCACAAGCCACTCCATAAAAGGATGAATAATACGCGCCCGCAATTTCAGGTGGCAGGTCTCCCTGCACCGCAAAGCAGGTTTCACCTGCCCAAACGTCAGTAGCAATGGTTTTCCATGCACCATCGCCCAAGTACCTGTAGCAGTTAAATGAATCATGCCCAGACTTGGCGCCGGCATAAGCGATACGCATATCGCATACATCGCCCACGCTCACTCCTGCCGTATCACAGGCGGCATTGGCTTCCACTTGGAGCCATTCGCCTTGTTCGCACCGATAGTACTCAACATTGCTTTGATAAGCGGGATGATAACCAGGAGTCATGTGTTCAACAAGGCCCTCAATCTCGGCGTTACATTCCTGAAGTTCACATTCCGGATGCTCTATTCGTGAAGTGGCCGTCAAACACTTCGGCTCTTCACAATCCTGATTATACTCCCATTTGGTTCCTACGCATTCAAATCGATATTCCTTTCCATCGCCCCCTGTAATAGAGTTACAGCTGCCTTCAGGACGAAATTCGCCGCATTGAGGGAGAATCGAATAAACCGCCAGAACGTCGTCGGGTAGGCCTTCCATCCCCGCAGGCACGCTTCCAGACGAGCCGGGAACGTCACCGCTTCCAGACGAGCCGAGAGCGGAGCCGCTGTCAGAAGACCCCGGAACATCATCGCCACTCGCCGATGACGAATCGTCACAGGCAACAAGGGAAAAAGACAGACTTGTGGCAAAAGCGATTGCTGCGGTAGTTAAAACGTGGTTATGGCTTTTCATATGACCATTCTCTTTGCAAAAAGTTCAAACTAAAGACGAATTACTTTTTCTCGTAGCGGTTCCAAAGGCGTTCAACTAGAACCGTCTCGCCAGAAATGCACTGGTAGATTACTTCGGGTTCATCAAAATAATACCCATTAGCCCTCTGCTTCATTCCTTCGGTCTCCGTACAACACCACGTGGAGCCTCCGCAGGGTAAACTATCCAGGTCAATATCATCGGCATGTATGTCTTCGATTGTTTCCCGCGACCATTTGCCATCCCCACGGTATCGATAGTGATTCGGGGAGAAGCAGTAATCGTAGACATTCGGATAATCAAAACCCAAGGTTTTATTATGTTCACAATATTCAAGCAGCCCACTAGCGCGGTCGCCTACCTTGGCGTCTTTGGGCAAATCAAGCATATCGTATTCCTCGTCGGTCAAGCCTTCTTTCCGTGAATCCGTATATTGCCGCGGTACAAACTTTGTCGGCAACCATGAGTTAACGTCGCAGTAATAGTATTCCTCGCCTTTTTTAGCATACCGACGGCGCCAATAGTTACCATCGTTCTCCGTACAAAAACCCAATTCGGGATCAAACGCCGCTTCAACCCATCTACTATCAGCTTCGGGAATGCTATCATACCGGAAATATTTCTTTTGACCATCCCTTTCAAAGGAACATGTATCCCCGACAGATTCGTTTCCTGTAGAGCAATTGTAATCTGCTAAATCTATTTCAATCCATTTTGTTCCGGAACATTTGTAGAAAAGCGTATCATTGGTAAAAGCAAGTTTTTCCTTGGCATCCTTGTTTTCTTCGTTACATTCTTTTTCTGGCTCCGTAGGGCAATCGGCATCGTTCCAAGATCCATTGCCGGCGTACTTATAGCATTTCCAGGTGTCTTCGCCGAACTGGATTCCACGAAAATAAGTTTGCAACCGACAAAGCGCCCCTTCGGTCACGCCAGCGGTGTCACATTTAACCCATGCAGGCCTTTCAACCCAGTTTCCCTGTTCACACCTGTAGTAGTCGTATCCTGTCCCGCCTTTTGGATTACCAGTAGTATTCGTTGCCAAACTTTCGATGAGGCCCTCATTTTCGGCGTTGCATTTTTTGGAAAGCAACATGCGGACACGTGACGGATGTTTGAAAAGGAGTTCATCCGAAACAATCTCCGCAGTGTCAGGGATATCCTTGGCAGGAACAAAAGACCACTTATTGTGCTCGCACTTGTAAGTACAACCAGCAGTCTCTTGCCGCAAAAAACCGGTTTCTCTGTAGTATACACCATCAATTCCCAATGAATCGCCACATGTATATGGCTTCTCTTTACGAATCAAGGAATCGCAATAAGCGGAATCTGGTTCATTTTTATAAAGGGCAGTATCTGCCGGTTTCTCTTGCTTTAACGCATTCCCAGGCCCTATTGGCAAAGGTTCCTCTTCGACATTTACCGACGACGATCCATCACAGGCCACAAGGGAAAAAACGAGCCCGAACGCTGCCAAGCTAGCTATGCTAAACAGATTTCTTCTCAGCACAATAGACATCTTTAGTCCGCCGTTTTTCCCTTTTAAACCATGCCATCGCTATCTATTGCTCGTCCGTGGAATCGGGCGAGGCAGTTTCGCCTTCCTGCTCTTCGGAACAGTCTACCCCATCGTCCCAGGCTCCATTACCCAGGTATTTGTAGCAGGTATACCAATCTGGAGTAAGAGAGCGACGACTCGTAAGCACTTTGCATATCTCACCCACGGCTACTCCAGCCGTATCGCAAGTAACGCTTGCAACAGTCTTGTGCCACTCACCCTGTTCGCACTTATAAAAATCAAGCCCATAACCATAGCGGGAAAATCCCACTATACGCTCGTGGACAAGGCCTTCGCTGTCGGCGTTGCATTCCGGGAACTGACATTCCGGATGCTGCATTTGAGAAACAACCGTCAGACACATCGGCTCTTCACAATCCTGATTGTACACCCATTGGGTTCCTACGCATTCGAATTGATACACCTTCCCATCGGCCCCTGTAATAGAGTTACAGCTGCCTTCAGGATGTACATACTCATCGCCACATGTAGTGAGCATCCAATAATTCGCGACAACGTCATCGGGTAGGCCTTCCCACCCCGCCGGCACGCTTACAGAAGAACCCGGAACCTCTTCGGCTTTCGCCGACGACGAATCGTCACAGGCGGCAAGGGAAAAAAACAGACTTGTGGCAAAAGCAGCTACCGCGACAGCAGAAAAATAACGAGTCATGTTCATTTGCTCCTATTCAGCTACTTCTTTTTGGAACGGCTAAAGTTATAGCCTACATGTTTCCATTCAAAAGACTCACATTTGTTGATATCATAGAAATTGTAATCCGGAGTGCTCCGTCGATCCCAAAATTCTTCGCCCTCTATTTCAGAAGTACATGCCCTATACTCATTTGGTATCGAGTAAACTCCCCAGGTTCCGTCCGCGCCATAAGTGTAATATTTGCGAGGAACGCAATACTCGCTCACTTCGTCGTCAACATCCCAGTACACGCCGTCTTTCGGGAACAATGGAGCATGATAGCAGTCTTCCATCAATCCTCCGGCAACATCACCTACGGAGGCGTCCTTAGGTAAATCGAGGACATCGAATTCAGCATCCGTCAAGCTGTCTTTTCGGGAATCCGTATATTGGTGCGGGACAAGTTCGGGCTGCAACCAGGTTCCCTTTCCGCAGTAATAATACTTCTCACCTGCTTCACGATAAAAATCGTCGTCGGTACAGCAATAACCAACAGTGGAATCATAATCGCATTTGACCCAGCTGCTATCTTTGCGGAGGCTGTATTGCGTTTTGCCGTTCAATTCGTAGGAACAGGTATCGGATTCCTCGGAACAATAATATTCCAATTCACTCAACCGCAGCAATTCTCCGTTGAGGCACGTGTAGTATTCCGTGTAGCTTCCCGTCTCGTTACCATAAGTCTTTAAACCTTTTTTGTCACCGTTTTCCGCACAATTCACTTCCAGATGCGGGATTTCATACTCATACCAAATCCCGTTACCATCATAAATATATGTGACAATCCTATCTTCCACCATGTGTCCCGCCTGGACCTGAACGGTCCTTTGGCAAATAGCCCCTACAGTCACGCCGGCAGTGTCACAAGCGAATACCCCGGTTTTCCATTCGCCATTTTCACACTTATGGTAGTTCATATGGTCCCCCGACCATACTGAATCGACAAGCCCCTCGTTTTCGGCAGTGCATTCTTTTTCTGGCTCCGTAGGGCAATCGACATCGTTCCAGGATCCATTGCCAGCATACTTGTAACAATTATAGGTGCCAGCATTGCCCATTATTCCGGGAGAACCAGTTTGCACACGACAAAGTTCCCCTTCGGTCACCCCTGCCGTATCACATTCTACCCACGCAGGTCTTTCAACCCACTTTCCTTGTTCACACCTGTAGAAGTCGTATCCTTGCCCGTATCTTGGAGTGCCAAATACCCTCACATGGACAAGGCCTTCGCTGTCGGCGTTGCATTCCGGGAACTGACATTCCGGATGTTGCACTCTAGAACCGGCCGTCAAACACATCGGTTCTTCACATTCCTCAGTATACTCCCATTTGGCTCCTACGCATTCGAATTGATACACTTTTCCATCGGCCCCTGTAATAGAGTTGCAGCTGCCTTCAGGATGCATACTTTCATCGCCGCATTGAGGGAGAATCGAATAAGTCACCAGAACGTCTTGAGGCAGGCCTTCCATCCCCGCAGGCACGCTTTCAGAAGAACCCGGAACCTCTTCGGTTTTCGCCGACGACGAATCGTCACAGGCAACAAGGGAAAAAGACAAGCTTGCAATAAAGGCGAATGCCGAAATTTTGGAAAAATGGCTCAAATCTTTCATAGGTTCCCCCTTTTTTTAATTAATATAACAATCTTGTTCGTAAAGGGAGTAACATTCTCGTTTTTGTAAGAAAAATGCAATTTGCAGGGGTCCAAACGCCGTTTTTGGGCAAAAATCACTAAAAATTGGCGCTTTGGGAAGTTTAGCTATCCGTTTTCGCCCCGCTTTTGTTATAATTAAGATATATGGAACGCTCCAAAATCATTTCTTTCTTGTCCGTGTTGATTTTCTCTGTATCCTGCGCGTACGCCCAGAATACGTACGAAGCTGATACCGATTCCGCATGGATTGCCTCCCAGAACGGGGGAAGTACGGAACTGAGTAACGGGAGCGACGAACCCAACGCCGCATGCATCGGCGACGGCTGCGACGGCACCGAGACATTCCCGGCAGAGCAGCAGGCAAACTCCGAACAGGCATCCGCAAACGGCGCCCCGACGGACAGCACGGCCGGAGACTCCACGAAGGTAGCCAAGGCCGATTCCAGCGATTACGAAGACTGCACTCCCGCCGACTCCCTGCTCAAGGAATGCAAGGACGACGAGGACGACACCTATGACCGTTACCTCAACGAGAACGCCGAGATGTACAGGGCCCGCAAGGAAGGCTTTGCCAGGAAGATTTCCCTCGGATTCCGTGCGGCCGGCGGCATGAACATGATTTTCGGCAAAAAAGCCGGCAACTGGGAAATTGGCTACGAAGGCAGCGCGGGCATTTTCGCGAAGATGCCGTTCTTCTCGCGCCTGGTCACGCTCTACCCCGAACTGGATTTTGACTACCGCGTTTTCAAGTTCGAATCGGAATCTGACTACAGCAAGGACGAGGCCAGCATCACCCAGATGCTCTTCGAGATTCCCATCCTGTTCGTGTTCGCTCCCGACAACGAAGGATTCTTCGTCGGCATCGGCCCGGATCTCGGACTCAAGCTCTCCAGCAAGTCCAAGTACAAGCAGGAAGTCGACACCGGCAAGAAAATCGAGAAGGACAAGCGCAAGAACACGCTCCCGACAGCGGGTGTGCTCCTGGGCGGAGCATTCGACATTGGCTATGCGTTCAATTCCCACTTTACCATGGACATCCGCGTTGTGCAGTACCTGAGCAACTTGGTCAACGAAAAAGCGGTCGCCGAAACGGAAATTATGGATTCAAAACTTTACACCTTCCATACAACCTTGGGCATTTCGTTCGCCCTTTAATAGAGTTTTCCCGTTTTTCGGCAAATTTCGCCACTTTTAAGTAAACATTTTTTTCTACACCTTTTTTACACGGGGATATATTTTTAGAAGTGCAAATTATGCACTTCATTTATTATAATTGAAATAGTATGAAATCGAGAGCATTTAGCATCCTATCATCTGCGATTTTCGCCCTGGCCCTCGCGGCTCATGCCGACGAGTTCGATGACTTCGACAAGGACGACAACGCCGTTAGCGCCCCCTCCTCGGGAGAAACATATACCGGTTCTACCGACGACGAATTCGCCAACGATGAAGAATATGCCGCCGCTTACGCCCGCTACAAGAACGAGCAGACTTCCAAGGCAGAAATCAACCGCCTGCGTACGGAAGGATTTGCACGAGTCATCCAGTTGGGCGCACGCGTCCATGGCGGTATCAACACCTTCTTCGGCGGCAAGGCCGAAGACTGGGGCATCGGCTTTATCGCTGGTGGCGGCATCATGGTAAAGATGCCTCTCGGCGTCAAGAACCTGAGCATTGTCCCCGAACTGGACTTCAACTACCGCCATTACTCCTTCGAAACCGACACCGACTTCGGTACCGACGATGCCACCATCGACATGATGGTCTTCGAAATTCCGCTTATCGTGCGCTACACCTTCGAGGATATGGGATTCTTCGCCGGACTCGGCGTGAACCTGAGCCTCAAGCTCACCGGTAGCTCCGAATACAACCAGAATTTTGACGGCAGCAACACGGTGACCGACAACAACGCTCTCGTGACCTCCAGCGTGGAAGTCGGCGGCGTGTTCGACCTCGGCTTCATGCTGACCCGCTACATCAACGTCGACATCCGCGCGGTACAGAGCTTCACGAACATCCTGAACAAGGCCCTTGTACCCGAGGGACGATTCCAGAAGGCGAACCTGCTTTCGTTCTACACGATGGCGGGCATCACCTACCTGTTCTAAGCAGGCCCGACTTTAAAAAAAAAGCCCCTCCTCATGGAGGGGTTTTGCTTATACCGAAAACACGCCGCGGGAATTATTCCGCGCGCTTGAGCATCTTGCGGCGGAGGTTCGGGATTTCCTTGGCGATGAGGAGCTTTTCGACCTTGAAGAAGCTTTCGTGCGGGCGGATGGCTTCCTTGTACAGCACGTCTGCAAGCTCCGGTTCGTTCGCGAGCAGTGCGATGAGGATGGCGTTCCTGAGGAAGAATTCGTCCATGTCCTTGACTTCGTACTTTTCGTAGAAGTCGGCGACGAGCTTGGCCGCGACAGCGTAATTCTTGGTGCGGGCGACTTCGAGGATGTTGAACTCGTCCACGAACGAGGCCGGGAACATTCCCGCGTTCACGAGGTCGCGGACCTTCATGTACACGGCGTTCGTGTCGCGGGCTTCCATCGGCACGCCACGGACCCACTCGATGTATTCCTCGCGGAACTTCTTCCATTCCGGAGAGCGTTCCACGACCGGGGTATCCACCTTCGCGAGGTAGGCCTCGATGCCGAGCTTGCGGTAAGAATCACCTTCCATCGCGTCCATCATGGCCTTGACCTTGGCGGGGCGGCGCAGGGCGTAGTCGGCGGAATCCAGGTATTCCGGCCAGCAGATTTCACAGGAGTCGAACACCTGGACGATGTGCGCCTCCGAATGGACAAAGCGGGCTTCTTCGGCCTTGTTGTCGACCATCGGCGTGAAGATGCTGTTCGGGTCGATGTTCTTCATCATGTTGCGGACCATCTTCGAGGTGAACAGGAAGTTCCTTTCGCCGAAGAATTCAGGGTCGCGGTGGATGCGCTTGAATTCCTTCACGAGAGCCGGATCCGTGCTGAAGCGGCCGATGGATTTTTGAATAACGGGCTGGTCGCTCGCGATAATGATGATGTCCGGTTCTTCGGGAGCCTTGTAGAGGCTCACGTACGGGAACGTCACGTCGAGCGCCTTCAAGATGTTCAAGAAGAGCTGGTCGTTGAATTCGTACGTCTGGATCCACTGCACCCAGAGTCCGCCCGGCTTCATGTACCGGCGCATCTTCGCATAGAACTCGTGGCTGAAGAGACTCGCCACACCGCTCACCCACGGGTTAGAGGGCACGCTTATGAGCAAGTCGTACTTGCGGCGGTTGGTGAGGAAGAACGTCTGGGCGTCGTCGATATAGATATGGATTCGCGGGTCATCGTAACCGCGGGCGTTCCACGGGTAGAATCCCTTCGCAAGGTTCATCATCTCGTCTTCGATTTCCACGCAGTCAAAGTCGCGGAGCAGCGGATCGGAGAGCAGGTAGTGCGCGCCCATACCGCTACCGAAGCCCACCATGCCGGCATCGTAGGGCTCCGAGAGCACGGCCATCGGCATGAACGCCGTTGCCGCCTGGGTCAGCTCGTCCCCTTCGATGGGGTGGTTGCGGTCCTTGCTCATGCTCGCGTCGGCCTTGCCGTTCGTCTTGATGTACCAGTGCACGTCGGATTCGTGGAAACTGATGGTGGCCGTCTTGCCGTCACGGACGATAATCTTTTCGTCGGGGTGCAGGTTCTTGTAGGCGCGGAACGCTCCAGAAGTGATGAGCGACGGGTCGAAGTTCATGAACAGCGCGGGGAGTACCATCACGCCGCCGATGACGTAGAACAGCACGTTATAGCGGAAGCGCTTGCGGTAGAGGAACAGGAGCACAAAGCCTATCGCGAAATCGAGGTAGGCCGCAAATACAAGCGAGCCCTTGAGCTGCAGGTACGGGAGCAGCAAAAGGCCGCCACCCGCCGAGCCCAAGATAGAGCCGAGCGTGTTCCAGCCGTACACCTTGCCGATGGGCGCTTCGCTCTTGAAGGCGCGCGTGAGGATGAGCGTAATGAGCGGGAGCGTCATGCCCGCAAAGAAGCTCGTCGGCACCATCCACAGCACGGACAACATGTACTTGAAGAAACTCCAGCAGATGTAGCCGTCGGATGTTGCGTTGAAAATCTGGTTCGACTCGTTCATCATGCCCCAGAAGGGCTGGTGGAAGTAGAGCGTGCACAGCGCGAAGAACGCCATGAAAATCTGCGCGAGCGAAAGCACTACGAGGGAGTCCTTCTTGAGAAGCTTGCCGCTCACGGCGCTACCGATGGAAAGTCCCAAGATAAAGGCGGAAAGCATCTGGTCGAAGCTGTGGCTCGACGAGCCCATCAACAGCGAAAGCAGGCGGATCCAGACGACCTCGTAAATGAACGAGGTGAGGCCCGTGATGGCCGCAATCCAGAGCCAGGTGCTCTTGGGCGGCATCGGGAGCTTGTGTTCGGCCACGTAGTCGGTTTCTTCCTGTTTTTCGTCTTGGGCAGATTCGTCTTCGTCCTTGGTCGGGGATGTCATGAACCCGATAACGCCGAAGATGGCCGCGAGCAGGAAGTTGATGGAGGCGGCCACGCAAAGAGTGGCATGGTTACCGAACACGGGAATGAGCGTATAGCTCGTGACCAGGATGCCTATCGCCGAACCGAGGCTGTTCGTGAAGTAGAGCATCGGGAGCGAGACCTCGGCACCGCTCTTGCGCATGAGCCCTGCCGCGATAAACGGGAACGTCATGCCCACCGCAATCGCGATAGGGAGCGTGGAGCCTGTCGCAAGCACAATCTTTGCAATCTCGGCACCCGTAAAGCCGAGCCCCGCGACAAAGTCACTGTCGAAGAAGAACCCGGTGAGCAAATTATAAAGCGGGTGATAAATCAACCCGCCTATACCGATAGCCAATTCCACTGCCGCGTAACCGAGCAGCGGCCTCTTCACCTTCTCGACCATCTTGCCCGCGACAAAGCTACCGATGGCAAGGCCGCCCATGTAAATGCAGAGCGTAAGCACCTGCCCGTAGCTCGCATGGCCCAGGAACAGCTTGAGGTAGCGGGCCCAGGAGCCCTCGTAGATGAGCCCCGCGAAACCGGAAAGGGCGAAAAGGAAATAGACGAGGATATTCATTTCTTGTCCTCCGAGTTTTTCTCAGACTTTTTTTCTTCCGTCTTCCACGGCGTAAGGCCAACGACATCGTCGACGGGGAGCGAGAACGCGATGCCCTGGCCCATCGTGTCGAGACCGGCCTTCTGGTACAGCGCATGCAGTACGGCGTCCTTGATTTTGGAATCCACGAGAATCATCACCACCTCTTTTTCGGGCTGGATGGCGATGTGGAAAAACGATTCGGCTTCCTTGTTCGCGGTACCGCGGCCGTTCAAGATGGTACCACCGCGGGCGCCCGCGTCCTTGGCGGCCTCCATCACCGTTTCGGAGAAGCCCGTATTCACGATGCACATGATCAGTTCGTGGTTGACCGTACTCATTTTTCGTCCCTCCCTACCTGCGAACGGTTGTCGCTCAAGAAGTTGAATATGGATTTTCCGATGATGCTCTTCAGGGGAACCGTATACGCGATGCCCTTGCCGCCGGCAATCGTCCTGAATTTTTCTTCGAGGCTTTCGAGGGCGGCGGGTAAGCGGTCTTCGCCGATGACGCTGAAGATTACCGCCCTGTCGGAATCGGCGAGGCCCATGGCGGCAAGGATTTCTTGCGGAGCGGTACCCTTGCCGAAAAAGACCATCTGCATGTTCACGCCGAAGGACTGGATGTGGTCCATGTAAAAGTCGGCCTTCGCGCGGTTCACCGTAGTCACGAGAATCTTGAGGCGGTTCATCGAGACGCGGGAATGGCCATCCGCAACTCGTGCGGGGCGCCTTGAACTAGTCTTCTTCGTTTCTGCCATACTCGTCCCTACACAAAGTCAATAATCTGTTCGTCGTCCGCATCCTGGATGCGGCGCATCATCTTGCGGTTACGAAGCGCCCGCGAGAGGATTGCCCTGAAACCGAGAACCTGGATGGTGATGAGCGGAGTCATGGCGACCATCGCCACAATGCCAAACGCATAATTCAGTATGGAATCACCGCCGTCGTGAATTACGGAGCAGGCGCCAATGGCCATGGGCAAAATAAAACTGGACGTAAGCGGACCGCTCGCGACTCCACCAGAGTCAAACGCGATAGCGGTATAAAGCTTGGGGACAAAGAACGAAAGCCCGAGCGAAAGGAAATAACCTGGAATCAGGTAGTAGATGATGGGGAACCCGACAATGATGCGCAACATCGAAAGGCCGATAGAAATCCCGACACCCACCGAAAGCGCAATCAGCATGGAGCGCTTGGTCACGAGGCCGCCGGTAATCACCTCGACCTGCTTGTTCAGCACGTGCACCGCGGGCTCCGCCAGCACGACCACCATGCCGATGACGAATCCCGATACCACGAGCACCCTGGGCATTGCAGCGAGAGACGTACCCAACTGGAAACCAACGGGCATAAAACCGACCGCTACCGCGGTAAGGAACACGACAAGCCCGACAAACGTATAGCAAAGCCCGAACGCCATTTGCGTGAGCTTGGTCTTGGAAAGCTTGAGCGCGATAATCTGCAGCGCCATGAAAAAGACCACGATGAGGCCGAGCGCTACAAGCACCTCGTACGCGACATTCCGCACCGTCGGGATAAAGTTCGCACCGAGGCTTGCGTCAATCGAGTAACTCGCCGCCGAAAGCTCGTAGGTCATGGTTCCCTTTGAAAAGATGACAAGTCCCATCAACGCGATAATCGGCCCCACCGAGCAGAGCGCAATCAAGCCGAAGCTGTTCTCCGAGGCATTCTTGCCGCCTATGGCGCCCGCGACACCCACGCCGAGGGCCATGATGAACGGCACCGTGATGGGGCCGGTCGTCACACCGCCAGAATCAAAGGCGAGCGCGACAAAGTTTTCCCTGCCAACGGAAATCATCAGCATGCCCAGCATGAACAGCACGAGGTAGAAGAAGATGATGATGGACGAGAGGTCTTTTTTCCAGACAATCTTGATGATGGAGAGTATCAGGAACAGGCCCACGCCCACACCGATAGTCACTATAAGCAACAGCGGCTGCACCGCGTTCTTCACCTGCTCGGCAAGCACGGAGAGGTCGGGTTCGGCGACAGTGATGAGCACGCCCATCACAAAGCACACGGACACGAGCAGCGGCAACTTGCGCGACTTGGTAAGGCCCGAACCCACATGCTCGCCCATCGGCGTCATGGAGAGGTCGGCACCCAGGTTAAAGAGTGCGATTCCCACCACCAGGAACACCGCACAAATGCAGAAGACGACAAGTTCCTTCAACGAAAAGTCTGCCAGCGGCGTAAACGAGAGCAGCAGCACGATAAGCGTCACCGGCAGTACCGAGAAAAACGCCTCCCTGGTCTTTTCGTAGAGAATCTTGAACATTATTCTCCGAGGTACTCCACAGCAAAGATAAGCGTCGAGCCGCCCGGAATCGGGCCTGCGGCGCGGCTGCCGTAACCGAGTCCCGGCGGTACGATCAGGATTCTCTTTTCACCCGGAAGCATGCCCTGCACGCCGAGTTCCCAGCCACGGATAACGCGGCCTCCGCCCAACGGGAAGGCAAACGGCTGCCCGCGATCGCGGGAACTGTCGAACTTGTAGCCATTCACGAGCCAGCCCGTGTAGTGGACCTTCACGGTAGAACCGGACTTGGCGGGTTCGCCCTCGCCCGGTTTGACAATCGCATAGCGCAACCCTTCGGAACCGTTTTCCAAGGCGAGGGTCGTGGTATCGGGGAAGAAGTCCATCTTCGCGGCAAGCTCCTCGTCGATTTCAGAAGACACCAGCTCGACGCGGAACAGCAACGTGGAATTCGAAGGAATCATGGCGTAAGCCGTAGCACCGTAGCCCATGGACGGAGCGATGCGGAACCAGCGGACACCGCCTTCGCGCATGCCCTCGAGGCCCTGTTCCCAGCCTTTAATCATCTTGCCTGCGCCCATCACAACGGAGAGCGGCTTTCCGAGGTCCCTGGAACTGCCGAACTTGCGGCCGTTCAAGAGCCAGCCGGTATAATGCGTTTTGAGAATTGCACCCGGAGCGGCGGGCTTGCCAGTACCCACCTTTTCGTCGTAAACCTTGAGACCCTTGGCGGCCTCCTTCCATTTCAGGTTGTCCACGCTGGCGGGGAACTTGTCCGGTTCCATCGGCTTTTCCGCGTGCACGAGTTCGACTTCGAAATACAGGTCGGAATACGGAGGAATGCCCTCCAGGGAGTTTTCACCGTACGCCATCTGGAAGGGGACGGTCAACTTGCGGACTTCGCCCACCTTCATGCCGATAAGGCCCTTGTCCCAGCCGGCAATCACCTGGCCCATGCCAATCGTGAATTCAAGCGGTTGCCCGGCCTCGTAGGAATCGGCGAAGGGACGCGGCCCCGTAGGCTCTTCCGCCGTAGAGTCGGTGGCGGCAGAATCCTTGGCAGCGGGTTTCGCCTTGGCGGCGGCGGTCGTATCGGCTACTTTGGACGAATCCTTGAGGTCTGCAAGCAGGAATCCCTTGTAGTGGACCTGGATCAGTTGACCCGCACGGATAGTGTCTCCCGAGCCTTCCTTGACCACTTCAACATTAAATGGAACCGCCCAAAGATTACAAGTAATCAACAACACGGGGAAAAACTTGAATAAAAACTTTGTTTTTGGCATAAAAACTCCTATCCCATAAAATAGAAAATGCTAGTTTTAGAAAGGATATTTAATCAACGGAAACGGATAAGATTATGCTATCGGTCATTATCGTCATCGCAATCATCCTTTTGTCCATCATTCTTGCGGGCATTGGGGCTTACGTGGTAATCCATAGTGCCGACGAAAAAGAAGAAGTCAAGCCTGTAATCGACGTTTCGGGCCAGTATGCCGTCGTCGTGCGCCCCGCCAGGGAATCCATTACCGCCGTCAAGCCGAGCGAGGCCTCCCTGCGCTCCTGGCTAGAAACCCAAGAACAGCTCACCCCCGAACAGCGTTCCGCGCTTATTGCCCAATGGAACGAGACCATCGAGGAGACCATCAGGACTATCGACGAAGGCGACAAGAACGGCACCGCCACCTACCGCATCGAAATCGGCCCCAAGGGCAAGCGGTACTGCACCTTCGTGAACGAAGACAACTTTATCACCCGCGAACAAATCCGGAACCACGCAGAAATCCTGCCCCCGTACGTGTTGGGCTGCGACTGCAGGCTCCTCCCCAAGCAGCCTTGGGAAAACCCGAGCAAGTCCGGATGGAAAGCGGTCGTCCCCACCCATGGGAACACCTACGACGTTCCCGACTGGAGGCAACTTGCGTAAACAATTACTTTCTGCCTTACTTTTTGCCCCTGCCATTTCTCTTGCTGCCGGTTCAGCGATTATCACGCTCGAAATGCCCGTTGGCGCACGCCAACTGGGTATGGGCGAAGTCGGTGCAGCCCTGGCAGACGACGCTACGGCCATGTACTACAACCCGGCAGGGCTCGCGTTTGGCCCCCTCGCCGACGAATGGCGCGTATCGTACCCCAAGGAAACCAAGGAAGCCCCGTTCTTTACCAGCATGACCAGCCGTTCCAAGAACGGATTCTTCGCCAAGAGCGAACTGTGGGCGGGTACCGCCGACGGCATTTTGAAATTCGACGGCGAGCAGTGGGTGGACTACCACTCCGTAACGCTGCAGGGCAACGCCAAGGTCAAAGACGCCGTGCGCGCCTACGTGGGCACCGAGCGCGGGCTCGACGAATACAGCCGCCAAGTCAAAAAGTTCAACGACATCAAGAACGCCGACGACGAATCGCACGTGGTCGAGGTCAAGATGCCCTGGAACCTCGTGGTGAAGGACACCATTACCGCGGTGCTCTACGACAACCGCACCGAGAAGCTCTGGGTCGGCACTCCCAAGGGCCTTTTCCGCTTTGACGGCAAGGGCTGGAAGAACTACGAACCCGAAATCGGCGCCGTCCGCGTGACCGCGCTAGCCAGCCAGGGCGCCTCCCTGTGGATTGGTACGGACAACGGACTCTTTGTATACCGCAGCGGGCAGTTCGAACAGAAGGGCAAGGTGCTGCCCAGCCAAAAGATTAACGCGCTCGTGTGGTCCGAGAACCGCAAGGAACTCTTTGTCGCCGTCGACGGTGCGGGCATCGCACGCCTCGTCCCCAAGAAGAGCGTGAACGACAAGGACCGCTGGAGCCTGTTCAACGAAGAAGACGGCATCATGGACCTGCACCCCACCGACCTCGCGGTCGACAGCTCCGGCCACATCTGGGCGGCGCACAATGGCGGTCTCAGCCACTTCACGCTCCGCAAGTGGGAACAGGTGCAGTTCGCCGGCAATAACGTGAACTCCATCTCCGTCGACCAACGCGGTGCCATCTGGATTGCCACCGACAAGGGCGTGTGGCGCCACCTCCCCGACTACGCGACCGCCAGCGGGCGCAAGGCCGAACTTGAACGCGGTGCCGCCGAAGAAGAAGCGGCCGTAAAGAAGAACGACGAATGGACGCACTTCCATTCGGGCAACGGCCTCAGCAGCAACAAGGTATGGAAGGTGCTCCCGCAAGGCAACGACGTGTGGTTCAGCACCTCGAAGGGCATGGAACAGTATAAGGACGCCGACTACCAGCTCACCGCCTTCTACGAAAAGCTGTTGCCCATCTTGAACATCCCCGACCTGTACCACCTTTACGGCGGCCTCACCATCCCGCTGAACGATTGGGGTACGCTCGGCTTCTCCGTGAACTTCGTGAGTTTCGGTTCTACCGTTGTTTCGGGCGACATCGACGCCGACGACCTCGTGGCCTACAACAGTTCCGAAATCGTGGGCGGCATCAGCTACGGCACGCGCTTCCCGAACGACTGGGGTCTGGGCCTTTCCATCAAGTTCTTCTATTCCGACTTGAGCTCCGGCGCCTCTACCGGCGAAGAAGAAGCCACCACGTTCGGCTACGCCTTCGACGTGGGCATGCTCAAGAAAAACCTCTTTGTAGACAAACTAAACTTCGCCCTCGTGCTTGCGAACATCGGCCCGAGCGTCTACTACGTGGACAAGACCATCGAAGACCCGATTCCGTTGACCTGGCGCATCGGCCTTTCGTACGAACTGCTGAGCCTCGCCGACTACAAGTGGACCATCGCTGCCGACTATAACCGCGAAGTCGTTTACGACGACGACAAGGGCGATCCCGAGCCGTTCTACATCGCCTGCTGGAAATCCATCGTGAACCCGGAACGTGAAGGCGACGGACTTACCGCGGCAAAGAACTCCCTGATGCAGGGTGTGTTCAACGTCGGTACCGAATTCATCTACTCGAACACCATCGCACTCCGCCTCGGCTACCTCTACGACGATACCGGCAAACGTAACGAAGTGGACTTCGGTTTCGGTTTCATGCTCAGCGACGTGCTGCAGTTCGACTTCGCGACCATCAAGGACGTGGGCGACAACGACGGCGTGCGTGACGGCCAGATGCGTTTTGGCATGCTGTTCAAGTTCTAGCGGTTAGGGCCGCGATTACCGAGTCATCCTCCGAGTGAAGCGAGGAGGATGACAGGCCAAGGATGACATCCCACATCCCTATTCCACTCTTTCCAAAATAATCAGTGCGCGTTCCTGCGTACTGTTCGGGATGGTGTAGAAATGCTTGCCCACGAACTTGTATCCGAAATCTTCCGGATAGAACGTTTTCAGTTCGTCGGCTACCGCGGGGCCCTTCATAAAGTACACGCGGCCACCCACCTTGAGCGAGTTCGCGATGCGCGGGAGCGTTTTTTCCATGAGTTCGAAGGCGCGGCTAATGACGCCGTCTACCGGGATGGTCATGCTCCTGCTCGTGACCTTGTGGCCAAACACGTCGATACCCTTGAGACCCATCTTTTCGATGACCATGTTCAAGAAGTTGATGCGGTTCGGGCGCGGTTCGCAAAGCGTGAGGCGAATCTGCGGATTCACTATCTTGAGGGGGATTCCCGGGAACCCGGCGCCGCTACCGACGTCGATCATGCGGGCAGGCCACTTGGGCACGTAGGCGTTGATGAGCGTGCAGTCGGCGTAATGGCGTTCCACCATCGTCTCGAAGGCGTTGAGACGCGTCAAATCCTGGTCGTCGTTGTTCGCGCGCAGCAGCTGGTGGAATTCCCAGATTTGTTTCAATGTTTCGGGTTGCAGTTCCACGCCGTAGTAGTGCAAAAGCTTGTCGAGGCCCGCCAGCGAGGGCGTAACACGCTTGCCGCCGAACAGCGGAAAGTCCGTACGCGGGGCCTTGAGGTGCGGCACGAAGTCGCGGCCGGCGGTACTGCCCGCACGCGCGGGTAAACGACCGGTTCGGTCTGCCGATTTTTTATGCCAGGAATCGCTTGCCATGATGTAAAAGATAAAAAAATGAATTCGTGCGGAACGCTTTCCGGGAAAAATCCGTATATAAGGTATGGACCCGAAGCTTACGATTCTTGCCTCGCTACTGCTGCTCGTGGCCGCCCCGAGGGCGGCCGTGACCGAGGCGCAAGTCTTTGACTGGTGGGACGCGGGCGTTATCACGCCGGAACAGGCGCAGGAATTCCTGGACCTGCTGGAAGAAGGCAACGCCGAAGAGGCCTGCCTGCTCGCCGAAGTGTACGCACAGGAAAGCTGCGAAGAGAAGCAGGCTAAGCAAAAAAAGGCGACTTCCAAAAAAGACAGCCACCAAGACCGCAGCAAAAAAAGCCGCCCGCCCCTGACGCCCACCGGTTACGCCCTTACCAAGATTCGGCTCGACTCGGCAGGTCACGTCGAAAGTCACCGCGAAGAACTCCGCATCGATTTCTACCGCTACACGCTGCTGCTCGGCACCCAGGAACTGCTGAGCTACCGCAATGCGGGCAGCGAGGCTCACTTCGGCGACATCTCCACCAAAGAGCTCCACAGCCATATCCCGCTCGACACGCTCTGGGGAACGGCGCTGCTCTACCCTTTCGGGAATTTCCATATCGCCGCACTGCTTGATTCGTCTTGCGTCACGCAGGCCCGCGCCGGTTACGCCTTCGACAAGCACACTTCCGCAAGCATCGCCTACTGGCACGGGAACGCTACTGACGAACGTCACCACTTTCATTCCGTAGCGCTACAGACAAGCTCCGGCATTGGCAAGGCGAGCGCCTGGTACCAGGCCAAGCAAAGTTCGCCCCTCATTAAGATAGAGCTCCGCAGCCCCGTGTCGCGGCAGCCCGTAGCGCTCGGCTGGCGCACCACCGCCTACTACCACGGCGATTCCGTCCCCGCCCTGGCCAGGCTCAGCACCACCATCCTCAAGAGCCGCCTCTGGGGCTCGCAAACCGTCAGCGCGACTGCGAAGGACTGGCTAAACAGCCGGCTCGAAGCGAACATGAGGATTATCAACCCGCTGCATAGCGACAGCATCTCGGCGCGCGCCAGGGCGAGCCTCCAGAGCGGCCCCGCCTGGGCCAGGGCGGGCATTACTTCCACCTGCCTGGAACTGGGCGAGAACTGCCGCGAAAGCGACTGGAAGCCCTCATTGCAATCAAGCTTTGCCGATCACTGGACCGCGGGTTCATCGGTCAGGGCCCGCTACACGCGGGGCGAAGGGTTCAACGCACCGCGTCTGGAATTCTCGTTACGTTATCAGGACGCTCCCGGGAATTACGCCAAGGTCGCCATCGTCGCCCCCGACGGGTTCGCCACGAGGGCGCTGCAGCTGCGGAACGAAGCCCGCTTTAACGGGGACTTCTTGGCGCTTTCCATAGCCGCCACGTTCCGCCGCAATGTTTCCGGCAGTTTACATCCGTCCCGCGGAAATGTAACCGCGAAGCTCCTTTTCTAGCCAAATTTCACAAAAACCGCCAAAATTTCGTCAAATTCGCAAATTTATCGTTGTATACATGTTTACCGAAGTATACAGGAATTGCACGATTTGCTTGTTTTCCCTACCTTTAAGTTTATAATTTAAAGGCATACCCAAACACTCCCCGACCCCTCCAGGTTACCTCCTTTACCTGAAGGGGTCTTCCTTTTATCGGGCCCAAATTCTAGATTTGCAGCCATGACTATCGCGGCCATTATCGGGGCAATCACATTCCTGCCCTCCATCGCACTGAATATCGCCCTCGCCTGCGGCGCCCCGCTCGGCAACTACGCCATGAACGCGCGCTTCAAGGTCATTCCTCAAGAAATCCGCAAGGCTTTCATCGTGCCGACCATCATGCAGTTCGTCGCGCTGTTCGTGCTGCTCTCCGCCGGGCATGTGCTGCCCGAGACAATCCCCTTCGTGGTGATTCGCATCCTCGCGTTCTTCTTTTCGCTGTACCTGACGTTCTATACGGCAACGGTGCTCTTCAGCACGGCCTACAAGGAACGCACCGTCATGGGGACCTTCGCTATCGCCACCTCGGTTTGTTACTGGATAACCGCGTTCTCTACGCTCAATTGGGACTAGGTTCGCGAAATGCCCGAAGCGTATCACAACTACCAGCGCGACCTGGGTTACATCATCCGGTGGAACCAGCGCAAGGGAATCGTCCCCACGCTCCTGATGCACGCCTGCTGCGGGCCATGCAGCACCTACTGCATCGAATACCTTTCGCAGTTTTTCAAGATAACGATTTTCTACTACAACCCGAATATCGCGCCCGCCGATGAATACGCCCACCGCGTCGCCGAAATCAAGCGGTTCGTAAGCGAATTCAAGACAAAGTACCCCGTGCAGTTTATCGAGGGCGAATACGACCCCAAGAAGTTTTACGATATTGCCCGCGGGCTCGAAGACGAACCCGAAGGCGGCAAGCGCTGCCGCAAGTGCTTTGAGCTGCGTCTGGGCGAAACGGCCAGGCTCGCGAAAGAGATGGGATTCGACTACTTTACCACCACGCTCAGCATTAGTCCCAAAAAAGACGAGCAGGTATTGAACGTGGTCGCCAAGGAACAGGGCGAAATTTACGGCATCAAGGCACTGCCCGCCGACTTCAAAAAGAAAGGCGGTAGCAAGCGATCTATCGTGCTATCCGCCGAATATAATCTTTACAGACAAAATTACTGCGGCTGCGCCTACTCGCTGCGTGAAGCCGAGGCGCGTAACGCCGAAACTAGCGAAGGCTAGCAATCGTCCAGAAGTTTTTCTTCCCAGTTGCCGTCCTTACAAGTCAGCAGTTTCCTCTGGTCCTTAATCAAGACAAGCCAACCTTCGGAGCCGGCCGTGCAAGGCATGTTCACCGTCTCGATATTCTCGATAGTGACATTGGGGGAAATTTCGGACACGCAGTGCCCATCACCGCTTGCCGAGGATTCCGGAACGAACTGTCCGCGCGGTTCCGACGAAGTGGGTTCGGGAACGGAGGAACTGCTCTTGGGAGAGCTCGAAAGGTGGAACAGCTGGCCATCATCGGAAGAGGCCGGATTGTTTTCATCGTTCGGGTCAGCAGGACCGGAACTGGAATCGTCGCCGCAAGCCCAGAACGACACGGCGGCACAGCACAGGGCTATAGGAAATATTTTGAACAAATGCATCTCATTCTCCTCTATTTCTCTTTGAAAAATACACTAAAAGACGCGTAATTCCAATAGCCGTCCATAAAAAAACAGCCTTTTTTCTACATTTTGCGATATGGCCACCTACGACCCGCGATTTTTACCCATCTGCAAAGAAGACCTGGACGAACTCGGCTGGGATTACGTGGACGTAATTATCGTGAGTGCCGACGCCTACGTGGACCACCCGTGCTTCGGGCATGCCGTGGTGGGAAGGCTCTTTGAACACGAAGGATTGAGGGTCGCGATTCTGCCGCAGCCCAACTGGCGCGACGACCTGCGCGATTTTAAGAAGCTCGGCAAGCCCAGACTGTTCTTCGCGATTTCGAGCGGCATGGACAGCATGGTGAACCACTACACCGCCGCCAAGCGCCTGCGCAGCGACGACGCGTTTACTCCCGGCAACAAGGCCGGGTTCCGTCCCGACTACGCGACATACACCTACGCAAAAATTTTAAAGAAACTCTATCCCGATGTACCGCTGTTGATTGGCGGGCTCGAATCGAGTTTGCGCCGCGTGACGCATTACGATTACTGGAGCGACAAACTCAAGCCGAGTATTTTATTCGATACGCAAGCCGACATTCTCGTGTACGGCATGGGAGAAAAGCCCCTCAAAGAAATCGTGCGCCTTTTGAAAAAGGGAGTACCCTTCTCGAGCCTGAATTCTGTTCCGCAAACAGCCTACCTCGCGCCCAAGGGAAACGTCCCCAAGAACAACCATTGGGAAGACTTGCGCCTGGCAAGCTACGAGGAATGCCTTGCCAGCAAGCGAACCCAGATGGAAAACTGCCGCAAGGTGGACATCGAATGCAACAAGTGGTTCCAGCGCCGCATTCTTCAAGATGTCGTGGAACAGACGGTCGTGATCAACCCCGCATACCCGCCTCTTGAATACGGCGAACTCGACGAAAGCTTTGAATACCCGTACGCCCGCGAACCGCATCCGCGTTACAAGAAGCGCGGAAACGTGCCTGCGTTCGACATGATCAAGTTCAGCATCAATACGCACCGCGGGTGCTTTGGCGGTTGCAGTTTCTGCGCCATCAACGCGCACCAGGGCAAGTTCATCGCGAGCCGTAGCCGCGAAAGCATATTGCGCGAAGTCGATTTGATTACCAAGATGGACGGCTTTGCCGGTACCATCACCGATTTGGGCGGCCCGAGCGCCAACATGTACAACATGCGCGGCCGCGACCAGAGCCGTTGTCAAAAATGCGCACGCGCCAGCTGCCTCACGCCCAAGATTTGCGACAACATGGACACGCACCACAAGGAAATCCTGGAGCTCTACCGTGAAGTACGCAACCACCCGAAGGTAAAGCACCTGTTCATCGGAAGTGGCGTGCGTTACGACATGCTGCTGCAAGAAACCGACGATGCGGAACTGCGCAAGGACCACGAGGAATACGCCCGCGAGCTCATTGACTACCACGTAAGCGGACGATTGAAAGTGGCCCCGGAACACACGAGCGACGAAGTCCTGAAGCTTATGCGCAAGCCGAGCTTTACACTGTTCCACAAGTTCAAGGAATTCTTTGACGACGAATGCAAGCGCATCGGCAAGCGCCAGCAGATTATCCCCTACTTTATCAGCAGCCACCCCGGATGTACCGAGGCCGACATGGCCGAACTCGCGCTCGAGACAAAGCAATTGGGATTCCAGCTGGAACAGGTGCAGGACTTTACGCCCACGCCGATGACGATTGCGACCGAGATGTTCTACAGCGAACTTTCGCCCGACGGAAAACCGCTTTACGTGGCAAAAACGCCGGAACAAAAAAAGAGCCAGCGGCAATTCTTCTTCTGGTACATTCCCGAGAACCGCCCGCAAATCCGTGCCACACTTGAACGCCTCAAGCTCGGCAAGATTGGGCGACTACTTTTAAGCCGCAGCGCCAAGGCCGAAGGCAAGGAATTCTTCCCGAGCAAGGAACGCGAAAGCAACGCCGAGTACCGCGAGCGCGAACAGCAAAAACGCGAACAGCGTTCCGTCACCATCGTACCGAAGAAGGTCGGCGAAAAGGGCCGTTGGGAAAATTCCGCCCGCAGGGAACGCCGTGCCGCGCAATTCGGGAACGCGTCCGGCAACAACGAACGCCGCGATTTCCATGCCAACCGCGACAGCCGAGATTTCAACAAGAACCGCAGCAACCGCGACTTCAACAACCGCAACGAAAAACGTGGCAGCAATAACGGCGGCAACAGGGGCGGAAACAAAAATACGCCGCCCGTACAGTTCAGTTCCAGGCGACGCGGGAAATAAAAGCGGATTGTTTTATCGTCTCGCAATAATGACTAGGCATTAACCGCGAGCACGCTCCACCACTCCGTACTGATTCTTTCTTGCTTTACCTTGAAGCCGGCTTCGTCAAACCACTTGAGGATATAGTCCTTTTCGGTGAGGAGCTGGCCCGAAATAATGAGTTCGCCGCCCTTGGCGAGCAAATCCTCGATATCGTCGCGTAACGGCCAGAGTTCGCTGCGAATCATGTTGCACAAAATAACATCGAACTTGGTTCCGTCCTTGAACGCATCCAAGAATCCGAGAATGCAGTCGCTTTCGCTGAAGCCGTTGCGTTCGAAGTTTTCGGCAATGCAGGGAATGGTAAGCGGGTCGATTTCGGTGCCTACCGCAAGCTTTGCACCCATGCGGCGGGCGAACATCGCGAGAATGCCCGTACCCGTACCGATGTCGAGCACGGTCTTTCCCGTAAAGTCGATATTTTCCATGAGGGCGGCGCAGCTACTCGTAGTATCGTGTTCACCGGTACCGAACGCCGTTTTCGCCTCGAGTTCAAGCACCACCGCGTCGGGATTCTCGGGAGTAAATTCCACCCAAGGCGGGCGCACCCACAGGCGCGGGGAAACGGACACGGGCTGCGCACGGTCGCGCCACCACTTGTCCCAATCCTTCGCGGGCTCGTCGCTCAGCACAAAGTGGTACTGCGGAAATTCCGAGACAATGCGGTCACGCTCGGCCTTGTCGCCGGTATAAAAACAGAAGTCCGTACGGCCTTCCGCCTTGGGGTCCAGTTCCTCGAGCGTCGCCACGCCAGCCTCAAAGAGCAGGTAGCTAGCCAGTTCGTATTCCTCGGCAGGGCACCAGCCCTCCGCCTTGTACCATGTATCGACTTTTTGCATATCCGTAAATTAGAATTTTTCCCGCCCATAAAAAAATTCCCCGCCAACGGCGGGGAAAGATTCATAGCAAAATGCAACGATTAGAAAAGCGCGACGCTATAAGCCGGAAGGGCACCCTTCGGGTTATCGAGCTTAGACACCTTGGAACCATCGTACTTAAGGAGCTTTTCGTCACCCATGCTGCGGTCACCGATAAAGACAATACCGTCTGCCACGGCGATAGAGCCTTCGGCATCGGCAACGCCTTCAATCTTCTTGGCTTCTTTCTTCGCAAGATCGACCTTGGAAAGCGGTACATCGCCCCAAGCCTTGTAGATACCGACGTAGGCAATGGAACCTTCGTTAGCAAAAGCATAAATGCCGCCGCCGAGAGTCTTGCCGGTAACGATGATTTCAGAAGTTTTCTTCTCGAGGTCAACCTTTTCGATACCGCGGTTTTCATCGGCATCGGTACCGCCAGCAGCGTTGTATTCGCCAGTGCTGGCCACATACAGGGTTCCATCGACGAAAGCCATCGCCGCCGGATTCTTGGCCTTGAGCTGTACGGTATCCTTCAGGTCGCCGGACTTGGCATCGTAAATGGCAAGAAGGCCGAGCGGATAGGTAGAAGTCCAGGTCGCAGCGTCGTAGGTATAGCGCTGGATCAACACGTAGAGCTTGCCATCATTCAGTTCGATGTCGGCAACGTACGGAGACGTTTCGCCTTCGTAAGCAAACTTGCCCGTCTTGATAGACTTGCTAACCTTGCCATCCTTGGTAGAAATCTTCACCAGGGAGTCGGCGTTCTGGAGAGCCACCCAAGCTTCTTCACCAGAGAAAGCCATGTCGACCGGGTTGGCATCGTCATCCAGGGAAACCTGCCAAACCACGGCTTTTTCGCCGTCAGATTCAAGCTTCAAAGGATCAATTCGGGTAATATTGTCGGCGCCCATGCGTTCCAGCACGTAAAGGTCGGAACCATTGACAATGACCTTGGAATCCTGATAGAACGAAAGGCTCTTTTCAGAAATCTTTTCGTCCTTGTCGATCCAGCGGAGTTCGCCAGTCTTATAGTCCGAACCAAAGACGACGCCCGTCAGGGAAACGCCTTCTTCTTCCGGGTCAACGCCGCTCGAAGAACTGGAATCGTCACCGCAAGCCATAAGGCCGAAGGTGAGTCCGGCAGCCGCAAGTGCAAGCAGAGATTGTTTTTTGATCTTGTTCATGTTGTTTCCTTTTCTGGCTTTACGCTATTAAGCGCGGGGGCTAGAACCCCTGTATGATTGTGAACTTGTATTCCCGCCCCGGCATGGGGAACGGCGTATAAAAATTCCTGTATTTTTCGTCAGTGATATTATCCACGGAGAAGGCGAGGCGCGTCTTCTCAAAAGGACTGTAAGCAATATTGGCACGATAATTGGCAACAGCAGGCTGGTCCATGCGATTCGCGCGATCGCTGTAAATGACGCTTCTCCATTCCAGCGAACCGGAGAGATCCAGATGCAACGGCAGATGGAACGTGGCTTCGGCAAAATAGGAGTGGTCCGGTTCCCCGGGGAGCATATTGCCTCTATAGGCATTGGAATTCGAGCGGTCTTCCGTCTTCTGGATAGTCGTACGCAGCACAAGGTCCATAAATTTGACCGGGCTGCTATTCAATTCAAATTCGGCGCCACGAATCAACGACCGTGCGATATTTTCGGCGCGGAGCATTTCTATGGAAATAACCCAGCAAATTCCATCTTCGATATGCGACTCAAAGTAAGACGCACGCAAAGTCGTACGGTTTCCCGGAAAGCGGAAAAATCCGGAAGCTTCGAACTTGGTCGCCTTCTCCCGTTCCAAATCCGGATTCGAAAGGGCTCCGGGGAATGTCCCGTAGAGTTCCATGAGTTGCGGCTGCTGGTAGAACCGGCCAATAGAGACTTCTCCCGTAAGCGGGGCCTCGGCTGCGCCCAGTCGCGAATAAAGGCGGCCCGCAAAAGTCGTTTCGCGGTCAGAAGCCTTCTTTAACTCGCGTGTACCGGAAGGCTGCACAAAGACACCATCATCCAGGCGATCTTTAAGGAACTGCACCGATCCTTCGCCACCGAGTCCGCCATGCTTGAATATCTGATAGTACAAATCACCGGAGCCCATCATTGTCAAGCGGTCCAGCGCCCAGTTCCTGGAATCTCCACGAGCTTCGGCGCGTTCCCACTCCGCCGCCAAGCGGGCGGAACCTTTCAGTTGTTCGACCGGCGTGAAATCTGCCGAAACTTCCGGAACAACCTTATACGTAGCAGCGCCGTATTTCAGGAACTGGTTATTGCCGTAACCTAGATGGTCCAACGGATAATACGTACTCGAAAGGTTCTTGTCGAATCGGCCCGAAACACCGCCCAGCAAAAAGAGGGCGTCGTCAAAATATCCCTTCGATTCTAGCGTATAGCGCAAAAAAGCCGATTCGCCGACAAACTCGGCCACCTTGGTCTGCTGTTCTTCCTTACCGGGGTTTCCACCCTCATAGTGCGATGCCGACATGGACAACGTAGAGAAGTAACCGTTCCCGTGCAACATGCGGAATTGCATGTTTCCCGAAACATCCGTATACTCCGCGTTCTCGCGCCTGGTAGTATAGTCGTCATCCTTGTTATACTGTGTGCCGTTGCGGTTCAGGTATTCATAATCGTTATCGGAATGCCTTGTCGCAAACGAAGACGCGAACATGATGCTGTCCGTTACCGGGGCAGAAACCTGGAATGAACCTTCCCAGGCATTATGGTTGCCATACGACGCCAAAACGCGGCCACCCTTCTGCACGGCATTCTTTGTCACGAAGTTGACTGCGCCGCCAATACCCGCCACGCCGAACTTTGCGGGAACGTTTCCCTTGTAGACCTCCACCCTTTCCATCTGGTTCAGGTCGATTGCAGAAAGATTTACGGCGCCGCCGCTGGCATCGTTCAACGGCACGCCATCTACGCAAATCATGATGTTGCGTGCCGCAATGCCACGAATCGATATCGATTGAAAACTCCCCAGCCCACCTTGCTTGTAGGCCTGAATTCCAGGAAGAGTCGAAAGAAGGTCCGCCGCGGTAAGAGCCTTGCCCTCCCACGCCGAAGAAGAAATTTCCGTATAGCTGACATCGTTTGCACGCAGATAGTCCGGTGATTCGACTACCTCCGAGGCCCCCAAATCCTGCACAAGTTCTTCTGCAGAAGCAAAAGAAACCATAAGGCCACACACCGTCAGGGGTATGCAGCAAAAAGGCAGCGCAGAATGCGCGGCTTTAAAGAAGGACGTCGTTCGCATCTTTCCTCGTTCAGCAGTTTCCCACAGTTCTTCTGACTCGGGGATCGTCCTACTCCTGGCTCCTTCACATCCGTTTCCGAACATTGGTTCTTGCCAGTTTCGTCCTCCCTTACAGCGGCGCGACCGTCCCCGGCTTTCACGGGGTTCTCTCAAGGCTTTTCAGGGCATGGGAAACTTTTTGCAAAATATAGCATCTTTTTCTACGCACTTTTTGCGTTAAAAGATTTATATTATCGGTATGCTATTCATCCATCAATTTCCCGACTGGACCCACTTCCGCTTCGACTCCAAGCGCGTCCTCGACGCCCTGGGCAAGGCGCGCTACACCGAAGGAAGGCTCTCGGGCCTGCTAGCCTTCGCCAGTTCGAGGGAGCTGGAGACAGCCGTTGTGGTGGAAGACATCGTCGCGAGCTACGCCATCGACGGGATAACGCTCGACGCACAATCCGTGCGGAAAGACGTTGAACTGCGCTCCAAGGGGAACTCCCCCGACATCAAGGTCTACCTGGGCGCCATAGAGAACTTCGCAAACCCGTTTACACGGGAGCGCCTGCTCACCTGGTACACGTCGCTTAGCCATTCCAAGGTGGCAGGTTTTCGCGATTGCGCAAGCGACATTGCAGAAAGCAGTTCCAACATGCGCTTTGCAGGCCCCGGCCCCGAGAGGCTGCAGAACGAAACGGAGCACTTCCTCGACTGGTTCGAACATTCCCAAATGGACGGAATCATCAAGGCGGCCATCGCGCACTTCTGGTTCCTCACCATACGTCCGTTCCGCAACGCGAACGGCAGGCTAGCCCGCGCCATGACGGCCCTGCAGCTCTGCCGAGCCAAAAATTCCGGCCAGTTGCAATACGCGCTGAACAAGACCATCCTCGAGAGTCGCGACGAATACTTCCGCACGCTGAACAAGGCCCAGTGCGGCAACGGCGACCTCACGGAATGGATTCTCTGGTTTATTGAACAAATTAACACTGCAGTCGTGGACCGCGAAAAATCCATCGAGGCCGAAATCAGGCATATCCGTTTCGTGAACAAGATTTCGGGCATACCGCTTGACGAACGCGAGCAGGAGCTTTTGGAAGCCGCAAGCGCAGGCGAACTCCCCCGCGAATTCACGGCGAAAGACGCCGCGGCCATTTTCGGCACTAGCCACGATACCGCCCTCCGCGAAATCCAGAGCCTCATCAAGAAAGGCGTCGTAAAAGCGAACCAGAAAGGCGGCCGAAGCCAGCGATACAGCGTAGTCGAGTAAATTTTTCAAAAATTTTCATACACCCCTACACAAAACAAACTATTTTCTTGTTATGAGCGGAACAAGGGACATCGTGGCATTCCTGATGCCAATACTGCTCGCTGCATCCATTGCCGCGGCCGAGCAGGCTCCCGATACATCCGAAACCGCCAAGCGCAACAAGATTTCGTACAGCGACTACCAGGCGCGTGTAAGCCACAAGGCCGACAGCATTCTCGCAGCCAACTACCATCACGGCATTTCCATCGTCCCGGCGCGCTACCAGGACAAAACCTACGGAAAGGTTGCGCGCGGTGCCGACTGGGGCGGAGGACTTGGCCTGTACTACTTCTACCGCCACTATTTTTACAACTACTTCTCTGCGCAGGCGCATGCAGGGTTCATTTACCGCTACGCGAGTTTCAAGGAAGATTCGAACGCCGGCAAAGGAAAATTCAAGAACGGCGAATCGTACGAACTCAACAGGCATCTTGACTTGAGCTACCACAACTTCGCGCTCGATTTTCCGATTACCGCCAAGTTCGGCACGCATATCGAGCCCACCACGTTCGTTTTCGCTTCACTCACTTTCGGCCTGACCAAGCCCCTTTACGAGCACATGTGCGCCGATTACACCCTGGATTTCAACGATCCGCCCAAGGAATTTGCGCATGAACTCGAGCTTATCGGCGAAGCCGGCAAGAACCCGTTCCCCATGGAAGAAATCCACGAGGTCAACAAGCCGTTCTTCATGGACGACTGGGAAACAAACGGCTGGATAGGCCTAGGCATCGACGGCAAGTACGCATCTGTACAAGCGCAGTTCCTGTTAGCAAGCGGCACCTCCGACTACGAAAACCACCGCTACTACGGTTTCAGTTTCGACAGGGCACCCACTTTTAGAATCTTTTTCGATTTCAGCCTGAGGTAAGCCATGAAGACACGCCATCTTTCAAGACTCCTCTCCTGCATCGCCATCGCGCTCGCCTTTACGGCCTGCGGCGACAACGCCATCGAAGCCGAAACCGAAATGCAAAGCGAATCCTTCGCTGCCAAGGGTACCGCCATCGACAAGCTCGACAAGCAGCTGGACCGCATCGACTATTACACCTGCACGGAGAAATACAGCAGTGTCCGCTGCAACAGCTTTTACGCCAAGTACGGTTCCTTCGAGGCCAAGGAAATCGCCGACACGCTCAACTACGACGATCACGCCGTCTATATAGGCCCCGACAAAGAAGACTTGTACGAATACATCACCGAGAACTGGCAACTTGTTATGACGCTCGCGAACTACATCCAGATTCTCGATTCCATCCCGCCCGAAAATCCAGACAGTACGGTATCGGAAACGTCCGAAAGCGCGGAGCCAAAAGACAACGATAGCGCCGAGAACCGCGCCGAAGAACGCGCCGAGGGCAACGACGACAGCTACATGGAATTCATTTTCACCGTCACCGCCTACAGCGACGGCGAAGAATCGTTCGTCCGCGAATTCACGGTCTTGCAGGATACTTCCGGCGAAGCGCAATGGAAAGGCGAAGAAACCGTCAGGACGATAATCCCGCGCGGCACGGACGAAATCCAGATATGCCTGGAAACGTCCAAGATTGACGACGTGGGCGACGAAGTCTTCTCGGCCAGCGACTGCATAAGCCTAGAAACGATAGGCAAGCTGGACAGCACCACCTACGAGGAAATGCTGTCGGAATGGACCGGCGTCAACGCCGTTTGGGGCTGGGCCCTTTCACCCATCAATTAGAGGCCGCTTCGCGCATGCGGCGACGTGCTCGGCTTCCCGGGCGGTTGCGGCGGCGATGCTTGTGCTGCACACCTTCGACGGGCTTTTCATTTTCGCGGGGTTGAGGCTCGCGCGGCTGAGCATCGCGCGGCTGAGCATCGCGAGGGCGCTTTTCGCGGGACTTGGACGCGCGCTTTTCGGCATCATTACGCGACATGCGGCCGCGGGCGTTGCGCATCTCGCTTTCGGGAGTCTCCTTCTGCGGTGGCGGCAGCTTCTCGTAAACCGCCTTGTCGCCTTCCGGAATCTTCACTCGCGTAAGTTTCTCTATAGCGCGCAAGTCTTGCTCCTCGTCGGGAGAGCAGAACGAAATCGCGATGCCGTCCTTGCCCGCACGGGCCGTACGGCCAATGCGGTGCACAAAGGTCTCGGGCACATCGGGCAAGTCGTAGTTGAACACGTGCGAAACATCGTCCACGTCTATGCCGCGGGCTGCGATATCGGTCGCCACCAGCACTCGGATTTTTTCGCTCTTGAAATTGCCCAGAGCCTCTTGCCTGCGGTTCTGGCTCTTGTTGCCGTGAATCGCGGCGCACTTGATGCCCGCCTTCTCCAAGACGCGTGTAATCTTGTCGGCACCGTGCTTGGTTCTGCTGAACACGAGTACCTTCTTCATCTCCGTATGTTCCAGCAGGAGTTCCTTCAGGAGCGCACCCTTGCGGCGCTTGTCAATACGGTAGAGTTCCTGGCGAATACGCTCGATGGGCGTACTCTGGGGAGCCACTTCCACGCGCACCGGGTTCGGGCGCAAAATGGTCGCGGCAAGTTTAGTGATGTCGTCGGGCATGGTCGCGCTGAAGAAAAGGTTCTGCCTGTTCTGCGGCAACAGCGCTACCACCTTGCGGATATCATGAATGAATCCCATATCGAGCATGCGGTCGGCTTCATCAAGCACAAAGAACTCGAGCGCCTTCAGCGAAACTGCCTTCTGGCCAATCAAATCGAGCAGGCGCCCCGGAGTCGCGACAAGCACGTCTACGCCGCGAATCAGGCCCCGCTTTTGCGAAGCGTCATTCACTCCACCGAAAATACACGCGGTAGATATCGCGGTAAACTGCGCATACTGTCTAAAGCAATCTTCCACCTGTATGGCGAGCTCGCGCGTAGGCAAGAGAATCAGCGCACGGCACGTCTTGGGCGCGCGCACCTTGCCGGAATCGAGCAGCAGTTGCAAAATCGGGAGCGCAAAGGCGGCCGTCTTGCCCGTTCCCGTCTGGGCAATTCCCAAGAGGTCCTTCTTTTCCAGGAGACTCGGGATGGACTTTTCCTGGATGGGAGTGGGATGCTCGTAGCCTACGGCGCGGATCGCGCGCTGCAACGGATTTGCCAGGGGGAGTTCAGAAAATAGCATGGGCGCAAATGTAGAAATTCAAGACGACGACGGTCAGGGCGCTATTCCCTGCCACGGCTGACACCGATGAGATAGAACAGGAAGAACGCCACGATGTCGGCGGCCACGATGGTCGAGCCCACGGGAGTTCCCGCAAGGATGGCGACAACGATACCGACCAACGAGCACAGCACCGAAATGATGGCGGCGGCAACGGTCACCGAGAAAAAGCTCTTGAACACGCGCATGGCCGAAAGCGCCGGGAAAACCACCAAGGCCGACACTAGAAGCGCGCCCACCAAATTCATCGCAAGTACAATGATGACCGCCACGATCGATGCAATCAGCAAGTTGAACGCCATCGTATTGACACCCGTCACCTGCGCAAAATTCTCGTCGAAGGTGATGGCGAAAATTTTGTGGTAAAAGAGCACGAACAGCAAGAACACCACACTCGAAAGCACAACGCAGAGGTAGACTTCCTCTACCTTCAACGTGAGAATCGACGTGGAGCCGAAAAGCGTTGTACACACGTCGCCCGAAATATTCGCCGACGTAGAAAAGATGTTCATCAACAGGTAACCTACGGCAAGCGCGCCGACCGACACCATGGCGATGGCGGCATCGCCCTTGATTCGCGTAGTCTTTCCGGTACAGAGCAGCAGAATCGCCACCGCGATGGTCACCGGCAACACGAGCATGGTGTTGTTCGACAGTTTGAGCACAGATGCAATGGCCAGGGCACCGAACGCCACATGCGAAAGCCCGTCGCCAATGTAGGAATAGCGCTTGAGCACAAGCGTCACGCCCAAGAGCGACGAACAGAGCGAAACGAGTACAGCGACAATGACCGCATACCGCACGAACGGGAAATCCCAATAGAACGCAAGTTTTTCGATGAGTTCGGGCATATCACTTCCCCTTCACGGAAATCTGGTCAAAGTTCATTACGCGGGTAGCGTCGTCGAGGGCGGCATCCACGTCGTGGGTCACCATGACGACCGTCATCCCGTTCTTGTGCAAGTCCTTGATAACGCGGTACATGGTCTCCGCCGATTCGGGGTCCAGGCCCGTCACCGGTTCGTCGAGCAGCAGCAAGCGCTCGGCAGCGCAGAGGGCCCGCGCCAAAAGCACGCGCTGCTTTTGGCCCCCCGAAAGTTCGCGGAAGCACGACTTGCGCAAACTTTCGGTACGGGTAAGCGCCATGCATTCCATGGCGCGTTCCCGGCGGGCCCGCCCGTAAAACGGAAGCAGTCCATGCTTCCCCTGAAACGCCGACAGCACAATCTCTTCCACCGAGGCCGGGAAATCCTTCTGGACAATCGTCATCTGCGGCAGCAATCCAATTTCACTGCGCTTGAGGCCTTCGCGAAGCTCGATGCTTCCCGATTTCGGCGAAAGCAGGCCGGAGAGCCCACGGAGAAACGTCGTCTTGCCGGAGCCGTTCCGGCCGATGATGCAGAGATAGTCTCCAACGTTCACGTCGTAATCCAGGTCACGGACAATATCCTTGTTGCCGTACCCGAGAGTCAGCTGGCGACATGTTATCAGGGGAATCAGTTCGTTCATATCGCTTACTTCAAGCCCTTTTTCAGTGTTTCAAGATTTGACTTCATTATGGACATGTAATCCACTCCGGAGCGTATCTGCTCGTCGGTCACCGATTGCATAGAATTGAGCTGCAGCACGGGGACGCTCTTAGAATTCTTGCTCGCATTGCGGACGGCCAGCGCGACATTCGAACGGCTTCCGTCAATCGTGAAGATTACCGGCAGCGAAAGCGAATCCATCATTCCCGCGAGGAACGCGACCGTCTCGAAACTCGCCTCGCTCTCGGCGGAACACCCAACAAACGCGGCATAATACTTAATGCCGTAATCATCCACCATATAGCGAAAAGGAAACCTGTCACCGAACAGAATCGTCTTCTGCGAAGCGTTCGAGACCGTAGAATCGTATGCCCAGTCAAGGTCATGGAGCTTGGACGCGTAAATAATTGCGTTGGCCCTGTAAACAGGCGCATTCGCGGTATCGATCTTCGCGACGGATTCCGCGAGGTTCTTCACCAATATTTGCGCATTCTTCAGCGAGAGCCAGATATGTTCATCGTTTTCAGGAGCCTCGGCGTGCTCGTGATGTTCATGCTCATGTTCCTCGGCCTCTTCACCGTGTTCATGGTGGTGCTCTTCTTCGGCCTGCATGCCCTCCACCACTTCTTCTTCCTTGACGCGGTCTCCCAAGACCTGCATCAGGTTCACCTGCATGCGGCCCGCCTTCGGGGTCGCCTCCAGGGCCTTCTCAATCCATTCGTCGGATTCCCCGCCCACGTACACCACCAAGTCGGCATTCGCGATAGAGGCAACATCCTGCGCCGACGGCTTGTAGCTATGCAAGTCCGTACCGTTCTTTATCAGCAGCTTCAAATCCACCTTGTCGGCATACTCGCCCAAGATGTTCTTGAGCCAGTCGTACTGCGGGTAGATGGTCGCCACAACAGACACCTTCTTGTTCGCAAGCGACTTTGCATTCGAATCCATTCCACAAGCGGAAAGCGCGAGAGCCACCGCAAAAACAACCATTACAAAAGCAGCAAATTTTTTCATTATAAGTCCTTTCCCCTACGGGCAAAAATTTGTTTTCTGGGACGCGGCGAACGAATTCTACGCCTCGGGCGGCCCGCACAGCCTGCACAGCGGCCAAGCAACACCGACTGCTGTTGGTCCAGCTCAAAGCCGGTCACGCGCTGCACCGAAAGCTGCAACATCTTGAGCGCAGGGCCATCCAGATGGAAGAACTTGCCGCATTCCTTACATACGAGATGCATCTTCGCCTGGCACCGGCCCGGGCCCGTATAGCGGTACTGCAGTTCCTTGTTCTCCTCGGCCCCCACAATCTGCACAACACCAGCCTTTTCGAGCCTCGAAAGGTTGCGGTAGATGGTGCTGAGCGAAATCGCGGGCAGGCTTTGCGCGAGCTCCGACGCCTTGAAAATTCTATCCGGATTTTCAACCATGCAATCGAGAATCATTTGTCGTGTTTGGGTCTTGTATTCCACTTTTTTCTCTCCGATTTTCAGCCGGACTTGGGCCTCCGGAATGAATTTGCAAATCATTCGCAAATTCAAAGATAGTAAAAAAAAGGGGCTTTTCAAGCCCCTATCCTTTATTTCTGCAAGTTCAGGCTCGCATTTGCAGCGCCATACAAGCTAATGCTGTAGTCCTTGATGATGTACACCGGGATTTTGTTCAGCAACGGACGGATGTTCGGGTTGTAGTTCTTTTCGAAATACTTCATGAACAGGTTGTCGCGTTCGAGCCAGCGCAAGTCCTTTTGCACAGTACCGCCAGCCAGATACAGGCCGCCGAGCGGCAAAAAGAGCGTAGAGGCGTCGCTTGCAAAGCGGGCGAGCATCTTCACGAACAGGCGCATCATCTCGGCAGCCACCGGATCGGTGTCGCTGGCGCGGCTGATGTACTTGGGACGATCGTTCGGTTCGGTTTCCTCGATCTTCTTGAAGGCCTCGTTATCGGGAACACCGCGAGTTTCCTTCCACCATTCGTACATGTTGCGCAGCCCCATGCCCGACACGAGCGGTTCAACGCCAGGCACGGCGCCAATCTTCTTTTCCATGTAGTCGTGGAATTCCTGGGAGTCCTTGTCGAACGGGGCGAACGTGGAGTGTCCACCTTCGGAGCAGGCCGGAATGTACTTTTCGCCGTCGAATGCGAGGAAGCCTACGCCCATGCCGGTACCCGGACCAATCACGGCCTTGGTCGCCTTCTGCGGAGCGGGAGTGCTGCCGTCGGTATGCACGAGCTTGAAAATCTGCTTGGGGTCGTCCACGTCGAGCGTGGGGATGCCGTAGCTGATGGCCATGAAGTCGTTGATCACGAGCGTCGGGATTCCCGTTGCCGTAGTGAGGGCGTCGCCGTCCACGCTCCAGGGCAGGTTGGTCATGACGCACTTGTTGTTGGCCACCGGACCCGCGGCACTGATGCACACGTGGCTGGGCTTGAGATTGGCGTTGTTCTCGGCGGCCACCTTGAGCGTTTCGCGGATGGGCGCGTCAAGCCCGTCAATATCCTTGGAAGGGCAAACCGTCTCGAGAATCAGGGTAAACTTGCCGTCTTTGTAGCCGACAAGGCCGAGGTTCGTGTTGGTACCGCCAATATCACCCGCCAAAACCAGGCGGTCAAACTTCGCATCGGGATTAAGCCATTTGATTTCCATAATAAAGCTCCATGTTTATTCAAAGAGAATATAGGAAATATTTTAAATCAGGCGTTCAACCTTTGTGCAGAGGGCTTCGGCTTCCTCCGCCGTCGGGGCTTCCGCAATCACGCGGATGACGGGTTCGGTATTGCTGGCACGCACGTGCACCCAGGACTTTTCGCTCCCGAGCCACAAGCCGTCGCGTTCGTCGGTGTTCCAGCCGGCAAATTCGGCCTTCACCTTCGGCAAAATGTCCGCCACCTTCTTGTCACCGAGTTCAAACTTCTTCTTCGGCATCACGTAGGCCGGATTTTCGGCAACGAACTTCTCGGGGCCGCCGTCATGGTGCGCCATCCAGCTGAGCACAAGCGCCGCCGCCACCAGGGAATCGCGGCCGTAATGGAGGGCCGGCAGAATCACGCCGCCGTTACCTTCACCGCCAATGATGCAGCCGTTCTCGATCATCTGCAGGCTCACGTTGATTTCGCCCACCTTGGCACGGCTGAATTCGCAACCGTACTTCTTGGCGACATCTTCGTTCATGCGGCTCGTGGAAAGATTCACGCAAACACTGCCCTTCTTTTGAGCAAGCACCTCGTCGGTAGCAATAGCAAGCGTGTATTCCTCGCCGATACTTTGTCCTAAGCCATCGACCAGGGCACAGCGGTCGGCGTCCGGGTCAACCGCGAAACCAAGTGCGCAGCCGTTCTTCTTGACCGCGTCGCGCAAGTCGCCCAGGTTCTCGGGGATGGGTTCTGCACCGCGCGGGAACGTGCCGTCGGGTTTGCAGTGCACACGCACGACTTCGCAGCCCAGCTGTTCCAGCAGGCGCGGCACGATGTAGCTGCCAGCGCCGTTCACGGCATCTACGGCAACCTTGAATTTTTTCGCACGAATCGCTTCCACGTCCACGAACGGAATCTTGAGCGTACCGTCAATATGAATACCGTCGGCATCCGGGGCGACTTCGTACTTGCCCATGGTGCGGTAGTCCGGATAGGCGAACTGGTTTGCGTCTGCAAGTTCAAAAAGCTTTTTCACGTCGTCGGGGCCAAGGAACAGGCCCTTGCTGTTGAGGAACTTGAGGGCGTTCCATTCGAGCGGGTTGTGGCTCGCGGTAATGATGATGCCCGCGTCGGCCTTGAAATGCACCGTCAAAAGTTCGACCGACGGCGTCGTCGAAAGCCCGACGTCTACCACGTCTACGCCGGAGAGGCGGCAAATGCCGGCAACGAACTGCACAATGGCCTCGCCCGTGGGGCGGCTGTCGCGGCCAATCACAACACGCTTGGCCTTTGTAATCTCGAGAAACGCGCGCACATGGCTCTGCAACACCTGCGGTGTAAGCGTATCGCCAACGATACCGCGGATACCGGAAATGGAACGCATCAATTTGGACATCTTATATACTCCGTTTTATCCGAGCTCCGGAACGCACGCATAGAATACGAGCGGTTCCTCGCTCTCGTTAATTAAACTGTGGCTGTGGCCCTTCGGGCAAAAATGGCACTGCCCCGCTTCCACATATTCCACACCGTCGTCAAAGAGCACCTTGCCCTTGCCCGCGATAAAGAACATAATCTCGCTGTTGGTCTCGTGCTTGTGGTACCCAATAGAAGCGCCTTGTTCGAGGGTTCCCCGCATAATGCGGGTTGTGCCGTCAAAGTACATCTTGGCCTTGTATTCCTTCTCGCCGCCCTTGAAATTGGGCAACACAGAAGTCTCCATACCTTTCAAATCAATAATCATTTTGACCTCGTATTACAAAAGATAGTTTTTACAAAAAAAGGGTGTGAGCCAAATCATAAGAAATTGCGTTTTTTATCGCACATCGGGCCGCCTAAAAGGGTCTTTTTTGGTCCAAAAAGTAAGAATGCAAAAAGAAAAACGTCACAAAGTTTTTCCCGAAAACACGTACTTCGGGCACACTTAGTCTACCCTTAAACATTACAGTGTCATACATTGTTAAGTTGTTCAAAAAATCTACGGCATTAATAAACAAATCCATAAGATATTTTGTTAAAAATTTTACACCTAACATAAAAATCTGAAATGTTATTGTTTTGTTATATTTCCGCGAGCAATATATTTTTTACAAAGGTATATGCGTTATTGTTAAACCACTAGTTAGGAAAGAGAGATGAAAAAAACACTCCTATCTTTATTACTTCTCTGCTCTTTCGTATTCGCTCAGGCGGGAATTCACGTCGAAGCGTACGACGAACAGCAACCCAACATCCGGCAGATGACGCTCAGACTGCGCGTTGTCAATAGTACCAACGAGACATTCAACAATGTCCGCCTAAAATACTATATGCCCTACGACGCAAGCCGTACTTTGCAGGTGAATCCCTACTACACGCCCGGCGCTACGGTAAGCCAAGAAGTAGTCAACGACCAGATTGAAATCAATATCGATTTCCCCACTCTCGCTCCGGGCATGTTCCCCAACGAATCCGGAATGAGCATCGGCATCAACTATGCCGACTGGCAGAGCTTCGACAAGACGGCTAGCGTGAGCTACCCCAACTCCAACACCTACGTGGTTGACGACGGCATCGCCATCTTTATCGATGGTCAGCCCTACAACATCGTCGGCCCCCAGCCCGTGAATCCGGCTCAGCCGCGTTTCGTTGGCCTCCAGCCCGAAACCTCCAACAACCGCTCCGCATGGATTGAAATCAAGAACTTCGACAACACGAACAACTCCCTCGCCGGCTTCACCGTCAGCGACGGCACGCATTCCATCGCGCTCAGCGGCGACCTCCCGAAGGGCCAGAAGCTGATTATTTGCAAGACGAATGCTGTTCAGTGCCCCACGGCAGACATCACGATTGTCCCTGCAGATTTCAATGTCGGCATGGAAGGCGAACTCGTTATCTATAACGCCGACAACGAACCGGTCGACTACCTCGCCTGGGGTAAGAAGGGCCCGAGCGCAGCGACCGTCAAGGAAGCCAACGCCAACCTGAACACCGACGAATTCCTCCGCACCTACGCCGCAGATTTCGACTTCGACGAACGTGTCTACAATACGAGCGACTTCTACCGCGCCGTTGTTTCCGAAACAAACAACACGGTGAAGGAATGGAGACTCTTCTACGCCAAGGAATTCGAAAAGCCGATTGACTGGCTCCCGGATCCGACTCTGCAATCCCTCTCCGATGGCTCCATCGTCACCCTTTTCGAAGGTGAAGACATGGTGTTCTCCTGGGTTGCCGTCAAGAACGCCAAGAAGTACATTCTTACGGTTATCAACGACGCTACCAACGAAGTTGCCGCCCAGGTCACGACCGCTTATACAAGCGTCTCCGTGCACCTTGACCCGGGCGTTTACAAGTGGACCGTCGAAGCTTCCCAGACGGGCGATTTCGTCACCTCCCTTGAATCGCTTATTGCCAACAAGGATTATCTCACCGAACTCACCATCAGGACCCGCGTCTATTCCGACGAACATATCGTCTACAACCTCCACGTAGATCCGCTGGCCGCCCGTAAGGACACCTACCTCATGGACCTTCAGTGGGGCCGTTTCTTCAACGACTACAGGGGCGGTACTCCGCATAACCTTTCTGCCTACTACGATGAATTCCACCAAATCCAATTCTCTGACCCGAAGGAACAGCATTGGGACGACGAAGAAAGCTGGAGATGCTGGATTGTCAGCGCCGTCATGCTGAACCACTACTATGGTGGTAACATTACGCAGGACGAAATCAAGATTCGCGTCAAGAACAAGTACGGCGACAAGATTCTCGACGCCTTCCCGCACGGTTATCGCGGCGGCGGATCGCTCGCCAACAGCGATGAAGCCTTGATGATTGCTCTTAATATCGGCGAAGAAGACCTCAACTTCATCTACGAACGCCCAGAAGAAACCGTCTTGAACGAAGCTCTGGCTCAGGGCAGACCCATTTACATCTGGCAGAACCAGCACATTATGACCATTGACGCTGTCCGTCTGGATCCGGACCTGGGCCTGACGGAATACCGTTTCATCAACACCGATAACAACGGTACATACCAGTGGCTCGTCTATGAAAAGCAGGCCAACATCCGTGGCGCATGGATTCCGTCCAACGTCACCAACGCCCAGAACTCCGATCCCACAATCGATACCGATTCGGATGGTGACGGCCTCTACGACTACGACGAAATCAACCGATTCCTCACCGACGAGAACAAGGAAGACACCGACGGCGACAAGGTCTTTGACCGCACCGAAATCGTTTCCTACACGCTCCGCCAGAACAACTACTACGAAGAATACATCGTCTACGAACCGCTCGCCGATGCTGATGGCGACGGCCTCCGCGCCGAAAAGGATTACGACTCCGATAACGGTGGCGCAAACGACGGCGCCGAAGACAAGAACCACGACGGTATTGTTGACGAAGGCGAAACCGATCCGTACGTAGCCGACGACGACATCATCGACATCCCGCCGCAGCCGGACTTTGAACTGCCGGGCATCTACGGTATCTCTACGCTCGTGTACAGGGACAACGTCAACTGCACCAAGCAGAATGGCGACTACTGTGACCTTGCTAGCGGCGGCATCTCTGCCAACGTTCACTACCCGATGATTATCGGCGCCAACAACCACGTTGGCGCGCTCCACACGCCTTCGACCATCTACTTCCAGAACAACGTGACGATCCATGGCAACATCGAATTCTACGGCGATGACGCTCATGTTTCGCAGAGCTCTTCTACCTTCTGGTACCTCGTCGGTGGTGAAGTCGTCAATCATACCCTGGGCGAATTCAACATGAATTTCCCGACTACGATTGCGTTCTTCCCCTTCCAGAACACGACCGACCTCATCCTCGACAACAACAACCGCACCGCAACTCTTGAAAACGGTGCCCAGTACAGGATGATCAAGGTTTCTGCCGGAACCACGCTCCATATCCCGGCCGGCGAATTCTGGGTCAACGACATCTACCTGGACGAAGGTGGCCATATCGTGTTCGACGCTCCCAGCGCACACACGACCCTGCACGTAGACGGCAACATGATCTGGCGTGCAACCATGGACCACAATGCAGAACAGCTCGCCCAGATTGCAAGCAACTTTGAAGTTCTCATCCACACGAACAACAGGGATTACTTTGTCGACAGAACCTTCGCAGGTAAGATTGTCGCTCCGTACTCTACTGTTCATGTGGGCCAGACTACCGGAACATTCTACGGCAGCCTGATTGCCCTCAACGTGGAAATCTTCAATTTTGCTAATATTAAGGTCGTGCCGTTCGCACAGGCAAATTAGTCTAAAATAGGAGAGAATATGAAACTTGCATCCACCTTAGCCATCGGCATTCTGACCACATCTCTGTATGCGGCCGAATGCACGGTTAACATTCCCGAAAGAGGAAACTCCAGTTTCAATGCTGGCCAAGGCTACCCAACCACCACTCTTTACTTTTTCGAGGGCAATTACCTCGACTTGAGCAAGATGGACAAGAGGGAGCCCGCAGTAACGAACGTCTCGGGAACAGATACAGCATGGGTATATCGTTCCGCGATAGACTCCACCATGATTCTAATTGTTACCGAAAAGATGGTGCAGGTGGCACGAGTCGCATATTCCACTGATCCTTCAGCATCGGTAGACTCCCTCTTCACGATACATCACAATGATGTATACAAAGACGAATTCCAACGTCTACAGAAGGCGGGAGTCTTCAATGGCTCTGCAGAACAAGCCGATTCCCTTGTAGAGCATGTTTTTAATCTATGCAAAAAATATTACTCTAGGGAATTCGGCTATTCCGGTTGCGAGTTCAACACCCCCGAGCTCAGAAAAAGAAACCAGGGCAACGATGTCGACATCATCGATATTCCTCTCGCCTATGATTTAATTGCAGGGATTTACCTGCCTTTGCTCGACACATTGAACTCCTGTCCCGATTCCAAGTTTCAGGCCGCAAGCGACACGACGGTAAGCGACTCGACGGTAAACGACTCGATAGTAACCCCTCCCCCTCTGGGATTAGCCAAGGCTACATCGGGCCTTTCGTTTTCCAGAATAAAGGCGGGGCACTACCGCATCGCCAACGGCCTGAAGGGAATGCCTTACAAGGTATTCAGTGTCAACGGACAGTTCTTGAAGCAGGGAATCCTAACGGGTAACGTATTCGTGGCCCCGACGCTTCCCATCATCCTGCAGGTCAACGGTAAAGAGACGCTGTTCCTGAAATAGCATTCCAGACATTCAAATTCTATAAGCACCTGCGCAAAGCGGGTGTTTTCTTTTATTTAGTTTGTAGTACAAAACTTAGTTTGTAGTACAAAACTCGTAAATTTTATTACATTTTTATGTCCTTTAACTTAAGGAGAATAAATGACCCCCTCTGCATTTAAAACCGTCGCCAGCCTCGCTGGTCTTACCCTAGGCACACTACTTTTCACCGCCTGCGGTGATGACGATAGTTTCTCTCCAGTCGCAAAGGACCGCGAGTACGACTATACAATCAAGTCAACCAAGGAATTCGCGGATTATCCGTGCAACGATAATCGCGATGGCCGCAGGGCCGAGATCGGTAACGAGAAAGACATCTACGAGTGTGTTTTTGACAGCCAGGATTCCGTCTACATCTGGGTGAGCAAAAACGATACGCTTACTGCCGAGGGCGAAGAGTTCCACCGTGCGGAATCGTCCAGCAGTTCTGAAGATGACGATGACTCTAGCAGTTCTCGGGCATCCAGCAGTTCTGACGACGATGACAGCTCCAGCAGTTCGCGGTCTTCCTCGAGTTACAGCTCTTCGAGCAGCAGTTCGTCATCGAGTAGCAGTTCGTCGAGCAGTTCCTCCTCCAGTAGTTCCTCCTCCAGCAGTTCTTCGAGCAGCAGTTCCTCCTCCAGTAGTTCCTCCTCCAGCAGTTCTTCGAGCAGCAGTTCTTCAAGCAGCAGTTCCTCCTCGAGTAGTTCTTCCTCCAACAGTTCCTCGAGCGCAACACTCCAAGACATCAAGGAATCGCACTTCAACCCGAACATCAATTACGGGACAATGAAGGACCCCCGCGACAACAAGACCTACAGGACCGTCGTTGTCGATGGCGTCACCTGGATGGCCGAAAACCTGAACTACGAAGACCACACCATAGGAAAATCCAATTGTTACAACGACAGTGACGACAATTGTGAACTGTACGGCCGCCTGTACAGCCGCGATGCGGCAATGAACGACAGCAGGTGCAAATACAAAAGCAGCTGCGATTTGGGCGAAGGCACCATACAGGGCGTATGCCCGGACGGCTGGCACATCGCGACAAAAGCAGAAGCGCAAAACCTGTTGAGTTACGTCACTTCTACAGCATCATTGAAATCTGCAGCATCGACTTGGAGCACTCCGGGTACCGACAACTACGGCCTCTCCTTCGTGGGAGCCGGAAACTGGGACAATGAAGATGGTTTCGAGGATATGCATTCCTATGAAGTCATGTGGCTTTATGCAGCGAGTACCTACCAGTATTTCCTCCTGGTATCATCTTCTGCAGAAGTCTGGGACTATATTTCGGACGAATACTACGCCACCGTCCGCTGCATAAAGGGCGAAGCGGCTCCAGTCTCGTCGAGCTCCAGTTCCTCAAGTTCAATGTCGAGCAGTTCCTCGAGACCTCAGTTGGCAGATGCCAAACCCCTCCTGGAAGCCGGCACGCAGTTCAACCCGAACATCACATACGGCACCATGACAGACTCGCGTGACAGCAAGACATACAAGACCGTAAAAATCGGAAACAAGACATGGATGGCAGAAAACCTCAACTACGCCGGCAACAAAATAGGGCTATCCTTCTGCTTCAACGACGAAGACCGTTTCTGCGATGTTTACGGCCGCCTGTACAGCCGCGATGCGGCAATGAATGACGGCGGGTGCAACAAAACTAGTTGCGACCTAGGCGATGCTCCCATACAGGGCATATGCCCCGACGGCTGGCATATTCCGTCAGAATCCGAAATGTTAAACCTGTTAAGCCTCGCGGGCAATAAGGCCCTGCCACTGATATCGGCGGAGAGCTGGAAAGGGTCTATTGCAGAGGAAAGCAACAGTCTTGGGCTATCCCTGATCGGGGCCGGAGACTTCGACTCTAGTAAGCATTTCGAGCACCTCGGCGAAGATGCTTTCGTATGGGTTTATAACGAAGGCAAACAGACTTATTTATTAATCCGAGTCTCCGATAACCATGCAGCGGTCTTTGAGTATACCGGCACTCAAATGCACATCAGCGTACGCTGCGTGATGGACTAATTTACATCAGTTAAGAGTATGAGTCCGGCGTGTATAACGCCGGACTTTTTTAATTTTTTTCGAATTCCATGATGTCGGCCTGGACGGTGATATCGTCCGGGAAGTATTTCTGGGCAATGCGCAGCAGGCGGAGGGCTTCGTCGTCACGCTTTTCGGCATGGGCGTCGTAGGCCATGTTCTTGAAGCCGAAAACGGATTCCGCGTTGCCCTGCTTGGCGGCCAGTTCGTAGGCGGCCTCGGCACGGTCGTAGAACTTTGCATCGTACGCGAGGTTACCCAAGAAGATGGCGGCATCGCTAAAGTCGGGCTTGATTTGCGTAATGCTGTTGAGCACATCCATGGCAATGAAAGGCTTGTTGTCTTCGGCGAGGACATCGGCCAGCTTGTACATGGTGGCGGTGTCGTCGGGACGGACTCCCAGGGCTTCGCGGTAGGCGCCGGCGCTTTCTTCGTACTTTTTGTTCAGGCGGTAAACGTCGCCCAGGTAAACAAGGAAGTCGACTTCGTCGGGATGGGCGGCATAGCCTTCGCGGATTACCGCGACTGCACGGTCGTAGTCGTCGAGCGCGATGTTCGCTTCGGAAAGCTGGTAAACGATGCTGATGTCGCTCTTGTCGAGCTGATAGGCTTTTTCGATGGCCCGGAGCGCGCCGACCCCGTCGCCGGTTTTACTGTAGGCTTCGCCTAAGTAAAGCCAACCGGAAACATTTTCCGGTTCCAGTTTCAACGCGCGGTGGTACGCCGCCACACATTCGGGATATTGGCGCAGGCGGAAGTAGACGCTCGCCATGTTGAAGAGCGCGGGCGAGAACTTGCCTTCGGAATAGTCGACGGCCTTGCGGTAGGTGGCGGCGGCCTCGGCATATTTGCCGCTCTGGTAATAGCTGTTCGCGATGTTGAAACTGGTGGCGACGGGGTCCGCACCACGCGATTCCGCCTTGCGATAAAGCGTTATGGCCTGCTTGAATTTTCCGTCGCGGTAAAGGGCGTTCGCACGCTCCATCAAATCGTACGAAGACTGCGCAGCGAAAGTGAATGCCGCGAGGACGAGCATGATAGACGAAAGACGAGAGACGAGAGACGAGAGGGGCGCGGGGTGAGACGAGAGAGGCGCGGGCGTCCCTTTCTTCATTCCTAAAAAGACTTTCAGTTTCGTCAGCATGTTTTTCAAACTTTTCATACCTGTTATCTCTCGTCTTTCGTCTGTAGCCCCGCAGGGGCGTTCTCTCGTCTAATCCCTAAATTTCACTTCGAACGGCTGTTCCATTCCGCAGAAAGGAACCGGCTTGCCGCCCTTTTCTGCAGGCGCGAACGTCATGCGGCCAAGCGCCTCGCGACCGGCGGCAGCGAGTCCGGAGCCCGCCGGAGATTCCTCGAGCACCTTGATATCGTACGCCTTGCCGCTCACATCCACGCAAAAGCTGAGGCGCAGCATTGCATCGATTTCGCGGTCACGGATTTGCGGTGGCACCTGGAAATTCGGCATCGCGCGGCTCTCGGGCTTCTTGTCCACATCGCCCTTTTCGGTAGAGAGCGCCCCGCCGCGGAAATCGGCAACGAGTTCGTCACTGATGGCAGCGCCCGCCGTACCCGAGACAGCGCCCAGGTTCATCGCGAGGCGCGGCCCCGCCTTGGGCGAACGCGAATTGGAGCGCTGGCGGTTCGGCTTTCGTGCGGGTTTCTTCTTTTCGATCTTTTTCTCGACTTCTTCCACCTTCTTCACGGCAATTTCGGTTTTGGTGTACTTCTTTTCGTGAAACACCTTGCCTGTCAAAAAGAGGTTCGCCATCGTCACGGAGAACACGAGCGCCGCACTCGCGAGAATCGCCGCGAGCAGAATGGTAAAGCGCTTGAAAATTTTCTTCAACAATCTCAACATATATCAATTCTATTCAGGTCTGGACACATTCCACATCATCCATTATCCATCATCAATCATCAATTATCAATTACTCCGCCTGAGCCGCGATAGAAACCTTTTTCACTCCGGCCAAATTACACATGTCAATCACCTGCACGAGCACGCCCGTTTCGGCGCCCTTGTCCGCAATCACCACGGCTTCGCGGTCTGGCGCCTTCGCCAGCGACTGCTTCAAGATATCCTGGAGGCTCGCCAAGTCCACCTGGCGCTCGTTCATGTGGATAGTGCCTTCGCGCGTAATGGCTATGAGCAGGTTCTCCTTTTCGAGCTGGCTTGCCGACTGCGCCTGCGGCTTGGTCACGTCTACGCCCGTTTCGCGGGTGAACGAAGACGTCACCACAAAGAAGATGAGCAAAATGAACACGATGTCCATCAGCGGGCCCATCTCGATGCCCATATCCTTCTGCTTTCTTCTCGGTAAGTTGAATTCCATAATCAGCCGTCCACCTTTTCCACAAAATAGTTCTCAATCACGGTCGCGCCGAGTTCCATTTTCTGGCGCAAAATTTCTACACGTTCGTCAAGGCGCTGTTTTAAGAGCGTGAGCGGGAATGCGACCAAGAGCCCGCTCTGTGTTGATATGAGCGCTTCGGAAATACCGTCGGCCATAAGCACCGGATTCTGGTTTCCGTAAAGCGTAATCACCTCGAAGGTCGACACCATGCCCGTCACCGTTCCCAAAAGTCCAAGGAGGGGCGCAGCAGAAGCCATCACGGACACCACGTGGTTCCCCTGCTCCATGTACCGCACCGTCTTGGCAAGGCGCACCTGCATATAGTCGCGGAATCCTTCAGGGTTCTCGTTCGCAACCTCTATGGCATAGCAGAGTTCCCTCGAAAGGAGCCCGCCACGCTTGCGCAAACGGCGCAATGCCTTCGCCACGCTCGGGGGTTCACCGTTCTTTTCGTATTCCTCGTTTCCGCCGTTCAAGTCCAGGCGCATGCGCTTGATGACCCTGTGGATATCCTTGCGGAAAAAGTCACGGCCGATGCGGAACCAGCTGGAAAAGAGGAAGTAGAATCCGATGACACCCGCAAGGAGGATAGGCAGCATCACGATACCGCCCGCCTCGTAGGTGTTCCGTAGCGATTCTACGAATATGTAATGAGCGTTAGACATTGTTGATTATGCGCTCTTTCCAAAGATGCGGTTCAGCAAAGCGGTGCTCTGGACATACATTTCACTAGTGACTTTTTCAATCTTTTCGCTCAAAAGGCCGTGCAAAATCATCACGGGAATCGCGATGACAAGGCCTGTTTCCGTAGTCACGAGGGCTTCGGAAATACCACCTGCCAGCACGCGCGCATCGTTCGTGCCCACCTCGGTAATCACGGTGAACAGCGTGATGATACCCGTCACCGTACCCAAAAGGCCAAGGAGCGGGGCGATTGTGCCCATGGCGGCAAGCAAGCCCATACGGCGTTCAAGCTTAGGCTGTTCACGAAGCAGCGCCTCTTGCAGGGAGCGTTCCGCATCTTCGCGCTTGTCGCGGGCGCGGTTCAGTACGGCAAAAAGCACCATCGAAAGGCTCGTTTCCCTCTTGAGGCAAAGGCTGGCAGCCTCTTCGTAACGGGTTTCTTTTACGAGCGCATAAAGCTTCTTGAGGAAGCGGCGTCCCAAATGCCCGCGGTATGTAAGCACCAAAAAGCGTTCCAGGCAAAGCAGCAAGGCAAAAATCGCGACAAGGGCCAGCGGGTACATCACAATGCCGCCCTTCTTGAAGAACGCCTGGAATTCCTCTTTCCAAGTGAGTTCCTTGGTTTCGGTAATCGCATTCTTGATGGCCTTGTTCTGCAAAACGTCGAGCGGAATTTCCACCTTGGTGCCGGTAGAGGCCTGCTGCACCGCAACCTTCACGTTCGCCGCCATCTCGGGCGGGAGTGTGGCATTCCATTCAAAGACCTTCCCCTGCAGGGCACCAGAGCGCAACAGCGCCTGAACGTCGCCATTGTCTACCGCGACTTCGCCCAGGAACACCGTACCGAGACGCAAGCGGTCCACATTCACGTCGGGGCGGCTGCCCACCTGCGAAACTTCGCGGCCATAAGACTGCGTGTACGTAAGCTCGTGACGCATCAGCAAGTCTGTGAGGTAACCGCGCGCAGCCCCAAGCGTATTCGGGACTTTCGCATCGGCGGCGGCCTGCTTAAGGCGCAACAGCCTGCCGTTCATACCCACCGGGTAATCGCCCGTCACCTCGCCGAGCGTCTTGTCGATGGAAAGCTTCACCTGCGTATTGAGCGCGTCGTAGGCAGTCTCTTCGGACTTTGCGTCGTCTTCGGCTTCGCCCGTCAAGTTCTTGCTCGCCATGACTTCTTCGCTAACGCGGCCCAGATCCGTCGACAGCTTGGAATAGCGGCCGTCGAGTTCACGCGTTTCTGCCTGGTGTTCTTCGGTCAGCTGCGATTCGGCATAACGCTTTTTCCAGTGTTCGGCTTCCAGCTTTTCGAGCGAGTCGGCTTTTTGCAGGCGAATACGCGTCAGCGCTTCAACCTCGCGCTGCAAATTGCGGACTTCGACCGTCTGCAGGGAATCCTTGATGCGGGCCTGGTCTTCGGCGGTCTGCTTTTTTTCGCCGGACTCCGACCACGGCCATGCAAATGCCGAAGACGTCATGAAAAACACCGCCGAAAAAAGAACTAGCTTACCCAACTTAAAACCCCTCTCGTCTTTGACGCCTTCGGCGTCCGGTGCTACGGCTCGGTCATTTTGACAAGCGAACTTGTCAAAGAGACTCTCGCCTTGCAACCTTTTCGTCTTTCGTCTCTCGTCTAAAATCATTTCTCACCTCCCACCACAGAGAGGCTCACCGGCAACTTCACAACCTGAGGCGGCTTTTTCGCCTGCTTCACGTCGATGGCGAGTTTCACCGCGCTGCGTTCGTCGAGGTTCAGCTCCTCGTTCCATTCGTAAACCACATTGCCGTTTTCTATGCGGCGCACAAGGCTTCCGTAAACAGAAGCGTTGTCGTCGGTATAGACCATCCACTGGTTTCCTATGCGGAGGATGGTCGCGTTGATAAGTTCGCCGTTCTTGCGGGTAAGCGGGCTGTTGACCACGGCAACCTCGTCACCGAACTTGGTCTCTTCAGCTACGAGAGACTTGAGGCGCGAAAAAGCTTCTTCCTCGCTCGCGTTCCCGCCCTCGATATCGCGGGTCAGCGATTTAACGCGGTCGAGTCTCGTTTCGCGTTCCCAAGGGACCGTCTGGGCCACCTGAGTCTCGAGCTGCTTGCTTATGGCCGCCAGCGCCGAACGCAGAGCCTTGCGCTTGGCCGCGACATTCTCGCTGCGGTTCTTGGCGCGAGCCTGCTTGCCGCGTTCTTCCTGCAGCTGTTCCGCCACATTGCGGATCTTGGCATTCAGGCTGTCAATTTCACCACGGCGGCGGTCCGTATCGGCCTTGTAGCGCTGCTGGAGCGTCTTGTAGCGGGAATCGTCTGCCTTGAGCATCGAATCCGTCGCGGCAATCTGCCGATTCAGCTTCTGGATTTCGGAGTTCAGCTTCTCTTTCTCAAGCTTCAAATCCTGGATTTCGGAGGCGCGGTCGGCAAAGGCAAGCCCCGTAAGGGACATCACCAATAGCGCCAGGGGCAAGAAATACAATCGTTTCATAACATTCCGCAATAGGTTAGATTTCAAAATTACATAAATAAAACACCCGAATCCGCCCAAAGTGTCACCCTTTTTACCACATCTTGCAAATCGGGTACTTGTACTCGTCACAAATAGCATCGACCTCGCGCTTTATGATGCTCGACTTCACGCCTTCGATATGGTAGCGGCTCACAAGCCCGATACGGCATTGCTCGTAGTCCATATTCCAGTCTCGGTCGGCGCACCATTTCCACAAGTATTCCCTGCAGTCGGTCTTTTCGGCCGTTTCCAGGCACTGCTTTTCGAGATTACCGCAATCCGCGATACCGTTACTTTCGAAATTGGTGGCCACGCAATAGCGCTTTAGGCCATCGGCGTAAGCATTGTTCTTGTCTTCCGAACTGATGCCGTCGGGCAAGAAGACCGACCACTTCGCGGTATCGAGCATCATCGCCGCCTTCACGTGCGATGCATAGCAGGTGGCATTGTCCTTCATGTATTCGGATTTCCTGTAATACAGGTAGGCCCTCGCATTCACATCGAGCAAGTTCGAATTGTCCAAACTGTCGGAGGGCATCCCGGAACAGGCGACATCCTGGTAGAGCCTGCACCCACGGGAATCCCAGCTATCCGAGAAGTCCCCTTCCGTCTCGTCGCAGTTGCGGAAGGCGATATGCTCCATGTCCACGCCGTTGCCATCGACATACAGGCTGATGGTCGTCTTGGCCATGCCGCTGAACACGCCCAGGCCGTTTTCGATATTCGATTCGGGAATAATACGCGAATCGCTGAACGAATTCGTCACCTTCATTTCGTAATCGATGTAGGCGGCATCGGTCGCATAGAAATCCACGTAAATCTTACCAAGCGGCATCATCATGTTCATCAGGTAGAGCGTGTCGAGCGCATTGAAATCGGCGACCCAGCGGCTTATGGTGTACCCGAGATTCTCGCTCCTTTCGAGCGGATCGTGCATGGCTATGCCCCTGTAACCCGTCGAGTCCTTGTCCGTCATGCCCTTGAGCATGTTGTTGATGGTCGTCTTCTGTGATTCCGCATTCGAAATGCCGTAACGCATCACCGAAATGACGCCCTTCACGGTTTTGTCATAATCCACGTCGCACTTGACGAACTCCATGTCCATCGGGAATTCCAGGAACTTGACGCGGAACTCCGTGGAGTCGTTATATTCCCTCCATTCGTAGCTGCCGTCTGCCAGCGGGACGTTCATGCCAGGAATTGAAATGGCGTTCGGGATTTCGGCCTTGGCCGTAAAGCGCGATTTTGCCGCATGGCCCGCGCTGTCCCACTCGAAATAGGCGTCCATCTTGTAGGATTTGCCCGTGATGCCGTCCAATTCGCTGTAAAAACAGTTCGGCTTGCCCGCCTTGGGCGAAAGCACCAGCGTGGTATCGGTTTCGTTACCGTCGATGTCGAACGGGCCCTGCACCGTAACGCGGGCGCTGTCGTAGAACGCGAAATTCTGCGCCGACGTCTCGTCGAGTTCGTAAATCTTGGAAAAACAGATGTCGGAACCGCCATCGGAAAGGATGTAGCCGTACGTGAAGATACCCGTATAGATTTCGCGTTCCTCGGGATAGTATTCCCACGGCCCATGGAAGTCACCACACGCAGTCAGCAGCAACCCAACCACTAACCACCAACCACTAATCACTCTAGAAATAATATTCATAGCTCAGCATAATCGGTAAAAAGGGGAACTGCGAAATGGAAGTCTTCTCGGGAGGGTTCTTGCGCGTATCGTAGAAGGTAAAGAACATGTTCTCGTGATCGGTAAGGTTGATGATAGTCCAGCTGAAATTCCACTTGCCTTCGCGGCCGACATCGATAGCCTTCACGTCTACCCTGAAGTAATCCGTTTGGCGGGCCGCGTTGCGGCTACCCGGAATCACCACCACCTCGTCGGAATACTCCTGGTGACCGATATGCTCGGAGAGGTAGTAGCCCTTGTATTCGCTGATAGGCATGCCCGCCGAATACTTGAGGACAATCGAGGAACGCAGGTACATGTCTTTTTGCGTCGGGTGCACCGACATGGATTCTTCCGGGCCGCGCCAGTTGAGTCCCAGGTCCATCTTGAGTGCGTAAGGCTGGTGCCAGCTCGGGTAATAGGGCTTTGTGCCGTCGTTGGTCTTCATCACGCTTATGCTCTGGCTCCAGTTGATACCGCCGAACCACCAGCCCTTTTCCTTGCGCAGCGAAAGTTCGTAACCGAAGGAATACGCTTCCGCCGTGCCGAACTGGTCCGCCAGCACGAGCTTACTGGACTTGGAATCTTCGCTGGTATCGAGCTGCGTCACGAACGTGTTCAGGTTGTTCTGCGTCTTGTAATACAGCCCCACGGTGGCGTCGTAATCGTCCAATATTCCGCGCTGGCTGTACTCCGTCGCAAAGAGCCACGAAGATGCAGGCTTGATCTGCCGCCCGCTCGTCGTCTTGGTCGCGGGGTAATAGAAATCGTTGAGCGTTTCCTGGTCGGTGTACACGAGCGCGTTCAGGTACTGCAGGTAGTAGCCGCCATAGAATTCGAGCGTCTTGAAATCGTCGAGGTTGACGGTGAGCGACGCACGCGGTTCCACGCCAAAATGTTCCGAAGCCTCGTGGTAGTTGAAGCGCATGCCATATTGCAGCAGGTAATCCGGCGTAATTTTCCAGGCATCCTGCAAAAAGCCTACGTGATGGAGGGGCTTCTGAATGTCGGCCACGGATACGGTCGCCATCTTTTCCTGGTAGCGCTCGTAGTCGTACTCAAGCTCGTAACCGAAAGTAAGCGTATGGTTCGCGATGCCGCGGTAGTTCAGCCACTGCTTGGCGGAGAACGTATAGAGGAACATCTCGATAGACATGAGGTCGCTGATTTTCATGGTCTGGTAGAACTCGCTGTACGCGAGGGTCACATTGTAGTCCCAGTTGCCGTTGATGCGGTGCGTCAGGTTTATCGGGATGGCGACATTTCCCCAGTCCATATAGAGCGGGTCAAAGCTCAGGCGGTCTTTGCCTATGTAGAAGCTGAACTTGAGGCGGGTATCGTTCGTGACGTTGTACATGAACGTGCCCTGCAAATCCGTAAACTCGTAATCCAAATCCAGGTCCAGGAGGCCCACCGCGTTCATCAGGTCGAGCATGTAACCGATGTAGGTGGTGCGTCCGGCGAGCACCCAGCGGGCAGGGCCCTGATGGCCTTCGGTATGGAGCTGGGCCGCGAACGTGCTCACCTTGATGCTAGACTTGCTGAACCATTCATCGACGGTGTCCTGGCCGCCCGCGCGGCCTTCCATCTTGAGCACGGAGCTCAGGCGGTTGCCGTACTGCGCCGGGAATCCGCTCTTGTAGAACTGCACGTCGTCAATGCCTTCCACGAGGAACGTACTGAAAAGGCCGAAGAAATGCACCGGGGAATACACGACCGCATTGTCGAACAAGAAGAGGTTCTGGTCGGCGGCGCCACCGCGTACATAAATCTTGGAACTGAAATCGGAACTCGCGACCACGCCCGGGAGCGCCTGCACGCTCTTGATCACGTCGGCTTCGGCGAGACCGGGCATGCGCTTGATGGACTTGGCGGTAACGACGGATTCGCCGGGCTTGCGCTTGGGGCGCTTGCGCAGCTGTACCACGACTTTCTTGAGTTCGGTCACCTTGTTGTTGTCGCCGCCGGCAAGCAGGTCGTCGACGTTGACGTCATTAGGCTGTGCAGTATCGGCGGGAGCGGCGGCGCTATCACTCGATGCGGTGCTGGAGTCAGGTCCCTGAGCCTGTCGAAGGGCCGGTACCGAATCTATGGTTGGTTCGGCAGGCTCACCAACCTTGACTGAATCCTCCGCAAAAGCTTCGCCAAGCGCCTGCGAGAAACTGCGTTCCGCACCAACGTACTTGAGCTCGTAGCATTTTTCCTTCTCGGCGCCGGCGGTATCGGAATTCGTGACGCAGATGTTCCAGAGGGTATCCTCGGGGAGCACTACACTGAAGGGCGTACCGACGGTTGTCTGCAACGCCTCGCCCGATTCAAGGATTTCGACGTTCAGTTTTTCGCCTTCGGCGAACGAAGGATCCTGAACGACGCCATTAAAGACGATTCCCGCAACCTGTGCGGAATCACCGGCCGTTTCCGCCGCCGGTTCTTGCGCCAGGGCGGCCACGGCCGCAAACAAAACGATAATGCTAGTATAAATCTTCAACAAAATTCCCGCGTTCCAATCAAAAATAGCAAATAGGAATCCCTATTTGCCATTGTAACACTCAAAGGAGCAAAAAGTGTCACTTGTTTTTTAAAATTTTCCAACAGTGATTCCGGAGTAGAATCCGGGCCACACACGACCCTTGTGGTTCTTGCTTCCCACGTCGTCGTGGTAGTTGCCAAGCGGCTTGAGGATAACTTCGTCCTGCTCGCCCTGGGTCGCCACGTTCAGGGTTCCACCGACGCCGAGGCCGATTCCCGGAAGCAGGCGGAGCACATACCCCAGGCGCAGGCGATGGTGATACCCTGCGTCGACATCGTTCAGGCGGAACCTGTCGAAAGTATTGAAGTGCATATATTCAAGTTCAAAGTGGCTGCCGTACTTGCCGAACTGCGTTCCAAATCCGTAGCCGCTTTCCCAGGTGTCGCTGAAGTGTTCAAAGTTCGTTCCCTTTTCAAACTGGCGAGCCCCTTCGAAAGCCGTATAGAAGTATGCCGTGCCCAAGTGGAGCGAAAGTCCGAGGGCGCCCATCTCGTTAACGTAGGCAGAGCCGGACCATACGCCGTTACCCACGATGCTCACGAAGCCAACCGGAGTCTTCTCGCATTCAAGACAGACGTTCACGAAGCCTACCTGTCGGCCCTTCGATACCGTCGCCGTATTCACGTAACCGACCTGCGTGCCGCCTTCCTTGTAAGAGACGTTCACGAAGCCCACCTGCACATCGGACCTGCCCGCGACATCCACGAAGCCCACCTGTACATCTGACTTGGGAGCAACATCAACAAAGCCAACCTGCACATCGGAAGCGCCGGACACATCCACAAAGCCAACCTGTACGTCAGTCTGCTTGGCGAAATCGACAAAGCCCACCTGCACCGGGCCCACCGTATCGAAACCGGCATTGACATAGCCGATCTGGACACCGTCGGACTTGTCGTTGACCCAGTTGACAAAGCCGAATTGCAGGCCCTGGAAGCTTTCGGCATAGTTGACGGTTCCCGAAATCTGGGCGCCATCCACGTTTTCGCCGAGGTTTATGAGGCCAGTCACCTGCAGGCCTCGCATATCCTTGTTCGCGCTGTTCACGAACAAGCTCACCTGAGAACCGACAAGATAGTCATCGGCGCGCGTGGCAAAGAGGCCCAGCTGCACGCCCTTGCGCGGTTCCTTGTCGCGGTCGTAGAGGTTGAAGGTCGTATGCGAAATACCGTTGCGGTCCAGGGAATCGAGCGAACACTGGTCCATATCGCCACCGGCGCAAGTCCTCTCGGAGACGAATTCAGTGCTGCCACGGAGGGTCGTCTTTTCGGCGGACACTGCGGCGAACTGCTTTTGCGAAAGGCGGGCGCGGTAGTTGTCCTGCAGAGTCACGGTCGCTTCCTTGTACTCGGCGGGGCGTTCCATGCGCACGCTGTACTTGCCGGCGGGGAACCCGAGGCTCATCGCGCGGCCACCCTTCTTGTAGAGTTCGGCCACAAGCACACCGTTCTCGTCGCGAATGAACAGGCGGCCGTCCACGTCCTCGTCCAGATCGAGGCCTGCACTCGTGCTGCGCAAATCCGTCATCACCACGTCGCCCGTACCGGCAAGGTTCATGTCGCGGCTCGGATGCTGGGCGCCGCCCAAAGTGGTCTCCGTCTTCTGCAAAGTCTCGTTGAACGCGAACTGGTAGGCTTCGGAAAGAGTCACCCTGCCGTCACCGCTCGCATCGCCCGCACCGCGCAATCCGCTCACCAGGGAATGCGTAAAGAAGGAACCCTTCAGCTTGTCGCTCTCCTGGCTAGATTCATCCTGCGTACTGCTGGTGATAAAGGCGTAGCCCTTCATGTCACTGCTCTTGTCCACCATGAATGCGGGCACGGCCACACCGCCCTTGAGGCGCGTAATCGCTCCCGAACCGCAGGCGTCGATCACCGCAATCTTCACGTCGCCCTTGAGGGCGTCGATTCTCTTGCGGAATTCCTTCCAGTTGTAAACTTCTTCGCCAAGGCGCAGGCCCTTGTCGTCGGCGTGGCCGCTGTAGTACACCAGCACCTCGTTGCGGCCGCCAGTAGACTTGCCCTGGGCAATCTTCTTGTCGAGGGCGTCCATCTCGTGGCGGAGCTTTTCTACACTCGGGCCCTTCACGAACACTATATTCTGCGGTTGCACGCCGCCCATTTCCTTGAGCACGTTCACAAAGGACTTGGCATCGCTTTCGGCGTAGCGGAGCATGGGGCGGCCCTTGCCGCCGTTATTCGCGCTCACCGCGAGCACATAGCGGTTAATCTGGGTTTCTGCCGAGCCTGTCGCGGCCTGCGCACCCGTCGTTGCCGCGAGTACCAGCAAAATCACCAAGGAAAAAACCTGAAGCACTATGGACGTATCCAATTTTTCGATAATATTCCTCATTTCGACACTCCCCCCACTTTACGCAGCGTAAAACTTACCACACGGACGCCCTCCTGCTTGAGCGAAGCGTCTATATCGGACGCATTGATGGAGAACATGTTCCGCGAGGTCAACAAGAAGAACTTTTCGAACTTGGGCGCGTTATCGAGCTTGTAGGCGAACGGCAAGGTCGTCATCTCGCCGGGAGCAAGCTCAACAGCGTGGTTTTCGCTGCCCATGTGCATCGTGAGGGCGCCATTCCCGTCCATGCTGAACAATAGGCCAAAACTTTTTTCGGGAACGGAATAGCGGAGCTGGATTTCGTCGCCTTCGCGGGCTTCGTCCAAGTTCGACATCTGCACGGCACTGTCGGCCGTCTTTTTCCACACTTCCATGCGGGCGTCCATGCCCTTGATGCGCGTGCCCTCGTCCTGCGAGTCGAGCATCGCCACGTCCATCACCTGTGCGCCTGACTGCGCCGGGGCCATAACTTCGCGCTGGCTAAAGAGCGCCACCGACACCACGGCAAGCACAAGGGCCGCGGCGGCAGCGAACTTCACAAGCCTAAAATTCACGATGTTGCCAGCGCCGTTAAAACCTGCGCCAGCACCGCGACGCGCCGGCATCGCGTCCATCTTCTCCGAGAGCCTCTCGAAAGGCATCTTGCGGAGAATCGCGACATTATCCTCGCGCATCATCTTCACGCGGTTCGCGAAAATCGCGTCCGTCTTTTCGAGTTCGCGAATCTCGCGCATCTCGGCAGCGGGCAAGTCGCCCGTCAAGTAGCGTTCCAGTTTCCAATCGGGGATCATCACTTTACCTCCAGATTCTTTACCTTGGCTTGCAAACTGCGCAAGCGCTTGCGCACGCCGCTTACCGAGAGTCCTACCTCGCGGGCAGTTTCCTCGAGCGTCATGCCGTCCACATAGTGTAACACCGCAATAGTCCTTGTCGATTCCTGTTCCTTCGAAAAAATCTTCGAAAGGATGTTCCGGGCCGCGAACGAATCCTGTTCATCGTCCGCGCAGGCGATCGAGAGCAACAGTTCGCTCGTATCCATATCGAGACCGCGGCGCTTCTTGTCGCGGATGCGGTTGAGGCAAAGCCTCGTAGCCGTATTCCACAGCAAGCTCGACGGTTGCGATACGTCCAGACTGTCCCAGCGTTCGTACACGCGCAAAAACACGTTCTGCACCATGTCTTCGGCCTCGGATTCATCCTTCAGCAAGGCCATGGCGCGGCGGTAAACCATCGGGGCATACACCTCGTACAGTTTCGAAAACGTCATGTTATCTGCGGGATTCATCCTTTCCATGCCTGTGTAACACCTAGGGAGGTCAAAAGTGTCACCGCAAATTTAGAAAATTACCAGGCGAGCGAGAAGCCCAGCCGGTAGGCGCATTTTCCGGCATGCACAGGGAGCCCCTTTTTGGCCTTTGTGCCCGGAATTACCACTTTTCCGCGGATTTTGAACCCCGATGTGCCCAAAATTTCCTTGAGGGCGGCCACCAGGCCGGAAGTCTGCCTGCAGAAAATGTTGAACGGGAAGGGAGTCGTGCAGCTTGTAATTATGTAAGCGTCCTTGCCCTTGTGGAGCGGCTTGGGGATGCCCATCTCGGATTCGCCCATCATCGCATAGACCATGCGGTCGAAAAGCATCTTGAGCGTGCCGGGCATGTTGCCCCAGTACACGGGAGCGGCCACCACCAGCACGTCGCAGGCCTCGATTTTTTCGGCCACGCGGTGCGCGTCATCTTGCGGCAGGCAGCACGTGCCGCATTTACGGCATTGCATGCAGCCCCTGCAGGGAGAGAACTTCAAGTCGTTCACGTTCACCACCTCCACACGGACGTCTTCGGAAAAATCGCCCATGAACGAATTGCTCGCGCCCTCGGCAAAGCGTTCCACGGCCTGCGAAATCGTGCCGTTTTTACGCGGACTGGCGTTCAAAATAAGGATTTTCATGCAAAACCTCCCTTTTTAAGGTATAACACCCCGGGGAGGCAAAAGTGTCACTAGAAATTCGCCAGGTATTCCTTCGCGTCGCGACTTTCGACCAAGTTGCCGAGCAGCCTGCGTAACCGCTCCAGCACAGGGGAATTTTCCGGCTCAAAAACCACCACTTTCTTGAAGCGTTCGCGATGCCGCAGCAAAAATTCCAGGTTGTTCATGTCCGTCTTCGGGAATCCGTAACCCAGGAAATAGATTTCCTCAGCGTTTTTCAGGTAGTAATCCGCCTTGCTCCAGAGCAGGTTGAAAAGGCTCCCGCGCAAAAAGGATTCCTTCGCATGCGCCATCGGGATGTAGATGGGCGTGTCTTCGCGGTAGATGGGGAAACTCCGGTCGCAGGGTTCCACCTGGCAAACATTCTTAAGGTCAAGCGGGTCGGAGGCTCCCTTCACCGGGTACCAGTTGAGAGAACCGTGGAGCTTGATGAGGTCGACCGTGAGCGTCCGCGGGGCACGAACAGCACTCCGGTCCGCAGGGTCAATGCGCACACCGTAATCCACCGCCACGCGCGAACTCATCTCCGGGTCGGCAGTAATCACATCCTCGACAAGCGTATCGTAGTTGAACGATAGCAGTAGCGTATCGCGCACGCCCTCGCCCGGGCAGTTCTCGCAACCCGAAAGGAACTTGCGGAGCACCGCCGCGCAGTCCGCATCCACGCCCTTGTCGTGCAGGATCTCGCTCGCGATAAAGCGCAAAAGTTCAAAGCGCAGGCTAGAATGGTACAGGCTTTCTCGCACCCCCGGGAAAATCTGCGCCGAAAGAATCGACGTCGAAAGCCGCTCGATGTCCAGGTAATCCGGCTGGCTATTGCACAGCTCCAAAAAACGCGTGCAGTATTCGCGCAGGTGCGGGAACTCGTCCGGAATGCCGAAGGGAATGCGCTCGTTCAGGTCGCGGAGCGTGGGCATCTGCGGGCAGAAAGACTTGCTGAAGCCGGAGCCCAGCACAAAAATGCGGCGGTATGTACCCGATGTAGTATCCATACCCGTAATGTATATTATTTTCGCGCCCCGCGAACGTTTTTCGCAAATAGAAAACGCGCCGGACTACTGGCAGGTAAAGCCCTGCAGTTCGAGGCCCGCGCGCATCTCACCGTAAGTGGACGTACGCTTCATGTCCATCGCTTTCATAAAGCGGCAGTTGTTGTCGATATGGATGCGGAAGCCCGTCATGGTGGGTTCCACCTCACCCTTTCCGCTTGAGCGAACGTGATCCATCATCTGCTCGCGCCGATCGTTCATTTCCGGCGGAACGAACACGTCCGTCACGATATCCACGTTCTCGATTTCGTAGTCGCCGAACACGAACGAGATAGTCACCAGGTTCTTGAGACCGTTGAACTGCCCGGGAGTCTTGCACACCATATTGCGCTTCGCGTTCTTGACCTTCTTCGGCTTGGCTGCAGGCTTCTTGGAAGGCGTGTACTGCAGGGCCACCAGCAGTTCCTCTTCCTTGACGGCACCCACCAGCTGGTTTACAATCTTGCCGTCGCGCACCATGAAGAACGTCGGGAACGCCTGGATAGGCAGGCTAGCCTTGATCTTGTCAATGCCCGGCTCGTCGATGCCCACCGTCGCAATCTTGATGTCGGGGTAATTCTTCGCGATGCCGATGAGTGTCGGGATCATGATGAGGCACGGCGGGCAGCTCGTAGAAGTGATATCTAGAATGACCGGCTTCTTGGAATGCAGAACCTCTTTCTCGAAGTTGGCGTCGTTCACCTTGACAATCTTGATGTCTTCGGCCGCGAACGTCGCCACGGCCATAATGCAAAGCATAAGTGCGATAAGTCTTTTCATAGTGTTACCTTCTACACCGAAAAAATACAACTTTTTGCGACGGGCGATTGTTATAGGATTTTCTGATAGCCAATTTTTCAGCAACTTGCTGAGTAATTGAAACTCAGAACAAATAGTCATCCTCATCATAATCCTCTATCCAGGTCTTGATTTGTTCCGGCGAGACTCTGAAAGTAATTTTCATTTCCTGACTTAATTCACCTATCTTGTAATCAAGGTTTTCTTTAAAATCTTCTTCACCGTAATCTCCGGCTTCCAAATAATCTATGCATTTGGCGTAGATATATGCGATACGTAGAACCTTGTACGCTTTTTTCAAGACCTTCAATGTTTCCTTTGAATAGGGTTTGAACCACTTGCATTTTTGAGTCTGAACGAATTCAACCCATTCCCTACTTTTATGCTTCAAGTATGTACGCCGTACATAATCGGCCATGCCCTCAATATGCATTTCATGATAGTTGAATGTTCCACCTGACATATCAATTCTCCTTGTTAGTAATTTTTTCAGGGATTTGCTCCTGAACTTTTGTAGCCTTTATTGTAGCCCTATTGTTAACCTCTTCATTTTAATACATTCTTTCACAAAGAAGAAAGTCTCTGTTCAAGTTCCTCAATGGTAGGCATTGTTCCCTCTACCTTTTCGGGGTAGAACTTCTCCAGTTCGTATTCAGATATACTGATAGGTTGCGTACTGGATTCCAGAGCGTACTGTGCCTGCACCTTGTCCTTTTCCTTGCAAATCAGCAGACCGATTGTCGGGTTGTCACGCCCTTCCTTTTTAAGGATATGGTTGCATGCCACCATGTATCCGCCCAATTGCCCGATATCGGCAAATTCAAAGCGCCCGATTTTCACCTCGACAACGACATAGCAAGAGAGATTCAGATTGTAAAAAAGCAAATCCATGAACTTCTCCCTTTCGCCCACCATAATGCCATATTCTCTGCCAACATACGCAAAGCCCGTGCCCAGTTCTACCAGAAAACGAGTGATATTGTTCAGCAGACTATCTTTCAACAATTTTTCGTTGTAGCGGCCCGTAATACCCGTAAACGCGAAATTGTAAGGATCTTTCGTCAGTTCCTGAGCCAGGTCGCTTGTCGCTGCAGGGAGAGTCCTCTCGAAATTCGTCAACGCCTTTCCCTGGCGCTCGTAAAGGTCGGTAGAGAGCGCATTCAAGAGCGTAGAGCGGCTTCAGCCATTTTCTACCGTCTGGCGGGCAAAAAACAGGGCCTTTTGTGGATAATTTTGAAATCGATCGATTAAAAAACGGTGATGTCCCCATGGAATAGAAAAGATGTCATGAGCAATTTGCTCCACAACTTGTGGAGTAATTGGGAAATCTTCCTTTTGTTCCCCGATCTTGGGAACATTTTCCAAATAGGGGCGATACATAAGATAAAAGTTCTTCATGTACAGAATGTTCGTGGGCGAAAAACAGGTGGCACTGGGAATCCGATCCTTTAAATCGCGGCTCAGATTCTTCATGAAGCCGCTGCCCCATTTGCTTTCGGCCTGCTTGGTTACAATATCGCGCCCCAGTTCCCAGTAGTAGCGCAACATTTCGCTATTAACCTTCACCGCAGCCTTAATTTGGCTCTTGCGGTAACGGGTAGAGAGTTCCTTTACCCAGCGGGTGTAATCCTTGTCCAAGATATTGATGGACTTCTTTGCCATTTTGCCTCCATTTGACCGCTTTGGCGGCAGATTGATGTTAGAGGCGTTCTTGCAAAACCGAAAAGCCGGTTAAAACAAAAACGCACCTCGCCTTAAAACAGCGAGATGCGTCGGGCATTAATGTACCTAATATTCAGAAACTTGGCTAGGGGAGTAAGAAAATTTTACATAGCGAATCTTTTTTTATCCTATCACCCAACTTATTGCCCAACTCATCACCCAACCGCCGTCTCGTTTCATTTGCGGACGAAAATTTCGACCGCAAAATTTCGGCTACTCGACCGACGATGTCGGAATAATGTCGGATTAATTTCGGAATAAAAGTGTATATTAGAATCCAGACGCCAAGGAGATTCCGCGATGACTCAAAAACTCTGGAACACCTGCAAGAAGTGTGGCTGCGAAAAGCCCGAAGACACCGAGAAACTTTGCGAGCAGTGCAAGGCAAATCGCCGGCAATTCTGGAGCGACCTCAAAAAAGTCGGCGGCGTAGCCGCTGGCGCTCTCCTAGTGGTATTTGCTGGCGGGAAGCTGAGGAAGAAATAAGAGCGTTCCCCCACTTCGTGGGGTCGGGCTATACTCGCTTCGCTCACGGAGCCGCGCAAGCGCGTCTCCGCCCCAAGGGGTCACTATCCCTAACGCATCTCAGGATATTACATCCCGGTACTGCGCGAAAAGACTCTCCAAATCCTCGTCGGAATACTTTCCGTAAAGCAAGGACTTCACATCCGAAACCTTCGCAGAAATTCCGGACTCCTTGAGCCCGGCCGAAAGCCTATCAAGCAAGGCCTTGTCAATCTTTAGCCAATACTGGTTTGTATTTTCAAGCGTCCACAGCCTTTCAGTTCCAGAAGCACTAACCGTCGCAAGCTTAGCCTTTAGGAAAATTCCCAAGGCGCGACTGATAATGCCACTGGTAGTCCCCGCCAAATTCTTGAAAGCGATTTCCTGCACCAAATCCTGTTTACTCTTCGGCTTCTGCGACGTTTTGTCGCAAGCAAGCCGGTATATCTTGCGGAGAATCCCCTTCGAAAAAACGTCCCATCCCTTTTTCTTCAGCACCTTCGCAAGCACCATCTGGGCATCTTCCTGTACCGCGACCTTCTTTTTCGCCAGCGATACCATGATCGTGCCGTTGCCATCGTCCTTGACCTCGGCAAAATCGACAGAACTGACAAATTCCTTGAAAGTCTTGAAACCAAGACGCTTCACGCTGAAAGCGTTGTCGCGTTCAAGCATCTTAGGCATCAACGCAGAAAGATGGATAGGCCCGTCCTCGCCCTGCAACACTGACCTCAAAATCTCGATAAAGTCAATCTTTTCGGAAACCAGCATGTTGTTGCGCTCGGTCTCGTCGGACTGTTCCTCGGCATTATCCGTATAGATGTACCTGGAACAGGAATTCTTGACGCATTCGCTGAGCGGCGACTTGGGGCCCACGCCAATAACGTCCTTGCCCTGCTCGCGCAACTTACGGAACAGCGGGGAAAAATCGGAATCCCCCGTCGCAAGGACAATCCACTGGGCCCGGGATTCAATAGCGACCTCCATGGTATCCACCGTCATCTTGATGTCCGTGGAATTCTTGCCGCTGACAGGGTGGAAAGTATGCACCAGTTCGAATCCGTTATCGTTCAATACGGACTGCAAGGGCGCAAGCTGCGTCGTAGACCATTTGCCGTAAGCCTTGCGAACGACAATCTGCCCCAGCGGAAGGAGTTCTTCCATGAGCGACTCCACACCCCCGTTCTTGATCCAGGAAGTCAGATTCTCCGCATCGATAAAAATGGCAATTTGGCTTGACATAAGCAAAACCTCTCTTAAATCCTGGAAATAAATATATATTCAATTATATGAAATTGAAGATATTCTCCATATTGTTCCTTTGCGGGTTCACCCTTTCGGGGGCGTACAGCCTCCAATATAACCCGTTCTTGTTGCAGACCAAGGACAAGAAGGGCGAAACCCTAGCCAGAACCCTAGACAAGGTTTACGGGGATAAAATCACCGTCAAAAACGGACGTTGCTATTTCTTTGAAAAACAGGCCAGAGGTGCAGACCTCGAATACGAAATCGACCGCTGCCGTATGGAATCTCAGCAGCAAACCATATACAGTCAGGCAGACCGGTTGAACGGCATCGAAATCAAGGGAACAATCTGGATTGAAGGAAATTCTTACAGGACTCGTCCCTACAGCGGAGAATGGAGCGAGTGGAAATCGTCTGAATTATTTCCCGGATTGCACTGGCGAAGCAGAACTGGATACAATTTTGAAAAGAGGAACGGAGAATTTCAGTTCAAGCCAATATCTGGCATCAAGAATATCCGCAACAAGAATGGCTATATCAGCGAGAGCAAGCCGAATGCAACCCAAAGCGCCCATAACAACGAAAGCAAATCAATGGCCATCCAAAACGGGAAAGAACCCGGAATCGTAATTCGGGAAAGTGGCTCCGGGAAAATCGTCATCCAAGAAAGCCGATAACATGATAACGCTTATAGTCATACTCGGTGCCATCGTCTTTTGCATGTGGCTGTTCCAAAACCAGATTGTGGGACACATCGGCGAAAAGCATACCGCGAAAAGAATCCGGGCAATCACCAAAGGCACTGTCTTCAGGGATATCTATGTAGACGGGAGCCACGGTGTACAGCAAACCGACATTATCGCCGTGACCGAGAAAGGCATCCTCGTCGTAGAGAAAAAGACATACATCGGCCTAATTGTCGGGAGTGCCTACGATAAACAGTGGATGGTAATCCTGAATCGCGGCAAAAAGAAATTCCCGATGAAAAATCCCCACCATCAGAATTACGGGCATATACAAGCCCTGTGCGAAAAGTTTCCGGCGCTCAAGGACAAGTTCATCGACCTAGTGATATTCGGGAACAACGCGAAACTCGGCGACAGAATCCCCGAAGGCACAATATGCGACAGGGATTTCAGGAGGTTCTACAAAAACTTGCCGACACGAATGAACGCCCAAGAAGTTGAAAGCACCACCCAAACCATCGCCACCCTCAATAAGGACAGAGCTAGACTCAAGGCGATGCACAAGCAGAAAATCCGGCAAAAGAGAAAAAGCCTATGACACAGAAACTCTGGAACACCTGCAAGAAGTGCGGCTGCGACAAGCCCGAAGACACAGAGAAGCTTTGCGAGCAATGCAAGGCAAATCGCCGGCAATTCTGGAGCGACCTCAAGAAAGTCGGCGGCGTAGCCGCAGGCGCGTTACTGGTGGTATTCGCCGGCGGGAAGATGAGGAAGAGGTAAAGATCATTTTGCCGGCGATGGCAAAATGGTTCTTAAGCAACCCTCCCTAAAGCAAAAAAAGAGGTATGTGTATAATTTACACATACCTCTTCATTCGATATTCTTACTCAGCGCCTCCCTTTTATTTTCCCCTGAGGCTGAAGTGCATAATTCACACTTCCTTTATTTATCTTTTTTTTCCGTAATCCCTTGATGGTTCCTTGAGACCCAATAGCCTTGCTTCCAATAATGGTAGTATTTTTTACCAGTCCATTAATGGGACCCTGAGAACCCACAGCCGCATTTACACAACCTTTTTTCTGTATTTTTATTCCAGGGATAGATCCTTGAGGAGGAATCACGCCAAGATACCTGCGAGCATAACGTTCCAAAGTGTCTAAATAACACTTTGTACCATTTTTCTTATCGTTTGCCTTGGCCTTAGCCAAATAATACTTCAGTAACCCTTTTTGCTGAGGCCCTATTTCGGGGCTCTGCAACAAAGCCTTTTCTAATTTAATAGCACTTTTTTTATCTAAAGACATTTACAAGCCTCACAAAAAAATATGGTACAACTTAAGAGCAGCAATTTCAAAAACAAACAAAGCCAAACCCACAAAACCAGATTTAATAGACATAACAGCTATTCCAAGACATTTACCCTTTTTTATATTTGACTGCACGTTCTTATAAGAAATTACCGCATTTGATGCTGTTAAGCTATTTTCGAAATCAAGCTTAGAACCATTTGCATTAGCGGTTTTAATCTTTTCCAATTCGAGAATTTTATCTGCGGTACTCGGAGGGGTACCATATTCGCAAGACATAGCTCTAAATAAGTAGAGCGTGGCAACAAGACACGATACACCAAAAATTAATATCGATATTGCAGCATACGCCAAAGCAAAGAAGTCTTTTATCAACTCTACATGAGTCAAGAGAGTATAAAAAGCAGCAATCATCGAAATCATAATTGCCGCTGTTGCCAACAATCGAGAATTTTCGGCTCGACGTCCCTCTACAGAATAATTATAATTATCCTGAGATTCTTTTAGAATCATTTTTTTTGTTTCTGGATCTAAGTTTAAATTATTCAGTTTATGTTCTAGAAATTCTGCATCAGTCATGATACTCTCCCATTTTGTTGTCGGATATTCAAAAAAATAATCAACTATATTTGTAAATATTTTCAACTCATCTAGGCCAAACTTAATTAATATAGTCCCTAAAATCAGCCAAAAGAAAATGGAAAACAAAAAATCCATCAAGCACTCTTAACAGCAATTAGTTTATAAGCACAAATAAAATAAACAATTATTCGTCCATCGTCAATGTTATTAATTTATTACAGCAATTTCTTCTACAACATATCATAAAAAAAACTATATATATTAGAAACAAAAAAGAGGATTAAAATGCCTTTACAGAATTTCAGTGGGAATTGTTTTGTAGCATACACAGACATTTCAGGATTCAAGCTGCTTATGAAATCCGGGAAAGCCATGCAGGCGTTAGATCGTCTATACACATTTGGATATGAAGAGCTACTTGTACAAAATGACATTTGCGGAATGTTTGTTTCTGATTGCGGAATATTATACACTATCGGCAATGATCAAGCATCACAACTAGACAATCTTTTACAATTACTTAAAAAGATAAATGTTCGAATGCTACATGAAGGATATATGCTCACAACCGCAATTGCATATGGAGATTTTTCCTATCACGAAAGGATAGAATTTTCCCGCATTCGAAAGGACCCTCTATATGGGAACGCCTATGTTGAAGCATATTTAGACAACGAAAAGGAATCACCCAAAATACAACCAGGACAATGTAGAATAAAAAAGAAATACATTGAGGATGATTTATTTCAACGTCTAGCAAATCGTGATTTTCTACGTTATAAAGATAGTTATTATTACTTCTATTGGAATTTAGACAACCCAAGAAATATTGAAGAGTTCGAAAAACTATATAATAACTCTTACAACCTCAAGTATAAAGGGATGGAAGAGGCGTTAAAAAAATTTATTGAATAAAAAAATATTCCTTATTTCATCGGCATAAGCACAAAGTCATTAAGTTCTTTGCGGACTTCTTGCCAGAAGGGCATGTACTTGTCGAGCAAGGCGATGTAGTCTTTGTTGTGGTGGCGGACTTTTAGGTGCAGGAGTTCGTGCAGTATCACGTAATCCAGGCAGCGGATGGGTGTGTGTGCCAAATGCAGATTGAACCAAAGTTTCCCTGCTGGGTTGCAACTGCCCCACTTGTTCTGCATAATTTTTGTCTGCCAGCCGTTGCACTTTAGGTGTGTTTTCTTTTCCCATGCGGGTAAGCGTTTTTCAATTTCGGCGACAAGCATTTCGCGGAGTTTTTCGTTCACGTAGTTTTCGCGCTGTTGTGCGGTACTTGCTTCGCGAACAGTCAGAACCACATTTTGCCCGTCTATTACAAATCCATTTGCACGGTCATGTTCTACTCGCAAATAATACTGACGTCCGAAAATAAAAATGGATTCGCCGGAAACATATTCACGTTCGCTTAAACGGGCCTGATTTGCAAACTTTTCTTGCTGGCGTTTAATCCATGCAACCTTGGTGCGTACAAAAATCTTGATAGATTCGTCCGAAAGTTTCAAGGGCGCAGATATGCGTACATCGCCATTCGGCGGCATCACCGAGAGGTGAATGTTCTTGATATTTTTTTTGGTGACGTCAACCGTAATGCCTGAAATTTTAAACTTCATAATTCCTTTATGGATTCTTCCCCTTCGCCCAGCTCAGGGTCAGAATGACGAAGTGTGATTAAAACTCGCTCTGCTTGCTAATGAGTTCATAGACGCGGTCAACTTCGGCGTCATCTTCCAAGACTTCGGAAAGAGCCCGCTTAATCTTGTTGATTTTCACAGGGCTGTTGCGGAAATCCGCCTGCATGCTGCTCATGACTGCATCGTAAATTTTATTCGCCAACTCTTCATCGTTTCCGCAGTTATCGTAAATCGCGCGCTTTGCGGCACTCCCCTTAACAGAAGCAGGATAATCTTCGCTTGCAGCCGAAGAATTCACCTTCTTGGCAAGTTCAACATAGCGTTCCAACAACTTCTTGTACTCAATCAGGCCGTTTTTACGTTCTTCAATCAACTGGTCAAGAATTTCCGACATTTTGTTGTAGTACGCAGGGTTGACGTTTATCTGGTCAACAATTTTGCGACGGATATTGTTTTCGATTTTCTCGGCAGCGCTTTCGCGGACCTTCTTTTTGCCCGTTGTCAAATCAAACTTGCAAAGTTCAATGATATCCAGCAAAGTCGTGTCGTCAAATTCAATAATCTTTGTCGAATCGCCAGCGGCAATGTAATTGTCAATAAGGTGGCGCATGTCGGGTTCGCAAGCCTTTAAATCAACAAAGTCGCCGCTTGCCTGCATAATCACTTGACGCAAATTCACGTAATCATTGGTACGCTTTTCTTTTTCGTTCCATTCGGCTTCGGTATAGGGCAACGACAAAATCTGCGATTTCAATTCCGCAAATGCACGAGTCAGGCTACTCGCCAATGAGTAGAAGCGCTCACGCAAGCGGGCCAATGCCTCAAATTCTTCTGGATTTTTAAGCCAGCTAACATCCTCGCCGCAGAAGAAATGAATGTAATCCGACTCATCCTTGGGCGGCTTTACATCTTCACAAAGCGTCTCGATTTCTTCAAGAGTCTTGTTGAAATACTTCTCGGCTTCAGTCGCACGGTCCTTAATCAAACCATCGACATCGCTGTCGTCGTAGCCTTCGAATGCACCCGATGTGTATTTGTTCATACTGTCGGTCACATCGTCGAAAAGTTCCTTGTAGTCAATGATGATACCGAAGGGCTTCGTTTCGTCATCTAAGCGGTTTACGCGGCAAATCGCCTGGAATAAGCCGTGGTCCTGCATCTTTTTGTCGATATACAGATATGTGCAATGAGGAGCATCAAAACCAGTCAACAGCTTATCGACTACAATGAGCAGTTTCATGTTAGCCGGTTCTTCAACGAACTTGCGCTTGGCTTCCTTTTCAAAGGCTTCCACCTTCTTATCGATGCGGGAAGTATCGTCGCCTTCTTCGACTCCGACCATCTTCAGGTAAATCTGGTATTTCCTGAAAGTTTCCGTATCCTCATCGAGGCTAACCGTATCGGTACGCAGGTCGCCCGGATTCGGCGTATAAGAAGAAATGATAGCGCATTTCTTAAAACCCAATGCCTGAAAAATTTCGTAGAAGCGGCAAGCCGTAAAAATGGAATCCGCAACGAGGATGGCGTTCCCACGTCCTTCTGCCAAACGGGCATCCTTCGCAAAATCAAGGATGATATCATTCGCAATCGCTTTCAGGCGGTCGTAAGACGAATAAACCGTGCGCATATTCGCCCAGCGGGCTTTCAGTTTCGCCTTCGCGACAGGCGTCATGCCACGAGTTTTCAAGTCAAACCATTCATCAATCTTTTCGCGAGAGCGGAGATCTTGCGGAACATCGCGGCCTTCGTAACGCAAGTCGAGAATCACGTGGTCGCGCACACCTTCATCAAATTTGTATGTATGAATGTAGCTTCCGAAAACTTCCAGACTCGTCTTCTTGTCTTTCTTCAAAAGAGGCGTGCCGGTAAAGCCCACGAAAATCGCCTTAGGCATCAAAGCCGTCATCGCCTTGTGCAACTTGCCCGATTGCGTACGGTGGCACTCATCCACGAATACGACGAAATTACCTTTCACGCTAAAGTTCGGCGGCAACGAATCCTTGATTTCTTTCAAAAACTTCTCGTAATCGCCGTCAGTAACTTCACCGCCACGGCGACCGAACTTGTGAACCAGCGAACAAATGATAGAACCTTCGGTAGAATTCAAACGGTTCAGCAAATCGCGACCGCTCTTGGTGCGAATAATCTTTTCTTCCACACCCTTGAACAACTGTTCTATCTGGTCGTCTAGTTCGTCGCGGTCAGTGACAATCAAAATTCTGCGACTCGGATTGTTCAGCAGCAGGCGCTTGGCAAGCCAGACCATCGTGAGCGATTTGCCCGACCCCTGCGTGTGCCATACAATACCGCCCTTCTTTTGCGTGGTAATCCTGTTGTACGTGCGGTGAATCGCGTAATACTGATTGTAGCGGCAGACCTTCTTTACACCATTATCAAAAATGATAAAGTTATGGATCAAGTCTAGGAAGCGGACCTTGTTGAACAGCGAATAAAGACTCTCGAAGAGAACGCCGTCAAACGACGAACTCTTATCATCGATAATCAAATCGTTGTCGTCCAGTTCCTGCAAGCGTTCGCGGAACGCCTCTTGCTTCCAGGTCAAATACTTCTTCTCTGGCGTGGCGATTGTCCCGTAGCGGACACCCTCGCTTTCGTTTGCCGCCAAGCAATACTGAATCGTAGTAAAGAACGACTCAATGAAATCATGCTTCTGGTTCGTCAGGTTCTGGCGAATACCATCGGCAACAGAAACGGAACTCTTCTTGAGTTCAATCACCGCAACCGCAATGCCGTTTATATAAACGACAAGGTCCGGGCGTTTGGAACCGAAAGAACTGCTAACGGTCACCTCTTCGGCAATGGCAAAATGGTTGTTGGCCGGATTTTTAAAATCAATGTAATAGACGCTGATATTTTCGCCATCCGCATCAGAAACAGGGTGCGAATACTTCAGCAAACTGTAAACCGTCTTGTTCGCAGAATATAAACCTTGCTGTAAGTCGCCCGCCGCATGTTGCAAATCGGCGATGGCCTTGCGTGCAACCGTTTCCGAATAATGCTGCTTGCGCACCAAGAACGCAAACAGATCATCATCGCGAATGTTCTTGTTTGCCACTTCGCACAAATTGCCCAGGTAATCGTAATGCAATTCGTCCTTGAAGAACTTGATTACCTTCGCCTGCGTCTTGCGTTCGGGAATGTTGATATTCGGTTCGGCCATAAATCACCTTAAGGATACCCTATGGCGTACAGTATTTTGGCAATGTTCCTGGGAATGCGTCCGCAATCTTTTGAGTCACCTCTGGATAATCCTTGAAAACGGTCATCCAAACAGACCAGTAACCGTTTGCTACAACATTTTTGACAATTTTATCAATCTGTTTAGCAGTTTTCGGCCCGTTCTTATAATCCTCTAAAAAACCTGATGCAACATACCATTGTTCCATTCGTATTGTTCGGATTTCATCATTTTTTCCAATCGGTGCGTTTAAGTTCATTAAATCAATGGTGTTTTGAGCATCATTCTGTTTTGGGGAACTCTGATTTACCAACATCGACCCATCACCATGATACTCGTACATATCAAAAGTGTCGTCGGTATCGGGCCACACATAATCGTTACGCGACGGATTCTTGTTTTTCTTGTAATCACGATTGCAAATCGGACAAGCCAACAGCAAATTATTCCAATCGCAAGCTTGTGATGGATTCAACGATTTTGGAGCGACATGTTCAACATCAAGTTTTCGAACTCTGGTTTCACAATAGCAGCAATAGCCACCAAAATTTCCTTTTAAATCTGGCAAAAACGTGCTGTAATTCGCAGGAGTTTTTTGTGTACCATCAGGATTCTGTGGCCATGGGTTTCTTTGCAGACTTCGCATTTACACGACTCCTGCAGTTTCAGCCTTGGATTCTAGGAACGCTGCGTACGCAGGATTGTCCGTACCATAATCTGCAATCAGATTATCCAATTTTTGCTTAGCCGCTATCCTCATCTCTTCGTTTGTTGACACTTCTTTCAACAAATCAAAATATTCCTTGGCCGCTTTTTTCATGGCCATATAACGTTTACTGCGTTGCGGCATAACAACATTCATTACATTTTCAGCAATATCCTCGACACTTCTGTGCGCTTGGCGTGAATAATCATACGGCAATTCGTCATCATCTAAATTAATAATCTTGGCCCCTTTCACCCCTTCTAAAGACTGAATAATAAACGGAGAATGTGTAGTTAGAATAAACTGAATATTCGGGAAAAGGTCCTTCAAATCAGGAACTATTGTCTTTTGCCACTTCGGGTGCAAATGCAAATCAATCTCATCAATTAAAACTACGCCCTCTGTCAGCTTTCGAGCTTCTCCATTCAAATGAGGATTCAACAAACTAATGCGAACACACAAGTCCGTTATCAAAGACGCAACCATTCTTTGACCTTCACTCAAATTATTTAGTGGAAGTGATTTTCCATCTTTAAATTCAAAAACGATATCGTCTTCTTTGGGATTCCAATAAACATTTGTAACATCAGGGATAATTTTCTTTAGACAGGTCCACACAGAGGCTAAAACAGATGATTTTTTCCATTCAATGAATTCAGCATGGCTTAACTTAGCAATCCATTTTCGCAGCATTTCATCTGATGAAGATGCGTCAAGAGCATTTTGGTAAGCTTTGTAGCGAGAATCGCGATAAAAGTCTTTTCCCCTCAAAGCCATCAAACGTTTATCAACATGCCAAAGACGACCTGTTCCATAAAAGCCAAAATAAGGTAAAGAAACTTCTTTTCCTCTTTCGATAGCCCCCAAATATTCCTTAGCAATTTGTTTCAGTTTATTCATGTATGAATGGCGACCGTATGAACGAATCCAATCAAAAGAATCCGGCATAAGGAAGGGCAATCCATCTGTTTTCATCCAGCATTGCACGTTTGATTCCGAGCAGGGGTTAAAAGTCGGAATCTCTGAACCTTCACGATCAGCAACTTTACGAACATCATCTGATGTATATTTGAGCAATTTAATTTCAGGGAAAGCTGATGTCCATGATGAAAGAGCTAATGCAATCCCTTTTAAAACGCTGGTCTTACCTTTAGCATTGTCGCCGACAAAAAGCACTAGCGGACTGTCCAAGGAAAATTTCTTATCCTCAAATCCTCGAAAATTGTGATACGTTACTTCTGACAGTCTCATAGATACCTCGGTATAAATATATAATTATCTAAAATAAATATTTTTCTAGTATTTTTTTACATGTCTATTTGGCATTGATTTTAACAAAATGCTGAGTTAAATTCTGTTTTTTTCGCTAATTGTAGGTAAAAATTCGATTTTCACCTATGTTTTGTCTTAAATCTAAAATCTGTGTACCCGGCTTCTCCATACGGTTCTGGGTCAATGCCGAACATCCTAAGAATTTCCGCCATCCGCGGAAGCAGTTTTTCTTTTTTCGTCGGATCATTTCCAATTTCAAGTGCTATCCGAATAGCTTCTTTGAAATAATCCTCCCGTTCTTCTTCACATACAGTGGATTCAGACAGCCTTATGTACTTGATGTTGGGCCTAATGATATTCTGAATTTCTTCTAAAAAATGAATAGACGAATTGACCGTATTTAAAAGATAGGTATAAAAAACTTTTGCTTCCAATTCTATATCTAAATCTGTTCCAAACTGCTTTTGTTGCCCATTCGTGTCTAGATACGAATTTATCGCCACTTCCATCATCGCACGGTAAATCTGATATTCTTGAAAGAGCTCATCCGTTCTAGCCCTATCATCATAAATATCAGGATTCCATTGGATCATTTTATCCAAGGCTTCATCGGATAAATGAGCTCCAACTTTATTCCTAAGATGATTAACGAAGTCTAAATCCTTTTTCAGTCTCTTGGATTGTGCAGTCAGTTCAGGATTGTCTTTGCAATAAATCGAAAAACTGTCAAGGGACTCCCTCAACAGGTTTAAAGGAATAAAATCATACTTCAAATAAATCTGATTATCCAAATGCTTCTGCAGCATTGCGTCAGCATCATTTGATTTGTATTGTTCCTTGAATAAATGGTCAGAGAAGAATTTGATTTCTTTTAAAAGAATGGCTGTTCTGAGAAAGTCGCGCTTGTATTTTCTGTCTTCCTCAATCATTTTGATTTATTCCTTAGCATTCAAATCAAAATCCTTCATAAATTCAGCAACCAATTTGTCCGTTCTGTCCATGATTTTTTGTATTGTCCAGGAATCTTCGGAAACAACATCTTCATTCAACTTCAATCCATTCTTATAACCAATATCCTTGCCATCCTTTTGGCGATTTTTCTTCTTGTCAAAAGCCATATTTCCAAGATTAGAATTGTAGCCTGTAATAGTCAAATTACCCAAAGTATGGACATATTTGTCCTGATATTCTTTAGCCTTACTACAATCACCTTCGCCAATCATATCAACCCAGTGTTTAGGAATATTGGATCCTTCTGGGAAAATGTGTTCAATAGTCCAGACATATTTCTTGTTTTCTTGGCACCATAAATCAACGAGATGCTCTTTCGTATTAAATTTTTCTTCATAAAAGCAAAGAAGAAATCTTGCTGCATCCGTATTTTCATCATAGACAGGGCCACGAAGTTTTTCTTCAAATTTTTGATTACTTGCACTCTGTGATGTCAGAGTCTTTTTTATCTCTTCGTAAACTTCATTCCCTTTTTTCTCTTTTAAGGAATTATTCAAATTCATAAAAATCTTTGTCAATTTATTCGTATTCGGTGTATCCGTTATATTACGACGAACAAAGAATTTTATAAGGAAATTGACTATCTTAATAAAGAGTTCATTACTTACATCCAGTTCTTTTTTCTTGGACAGAATGTAAAGTAATGAAATATACGAAGGAGCACCCTGTATTCGTTCAAGATTCAGCAAGGCTTTTTTTGTTTCTTCATTTGCATTCTCGTCATGATTTATCAATAGAGCGTAATTTTGCGACTCTCTTTCAAGATTATTTAAAAATATCTCCAAACCATCATTAATCATGTGTTCGTACAAATCCAAAAGCGTAGTTTTGGTAGCAAGTGCTGCGCCTAATCGGTATTTTCCCTTTCCTTCTACAGGCTGTTCGCCATTCAATTCATCTCGAAAAGCATTATAATACTGTCGAAAGAAACGTTCTTGAACATTAACTTCATCCGTGAGGTTATCAATTATTCTCAACCATTGCTCATGGCACTCATCAATTTTTCCGCCATTATCCGCCTTAGCAATCACACAATTTTTTATGAGATCCATAGCGGAAAGAGGAACTCCTCTATTGTTCAGAGATTCAAAAAGCATATAGGCATCTTTGTTGTTTCCCACCTCAATAGATACCAATACAGCAGAACAGAATTTCTTTACAAGTCCAAAATAAGCATCAATTAAGTCTAATTCAGGATTCTCCTCTTGCAATTCGGCAATTTTCTCATCGATTTTAGAAATAAAATAACGATAAGCGGTATAAATCTTTCGATTGCCCATATAAGCAATTTTAGGTTTATCTTTTAGCAACTTCAGTTCGTTACATAATAGGCAGAAATAATCGTCGCAATTCTGGTTTTGATTTTGTAGTGTTAAAACTGCTGTCGGAATTTTTTCCTTTTCTTTAACCAAACGCTTTTTCAAAGCGATAAAATCAGCCATTTGATCATCAGATAATTCGTCTTCTTTTTTATACGGCAACAACTTGCTATATAAGGCTGCGAGAAGAAGCGAAATCGTTGTCATTCTCTGCTGACCATCAATCACCTCAAGCGTTGCAGATGTCGCCATACCAGCTTTATCTCTTGCAATGCAAATAATAGAGCCGAGGAAATATCCATCATCATTATCAATGATGTCATCAAAGAGAAGATTCCATTCCTTTTGACCCCAGGTGTAAGCACGTTGGTATTTGGGAATAGTGTAAAAACGAATATTTTCGTTAGAGAAAATTTCAGAGATACTGTATGGATGAGTAAAAATAATCATTAGTGTTTCCGTTATCGTTGATTTTTAATATGTTGTTTTATATCCGTATTTTCTCTCGCGAATTTGGAACGCTGTGTTTCCGCCTTCTAGAATATCACAAATATGCTCACGAATGCCCTGACGTAACAAAATCGTTGAACAAGTTTCATCTTTAAAGGAGTTTTCTATACTGTTTCCATAATACTCAAACTTGATTTCATCCTGATTTGGGGTGTCTGTACCATTTTGGTTTGCCACAATTACTAATTCCGCATCGGCCCCAACAACAACATTGGGATTATGCGTAGCAAGAATGATTTGTCTTTTCGTTTTTTGATCCCTTATATATGTAACTAATTTATCGTAAATAGCTCTATTATCCAAATCATCTTCAGGTTGGTCAATTATAATAGGACACTTGCTATCATCAAAATCAAGTAACAACCGCAATATGATAAAGGCTTTTTTGCCTTCAGACATTGTTTTGAAGGAATCGCCATCATACGTTACATCATAAGAAATCTTATAATAATGATTGGTGAATAAATCAACAAGAGCTTGTTGGATATCTTGTTTCAAAGTAAATTTTTCTTCTACAATCCCCTCATATATATCTTTTATATACGCTTCTTTTTCTACTAAATTTTTCTCTTCATAATTGTCATATTTTTGAACATCCTTTGAACGTCTATTCAAAACATTATTTGCTCGTTCAAAAAAAGGCTTATATATAAGATTTAAATGAGCACTGATTTTTACATTATCTTTTTCGATTACTATATGGTTTGCTAGTTCTTTAGCCTTCTCCTTATATTCTTCAAATTTTAGCCATATATTTTCTTTATAATTATTCAATGTTTGCTGTATATTTTGCAGTTCCGATTCTTTTTTTTTCAATATTATTCTTTTTTTCGAGTTCATGCTGCAAAGCTTCTTCCTTAATAGAAAGTAATTCATTGCTTTTATTAAAGGAAAGGCCTTTTTTATAAAGTTCAGAATTGCGAATTTTATGAATTTCGTCCAATGTTTTTTGTTGACTATTCTTTATTTCTTGTTTTTGTTCCTCAATAAATTTTATCCATCGTTCCTTTGTATTGTTTTTCAATTCATTATAAAATTTTTCAACTTTATCATGAGTCAATGCAGAAAAATTTGAAAGAGTTGAATCAATCGATGTGAACAGCTCTATGTTCTTCGCTATCTCAATTTGATTTTCATCTGATTCAAGATTACAGTAGTCGTTTCCCAACTTAGACAAATCATCTTTCTGTTTTTTGAATTCAGCATCATCTTCATCTGAAAGATAGTTTGTTATGGACTTCTTTATTGTTTCAATTTCTGAGTTGATTTTCTCTATTTCCGCAATAATTCCATTTTTATTACCAAGCTCCGCAACTTTCTCTATCTTTTCTTTCTTTTGACGCCTTAATTCACAAAAATCATTGATTTTCGAATTTATATCTGATCGGTTGGTGATTAAAAAAGATTCATATTGTTGAATTTGATTTGAAAACTCCGATTCTTTTTTTACAATAGATTCTATTAACTTATTAATTTTAGGAATGCCATATTCATCAGGTCGGACTTTTTCACTTATTTCAGATTGAGAATAATAAATAATTTTCCTTGGCTCTTGAGAACCATCTGCCCATTTCACAAAAGCAGTTTTAATAAGATCATGAACGTGGTTGTTATAATCCTTATAGTAATTTGCAGGTTCTTTAGGCTCTTTTTCACAATTGTTTAAACAGGCCAAGCAACTAATCAAAATAGATTTCCCAGAAGAACGTCCCCCAATTACAGTATTTAGATTAGGATTGAATTTTATTTCTTGTTTTCCCATTTCTTCATTATCAAAAGTAATGGAATCAATAATTTGATAATCGTTCTTCTGTTCTGGTTTATCCGCTTGGAATTTTACGCGACTTTCGGGTTCATAGATTATTTGCTTCAGCCCGTCAAATGATGGGTCCGCTTTTATCCAAGTAAAGGCAGAGCCTATTTCTTCAAATTTGTGGGCATCAGAAGCGAGTATAGATGGAGTTTTAAATTGTTTTAAATAAAAACTTCTTTCTTTACCATTGTCTGATGGTCCTAAATCGCAAATATCAACATATTTACCCATTAGCTCTTCTTTTAAAGGGCCTAAACACTCGTCCAATGTTCGAGCATTTCTTGGAGAAGTCCCTAAATGTTTAACTTCCGCATCTAAACCATTGTCTTTATTGCCATTATGTACAGAAATAATTCCGCCTAAAGAATGTATCAAATCGCAGGCGTCCTTCATATCCACCTGCAATAAAAAAATCCCATCTTTAAACGCTTTATCATCATCTAATGTTGGATTCTTTTCCTTTCCTTTGAAAATTATTTCTGCTTTTGATAGTTTCAATTTACATAAGATTAATTCATATAATGTCTGAGATGTTAGTTTTATTCCGTTATATTCATCTGGAAAATAAGCTATAAAATGAACACTTTTTGAACCATATTCAGATCTAAATTCTATCCCAGAAATAACTGTTAAATCTTTGCCTTGAGCCGCATCTTTTACTTTATCAATGTAATCAGTCGCATGGTGGTCTGTGATTGCGATAACAGACAATCCTTTAGCAATTGCTGTATTTACGATTTCTTCAGGAGTTCCAGTTCCATCAGATGCTGGTGTATGAATATGTAAATCCCATTTACGCCACTCAGATCCACGTGTGCTTTTTGAAATCATATTTATAAATCTCCTAATTTAAACCAACCTAATTTTTGACGGATATTTGTTTGCGACGAAAAATTTATTTTCTTGTTTCTATATAATAAAGTATTCTGTCCAAAATAGCAAAATTTTCTATACCATATTTTTCCATTATAGGTTTATAAGCATTGCAATATGCCTGGTATTTTTCACCAATAGAAGACCCTCTCAGTACTTTAGCTCCAAGAGCATTTGAAACTCTTTTAGAAACTTTATTCCACACGAAATACTTTTCTGGATGTAAAATCGTTAGAATTTTGCTAACAACATTGATTCCAGCGCCATTAACTTTATATTTTCTATCTGTAAGCGCTAAATTTATTCGATTAGAGACAGAACGCCTCTCATCAGCAAGCATTCGACACATTTTTTGAAGTTTTTTCTTTGATCTTTTCAATTTATCAATATTGTATGCAATGATATGACCTAAGGCTCCCTCATTACAAAATGCTGCAACATCAAAATTCTCAAATTGATTTTCTGCGTCAACGATTTTGCATAAATTTTCTATTTCGTTCTCACGCTTTTTGCAAAAATCCTCATATTGTTTGGATTTACAGCATTTGAGCAAATCTTTCTTCAAATCTGTGATTTCAAATTTAGCTTCATCATTTTGGAATTTGTCAACATTAAATGACGCTACTGCCGTCTTACGTTTAATTTTTTCATAACGTTTAATCATACCCATAGACACATCTTTAGAGTCTTTAAGTAGACGCCTAAACCAATTTAGGATATCCTTACAGTCTATTTGGTTTGTAACCCTAGCCGTCAATTCAACATTTCGTCCAAGGCCCGCATCAGTGTAATTAGCAGAGCCTACAAAAGCTGTATATCGATCTTTCTTTTTAAATAGATAAACTTTGGGATGAAAATAACTTTTAGGTTTTGCATAGTATTTTAAAAGCCCAATACCACTATCATCACCAACTAAAATTTTCAAGGCTTCGGCTGGAGTGGGCATGTTTATGCCGACAATAAGTTGCACATTATCATCGGACTCAATTAAATTATCATTACGATTGACAGCATCAACAAGCATATTTGCTCCGTCAACACTAATTAGGCCAACAGCAATGTAAACCTGTTCAGCCGTTTTTAACTGTTTTTTCAATTTTTTTTCAAAATTTGTAATGATGTTTTTCATAGTAGACGAATTCCTAATTTTGATAATGGAACGAACACGATTACTTTTTGCTTCTTTTTAAACTTATTGTCCCAACGCTTTTTCGGCTAGTCCAGTATTCACCATCTAGTTTTTTGTTATCATCTGATATATTTAAACGGACTGCACCGTAATGAATTGGGCTTCTATCGCGAAATTCTGGCTTTGGTTCGTTTTGATAGTTGTAAAATAGCCGTTTTATTCCTCGATCCTCATCAATGTCAAATTGAGCCGCAACACTAAAACTTTCACTTTCGTTTGTTTTCAACTTAATAATAGTTCCAAAGAAATCTTGTTTAATATAAATTTCCGTTTTTTTCTTTTGATGTTCACCGTTATAATCATATTCTAAATATCCGGTCCATTCCCCAGACAAACATGGTTTGCGCACAAGAAACCTGAATATTTTAAATTTCCACAACCATTTTATGAATACAAAAGCAAGAAGAGATTCTACCGTCAAGGCGTAGGAAATATTTCTCAACCACAAAACATCTTCGGACCATTTAACATCAGCTATATTCCAAGATTCGCATTGAATTAACGCAATCCCAATATAAAGGATTAGAAAAAGAACAATAATGGCACAAAAAAAATGTTTAATATTATACTTAATCACAATCATCCCTCAAAAACATAATTATACATTTGAATCATACATTGGTTAACATCTTCGTAATTCCATTTATGTCCATAAAAAAGTAACAATAGATTAGAAACTTCTACCCATTGATCGCATAATTCTCTGGATTTAGTTTTCTCATATATGTGAACCATTGCCTTGCGCAATCGAGCATTCCATGTTTCAGGATTAAATGTTTCTAATGGACAATTCCATACTAAACATTCTAATAAAAAAGACGATATGTTTTTATTTAGTGGGATATTTTTTTCTTGCATATCATATTGAATGTTTTTAAATATTCTGACCAGTCGCTTAAATCTCCTTGATGTTCGTTCATTATAAGCTATACCATTTTCGATATGTTGTAATGGATAATTAACAATTTTACTACCATCTTGATCCGCGAATAGTGCGACTCCTAAATCATAGCTTCCGTCTTTTTTATACCATCGATGCTTAAAAGTTGGAACTACATCTACTTCAGTATGATAGGAGTTTTCCGAGATGTGAAGACATTTGTTTTTTCGGATTATATGGCCAAATTTGGCTTTTAAAGCATTTTCGACATCATTTTTAAATGAGCTAAAAGAATATTGACCATCTGGATCTCGTACTAAATCAGGAAACTGCTCTTTCTGCATACCCTGTGGAATATTATAGAGATATATACCATTATGGCGTACATTAATATCAACATCGCTATTTAATCGAACATTTGTGTTGTTCGCATATGAACCTTGACAAAATATTTCCAAGTTCATTTTACTTAATTTTCCATCCGAATTGATGGCGTCACGAACCATACTTATAGCATTCTCAATACGAGTTTCTTCAGAATCACTCGCTGGTTTCGTCCAATTTGACAACTGTTCTTCTGAAATAGCCATATTTCACCTATACAAGTCTGATTTTTCCGGTGAGGAGTTGTTGCATCATGCCGGTTTTGAGGGTGCGGTATTTTGCGAGTTTGGTTTCGAGGGCCGAGATTTCGGTGTCCATGTCGCTGAGGACGTTTGCGATGGCGGTTTGTTCGTCTAAAGATGTCGGAAGCATTAATTCAATATCAGCTAATGCAGAAAGATAAACACCACCTAATGTGCTTGCATTTTTTGATTCTTCAAGTTGAGCTTGAGCGGATTCTCCTTGAATCGCATACATCAAAAAACGAGTGCTTGCGGACTTATTTCTAACAAAAGCGACACTTCTTTGAAATGCGATTTTTTCATCCGTTTCTAAAATACAGCATCGACCTATAGAACCTACGCAACTAACCAAAATATCCCCTTTTTGCGGATATCCATTTGCAGTAATTTCTGTATAGTCTTTTTCAGATACAAAACTTTCATCATTTGTAATCAGCAAACGATTATCCAGAATGTTTTTTGCACTCAGCAACAAACATCCTTTATCATGCCTTGCATATGTTCCATGTGTTCCATCTTTAACAAAACAAAAATCACCTATTTTCTTCACTTCCCAATCACTGGGTATTAATCCGAGTTCGGTCATTTTGTAGCCACTGGATTCTTCGACTTCGCGCTTTGCGCTTCGCTCAGAATGACACTCCTTTCGTCTTTCGTCTGTAGGGCGTGAGCCCGTTCTTTCGTCTGGGGCGAATCCGGGGAGGCGTTTGCGGCCAGTGAGGAGTTGTTGCATTGCGCCTTGTTTGATGTTTTTCTTTTTGGCGATGAGTTTTTCAAGGTTTGCGATTAGGGTGTCAACATCAGAGAGGGCGTTTGCAATGCGTTGTTGTTCTTCAATTGTGGGAGGAAATGCAAACAGCCTGTTTTCAAGAAAGCCTTTTGTAATGTGAGACATCGTGCTTCCATTAGAACTATTCATTTGCTGCACAACATCGTTATTTAATATGTATTGCAAAT